>ENA-ORXD01002187-ORXD01002187.1-sediment-metagenome-genome-assembly--contig:-NODE-2187-length-13641-cov-3.754571_pt1 | contig 13641 bp, 8 predicted proteins | sample MGYA00237862_ERZ511471 | MGnify/ENA metagenome assembly ERZ511471 | reverse complement strand
ACATTAATGAAAAAATCGGTTTGCAAATTTTTCCATGTTTCTTACAATAATACGTGCTTATTATTGGTTCTTTCAAGGTAGCTAAATCAGCATGCGTTGTGGCTCTGCAAGAACGAATTGTTCGACTAAAAATGATCGAAAGAACTCTTTTACTTTCTTCACTCTCAATTCTATGTAATTCTGAAAGCAAGAAATCGATTTCTTCGCGAACAGGAAACAAAAACCATTTCTCAAGGAATGATTCATCATTTTCTTGTTTTATCTGGATTTTGTATTTCCTAACAAGAGAATTAAAGATAATAAAAAATTCATTTTCCTTTTGACTAGAATAAGTCTTTTCATCAATAATTCCATTTCTAATTTTTTTACGGTAATCTGGCGAAGGGAAATATCGTGAATTAAACTTTGATAATTCGCATAAAAGTTCACTTTCAAATGCAAAAATATTTCTGTTTTTTTGAAATGTTTTTAAATTGAATGTAATTTCATTTATTACTTTCTTTAACTCCAATAAATTATGATCTTCCACTTTAACATTAGCTATCATTGAATTAAAAGATGAAATGTCCACTCCGATTGCATGCATCCCTAATACATTTGATTCAACTAATGTAGTACCACTTCCACAAAATGGATCAAGCACAATATCCCCCGGATTGAAAAATATTTGTTTCTTATATTCATCAACATGTGAATCAAGAAAGTACTCAACTAATTGTGGGATGAATTTTCCCTTATATGGATGCAGTCTATGAACATGCTTGGTTCTTTCAGACTCGCTATATTCAACAAATGACAAATTCCAATTTACATCTTTCCCATATTTTGATACTGAATGATCACTCTTTATTGTCGAATCATAATAATGCTTCAGTTCAACCATATTGATTAAAGGGTTTCCATTGTTACCATATTTATTTATTCTTCCATACTGAAGCAAATAAGATAAATTTGATATTGTTACTTTTCTGTTCAAATATTTTGAAGCCCACAGACATGCATCTTGTAAATTTAGAAAGTTTTCTTCGTTATGTTTAAAAAGTCCTAGCTGTTCAGTCATAAAGTCATTATATTCAATTTCTTTTCTTTAAAAATATAAAAATTAAACTCTATAATAGAACCATGCCTGAACTTCCAGAAGTTGAGACGATTGCGCGTGTATTAAAACAGGGAGCAGAACCCCTGAATGTTTCTCTGATCGGCTGCCAAATCAAGTCTGCCCAGGTATTGTGGCAGCGCACATTGGCCAATTTGTCACCGCGTGAATTCATTCAGCGCATCACAGGCCAGTCAGTTATTGACGTCAGCCGGCGCGGTAAATTTATCGTGGTCAATCTTGATCATGACTCGCTGCTGATTCACCTGCGCATGAGCGGCGATCTGCGTATGGAGAAATCCACCGCGCAGGATGGATCAACCCTTCCGCTTCAGGAACACGATCGCTTAGTGCTGCAGTTCATCAATCAAAGCCGGTTGGCGTTCAACGACACGCGCAAATTCGGGCGCGCCTGGTTGACGGATGACCCACAGGAAATCCTTGCAGAGCTTGGACCTGAACCGCTGGATGAAAGTTTAACCTCAGAATCCTTCCATGCCATGCTGACCAAACACAACCGTCAGCTTAAGCCGCTGTTGATGGACCAGCGTTTCCTGGCTGGTCTGGGAAATATTTATACGGATGAAGCTCTATTTCGAGCAAGCATACACCCGCTGAAGCGTTCTGGCCAGATCACCACTAAGGAAGCGCACAACTTGCTGCATGCCATCCGCGTGGTTTTACAGGAAGGCATTCAGCGCAATGGAGCCAGCATTGATTGGGTGTACCGCGGCGGGCAATTCCAACACCAATTCCAGGTATACGGCCGCGAAGGTCAGGCCTGCACGCGCTGCGGCAGCCCCATCCGGCGGCTGGTGGTCAGCCAGCGCGGTACACACGTCTGCCCATCCTGCCAGCCTGCACCATAACAACCTTACATAAAGGTCATTCCTCATTTATAATCCCCCTCTAATTTCCAGGAAGAGATTCTTGAGGTTTGCTAAATCTTGAACAAACTTTTCATATACCGTCTATTCAGATTGGGTTTTCCAATCATGCTGCAGAACTTGTTTGTTGTACTCGGCAGCGCCATCACTACCCTCATGACCGGGCAGCTGGGGGATATTCCGCTGGCAGCTACCGGTTTATCGAACCAGTTATATTTTCTGCTCTCTCTGGCTCAGTTCGGGATCAGTTCAGGATCTTCTATATTTACAGCCCAATTCTGGGGCAACAAGGATAAAGAAAATATATCGCGCGTTTTAGGCGTTTCGAATATTCTGGGGCTTCTTATTGGAAGTTTATTCATGCTCGTGGCGCTGTTCATCCCACGCGCATTCTTGCAAATTTTCACAAACGACCCGCAAGTAATTGAACTGGGTGTAGAACTGCTGCGCATCAGCAGTTTTGGTTTTCTTTTCACGCCGGCAATTAATATTTACAGCTTTATCCTGCGTTCCACAGGCGACGCGCGTATGCCGATGCTGGTCAGCACCAGCGGAGTCCTGCTCAATGCTGTGTTTGGCTATGCTTTCATCTTCGGCAAACTCGGTTCGCCAGCGATGGGGGCGCAGGGAGCCGCGCTGGCAAACTCGATCGCACGCATCTTTGAATGCCTTCTGCTGATCGGGACGGTCTATAAACTGAAAACACCGCTGGCTGTGCCGTTCAAACTCATGTTCTCTTTCGATCAGCAGTTCGCCAGAAGGATCCTAAAAAGAGTATTGCCGGTCACATTCAATGAATTGATGTGGGCGCTGGGTATTTCTGCATACAGCGCGATCTACGCCCACATCAGTACCGAATCCATCGCCGCCATCAGCATCAAGGATTCTGTGGATAACTTGGCTTTCGTTCCCTTTATGGGATTGACGCACGCTTGTGCTATTTTGGTTGGCAATACAATCGGCTCGAGGGAACAGGAAAAATCGTATGACTACGTGAATCAAACCATCTGTTTGGTTCTCATCATGGCGATATTTCTGGGTGGCTTGATCTTTGCCGGAAGAAGTGCCATCACTTCTTGGTACAACATCAGCGATCAGACCTCTTTATATTCTACTAACTTATTGGTGATCTTGGGGATATCTTTATGGATCAGAGCGCTGAATGTGGTCTTTTTCATCGGCATGATGCGCAGCGGAGGTGATACCAGTTTCGCTTACCGCATGGATGTCGGTTCAATGTGGTTATTGGGTGTGCCGCTGGCATTGCTGGCTGCTTTTGTTTTCAAAATGCCGGTTCATTTCGTCTATTTAACCATTATGGTTGAGGAAATGGTCAAATTTGCCGTATCTGTTTGGCGGTATCGCAGCCGGCGCTGGATCCATGATCTCATAACAGCTTAATCTATTCATGGTTGGTTTCCATCATTTGATGACGCGTTGATAAATAACCACTCTCAAATGTTTTTAAAAGGATTTTTTTGCTGCAGCGCTACATTAAAAGGGAAGTAATTAACCAAACTGCCAAAGCCAAGAACAAAACCGCCATTCCGGTTTTAACAGCGGCAGCATGTTTTTGCATGAACTTGGTCAATTGCTTGGATGTCGTGCCAAAATATGCAAAGATGAACACCACAACTAACGGCAAGATAAAAAGCAAATTGTAGATCACCAAATAAAAGATAGCCCTCAAGCGCAGTTCGGGCAGGCTGCTGACAAAAATGATTGTCGGCAGATAGACCTGTCCCGTACAAGCCAGTTCTAAAACTGAAATAAAAAGTCCAGTGACGAAAGCGCCCAAATAATACACGCGGCTTTCACGTCCCTTGCGGATGAAAGCATTGATACGCATGCGTAATGATGCGGGCAATTTGAGAGAAAGGTCATCCAGCCTGCCTTGACGAGCTTTAAAGACATCTATAATACTGATAATCGCCAATACCAAACAGAACACAGCTGTAAGAGCGTAAACCCAGCGCGCCAAGATATTGAGCGTATCGCCCAGCAGATCCAAGACTCTATACAATCCCAAACCAATGACAAAATAAGCCAGGAAAACACCCAAAGTGAAGGCTAATCCAACAAACTCGACCTCACGCCCCTTGCGTCCCGAAAGCGTCAGGTACGACACAAAGAAAATCAACGTTGCAAAAGCGCAGGGATTCAAGCCATCAACCAAACCAGCGAAGACAACCGTCAGCCAACTCATTGAACGGAAGCGCTCGATAATGTTCTGGTTGCCTTGCTGAAGGTTGAACGCTTCCCACACCTTTGGCGCGCCTTCCTGTTGGAAGCATTGCAGAGCTGTTTCAATAGCATCCGGCGTAATCTCACGCTCACTGATCCAGGCCTGATTGCCGATGAAAACCGCTGGGGTGCTGAAATCCTGGCGCCCAGCCCGTTCAGCCAACCACAATCCCAAAGCTGCATGGTCATATACATTGAATTTTTCAATGATCATTTGCGGATAGCGGTTACGCAAATATGCTAGATCAGCCTCCACCCGGCTGCAGCTATCACAGCCGGTCTGATAGAAATATGCGGCATAGATTGGTGCACCTGTTTCACAGGCTTCATCGGAATCCAGCGAACATACTGCGGCATCCATTGCGGCGTTTTCCGCAGACAGAATAGTGGAAGGATCAAAACCAGGAATATCTGGCCAATCAATTCCTCCCGCGAGGATACCTTGTTCGACAATATCGCGCAGTTGCGCTCGAATGGCTGTTTCTCCAATCAGCACCTGGCTATTAATGATCAAGGTTGGGATGGCGCGTTCTTCTGCCTTGACACCATAATGCTCCTCTGCTTTAATCAGCAATTCGTAGTTTTCTGCGTAATCGATTTCCACCAAGCGCATATCCAGTTTGGTGCCAAATTCATCCTGCATAGGAAGCAGCAATTGGTTAAGAACTTCTATGCAATGCGGACAATCTGTTGAGTAAAAATACAGCCCATGCACAGCGGAAGGATCACAAGGCAACGTACCTGCATCCAGCAATCCTGGCTGCAATGGAATAGGTGTGGGGTCTTGAGCAGAGCGGGTTTGTCTTTGATTCTGGAAGTCGGCCGGGAGTGGCTGAGCGGAACTCAAGATCAACCACGTTATCAAACCTATCAAGCCTGCTATAAAAATTTTTTGTCGATGCATATATTTACCTCTTGCTCGCAAGCGCGCTAATCATACTCCAATTAATTCAGGCGCATTTACATTTGGATATTTCTATTCAGGAAATAAATTCGCAAAAACATGCGGGGCATGCTTACGCACAACATCCGAACTGATCGCATTCTGTTTGCAGATAGAGGCATACAGATCCACGCTTCCACGGCGGATTCGTCGTTGCGATGCTACATCCAAACCCCATAAGCCAAACCTTTGTGTCCAACCGCGTTCCCACTCAAAATTATCCACCTGCGACCAATGGTAATACCCCTTTACATTCCAATTGAAATTTGCTGCCCGCCAGACTTCATGCAAATGCTGCAAGAGATACGCCGGGCGCATGGCATCCGTGGAATCTTCCACGCCGTTTTCAGTAATATAAATCGGGATCCTGAATTTATGTGCCCATTGTAATGCCGCCTGCATGCCCCGCGGGACATTGGCAATGAACTTAGTTTCACTCAATTCACACTCCTGAGGAAAATAGCGTCTGTGAAAGATATCCCTAAAAGCAAATGGCTTAAAGACAACCTTATCCAGTGTGTAATAATTAATACCCACAAAATCCTGGGTGCCAATTGCTCCTGGGATTTTCTCGCTTTTCAGCGCGAATCGAAATATGCCAGTTTCTAATGCATCTGAAAAGGCATCATTGAAGCTTTGCGAGGTGAAGCGCGTGATCCAGATATCTGGAGGGAACCATGCGCGCGCAGGCTCAAAGGCGCGGTAATTTTTTGCATAACCTACCTGGGCAGCTGGCTGCAACTCATGAATAATGCTGTAGGCGGAAGCATGCGCCCTTAGCAAATTCCGCATCACCACAAAAGCTGCACCTAAATCAGATTTCCCCGGAGGAAAATTCCCTTCAATATACCCGCCGGTGACGTAAACTTCCGGTTCGTTAATCGTCACCCAAAGGTCAACAAGATCCTTTAAAGCGGTCACTGTTCGGCGGACAAACTCACGAAAATGAAGAGGTGCCTCCACGTTCTCCCAACCGCCTCGCTCAACCAACCATAAGGGATCGGTAAAATGATGCAGCGTCAGCATTGGTTTGAGACCCATTTTCTGCATGCCTTGCAGAATTTCACGGTAATAATCCAGTGCCTGCTGATCCCATAAATCCGGTTTGGGCTGGATGCGGCTCCATTCAACGGATAAACGATGAGAGTTCTGCCCATCGCGGACTGCGTTTTCCAAGTCTTCCCGCCAGCGCCCGCCCCACCAATCGCATGCTAGCCCGCTTTTTTGGCCTTGAACAATGCGGCTGGCCTCGTTTTCCCAGACATACCAGTTATTATTGGTATTGCCGCCCTCTACCTGGTGGGATGAGGTGGCCGTCCCCCATAAAAATCCCTCAGGAAAATGATAAATTGCATCCGGCATGAGACTGCTCCTGCGTAATTGTGATGTGAAATATTATAAAAGATAGTATTAAGGAGTTGAATTCACTTGTTGAAAGAAATCAATTGCCTTTGAGGAATACGTCAGCATTAAACCATGAAACCCATTCATTCAAGCTAGTTCAAAATCGATGCACTCTTCTCCCCAAGCAACCAGTTATAATTCTTAAACCAATCGAGAAATAATCATGACAATATTAATAAAGAGATGCTTATTCTTGTTGTTCGGATTCTCCTTGATTCTGGCAAGCTGCAGCCCGCAAACCAGCGCCAGCCCAGCGGAGAATCAACACAATGAAACACCAACCAGTATGGAGGTTAAAGAGGAAATCCCCACGCAGATCGTTGAAGAGGTAACCCCTACCACACAAACGCCGTCTCTCAGCCAGCAGGTTTATTCCTCCCCCTCCAATGCCTTCAGCATCCCCCTTCCGCAAGCCTGGAATTGCAGCGAAACCGGTCTTTACCGGGTGGATTGCCACAATGCGGATGATTCGGCTTCATTTGTCATGCGCGTGATCGCAACCGGTTACGAGCTGCTGCAAGAGGATTTTATTTCCCTGGTCACTGCTGAAATGGTCAGCACATACGAAAATGTCAGAGCTTACAGTGAAATCACTCGAGAGATCAGCGAGGGATCCGCTCTGGTTGAATCTACCTGGAAGGAAGCCGAAGAAACTTGGCAGGGGGTGGATCGTTTCGTGCGCTCCGGCGCTGCTGTTTATCATCTCCGAATCAACACTGCGCAGCTCCTGTTTGAGGATTACCGCCCGCTTTTCGAGGAAATGACGCAAAAAGCGGCGCTGAATTCTCTGGCGATGTCCGGCGCCCCTTTGTACAGTTATCGCAAAGAATACATTTCCCGCGAAATGATTTTCAATATTCAGGTGCCTACCTCCTGGTCAAGATATGTTGATGTAGCCAGTATCGAACGGACTGTGGTTGAAGGATTCATTTCCCCCGATAAACACGCCAGCGTGCAGGTGGCAATTTACAGCAAGGGATCCCCAGTGTCACAGGAAATCAAAGCTTCAAAGACTTTGGAAATTATGCGAAAATTCTACGGCTGGGATTTGAGGGTTTCGCATGATAAAGCCTTGACGGACGGCCGCGAAAGACTTGAGTGGCATGCAGAAAGGCGGGGAATAAATGGGGTCAGCTTTTTTGATTCTGCGGGTACTTTTATTTACATCTTCAGTATTATTTGGGATGACGCCACGAAGGCCATGTACAAACCCGTTCTAGACGAAATTAGCGAATCCTTTAAGTATCAATAAAATTCAGTTTCAAATTGATCTGCAAACGGTAAAGACCTGTAAATGTCTATTTTCCCATCAGGTATCTGATGACATGATTTGCAGCTTTGCTATAGAAGCTGCCAGTCGCTTAAGACCAGCCGTCTCAAACATCACTGTGACAGTCTCGTCATTGCCTAGGATGCGCGTTTCAATCACAAGCCCATCACCCCATTGTGGGTGAATTACACGCATGCCTGCTTTATAGCGCGCAGCGACAGGTAATTGTTTTTCACGCTTATCAAAGCCAGAAAAGGATAGCGGTTCCCAGCGCGGTTGGCTGAGCGGATTCACGCGATGGATACCCAGGCGAATACCCTGCCTTTCTATTAGCTCTTCAGGAATATCCTCAAGGAAGCGTGATTCCTGCGTATACTCAAAACGACCATAGTTGCTGCGCTGCCCTGCTCGCACCAGCGTCAGTTGGTTTTTAGCGCGCGTGATGCCCACATAAAAAAGCCGTCTCTCCTCAGCCATCTCTTCCGGATCTTCAAAAGAACGGCTGTGTGGTAGCAGACCTTCATCCAACCCGATGATATACACATGCGGAAATTCCAACCCCTTGGCTGCATGCATGGTTAATAATGTGGGCACGTTCATCTCATCCGGCACGGTATCCTGATCGGATACCAAAGCGATCGCTTCAAGAAATTCTGTTATGCCGCGTTCTTCGTATTCAAAAACCAGCCGGCGCAATTCAAGCACGTTTTCCCAGCGGCCCGTACCGATTTCGCTGCCATCATCGATATATTCCTTATAACCGATATCGCTGAGAATTCGGTCAAACAGTTCAGGCATAAGGTGCGTAAGAGAAAAATCGCGCCAATTGGTCAAGAGCGCGCCAAAATCCGCCAGCACACTCGCCCCCCGGCTGGTGAAGGGCAGCCAGAATGGGGATTTTTCACCATCCTCTCCTAGAGATAGGAGTACATCACAAGGAGACAGCACATTTTTTTGCGCCTGCAGGTTGAGGTCGATGAGGGTTTTGCTGCCAATGCCGCGCGGTGGCACGTTGATGATTCTCGCCAGACTGATCTCGTCCTGAGGGTTATGAACCAAACGCATAAATGCAATGAGGTCCTTTACTTCGCGGCGGCCGTAAAAACGCTGAGCGCCCACCAGACGATAGGGAATATTCAATCGCAGAAAGGCTTCTTCTAATAATCGCGACTGGGCATTGGTGCGGTACATAATGGCGAAATCACCCCCATTCTGTCCGGCAGCCAATCGGTCTGAGATATCGTCTACTACGTATGCGGCTTCGGCATGGTCATCAGCCGCATCGTAAATTTTCACCTTCGGACCGCTGCCGCGTTTAGAAAACAGCTGCTTGGGAGTGCGCGCCTGGTTTTGATTGATGACCGCCTGGGCTGCATCCAGGACATTTTGCGTGGAACGATAATTGCGTTCCAGTAGCAGTTTTACCGACTTGGGATAATCGTTCTGAAAGCGCAGAACATTACGGTAATCAGCCCCACGCCAGCGATAGATCGATTGATCTTCATCGCCCACGAGAAAAAGGTTATGATGAAAAGAAGAAATATTTTTAATCAATTCATATTGCGACTGGTTAGTATCTTGGAACTCATCCACCAGAACATGTTCAAAGCGCTTCCCATATACTTCACGCACCTGCGGATTTTCCTCGAACAGCCTTACTGCCCAAAGCAACAGGTCATCAAAATCTACCGCATTGCTGCTGCGCAGGATCTTATCGTATTGCTCATAAACCCGCTTGGCTACTTCCTCGCGATAGGTACGGGATTTGAAATCCGATGGTCCCTGCAAATCATTTTTCGCATTTGAAATAGCATTATGGATGCTGACTGGAGAATAAAGTTTGTCATCGATATTAAGGTCTTTCAAAACGCGTTTGATAATCGCCTGCTGGTCATCTGCATCCATAATGACAAAATTTGCATCAAAAGGCAGTTTATCAGCTTCGCGTCGCAGAATGCGGGCACAGATGGCGTGGAAGGTACCCAGCCAGAGGACTTCTACGCTCTTGCCAAGCATGCGTTCCAGTCGAGTACGCATTTCACGCGCAGCTTTATTTGTAAAAGTGACTGCTAGAATGCAATGAGGATTTATCCCTTTCTCATGCACCAGGAAGGCAATTCGTTGCGTGAGCACACGTGTCTTGCCAGATCCGGGTCCCGCCAGAACCAAGACCTGTCTCTGCTCAGTAGTAACAGCTTCATATTGCTGGGGATTTAATTTTTTAAGGATTTCCATTGCGCATCTGAAATGAGTAGCTTGAGATTTTACCTTTTTCTTTTAAAGCATTGTTGCACGTGCTGCACAAACCAAATTGTAAGACGACAAACGGGAATTCCATACCAGGGGGACTATTGAACCGCCTTATCCCTCGGCATATGCTTGAATAATTTTCAGAATTACCTGCACGGCTTTTTGCATCGATTCCAGCGGGATGAATTCATACGGCCCGTGGAAGTTGTGTCCGCCGGTAAAAAGATTGGGGGTTGGCAACCCCATGTAAGATAAACGCGCCCCATCCGTTCCGCCGCGTATGGGTTTGGTGATGGGTTGCATGCCCAGTTCTGCAATGACCCATTGAGCTGTTTCAACCACATGAAAGACCGGTTCGATCACTTCGCGCATATTGCGGTACTGTTCCTCGAAGCGCAATGATATGGTTCCCGTTCCATATTTCTTATTGATGAATTCCATGCCATCCAGCATTAGCTGCTTTTTTTGATCGAATTTTTTGGCATCATGGTCTCGGATCAGGTAAATACCCTGCACTTGTTCGACATTGCCTTCCGACATTTTCCAGAGATGAAAGAAGCCCTCGCGCCCTTCAGTGTATTCCGGGCGCTGTTCAATCGGCAGCAGGCTATTGAACTCATAAAAGACCAGCATGGCATTGAGCATGATATTCTTGGCATCTCCCGGATGGACTGATCTGCCCTGCACACCCACAAAAGCACGGGCTGCATTGAAATTCTCGAATTCGATTTCTCCCAATCCGCCGCCGTCCAAGGTATAAGCAAAATCAGCCGCGAACGCGGGAACATCAAAATGGGTGATGCCATATCCGGTTTCTTCGTCAGGAGTAAACGCAACACGAATCTTGCCGTGTATAAAATCTGGATGTTCCTGCAAATACGCCAAAGCAGACATGATCTCCGCCACACCTGCTTTATCATCCGCTCCCAAGAGGGTGGTTCCATCGGTCGTGATGATCGTTTGCTCTTTGTATTTCAATAATTCAGGAAATTCTTGTGGCGAGAGAGACATGCCTTGTTTGCCCTGTAATTCGATGGCTGCCCCGCTATATTCCTGGATAATTTGAGGATGAACATTTCTACCAGAGTAATCAGAACTGGTATCGATATGCGCCAGAAATCCGATTACGGGGATCTCCTTTGTGCTATTGGCTGGCAGCGTAGCTGTCAGAAAACATTTTTCGTTCAAGTTGACATCCTGTAATCCCAATTCTTGCAGCTCCTTTTCAAGCAAGCGCGCTAATACCCACTGGGTTTCTGTAGTGGGGGTGCGGTCAGAAATCCTATCATCCGATTGGGTATCAATCTGGATATATCGCAAAAAGCGATCAAGAACGCCAGGCATGCTCAAGTCTTCTCCCATCATCTTTGATGGCTTATCTTATCCTTACTTGAGCCATTCCGCAAGCAGCGATTCAATTTAAGGCAGATAATTGTCAAAAATGGTACCATCGGCTACAATGGCTGGCATGAGTTGGAACCTGATCGGTCACTCGTGGGCAGAGCAAATTTTACGCCAACAGATTTCAGCAGACAGTCTGCGGCATGCCTATCTTTTCAGCGGACCTTCCGGGGTCGGACGGCGCACATTGGCTCTGCGGTTTGCGCAAGCCATCAATTGCCCCCAATCATCTTCAACCGGAGAACCTTGCGGAACCTGCCGGGTATGCCGCCAGATCGAGGATATGCAACAGGCAGATCTAAACATCCTGCAAGCAGAGCAAGAGGGTGACACACTTAAAGTAGATCAGGTGCGAGATCTACAACATCTCTTATCACTGGCACCTTACGAATCCCGTTACCGCATCGCCTTGCTGATGCGATTCGAGGAAGCCAACCTTAGCGCCCAAAATGCACTTTTAAAAACGCTTGAGGAGCCGAATCCACACGTAATTCTAATCATTACTACTAATGATCCAGATAATCTACTGCCGACGGTTGTCTCCCGCTGCGAACATCTCAACCTTCGCCCGCTGGCAGTCGATGTATTATCCGCTCACTTACAAGAAAGCCATCACATAGATCTAGAAAAAGCTGTATTGATCAGCCATATCACTGGCGGAAGACCTGGGTATGCATTGCGCTTGATCAATGAAGAAGATTTACTATTAAATCGAAAGCAATACTTGGATCAATGTCTGCAGTTGATCAATTCCTCCCCCTTGGAGCGTATGCTGTTTGTGGAAAAACTGATCAAAAGCAAAGAACGTAAAGACATTAAGATATGTATAAGAGAGGGACTTGGTCATTGGCTCTTATTTTGGAGAGATATTCTTATATCGAATACTAAAAGCTCGGCTAATCTGACCAACCTTGATTTTCAGGATAACATCCATCGGATTGCTTCAAAAGTGGAAAGTGAATCCACAGCGCAGATCATCGCTAGCTTGGATCACGCTTTCATCCGATTAAACACGGCCAATCTACAAACCATGCTGGATAATCTTCTGCTGGCTTGGCCGATTGTTGAATAGGACCCATTCCCCAATTGTTGTTTTCTCAGGAGCGGTGTCGCTGACCCCGCAAATGATTTGAGTAGTACATTCCAACTCCTAATATAAATCCCACCATCACCAGGTAAGACATGCTCCTAAATAGATAAACTGACCCACGGGTTTCATAAATCACACCGCAGATCAGCGAACCCATCCCTACACCAAAGCCTGACATGATTCCTCCCCGGATTGCTTGTGCGGTTGTGCCAAGTTGTTTAGGCGCACGGGCATTAACATACGCAACGCTACCCGATTGAATCAATGCAAATCCTGCTCCACCGAAGATCTGAAAATAAGGAATGGCTTCAGCTACGCGAATTAACGATAATCCCAAGAGCCAGGCAAATAACACCAAAAAAGAAAACAGCATCATTTTATGCGGGCCGATACGGTCGTGCAATTTATTGGCAATGGTAAATGTAAAAATCTCACCAATAAGAGAAAGAGACAAAGCCGTGCCCATTAATGTAGAGTTACCCCCCAACGCTTTGATATGGAGGAATAAAAAATTGCCGATGGCCGATTCACCCATTCCCCAAACCACGATCATCAATAAAAAAGGGATAAAACCCGGCTGACGAATCATCTCTACAACCATTTTCAGCGAGGGTTTATTAGCTGAGCTCGCTAGAGTCTTTTGTCCGCGGGGTAGGCTGAAAGTAAACAACAAAAACACTAACAAGAGCAGAATGTGGATATAAAAAATAATGTTTAGCCCCTTATTTATATAATCGATCAGAAACCCCGTTACCAAGACCATAAGGCCCCAACCGATTGAGCCACCCACGCGGATCTTGCCGTAGTTGCCCGGGTTTTCCAAAGAAGCCAGGGTAGTCTCATCCAGGATTGCATTAAAAGGCGCATTAATAACCGACCAAATGAGAACAATCGGTAGAAAGGTAATAAATGAGTATGCCGAAGGAAATGCTGCCATTACGAAAATCAAGCCAATGGCACACAATCGCAAAATCAGCTTGTGCTGTTTCGAAACATCTGACAGGAATGCAAAAACTACACTACTGATCATCGAAATAAAATATGGAATGCTGTTAA
>ENA-ORXD01002184-ORXD01002184.1-sediment-metagenome-genome-assembly--contig:-NODE-2184-length-13676-cov-3.399588_pt1 | contig 13676 bp, 10 predicted proteins | sample MGYA00237862_ERZ511471 | MGnify/ENA metagenome assembly ERZ511471 | reverse complement strand
TATATCTCCTTCTTCATATGATCTTGGAAACCTAGAAGTTCCCTTTCGCATTTTATCGTATAAAAGCCCTTCAAACCACTCCTGGATGTTTCGTTTGATTCATATGGAATTGCATCCGATAATAGAAGGAAAAAGCACAATTAGAAGCAGACAGAGGTCACTGCGACTATGCCGGACCGAGGCGTCAAGAAAACACCGTTACCATGAGAATTACGCGCTTTCCAAGTATATTACTGCTTACAGTCTATACAGCGCTTTGTGATGAGCAGTTCAATCACGGCTGGCAAGATTCGTTGATCTCGGTTCGTCGGAGATCTCCTCGATCTCTTGGGGCAGAAATCCGATGGTGAGATCCTTTCGCATGCTGATCTCCCCGCCATCGAGAGACAGCTCACCCGCGACCAAGCGTAGCAGGGTCGTTTTGCCCGCCCCGTTTGGTCCCACCAAGCCAACTCTCATGCCGGGCTTGACGTGGAGACTGGCGTGATCGAGGAGGACCTGTGTCCCAAAAGCTTTGGATATCTCGGTGAGGTGAAGCATAGGCGAGTTAGGATAGCAGCCCCGCGTCGCTGCCGCTCCTGGTCCCCGATCGGGTATCAGATCGGCTCGTCCCAGAACAGGGGCAACGTCGAATTGGGCACAAGGGAATATCTTGCCGCCTCCTCGAGCAGGCGCCGAATGGCGGCTTCGCCCTCGCTGCCGTAGTCTCGACTGAATTCGTTCACGTAGAGGTCGATATGTGACTGGCAGACCTCCTCAGAGAGCTCCTGCGAGTGTTCTCGGACATAGGCACGCGACTCCGCCGGATAGTTGCGGGCATGGTCCAAGCTGGAGCTAATAGCCTGTTCGACCGACCGCTTAGCCGACGTCTCCAAACTGCGCTTGACCGCTATCCCCCCCAATGGGATCGGCAATCCCGTGACCTGCTCCCACCACTCGCCCAGATCGAGAAGGCGTCGAAGACCATACGAGCCGAACGTGAACCGGCCCTCATGGATGATTACTCCGGCCTCGATATCGCCGGCCACGACGGCGGGCATTATCCGGTCGAAAGGCATGACGACCGCATTGAAGGGTGCGCCGATGAAGAGTCCGGCCAGGAGAGCAGCCGTTGTCAATCGGCCGGGGATCGCCACACGGACTTTGCCGAGGGAGTCGGCAAGCTCGGCCGCCCGCGCCGACGAAGCGGTCGGTCGCAGTGGTGAGTCTCTCCGCGCCACGATCAACGGCCCGCATCCCCGCCCAAGCGCCCCTCCAGAATGCAGAAGCGCGTAACGGTCTTTCAGGTGCGCGTATGCGTGCATCGAGGTCTTGGCCACATCGAGTTCGCCACGCAGAGCCATCTCGTTGAGCGCATCGATGTCCGCCAAGCGCTCCTCTACCTTGGGTGCGTCCGGCAATAGCCCGTGCACCCAAGCGTGAAAGATGAACGTGTCGTTGGGACAGGGTGAGTACCCCAGGCGAAGCGCATGCATCTCACCCACCGTCGTCCACGCCCACGGAGAGTAGCGCCGGGATCGCAGCGAGGACCGCACGGCCGGCAACCGCGGTCGCCCGATCTACCTGCCAGGACGACCGGTCGCGGTCTTCCACCATGTTGCTTACCCCCCGGATCTCAAGAAACGGGATGCGGTACATGCCACATATGTGTGCGGCCGCGGCCCCTTCCATGGATTCCACGAGTGCACCCCAGTAGCGGCTCAAGCGGACGCCCTCATCGCGCACGCCCGTCGCGCATGAGAGAGTCACGCACGGCCCCATGAGCAGATTCGGCTCGGCTTCGCTCCATTCGCCGGCCTCGATCGAGCGGATGGCCGCGTGAGCTCTTCGCACCAGTGCGGCATCGCAGCGGAATCGCCCCTCCACCGCGGTCGTGGACCCCATCTGAAGACCTATCTCGTCCGCCGAGAGCCATCCATCGGGGCTGGAGCTGCCCGTATCGCCGTAGGCCTCCTCGGTGGCGATCACGAGGTCGCCCACCTGCGCACCTCCGCGGTGGCCCGGTCGCACAAAGGCTCCTGCGATGCCGAACTGCACCACGAGGCGTGGTCGAGGGTTCATCGCCTGAAGCAGGCACGTCACCAGGTGAGCCGCGTTCGCCTTGTCGCAGCCACTGACTCCGACGACTATCGCCTCGCGAGAATTGGGCCCGCGGGCACCGATGGTGACGGGCAAGGAGCCAACCGTGATCGCCTTACCCTGGATGGAATGGGCAGAGCTGTTGGTGAGCCGGGAGATCAACGGCCGCGCTTCTGTCTCCGTTGCCGCTATGGCAACGAGCCTGGCTCCCTTAGTCGCCCCGGCGATGGCCGCGCACCCTTCGAGCTCCACTAAGCTCCTTCCAGCAAGAGGAGATCAGGATCCTGGAGGTAGCCGATGACCAAATTCAAGAAACGGGTGGCCTCGGCTCCATCGATCAGTTGGTGGTCGAACGTGAGCGAAAGAGGCACCAGTAGCCGACTGATCACCTGTTTTTCTCTCATCATAGGCACCTCACGCACTCGGCCGACTCCAAGGATGGCAACCTCGGGATAGTTGATCACCGGTGTGGCAAAGATACTCCCGATGGAACCGTAGTTGGTAATAGTGAAAGTCCCGCCGTGAAGCTCTCTCAGTTCGAGACGCCTCTGCTCGGCGCGCTCTACCAGATCGACGATCTCCTCGGCTATGGCAAAAATGCCCTTCTTATCGGCATCCTTGATGTTGGGGACCACCAGCCCGGCCTTTGTATCGACCGCCACACCAATGTTGTAGTATCGCTTGAGCGAGAACTCCCGGCGCGACTCGTCCAGGACTGCATTCAACCTGGGAAAACGCATGAGAGACGCCGTGCAGGCTTTCACAATGAAGGCAAGATAGGTGAGCCGGACTCCGCGCTCGGCGGCGAGGCTCCGTTCTTTCTCTCGGATGTGCTTGATGATGGTCACGTCCGCTTCGTCCATCGCCGTTACATGCGCCTGATTGGCCATCGCCTCGGCCATGCGCTTCGCCATTGTGCGTCGCACGCCGCGGAACGCGACGCGCTCGATTGGACCAAAGGCATCCCGGTCGAGTGTCCCACCCAGAAGTGGCGACAGCGGCGGGCCGGCAGGGCAGGGCTCCTCGACGTGCGTGATCACTTCGCGTGGACCGGCCTGCGGTTGGGGGGCTCCCACCGGAGCGGTCGGGCCCGTGGATTCAGCGCCCCGAGGCGGAGCCGCGGCGAAAGCGCCCGCGCGGGCTACGTCCTCGACATCCTGTTTCAGAATGCGACCACCCGAGCCCGTACCTCTGAGAGTCGCCAGGTCCACACCCAATTCACCGGCGAGAACCCGTACGGCCGGCATCGCGAGAACGGTCATATCCGGTCCGACTTCCCGGGGTGCGCTTACGGGCTCCGGTGCCGGAGCCTCTCGCGCCGGTCCGCCCGGCGTCTCCTCCACCGCCTCTTCGAGTCTGCCCACTACCGTGCCCGCATACTCCTCGGCCTCAGTCGGCTCCTCCACCGTCCTCGCCCGCGGCGCCGGTCCGCCCGCCGCCTCAACGCCCGAGGGGGCCGCTCCCGGCGGCGCGGCAGCCGGAGGCGCGGCGGCCTCGCTCCCTTCCTCGATTGTGATGACCACATCGCCCACCTGCACGACATCACCCTCGGCTCCATGCAGCGAAAGAACGCGGCCCGCTCGGGGAGATGGGAGCTCTATCACCGCCTTGTCGGTCTCCATCTCGGCTAGCGTCTGGTTCTCCGTGACGACGTCCCCCTCTTTGACCTTCCAGCTAAGAATCTCGCCCTCGGTCACGCCCTCGCCAATATCGGGGAATCTGAACTCGTAGGCCATGATCGAACTCCTGTTCCTAGAACCTCACCAGATCCTTGATCGCCTCGGCGACCGTCTCGACGTCGGGCTGGTAGTAATCCTCCAGTTTGGCCAGAGGTGGCACGGTGTCGAATCCGGTCACACGCGCGACGGGGGCCCTTAGATAGAGGACCCCCTTCTCCATGATCTGAGTCGCGATCTCCGCCGCGAACCCTCCCGTGCGCGGCGCCTCATGGACTACAAGCGCCCGGCCCGTCTTTCTGACGCTGCTCAAGATCATCTCGGAATCAAGAGGCGACAGTGTTCTCACATCGATGATCTCTACGTCAGCTTCACCCTCAGCTTCGAGACGCTGCGCAGCCTCTCTTACCGTTCGCACGTGGGCCCCCCACGCGCACACCGAGATGTCGCGTCCCTCCCTGACGATGCGCGCCTTCCCAAGCGGAATGGTGTATGGAGACTCCGGGACCTCGCCCTTGATGGCCCGGTATATGCGCGCCGGTTCAAGGAATACGACCGGGTCGGGGTCTCGCACGGCCGAAGCGACGAGACCCTTCGCCTCAGAGGGCTCTGAGGGCACGACCACTTTCAGACCCGGCACATGCGCAAAGATTGCTTCCATGCTCTCCGAGTGGTGCTCGAGCGCCCGGATTCCGCCACCGTAGGGCATCCGCACCACCAGAGGCACAGTAAACTCTCCCCTGCTCCGGTTGCGCATCCGTGAGGCATGTGAGACCAGCTGATCGTATGCCGGGTAGACGAATCCCGAAAACTGGATCTCCGCCACCGGATGGTAGCCTGCGATTGCCATGCCAATGGCCATTCCCACAATCCCAGACTCGGCCAGAGGAGTATCGATGACCCGATCTCCGCCGAAGGCCTCGAAGAGCCCGTCAGTCACCCTGAAGACCCCGCCATCCCTTCCGACGTCTTCACCCAAGATGACGACGAGGGGATCACGTTCCATCTCCTGGCGCAAACCCTCCTCAATGGCTTCGACGATGTTGAGCCGCGCCACGTCAGCGTCTCCTGGCCAGACGGGTCATGAGCTCAGCCTCCTGCGACCTCAGTGGTTCGGTTGGTTCGGCAAACACGTGTCTGAAGATTTCCTCGGGCTCTGGTGGAGGAATAGCCTCAAAGCGGGTGATCGCTTCGCCAATCTCTTCCTCGATGTCGGCCACCAATCTGCCCGTGTCGTCCTCACCGATGATCCCACGGTCCTTGAGGTACAGACCCAGCCGATCTATTGGGTCCCTCTTCTTCCAAGTCTCTACTTCGTCTTGAAGACGATATCGGCGGGCGTCATCCGAAGTTGTGTGGTCCGCGATGCGATACGTGTACGCCTCGATCAGAGAGGGCCCCCCTCCCCCGCGGGCCCGCTCGAGCGCTTCCCGCGTCGCCTGGTAGACGGCAAACACATCGTTTCCGTCGACCTGCACTCCTGGCATCCCGTACGCGAGAGCTTTTTGGGCAACGGTGCAGGATGCCGTTTGTTTCGTGTAGGGCACGGAGATCGCATACTGGTTGTTCTGACAGAAGAACACGACGGGAGCCTCAAACACGCCGGCGATGTTCATCGCCTCGCTGAAATCTCCCTCGGAGGTGGCACCTTCGCCAAAGATAGTCAAGACCGCCACCTTCTCGCCTCTCTGCTTCATGGCCCAGCCGATGCCAACAGCGTGAAGCATATGTGTTCCCACGGGAACGGATATCGGAAGGGTGCGGAGTTCGCGGGGGAACGCGCTTCCCCGCTCATCGCCTCCCCAAAACTGCAGCAACTGCTCGATCGGGATGCCGCGGAGGAGAAGGGCGCCGGTCTCCCTGAAGGCCGGAACCAACCAATCGTCAGAATGGAGAGCGAAGGCGGCCCCGATGTGAGCCCCTTCCTGCCCCGCTACTCGCGCGAAAGTGCCCAGCCTTCCTTGGCGCTGTAGCTTGAACATGCGCTCGTCGAGATGTCTCGTGACGAGCATGTGCCGGTACAGCCTCACCAGCTCCTCCGACGATAGAGCCGGCACAAGCGTCTCGTCCACGGTGCCGTCGGGCTCGAGCACATCAATCCTATCGATCGAATACGAGACTAGAGTTTTCCTTGGCACACCTGCCGCCTTTCCTTGGCGGGCGCAAAAAGCGTGCCCGCACGGTTGTGGGCTAACCCACGGTGAGCACGATCGATCCGCGAACCTCGCCGGAGCGCAGCCTCTCTAGAGCTTCATTCGCGTGCGAAAGATCGAAAACCTCGACTTCTGTCTCTACGGGCACCTCCGGGGCGAGAGCAAGGAACTCCCTCCCATCCCCACGGGTCAGGTTGGCGACCGACCTGACAACTCGTTCCCCCCACAGGATCTCGTAGGGAAACGAGGGGATGTCGCTCATGTGGATACCGGCGCATACCACCACTCCGCCCTTGTCGACGTGCTTCAAGGCAAGGGGAACGAGATCTCCGACGGGCGCAAAAATGATGGCCGCATCCAATCGCTCCGGAGGATACCGCGAGGTATCCCCCGCCCAATCCGCGCCCATCTCCCGAGCAAACTCCTGCGAAGCCGTGTCCCCCGGCCGGGTGAAAGCAAACACCCGGCGTCCCTGATACTTCGCCACCTGAGTGACTATGTGAGCGGCCGACCCGAAGCCATACAGCCCGATGTGGGTCGCCTCGTCCGTCATCATGAGTGAACGGTAGCCGATGAGCCCCGCGCACAGCAGAGGAGCGGCCTGGAGGGCCGGGTACCCCGAGGGGATGGTGAACGCATACCGCTGGTCAGCCACAGCATACTCGGCGAACCCGCCGTCGATGTCATAGCCCGTGAACTTGGCCCTTTCGCACAGATTCTCTCTTCCGCTCATGCAGAAGCGGCACTCCCCACACGTCCACCCAAGCCAGGGAATCCCCACCTGATCTCCGACGGAATGAGCAACCACTCCCGGACCAACCACATCGACGGTTCCCACGATCTGGTGTCCCAACACAAGCGGCAGCTTGGGATGTGTGAGCTCACCGTCGAAAATGTGGAGATCGGTCCTGCACACGCCACATGTCGATACGCGCACCCGTACCTGTCCGTCGCCCGGGAATGGGTCGGCAATGTCCACCGGACGGAGCGGACGAGTTGGGAGTTCGAGAATCATGGCGCGCATGCTAGGCCCTTACCCTTGATTCCCGCAGAGGCAAACTTTGGCCGATCTGCTCCGAGCAGCCTAGCTGCTCGCCTTCCGCGACGCGCTCAGCGCGAACACCTCCTCGCGCTCCGCCACCACGACCCGCCAATGCAGGCGTTCCTCCAAGATGCGCTCCAAGGTGAAGGCCGCGTTGGCCTCGCCGTGAGTCAGAATGGCAAGCTGAGGGGGCTGGAAGTGCGCTGCCCATGCCACCAACTGTTGTTGATCGGCATGCGCGGATAGCCCCGTGATCTCGTGGATGTGCGCCCTTACCGCAATGTCTTCCCCGAGGATGCGCACGTGCCTCTCCCCGTCTAGCAATCTGCGTCCGAGGGTGTTCTGGGCCTGAAAGCCGACGATCACGATGTGCGCCTCCGGTCGCCACAGATTGTGCTTGAGGTGATGGCGAATGCGGCCGGCCTCGGCCATGCCGCTGGCCGATATGATCACCACTCCCCGCTTCTCGTTGAGCGCTCGCGACTCGTCGGCACTCGCTGTATAGTGAAGCTGCGGAAAATCGAAGAGACCACCCGGCTCGTTCACCAGCTTCCAAGACTCCTCGTCGAAGGCTTCCCGATGACGGCGGAACACTTCTGTCGCTCGGGAGGCCAGGGGACTGTCGACGTAGATGGGCATATCAAGTCCCCGGCTATCCAGAATCTTGCGCAGAAAGAACAACAGCTCCTGGGTGCGCCCAACCGCGAATGCCGGGATGATCACGTTTCCACCGGTTCGTTTGGCATCCTCCAGAATCTGCGCCAGCTCTTCCTCGGGCTGGCCATCGCGCACGTGGTTACGGTCGCCGTAGGTGGATTCCATCACCAGGTAGTCGGTCTGCTCGATGATCGTGGGATCCCTAATAATCGGCTGATCCGGCTGGCCGATGTCTCCACTGAAAAGGATCTTGACGTCATTGTCCTGCTCGTGCAGACGGAGCTCCAAAAATGACGACCCAAGTATGTGGCCGGCGTCATGGAAAACCGCAGTGGCATCCTTGCCCAGGGCGGCTTCACGCTCGTAGTCAACGGCCCTCAAGAACCCAATGGCTCTCCGGGCGTCATCCTGCGTATAGAGCGGCGACACAGGCCGCCGACCGGCTCTTCGAGCCTTACGAGTGCGCCACTCGGCCTCTGTCTCTTGGATGTACGCGGAGTCCAGCAACAATATCTCAGCCAGGTCTACGCTTGGACCCGTGGTGTAGATCGGGCCCGTGTAGCCCTCTCGCACCAACCGAGGGATGAGACCTGAGTGGTCTATGTGGGCATGAGTTAGAAGCACCGCGTCGATACTGCGGGGATCAAAGGCAAAGGGACTGAAGTTGAGAAGTTCCTCTTTCTCCCCGCCTTGATGCATTCCACAGTCAATCAGGAGTCTGGTCGCCCCCACTTCGATGAGATAGCACGATCCTGTGACTTCTCGCGCAGCACCCAATACCTGTAAGAACATGAGGCCTCCATATCACTGTGCTCACTGCTTGAACCCGGATCGCTCCGCGCATACTGTCTCATACCCTCTGAGGCTGCGCTTAGTCACTATGTTATCCTGTCCCTTGTGCGCCTATGGGCTGGTTTAGGTGCGCTCTAAGTCAAGGTTAATCGGGAAAAGCGAGGCTATAGTGGCGAATGATTCACTGGGGGAGAACGTCTTTGACGTACCCGCCGAGTTCCAGAAGACCGCCTGGATCTCCAGCATGGAGCAATACCAGGAGATGTACCGGCGTTCCATTGACGATGCCGACAACTTCTGGGCTGAGCAGGCAGAGAAGAGGCTCGACTGGTTCCGCAAGTGGGACCTCGTGCAGAACCATGACTTCGCAAACGGCAAGATTCGCTGGTTTGAGGGCGCGAAGCTGAACGTCAGCTACAACTGCCTCGACCGTCATCTGAACACTCCTGTTGCCGACAAGGTTGCCTACTACTGCGAAGGCGACTCGCCGGATTCAAGCCGGGCCATCACCTACCGGCAACTGTGGGAAGAAGTGACCAAATTCGCGAACGTCCTCAAGAAGAAGGGCGTCAAGAAGGGTGATCGTGTAGGGATCTACCTGCAGATGGTCCCCGAGCTTCCCGTGGCTATGCTGGCATGCGCCCGTCTGGGAGCCATCCACAGTGTGGTGTTCGGTGGTTTCTCTGCCGATTCGCTGCGCGACCGGGTTGTCGATTGCGGCGCCACTTTTCTCATCACGGCGGACAGCGGCTGGCGGGGTGGCCGCCAAGTCCCTCTGAAGGCAGTGGCCGACGCGGCGGTGGCTGGGGCGCCAAACGTCAAGACCGTCATCGTCGTCAAGCACACCGGCACCGAGGACATAAACTGGGTTGAGGGCCGGGATTTCTGGTACCACGAAGAAATGGCCCAGCCTGACATCACGACCGATTGCCCACCCGAAGAGATGGACTCCGAAGATCCTCTCTTCATTCTGTACACCTCCGGTTCCACGGGCAAGCCTAAGGGTGTCATGCACACCACCGCCGGCTATCTGCTCTTCGCCGCGATGACTCACGAGTTGGTCTTCGATTACCATCCTGAGCATATCTACTGGTGCACCGCCGATATCGGCTGGGTGACAGGCCACAGCTACATCGTTTATGGGCCTCTCGCCAATGGGGCCACCGGCGTGCTCTTCGAGGGTATTCCAAGCTACCCGGCACCCGACCGCTTCTGGCAGGTGGTCGAGAAGTACAAGGTCAACATCTTCTATACGGCGCCCACCGCTCTTCGCGCCATCGCGCGCGAGGGCGACGACTGGGTCACCAAGCACGACCTTTCCAGCCTCCGGGTCCTCGGCACCGTTGGCGAGCCCATCAACCCGGAAGTCTGGCTGTGGTATCACGATCTGATCGGCGGCAGCCGCTGCCCGATCGTCGATACCTGGTGGCAGACCGAGACCGGCGGCATTCTCATCACGCCTCTCCCAGGCGCCATGAAGATCAAGCCTGGTTCGGCGACCTTGCCCTTCTTCGGTGTCGACCCCATGCTTGTCGACGAAGACGGCGCTGAGATAGTCGGTCCCGGCGTGGGCAACCTGTGCATCAGGCGACCCTGGCCCGGCATCATGCGCGGTGTCTACGGGGACGAAGGCCGCTTCTTCGAGACATACTTCGTCCAGTATCCCGGCAAGTACTTCACCGGCGACGGCTGCAGGCGCGACGAGGACGGTTACCATTGGATCACCGGCCGAGTGGACGACGTCATCAACGTCTCCGGTCACCGCATGGGAACGGCCGAGGTCGAGTCCGCTTTGGTCAGCCATGATTCGGTCGCCGAAGCAGCTGTGGTCGGCATGCCCCATCCCATCAAGGGCCAAGGCATCTACGCCTACGTCACTCTCAACGTCGGCATCCAGCCGTCCGACGACCTGAAGAAAGAGCTGGTCAAGCACGTCCGTACCGAGATCGGCCCTATCGCCACGCCGGACGTCATTCAGTGGGCTCCCGGCCTACCCAAGACCAGAAGCGGGAAAATCATGCGCCGCATCCTCAAGAAGATCGCCGCCAACCAGGTGGACGATCTCGGCGATACGTCAACGCTTGCTGATCCGAGCGTAGTTGACAATCTGGTAGAGAACAGACAACAGTAGCCGGCACCGGGAGGGGTATGGGGCAAGGGCGGCCGCGAGGCCGCCCTTTTCCATTTAGGGCTCTGGGAGGACTGCCTCGACCGAACCCGTGGCATACTGCTCAGGCCACAAGACCACCATCCGTATGCCTTGGGCCTGGACGGTAGCCACAACCGCCTGCGCGTTCTGACCTGACTCGTCGAAGGTCAGCCGACTCTGGGGTAACACCAACTGCTTTCCGGCAACGAGATCGGTGGCGGCGAGGGCGTCTCGTATCTTGGCCGACTCGGTGGTACCTGTCTTCTCGAGAGCGGCGACAACAATCTGTATCGCCTGATACGACTCAAGGGCGGCAGCGGTAGGCTCGCTCCCGAAGAGAGAGCGATACTTGTCGGCGAACTCAGCCGCTTCCGGACCCACGATCCTCGGTGTCTGGCTGAGGATTCCCTCCGATTCAATTCCCGTGCGCTCTAGGAATTCGGGCTCGGCCGTGCCGGCGCCCGCGTCGAAGAGAGGCATCGGCAATCGCAGCGTGTATGCGTCCTCGGCAATAAGGACCGCGTCGTCGAGATAGGTGGCCGTTAGAACCATCTGCGCCTCGGTCGACTTGAGGCTTAGCACCTCATCGTGCAGGTCGGGCTTGTCGGATGCGTAGCTCACCTCCGCGACGACCTGAATGCCTGCTTCCTCGAGGTACTTACGCTGGTCCGCCGCGGTCTCGCTGCCGAAAGGTCCGTCTTCGTGCAGGAGGGCAACTTTGGTGATGGACGGCCTGCCGAACCCCCAAAGAGAGCAGATGAAGCGCACCTGGTCACGCGCGTACCACTCGGCTTTTGGACCGAGCCTGAAGGTATAGGTAAGGCTCCGCTCGGTGATCTGGTCGGCCGCGGCCCCGCAAACCACGAACGGTACTCCCAGGTTCTCGGCTACTTCGGTTGAGGGAAGAGCGACGACGGACTGTAAGCCTCCCACGAGGACCGCGACTCCTTGGTCCTGAGCCAGGCGCGCTGTCTCTTCCTGGGCCACCTGTGCTTCGCCCTGAGTATCGCCGGTCTCCAGGACGAGAGTCGCCCGCCCCATCGATGCAATGCCACCACCAGCGTTGATCTCGTCAACTGCCAGCTGCATCGCCTGAAGCACAGCCTCGCCCTCAGCAGCCAAGCTCCCACTCAGCGGAAGCAGGGCTCCGATGCGCACTATCTCGGGAGGACTGGTGCTCGATGTGGGCTCTGACACGCCAATGGTGCCCGATCTGGCTTCGCTGCAACCGTGCGCAACGGTCAGCGAAACGAGCACTACCGCGAGGACCTCCAGGGCGGACCTAACCGATAACTTCACGGTTACCTCACGACGAGGTTCACCAGGCGACCTGGCACTATCACCTCTTTCACCACGGTCATGCCCTCCAGATAACGAGAGATGCCCGGCAGAGCCTTTGCCAACGCCAGGACTTCCGCCGACGCTATATCATCCGTCACCACCAGGCGATCCCTCACCTTGCCGTTCACCTGAACGGCGAGCTCTACCGTCCCGCTGCTCAAGAACCTGGGGTCGACCTCAGGCCACGGCTGATCCCAGATGGCATCTCTTCCCATGAGTTCCCACAATTCGCATCCCATATGCGGAGCGAAAGGCTCGAGCAACCTGACCATAGCCTCGAGAGCGTGCGCAAGGATGTCCCGGCCCGCCTGGGTATCAGCAAGTCCGGCTGTGCGGGCGGCACCGATCTCGTTGTTCAACTCCATGATCGCCGCGAGGGCCGTATTGAAATGGAATCGCTCCCCAATGTCGGCGGTTGTCTTCTGGATGACCTGGTTTGTCTTGACGAGCAGCGCCCTTTCGAGGGGCGAAAGATCGCCGCCGTCAAACTGCCTTCCCTCGCCCGAATTTCCCAGCAATCCGGCGTCGAGCGCCTCGTTCACCTGGCGCCAAACCCTTCCCAGAAAGCGGTAAACGCCTTCTATCCCCTGGTCGTTCCACTCGACGTCACTCTCAGCAGGGCCTATGAACAGGATGTAGCTGCGCAGCGAATCGGCCCCGTACTTGGCAACATGTGCATCGGGATTGACCACGTTACCTTTGCTCTTCGACATCTTGGCACCCTTGTAGTAGATCATGCCCTGGGTGAACAAATTCCTGAACGGCTCCTCAAAACCGACCAGACCCAGGTCGTAGAGCACCTTGGTGAAGAAGCGCGAGTACATGAGGTGGAGAATCGCGTGCTCCACCCCACCGATGTACTGATCTACCGGGAGCCAGTAGTCAACCGCCTCGCGATCAAAGGCCACGTCGTCGCGCCAGGGCGATGCGTAGCGCAGGAAGTACCAGGAGGAATCGACGAAAGTATCCATGGTGTCGGTCTCGCGACGAGCCGGTCCGCCACAGGTGGGGCACTCGGTTTTCACCCATTCCTCCGCGGCTGCCAGCGGAGACTTGCCCTTCGGCGCGTAGTCGGTGATCGCCGGAAGCAGCACGGGTAATTGATCGTCCGGCACCGCCACTTCGCCGCACCGGTCGCAATAGATGATGGGGATGGGAGCTCCCCAGTAACGTTGGCGGGAAACCAGCCAGTCGCGCAGTTTGTAGTTGACGGCGAAGTCGGCCTTGCCCTGGTCACGAAGCCACTCCGTGACCTTGATGATTCCCTCCTTCTTGGCGAGTCCGTTGAAGTCTCCGCTGTTGACGAGAACGCCGTCACCGGGGTACGCCTGGATGAGTTGGCCTTGGGCATCCTTGTACTCAGAGGGCGTAGCAATGACCTCCAATACGCCCAGACCGTACTTCTTGGCAAAGACGAAATCGCGTTCGTCATGGCCGGGAACGGCCATTATCGCCCCCGTGCCGTAATCCATCAGAACGTAATCGGCTACGTATATTGGGATCTCTGAGTTGGTCACCGGATTGACCGCGTACCGTCCGGTGAAGACGCCGGTCTTCTCCTTTTCCATGCTGGCCCGCTCGATCGCCGACGTTGCCATGGCACGGGCCGCGTAGCGTTTGACATCCTGCTCCTGAGGCAGACCGCGCACGAGATCATCGACCAGAGGATGTTCCGGCGCGACGATAAAGAACGTCGCGCCGAAGAGCGTATCGGGCCTGGTGGTGAAGACCGTGATATCAGGCAGAGTGGTCTGTGAGCCTTCCACGGGCGATACGGCGAAGACGAC
>ENA-ORXD01002183-ORXD01002183.1-sediment-metagenome-genome-assembly--contig:-NODE-2183-length-13676-cov-4.116700_pt1 | contig 13676 bp, 14 predicted proteins | sample MGYA00237862_ERZ511471 | MGnify/ENA metagenome assembly ERZ511471 | reverse complement strand
GTTAGCCTCGGAGGTGACGGTCAGCAGCGCCGGGAGCGAGCTCTCGAGGGTCTCGAAGCCGCCCTCGACCGAGCGCGTGGCGACGACGCGACCGCGGGGGGCGACGCCGTCGCCCGCGCCGGCTGCGGCCGAGCCAGCACGGTCGTCGACGACGATCTCGTCGATGCGACTCACACAGGTGATCTGCGGCACGCCCAGCTTCTCGGCCGTCTGCGGCCCGACCTGGGCGGTGTCGCCGTCGATCGCCTGCCGGCCGCAGAGCACGAGATCGAAGGCGCCGGCCTTCTTGACCGCCTGGGCGAGGGCGTAGCTCGTCGCCAGCGTGTCGGCGCCGGCGAACGCCTTGTCGGTGAGCAGGATGACCTCGTCGGCCCCACGGAAGAGCGACTCGCGCAGCACGCCGACGGCGGCCGGCGGGCCCATGGTGATGACGGTCACGCGCCCGCCGTGGCGGTCCTTGAGCTTCAGCGCCTCTTCGAGCGCGTTGAGGTCCTCTGGGTTGAAGACCGTCGGCAGGGCGGCACGGTTGATGGTGCCGTCCTCCTTCATTGCCTCGCCGGTCACGTTGGCCGTGTCGGGGACCTGCTTGACGAGGACGACGAGGCGCAGGGGGCGGGACTCGTGGTTGTCAATGGGCGGGTTCACGAGGGCGAAACGCTACCAGAAGGACGAGGACGCGGCAAAGGTCGAGCCGCGGAGGTAACGGGGGCACGAACCCGCGGCCGTTTCTCGGAGTTGCGCTCTACGGGCGCCTCCAGCGCAGCCCCGGGAAGCGGGCGAAGCCCCGGTCGGCGCTCACGAGTCGCGTGCCGGACATCACGGGGGTGACGTACCGCGACGCCTGAGACCCGAGCCAGACGGAAGGCGAAGCACCCGCCCCACACGCCGCCCGGCGGTGGTCAGGCCGGCTTGACCCACGAGGCCGAGGACCTCGGCCGCCACGGATGCGGCGGCCCGCGCACGGCCGGGACGCGGTGCGGCCTCGAGCAGCCGGCGGCGCAGGGCTCCACAGCCGGCGCACAGGGGGGCCGCAGGCCGTCCCCAGCTCGGGCATGGCATACTGTGGCCCGGCAGGGTCCGTGGCTGCACGCGCGGATCGATCGTGTCACGAGAGGGGCTCGATGAAGCGTAGACGCGCCGGCGCCGCGACGGTCGCGGTGGCCATGATCCTGGTGCTCGGGGTGCTGGTCGTCGCAGGGTGCGGTGACGGCATGCCGGGCGACGCCGTCGCCGTGGTCGGTGACGTGCCGATCAGCAAGGCGGACTTCGACCAGTACATGGAGCAGGCGAAGGCCACCGTGATCAGCCAGTCCGGCTCCTTCCCGGCCGAAGGGTCGGTCGAGTACGGCGAGTACGCGGCCAGCCTGGTCGACTACCTCGTCCAGAGCGAGGTCGTCGCCCAGGGCGCCGAGAAGCTCGGCGTCGAGGTGACCGCCGTCGACGTCTCGCTCTACATCGCCGAGCTGGAGACCTCGTACGGCGGGCACGACGCGTTCCTCGAGGAGCTGGCGGAGCAGGGTATGAGCTTCGCGGAGGTGCGCAAGGACGTGCGGGCGAGCCTCCTCGGCGAGGCCGTGTACAACAAGGTGATCGAGGACGTGAAGGTGACGGCGGCCGAGGTCAAGGTGTTCTGGGACGAGAACGAGGCGGCCATCAGGGAGAGCGCTGAGCAGAACGACAAGGTCGCGACCTTTGCCAACACCAAGAAGGAGATCAGGGAGTCGCTCCTCGAGACGGCTCGCGCCCGAGCGTGGCAGGCGTGGGTCGAAGCGACCATCGCCGACCTCGGGGTCGTCTACGCCGAGGGGTACGACCCGAACGCCCTGAGAGCTTCTCCCGCCCCTGCTGCGACGACGGGCACCGAGTAGCGGGCGGGATGCGTCAGGGGCGGGCGCGCGGACCCAACCGGCGCCCGCCCCGGCCGGTGCCCGCCTGCGTCTGCGGCCCCTCGGGCCGGGCCTGAGTCCGCGGCCGCCTCAGGCCGGGCCTGCGTCCGCGGGCCTCACTTCACGCCGGCCGGCTTCACGCAGCCGCCCGGCAGCCAGCCCTCGCGTCCGTCCTCCGTGCGGCAGCGCGCCCAGCCGCTCTCGGTCTCGAGCACCTCGAGCAGCTCACCGGCGCGCACCGTGAGCTCGCGCGCGTCGTAGTCGCGCGCGAGGCGCCGGCGCGCGCCGGCCCCCTCGAGCAGAGCCTCGGGCACCCAGCCCCGCCGGCCGTCGGTGGCGGTGCACCAGCGCCACTGCGCCCACTCGACGTCGGCCGGTCCGACCTCGAGCTCGTCGCCGGCACGGCCGGCGAGCGGGTCCTCGTACGAGGCCTTGTGGGCGCACGCCGAGCGCAGTGTCACCCGTTCCTCCATCGTCCTCTGCTTCTCCGTTCGGTCTGGTCGCCTGCGGCCGCACCTCTCGACCGCCGATCCCGCCTGGCCTGCTCGCGGCGTCCGTTCACCGCACCAGCGCGAGGGCGAAGTAGCGGTACTCGTCGTCCTTCGCCTTCACCGTCTCGATCTCCCACCCGGCGGTGCGCACGGTCGTGAACACGTCGACGCCGCAGGCCTCCATCGAGGGCCGCGCCGACTCGGGTGTGGGGCACGGTTCGCCGGCGCGGCAGCAGGCGCAGAGGTCGCACGGGCCGGCGCCCATCGTCCAGGCCTTGTGGAAGCCGGCGAGGAAGAGCTCGCGCTCGAGGGCGAGGGCCGCGTCGTTCAAGCGTCGCGACTCGGCGTCGGAGCGCTCCTCGCCCACGATCGGCCCGACGCCGAGCAGGATCGCCTCCTCGTACCCGTCGAGCACGCGTTGTGTCTGCTCGACGGAGGGCGCTCCGTCGGGCGGGCAGGTGCGCGCCAGGTCCGGCTCGTCGCAGCCGTAGAGGCACTTCATGCGCACCCACTCGGCGACGGTGACGCTCTCGGCCGGGACGACGGCCGCCCGGTCGGCGCCGAGCTCGAGGGCCCGGTCGCACCACGCCTGCAGGTCAGCGCTCATGCGACTCCTTTCGTCGCTGCCCATGCTACAGCGAGCACGACGGCGCGCTATACTGGCTCTCCCATGGGTGGCCACGCGAAGAGCGGCCAGTGAGCGGCCGCGCCCCGACGAAGTCCCTCGGTGCGGTCGTGCGCGTTCTCGTGCACGCCGTGCCGCTCGGCCTCGTCGCCCTCCTGCTCCTGTCCACGCTTCTCGCCGCCGCCTGTGGCGACGACGCGACCTCTCCCGACGACACCGCCTCGCCGGGAGGCGCGGCCTCGCCCTCGTCGGTCGACGCCGTCGAGATCCTCAAGAGCGCGGCGGCGAAGATGTCGACCGACGGTCTCACCGCGCACATCGCCTTCGGCACCCAGCTGGTCTTCGACGGCCCCGAGCTGAACAGCACGGTCACGGCCACCGGGTCGGGCGACCTGGAGATGCCGACCAAGATCCGCTACGTCGTCGACGTCACCGCCGACGACAGCGGCGGCGCGCTCGAGGTCGTCACGGTCGACGGCGTCGACTACTACACCCGGGACGCCAACGACACCGAGCAGCCGTGGAGCGTCTCCGACTCGCCCATGGCGGTCCCGTTCGACCTCGGCAAGGAGATCGAGCGGTACCTGGCGATGGCCACACAGACCGAGGTCGTGAAGACCAGCGTCGAGGACGGCCAGCGTATGCTGCTCATCCGCGTGACCATGGACCCGCTCGAGTACGCCCGCGGGCGCGACGAGCTCGACATGGAGGCCGCCTTCGCGCAGACCTTCGGCCTCTCCGCCGAGGAGAGCGAGAAGGCGCTCGCCAAGGGTCTCGCCATCGCCGAGTTCAAGGCGGGAGAGGACGACGGGTACGTCCACGACCTGACCGAACGGTGGCTGGTGCGGCTCGACGGCGGCGACGGCTTCCTCCAGGAGGTCGCCCTCGCCTTCTCGCGCTTCGGCAGACCGATCGAGCCGCCGATCGTGGAGCCGAAGACGGACTGAGCGCGGCACGTTCACGGCCCCGCACGGGCCGGCCCCTCCCGGGTGCGGTATCATGTGCCGCCATGGCCGAGACCGTCGTCAGATTCGCACCCTCGCCGACCGGCTACCTGCACCTCGGCGGCGCCCGCACCGCGCTCTACAATTACATCTTCGCGCGCCAGCGCGGCGGCACGTTCATCCTGCGCATCGAGGACACCGACCCGTCACGCTCGACCGACGACGCCATCGCCCAGATCGTCCGCTCGATGCAGGAGATGGGCCTCGACTGGGACGAGGGGCCGGGCGTGCCCGGCCCGCACGGCCCGTACCGGCAGACCGAGCGCCAGGCGGTCTACCGCGATCACATCGACCGCCTGCTCGCGAGCGGCCACCTCTACACGTGCTTCTGCACGCCCGAAGAGCTCGAGGCCGAGCGCCAGGCGGCGCAGGCCGAGAAACGGTCCTGGGTCTACTCCGGCCGCTGCCGGGCGCTCGGCGCCGACGAGGTCGAGCGCCGCAAGGCCGGCGGCGAGCCGTGGACGCTGCGCTTCAGGGTGCCCGACGGCCGCATCGGTTTCGACGACATGCTGCGCGGCCGCGTCGAGGTCGAGAGCGAGACCGTCGGCGACTTCATCGTGCAGCGGTCCGACGGCACCATCACCTACAACCTCGCCGTGGTCGTCGACGACGTGACCATGGAGATCACCCACGTGATCCGCGGCGACGACCACATCTCGAACACGCCCAAGCAGGTGCCCATCTACGCGGCTCTCGGCGCCGAGGTCCCCCGCTTCCTGCACATGCCACTGCTCTTCGGTACCGACCGCAAGAAGCTCAGCAAGCGGCACGGCGCCACCAAGCTGGAGCAGCTCGTCGACATGGGCTTCCTGCCCGAGGTGGTGCGCAACTACCTCAGCTTCCTCTCGACCGAGTTCGACGAGTCGATGATCGGCTGGACGCTCGACGACCTAGTGCGGCGCTTCAAGGTCGAGGAGTTGGGCACGAGCGCCAGCATCTTCGACCCCGACAAGCTGCGCTGGATGAACGGGCGCTTCGTGCGCGCGCTGGGCGACGAGGCGCTCGGCGAGCGCCTCGTCGCCTATCTCGCGCGCACCGGCTTCTACGCCGACCCGCAGGACTGGACGGCGCCGGCCGCCGTCAACGACGACGCGCCGCCGCGGCCGTCCGCGCCGTCCCCCGAGCAGGAGCGCCTCACGCGCGCGCTGGCGCCGCTGGTGCGCGAGAAGGTCGACGTGCTCGCCGACGTCGTGCCCATCGCCGGCTGGTTCTTCCGCCCGCTCGCCTTCGGCGACGAGGCCCACGACAAGCTCGCCGGCACGCCCGAGGCGGCTCGCACGCTGGCCGTGGCGGCGGAGCGGCTGTCGGCCCTCGAGCCGTACACCGCCGAGGGCGTCGAAGCGCTCGTTCGCGGCCTGCCCGAGGAGCTCGGCGTCAAGCCCAAGGCGGTCTTCGCCGCGCTGCGCCTCGGGATGAGCGGTCAGCAGGTCACGCCGGGGCTGTTCGAGTCGCTCTGGCTGCTCGGCCACGAGGAGGCCGCGGCGCGGCTGACGCAGGCCGCGGGCCTCGTCGGCTGACGCTGCGACTCCGACCGCGCCGCTCGCGCCGTCCTCGCCTGACGCCGCGGCCCACCCGCGCCTGACGCCGCGGCCCACCCGCGCCGCCGTCGCCCTCAGCACCCCGCGCAGGTGAGGCCGCCGAGGGCGGCGGGAAGGTCCTCGAAGTGCCGCACCATGGCGTCGGCCGTGGAGCGTGAGGCATCGCGGCTACTGACGCCGACGAAGTGCACCGCAGCCATGCCGGCCGCCTGGGCGCCGGCGATGTCGGTGCGCTGCATGTCGCCGACGTGCGCCGCCTCTCCGGCCGGCACGCGGATCTGGGCGAGCGTGTGCATGAAGACGCGCACGTCCGGCTTGCTCATGCCGTGCTCGTTGGAGAAGTAGAGGTATGAGAAGGGCTCGAGCAGGCAGTGACGGTCGAGCAGCTCGCGCAGGACCGCGCCCGGAGAGTACCCGGTGTCGCAGACCACGGCCAGGCGGTAGCGATCGGCCAGGGCCGGGAGCGTGTAGACGAGACCGGGGACGGGCTCGGGCGGGATATCGAGCAAGATGCGCTCGAAGGCCGTGGTCAGGCGGTCGTGCACCTCGTCCGGGATCCGCGCCCGTAAGCTGCCGAGCACGGCGTCGAGGATCTCGCGGCCGCTCGGCGTGCGGACCTCGTCGTGCCAGACGCGCTCGAAGAAGTCGAAGCCGAAGCGCAAGGCCTCGTCGTAGGCGGTCGGCGGCAGGCTGTGGCCGAGCGCCTCGAGCTCTTCGCGCAGGATCTCGACGCGGCGCTGCTCGCGCTCGCGGCCGCGCACGTCGACGAACAGCGTGTTCCAGAAGTCGAGGGTCACGGCGCGGAGCATGCCGGTAGCGTACCAGAGCGGGCACCCGCGCTCGCCCGGCGACGCGGTCCGCGGGTGGCCCGGCAGGACGAGAAGGGACTGGCAGCGCGTACGGGATTCGAACCCGTGTTACCGGCGTGAGAGGCCGGCGTCCTAGGCCCCTAGACGAACGCGCCGCGATGGGGCAAGCGGGCGGACATGATACCAGATAACTCCGTGGGCGTTCACCTCGCCGCGCGCGAGGCGCGTGCCTGCTTCGAGCGTGCGCGCCGTGCGGCCCGGCTCTTCTGCCTCACCAGGTCGTTGACCTGAGCCGGGTCAGCGCACCGTGAACGCGTGCGTGCCCCAGGGCGAGTCGGCCACCGCGTCGGCCACCGCCTGCGCGCTGTCCCCCCTGCGCAGCGCCTTGAGGATGCCGTCGTAGTACCCGTTGTGGAGCGTGTTCAGCGTCGCCTTGAAGCCCTGCCGCCAGCTCACGTAGGCCTTGACCCCGACCGAGTTCATCGAGGTCGCCCCCGGCATCCTCCAGGTGGTGTTGAGCGGGTTGTAGTGCGCCGAGTTGTTCCAGTGACCGCCCTCGGCCATCTCCCAGGCCATCGTCGCGGCCAGGTTCGGCGTCGTCAGCGGGGCGCCGAGGCTCCTGAGCAGGGCCCTGGCCCAGGTGAGCTGGTTGTAGCCGCCCTTCGGCGCCTTCGCCAGTCCCTTGGGGAGCTGCCCGACGAGGATCTCCTCGATGCGCGCCGTCAGGCCTTCGAGCAGGGCGCGTCGCTCGGCCAGCGCGTCGTCCAGCGTCGCGCGCTGCTCCTCGAGTCGGGTCTCGAGGACGAGGGTGCGCTCGCGCCGCTCGGCGAGGCCGGCCTCGAGGCCCTCGGCGGTCTCGGTGAGGCGCATCAGCTCGAGCTGGGCCTTCTGGTCTTCGTCCATGACGCGGCGCATCATGCGCACGTCGGCCTCGAGGTCGGCGAAGCTCCCGGCGCGGGCGAGCACGTCGAGCCACGTCGAGTCGCCGCTCTTGTACATCGCCGTCAGGTGGGCGGCGACGACCGTCGTCTGCGCTGCGAACAGCGACTCCGTGCGGGCGAGCGCGATGCGCGTCTCGACGAGCTCGCGCCCGACGCCGTCGAGCTCGGCGAGAGTCGCCTCGTAGGCGCCGGCGACGGCGTCGATCTCGCCCCTCAGGCGCTCCATGCCGGCGCGTACGCGCTTCGCCTCCTCCTGCAGCTCGCGCAGCGAGCGGCCGTCATCCTTCGTGACGACGCTGAAGACGTCGGCGTCCTTGTCGGAGCGCGCCCCGCTCGGCTCGGCCGGCGCCGACGCCGCCGCGACCAGCATCAGCAGCGCGAGCACGGCGAGGAGGCCCGCGAGGCGCGGGGCGAGCAGCGTGTGGAGGCGGCGTCTCATCCTGGGCTCTGTATCGGCCTCACGGAGGCAGGCTTTACAGGCCGGGGCCGAGGGTGGGGGCGAGCGCACGACTCGGGGGCGCTGGTATGCTTGCGCGACCGGGAGCCACGCGAGGAGGGAGCGGGTGCGGCGACGCCGGCACCACGACCACCGGCTGGAGACGACGACCGACGTGCGCGTGCGTCGCCTGCGCTTGGCGGCCGGCGAACGGTACGTCGCCTTCGGCTGGGACTACCCCGGCAGCACGCTCCTCGAGGTCCGCATCCTGCGCTCCACGCGCGGCTTCGCCGCGGGCCCCGGCCCAAGCGCCGAGCAGCACCTCGTGTACGACGACATGAGCGGCTCCTTCCGCGACACCGGTCTCGAGCGCGGCGTGCGCTACTACTACACCGTCTTCGCCCGCCACCCCGGTGACGAGTGGGTACGCTGGGAGGACTCCTGCGTGCGCCCGGGTGCGCGGCGCGCGGCGCGGCTGCGGCGGCTGCTGCCCTGGGCGGCGGCCGTCCTCGTCCTCGCCGTCGCTCTCGGGGCCGCCGCCACGGCGGCGGCCCAGGACGACGACGAGGCGGCCGCCGACGAGCCGACCGCCGCCGAAGCCGCCCTCGTAGAGGCGGCGCGCGCCGACCCCCGGGTCGCGGCGATCCTCGCCGGCGTCGAGGCCGAGGCCACGGTGACCGCCGAGACCGGCCCGCTGTCGCCGCTCGGCGGCGGCGTGACGTTCATGTGGTCGCCCGAGCAGTCGCGCGCCACCACCGTCGAGTGGCCGGTCCTCGACAGGGCCGCCACCGAGGCCGAGCCGGAGACGCGCCGCCTGAAGTTCGAGGAGCTGACCGCGATGGCGGTCGTCGTCGACGGTGAGAGCGGCGTCGTCCACGAGATCTACCCGGCCGGCGGGACGGCGGCCTACGTCATCCGTCAGGACACGACGTCCCCCTGGTCCGATCTGCCCTGGCTCGTCGACCAGCCGTGGCTGCCGCTCCCGCTCTTCATGGCCGTCGCCGCCGGCATGGCGATCCACGCTTTCGTGCGCTCGCGGGCGTGGCGGCGGCGCACCCCGTCGATGGCGCGTCACGATCGCCAGGCGCTCGGGCGTCTCGCGGTCATCGTCTTCCTGATCGCCGGCTTCGTGGCCCAGGTCTGGGTCGTCGTCTCTGCGGCCCAGGAGGACCTGCCCTACGATCGCCCGTTCGACCCCGGCAACCTGCAGGTGCTGCCGGTCCTGCTCTTCCCTGCCGCCCTCTACCTTGTGGCGCTGGTGCTCGAGTTGCTGACCATGCCGCACCGCGGGTCGTGGGGGCTCGTCGCCGTGATGGCGGCCGGCACGTACGTCTACTCCGTGGTGGTGATGATGCGCGTCGCCACCGACGACGTGTCGCTGGTCCTGTCGCTGCTCCTCGGTGCGCTGATGCTGCTCAGCCTGCCGCGTGCGTTCGGCGCCGGCCGCATGGGGTGGAGCCGCAGCGCGACCTTCTCGCGCTCGTAGCGGCGGACTATCATGTCGGGGCACGGTCATCGTGCCCGAGCGAGGGGGCCACATGAGACAGTCCGGGGAGGCGCGCCTGATCCGTCGGGTCAAGGCGAAGGCCGACGACGACTGGGTCGTCGTCAAGTGGGAGCCCGTCGGCGACCCCGTCGAGGTCGTGGTCGTGAGATCCGAGACGCGGTCGGCCGACGACCTGCGCGAGCTCTTCGTCGATCGCCCAGACCAGCGCGCGATCTACTTCGATACCGGTACGCAGTGCCAGGACCAGGACGTGGTCTCCGACGTGAAGTACTACTACACGCTCTTCGCGCAGGACGGCGAGGGCCGCTGGCACCGGCAGGGCGACGACAAGGTCCACATCGCGCGCAGCTTCAGCCGGGAGCGGGTCGAGTTCCACGAGCCCGGCAGCATGCTGGCCAAGCTCGACAAGATGCGGGCCGGAGCCTTCGGGCCGGGGGGCGCGGGGGGTATATGAGGCGCTGAAGGCGGGGAGGCGGCGTGCGGCCGCTTGCCGCCGCCGCCTCCCCGCAGTGGTTCTCCGCCGCCTCCCGGCGGGCCCCGGCCTACCGCTCGATCAGCTCTACCCAGTTGCCGTCGGGGTCGGCGACGAAGGCGATCGGGTGGCCGGTGCCCTGGAGGGGCGCCGGCGGCCGGCCGACCTCCTGGGCGCCGGCCGCGAGCAGCGCCGCGTAGGCCTCTTCGATGTCTTCCACGTCGAAGGCGAAGTGCCCGAAGCGCTCGCCGCCGCCGTAGGGCGTGTCCTTGCCCCAGTTGTAGACCAGCTCGATGGCGAAGTTGCCCTCGGGCGGCTCCATGAAGGCCAGCGTGGCCTTGTTCTTGGTCAGCTCGCTCTTGCGACTGCAGCTCATCCCCAGCGCCTCGTAGAAGGCGATCGCCTTGTCGAGGTCCTTCGTCCGCGTCGCCACGTGCACGAACTCCATGTCACCCTCCGTCCCGGTATACTGCCGGCCGATGTCGATCCACGCGTTCCACGACAAGGTACCCGTCTTCGGCGCGCAGGTGTTCGTGCACCCCGACGCGACCCTCATCGGCGACGTCGTGCTGGGTGACGGCGTCAACGTCTGGCCGGGCGCCGTCCTCCGCGGCGACGTCGAGCGCATCAGTCTCGGCCCCGGGGTCAGCTTCCAGGACAACTCCGTCGCCCACTGCGACCCCGGCTTCCCCCTCGTCGCCGGCGCCGACTCCCTCTTCGGTCACGGGGTGATCGTCCACGGCGCCACCATCGGCGCCGGCTGCCTCATCGGCATGGGGAGCACGCTGCTCAACGGCTGCGAGATCGGCGAAGGCAGCATCGTGGGCGCCAACGCTCTGGTCACGCAGGGCAAGCGGTTCCCGCCGCGCAGCCTCATCGTCGGCGCTCCGGCCAGGGTCGTGCGCGAGGTCACCGACGAAGAGCTCGCGCAACGCGTCGCGCTCAGCGGCCGCTACGCGCGACGCGCGCTCGCCTATCTCGAGCAGGGCCTCGGCGCCGACCTCTCGTCCTTCGCGCGCTGAGGGCGTCGGGGCCGGCCCTGCCGGGTACGACCTGCGTCATGGCCGAGATCACCGAGACCTTCTTCGCCGCCGACCTGGCGGCGTGGCGCGCCTGGCTCGAGAGGTACCACCGTGAGAAGCCCTCGATCTGGCTCGTCCTGCTGAAGGCGCACGTCGACGAGCCCTCGCTGAGCTACGGCGAGGCTGTCGAGGAGGCCCTCTGCTTCGGCTGGATCGACGGGCAGCTCAGGCGCATCGACGACCGCTCGCACGCGATCCGCTTCACGCCGCGCAAGCCGGGCAGCGTGTGGGCGAAGAGCAACGTGGCGCGGGTCGAGAAGCTCGTCGCCGAGGGCCGCATGCGCCCCGAGGGTATGGCCCTGGTGGAGGAGGCGAAGCGGCGCGGCACATGGGACGAGGCCGTCTCGGAGCGGACCGCGACGACGCCGGACGACCTGCAGGTGGCGCTCGACGCCGACCCGCCGGCGGCCGAGCGCTGGCACACCTGGGCGCCGTCACACCGCCGGCAGTACGTCTACTGGGTGCTCGAGGCGAAGCGGCCCGAGACGCGGGCGCGCCGCGTCGCCGAGGTCGTGCGCCGCGCCGCCGCGGGGATACGGCCCGGCGAGAAGGGCTGAGGCCGCGCGTCAGTCGTCTGCGGGCGCGATGTCGGAGGCGGCCGCCGCGGAGGCCCCGTCCGCGGCCGCGCCGTCCGCGGCCGCGCCGGGGGGCGGGGCGCCACCTCGTGCTTCTTGGGGCGGGGCGTCCCCGTGTGCCTCGGGGCGGCGTTCGCCGAGGGCGTCGTCGACCGCCTTCACGAGCCGCGGCAGCACGTCTCCGCTCCTCCCCTGCAGGACGTGCGCAGCCTGGTGGCTGAGGGCGCTCGGCTGCGGGTTCACGTCGATCAGCACGGCCCCGCCCTGCAGGGCGATCAGGGGCACGCCGGCGGCAGGGTAGACGATCGCCGACGTGCCGGCCACGAGCATGACGTCGCAGCCGGCGGCGAGGCCTTGCGCGCGCCGCAGGGCGTCGTCGGGCAGGGTCTCGCCGAACCAGACGACGTCGGGCCGCATGAGGTCGCCGCACTCCGGGCAGCGTGGCGGGCGTGCCGTCTGCTCGAGCAGGTCGGCGAGGGCGTACCCGCGGTGATGCCCGTCGAGACACTTGAAGCTGTGCATCGTGCCGTGGAGCTCGACGACGTCCGAGGAGCCGGCGCGCTGGTGCAGCCCGTCGATGTTCTGGGTGACGACGGTCGTGCCGGGGATCAGGCGCTCGAGCTCGGCGATCGCGCGGTGACCGGGGTTGGGCTCGGCCTCGGCGGCGCGACCGAAACGGTGCTCGTACCAGCGCCAGACCAGCTCCGGGTCGCGGAGGAAGCCCTCCCGGGTCGCGAGTTCCATCGGGTCGTAGCGCGCCCAGAGGCCGGTCTCGGGCTCGCGGAAGGTGGCGATGCCGGACTCGGCGGAGACGCCGGCGCCCGTGAAGACCACGATGCGGCGGGCGCCGGCGAGGGCGCCCGCCGCGCGGGTGATGCTCTCCGATGTGACGGACTCCGGCATGGTGACGCCGTGCCCCGCGGGTGGGTGTCGCAGGGCGGACCCCCAGACTTTACACTAGGCGCCGTGGACCTCTACGAGTACCAGGGCAAGCGCCTGTTCGCCGCCGCCGGGCTGCCGGTGCCGGAGAGCGCGCGCGTGACCTCGGCGCACGCCGGCCGGCGCATGGCCGGGCAGCTCGGGGTCCCCGTGGTGGCCAAGGCGCAGGCGCTGACCGGCGGGCGCGGCAAGGCGGGCGGCGTGCAGCGCTGCGAGACCACCCCCGAGGCCTTCGACGCAGTCGCGCGCATCATGGCGCTGCGCATCAAGGACAAGCCCGTCGAGAGCGTGCTGCTCGAGCGCGCCGTGGCCATCGCTCACGAGTACTACCTCGCCTTCACTCTGGACCGGCACGAGCGTGCCCCGGTGCTGCTCTTCTCGACGCGCGGCGGGGTCGACATCGAGACCGTGGCGCGTGAGACGCCCGAGGCGCTGATTCGCTTCACCGTCGATTCCCTGCTCGGCCTGGCCGACTACCAGGTGCGCGACGTCGCGGCGGCGGCTGCGGCGGCCGTCGCCACGGCCGCCGTCACCGCAGACCCGGCAGCAACGACAGTCACCCCGGCGGCGACTTCGGCCGACGAGGCGCCGTCCGCCGACGAGCCGCCAGGCGCCCCGCGGCCCATTGCCTGGACGCGGGCGACATCGGCCGCCATCGCCGCCGTCGTGCGCGGCCTGTGGCGGCTCTACCGCGACCTCGACGCCACGCTCGTCGAGGTCAACCCGCTCGTCGTGACCGCGGAGGCCGGCGTCGTCTGTCTCGACAGCAAGGTGACGATCGACGACAACGCGCTCTACCGTCACGACGACCTCGCGGCGCTGCGCGCCGTCGGCGACGAGCGCGAGGCCCGCGCCCGCGCCGCCGGTCTGAGCTATGTCTCGCTCGACGGCGACCTCGGGGTGATCGGCAACGGCGCCGGCCTCGTGATGAGCACGCTCGATCTCGTCGCGGCCGCCGGCGGGGCCGCCGCCAACTTCTGCGACGTCGGCGGCGGCGCCCGCGCCGAGGCGGTCGGCGCCGCCGTCGATGTGATCCTCTCCGACCCCGGGGTGCGCGCCCTGCTCGTCAGCATCTTCGGCGGCATCACGCGAGGCGAGGAGGTCGCCCGCGGGCTGCTCGCCGCGCTCGCACGGCGCGAGGGCGGCGCCGACGTGCCGGTGGTCGTGCGCCTCGACGGCAACGGCGCCGACGAGGGTCGCCGGCTGCTCGCCGCGGCGCGCCGCGGCGGCCTGCGCGTCGCCGCCGGCGTCGACGAGGCGGTCGCCCTCGCCGTCGCCGCGGCCGCGACCGAGGCAGGGGCGACCGGGCTCGCGGCCGAAGACCCGGCGGCTCACGGCCGAGGTGAGGGGAGCCGCTGATGGCGATCCTCG
>ENA-ORXD01002180-ORXD01002180.1-sediment-metagenome-genome-assembly--contig:-NODE-2180-length-13692-cov-4.030701_pt1 | contig 13692 bp, 10 predicted proteins | sample MGYA00237862_ERZ511471 | MGnify/ENA metagenome assembly ERZ511471 | reverse complement strand
CTCGGCGTGAAGGTCGACAAGCTGGATGCCCGCGTAGCCGTCCTCGAGGAGAGGATCGGCGGCTGGAAGTTCAGCGGAAACTTCCGTTTCACCGCGAAGTGGGCCGACGACGACAACTTCTACGGCGTCGACCAGGATTCCAACTGGAGCGTTGACCGCTTCCGCTGGAACATCGTGAAGTACGTTGACGACAAGGTCACGCTGAACGTCCGCCTGCAGGGCGGCGGCGGCAATTCCCTCGACGTGGTCCGCGCCTATGCCACGATCAAGTTCCCCTGGGATGTCACCGCCAATATCGGCCGCTTCCCGCTCGACTGGGAAGGCGACTTCTACGCCACGGACTTCGCCGGCTACAACATGAACGACGCCTTCGTCACCGACTACGACCCGATGGCCACGGCCGTTTGGTTCAACAAGCCCTTCGAGATGGGCAACTTCGAGATGTTCGTCGCCCATGACGAGGACGACAATGCCGGCGATTACTACCGCTACGGTGCCCGGCTGGCCTTCAACATGAACGAGAACCTGTCCATGGCCGCCAACTACGTGAAGTATGACTTCAACAGCGGACATCCTGACCTGAGCACCCTGTGGGGCGACCTCATCGTCAACTTCAACGAGAACATCGCCTTCAAGGCTCAGTACTTCACGCAGGACGGCGATGCCACCGGCTTCCCCTATGGGGACGCATGGAAGGCCATCGTGCAGGTCAACCAGGACATGCTGAAGTTCACCGACCTGTGGGTTGAGTACGCCCAGATCGATGAAGGTTTCGTGTTCGCGAATGCGGATCCCTACGCCTGGGCTGCCAAGGCAAGCCTGTTCGGCGCCTTTGGGATTGCCTTCGGACACCAGATTGCCGAGACGGACACGAACGTCCTGAACATCGTCGCGAAGCAGAAGTGGAACGACCAGTGGTGGACCTATGTCCGCTACATCAACGTCGACACGGACGAAGCATTCTTTGATTACAGCGGCTACACGGGAAGCGTCCGCTACAACTACACCCCGAACCTCTGGTTCGAAGTCGGCTACGACGTGATCAATAGCGACGCGCTGGATGACTTCGGCTGGGACGACAACATGGTGTGGTTCCGCACCACGGTCAACTTCTAGGCAAATCTGCAGCTGCAAAGGGGCCGGCGAAAGCCGGCCCCTTTTTCATGTCCTTTCCTTCGCGGTGATCATCAGGCCGCAATGTCCTCTTTCCTCAATCCGTAATTTTTATACCCAGCCTTCTTTTATAATGGAATAAAATTTTCCAAGCACCGTAGGAAAGGAGGCCAAAATGAGGAATGCCTTCACCCTTTCGCTTGCGATCTTGTTGGCGGCTTTTGCCGTAAGTCCCGTATCGGCCGGGACCGGCGACCTGAAGGACCTGCTGGACCAGAAAATGACCGTGCCGGGACATGGAGACACCCCGTATTCATGGCGCGAGGTGTTCATGGACATCACTGTGGGTTCTGTCAGTTACGCCCTTCCGGATTTCAGCAGTTTCGCGCTCTCCTCCCCCGGACTGGCCAGGGGAGCGGCTCAATCCTATTTCCAGCATCAGCGCACCATCGCCTACCGCAACTACGAAAGAGCCATGGAGAATGGCAACGTCTCGGACCAGAGATATTACGAAGGCGTCATCGCAAGGCTGGAGGCCGCCGTTAAATGGGTTTCAACGGGCGACGGGACTGACCTGCGGACCCTTCTCCTGGAAAAAGACCGACAGGCTGCCGAAAAAAAGGACATGGGTCCACCTTCCACGGTATCGGCCAGCGGGAGAATCACGGCCACCGGCCCCTTCACTAAGGGAGTGCCGGGAGTTCCCTACAGGGACAGGGTCGTAACGCTGACCATGGGACTGGACAAGAACGGCATCCCCGTCTGCCGCGGGGTGGGCTACATCAAGGTTTCGAAGAAAGACGAATGGATCGACTACTTCTTTACACTCAACCCCGGAAAACCCCTCGTTCCCAGCCCAACCAGGACCTATTCCTCTTTCCCCGGTTCCTATCGATGGCAGGGGAACGGAACACTTGAAATTCGCTTCGGCCCGATGTCATGGAAGGGGCCTGTCCGCTGGCGGGCCGAGATGAATGGCGGGGTCGTCACCGGAGTGATCACGGATTTCTCCAATTCGCTCGTCAACAAGGTCCCTTATGACTTCCTTCTGGCCGCGATCCCGGAACCCTTGCCTTTCGAAGCCCATTTCTTCGACCCTTCCTCCGGGTCGGGGAAAATTCCCATCCAGGAGAGAGGAGGGGAAAATTCGTGAGAAAAGCTTTTCTCCTGGCGATCCTTGCGATCCTTTTCGCCTGCTTCTCCGTCAACGCCGCTGAACCCGTGGACCCGGCCGGCCAGTTCCTTCTCGGCCAGAAGTACGAAAAGGGAGAAGGCGTTCCAAAAGACCCGGGCAAGGCCTTCCACTGGTACGAAAAATCGGCGAAGCAGGGATTTCCCCCCGCGCAGTTCGAGACGGCCCTGTTTTACGATCTCGGCAAGGCTGGCATGAGGAAAGATCACGTGGCCGCAGCCTACTGGTACGGAAAGGCCGCAGAACAGGGCGAGGTGAACAGCCGGTACAACCTGGGCGGGCTTTTGTGGGAAGGCGGCTTCGGGCTCGAGCGCGACAGGGAAAAGGCCATGGACTGGTGGTTCCTTGCGGCTCTGAAGGGGCACGCCGGATCCCAGCACAACCTCGGCTACGCCTATGCGCAGCGCGGAAAACGGGATCCGGAACAGTTTAAGAAAGCCTATTATTGGTATCATCAGGCTGCCGACCAGGGGTCGCCCAAAGATATGTGGCACCTGGGCGTCTTTTGCGAAAACGGCCTGGGCGTGGAGAAAGACGTCGCTTCGGCTGTTTACTGGTACAGGAAAGCGGCTGCAAAGGGGCACCCCGATGCGAGGAAAAGGCTTCAAAAACTGGGTTATTAACGGCCTTCCGGATGCAGGAGCCCGAAACTTTTGACCGATCCGGCATTTCCCTGGTCTTTTCCATTTTTACGCGGGGGTATTTTTGAATTTTCTCCTGTGAGTCCCTTGATTCGCGGCCCCTTTTTCAGGTTCATTCCGCCGGGATGTTTTCCCTGAAGTGCCGGAAGAATACCCGGTATCCCTCGCAGAGGACGTTCTTCCCCTCCTGCCCGCCCGGGGAGCGCAGGATCCTGTCCTTCGGGCAGCCGCCGAAACAGAGCCTGACATGGGGGCATGAAAGGCATTCGCGGGGGAGCCCGTAGGCCTTGTGCATGCCGAAACGGCGGTTTTTCTCCGCCAGTTCGGCCAGGGGCGTTTCGAGGAGGTTCCCGAGCCTGTAGTTCTCGAAGGCGTAGCGGTCGCAGGCATAGACGTCCCCGTTCGCCTCGACGGAAGCGGCATGGCCGCACAGGGCATCGTGGACGCAGAGGCTGCCTGGCTTTCCCAGCATGTTGCCGAGCGTCACCTCGAACATCTGCACGAACTTCTTCCCGTAGTCCAGTTCCTTCCAACGGTCGAAAACGCCGCACAGGAATGTCCCGTAGTCTTCCGGTGCGACAGAGAAACCGGCCAATTCCCGCTGGAAGAAGGAGCTGTGGCTTCCCGGGGGCATGCCGAAATGCTGTCCTTTTTCCGTTTCGAAAAAAGCCCCCTTCGTTTCGACGACGGGCAGGAACTGCATGAAGTCCGTGAATTGCCTGAGGAAGTCGTAAACCTCGCGGGGATGCCATGAATTGGCCGCGTTCACGGCCGTCAGGGTGTTGAAGCTCACCCCGTGCTTCCGGAGGAGCCCGATCCCCGCCATTGCCTTCCCGAACGAGCCGCCGTCCGGCCCGACCCGGTAGGTGTCATGGAACTCTTCCGGACCGTCGAGGCTGACGCCCAGGAGGAAGCCGTTTTCGGAGAAGAAGCGGCACCACTCGTCGTCAAGGAGCGTGGCGTTGGTCTGGAGGGTGTTGACGATCTTCCTGCCTTCCCCGTAACGCCTTTCCATCTCCATCGCCTTACGGAAAAAATCGATCCCCGCAAGCGTCGGCTCGCCTCCGTGCCAGGCGAACTCGACGGTCGCGTTCCTGCCGTTGGTCTCGAGGTTCTGCCGGATGTAGGCCTCCAGGACTTCGTCGGACATCCGGGGAACTTCCTGTCCCAGGAGGTCCTGCTTGCCCGCGTAATAGCAGTACTCGCAGCTCAGGTTGCAATGGCCGCTGACGACCTTCGCCATGAAGGCAAAGGTCCGGGTGTCACTGCCGGCCATCGGTCCGTTTCCGGTTGCGGGCGCCCGCCATCAGCGCGGCCATCGGCAGCAGGAGGAGCAGCCCGGCCGCGGAAGCGGTTCCCGCGTCGCAGCCGCCGCTTCCGGTCCCTGCCGGCAGGGGTTCCCCGGTGTACGCGGCAAGCGCCTCGAAGAACTCCGAGCCGTCATCCTTCCCGATTTCCCTGTCGATCAGGTCGTTCAGCCTGGAATTCAGTTCCATGATCAGGGCTGCGTTCGTCACGGGGTCGCTGGCGAGGTTGTTCATTTCCCCGGGATCGTTCTGCAGGTCGTACAGCTCGATGTCGTTGTCCCTCAGGAGTTCGTATAGGTTCCGCGGCTTGTTGAAGTTCGAGGAGAAGTAGCGCGCGAACTTGTAGCGGTCGGTGATGATCGCCCGCACGAAACCGCGCACGTCCGTGTCGAAGGAATAGATGATGTGTCCCTCCGGGTCGAGGCTGCCCTGGGCCATGGTCATGGAGATCATTTCGAAGCAGAACAGAGCCGCGTCGCGCACCGACTCGGTGCTTCCGTCCAGCAGGGGCATCAGGTTTTTCCCGCAGAGCCCCCGGGTGATGGCCGCCTTTCTCCACGGGCTGATGTTCGTCATGTTGACGAACGTCGGGGCGAGGTCGATATGGCTCGTCACCGTCGACACCGACCGTCCCCCGGGAATCTCCGGATGGACGATGACGAGGGGGACGTGGATGTTCTCCTCGTAGATGAAGCCTCCCTTGCCCTTCAGGCTGTGGGCTCCCCCCATTTCCCCGTGGTCGGCCGTGAAGACGATGATGGTGTTGTCCAGCATGCCGTGATCGATGAGGGACTGCAGGATGTCCCCCAGGTGGTTGTCGCTGTCCTGGATGCAATTGAAGTAGTAGTCGCGGAAATCCTTCCAGCCCTCTTCGGTCGTGATCGACCCGGTCTGCCTTTCCCACCGGGCCTTGTAGGCCCCTATGGCCGCAGGCAGCGTCCCGTCGTGAAGGTCCTGGTTCCAGGAACCCGGGATTCCGACGTCATAGGACTTTTCGTAAAGCGGGTCGTCCGGGGCTCCCCCCACTTCCACCATCCCGTGGAACGTGGGATCCGTGTTGTAGTACATCGCGTCGTGGGGGTTGATCAGGTTGACCGCCAGGAAGAAGGATTGCCCGGCCCCGTTCCTTGCGGCACCGGTGGTTTGCAGCCATTCGGCCGCGGCGCCCTCGATCTCGCCGTCGCGCTCGTACCCTTCGTGCATCCTGCCGATGTAGTCGCCGGACACGTTCCAATCCGCGAAACCGTAACCCTCCAGGTCCGTCAGGGGATCCTCGTCGTCATCCCCCAGGACGCTGGCGTTTCCCATGTGCAGCTTGCCCTTGTAGGCCGTGTAGTAACCCGCCGAGCGCATCATGTCGCCGACGGTCGTGAGTTCCTCCGAAAGCGCTCCCTGCCAGTCGAAGTCGGTGTTGTCGATCATGTGCGTGTCGGTGATGTGGGTTCCCGTGTAGATCACCGATCGGGAGGAGGTGGACATGGTGGCGCAGGCGTAATGCTTCTCGAAGGTCGTCCCGAGTTCCGCCAAAAGTTGCCTGGCCTCGTAGGCCGAACCCTCGGGGTATTCCTGGAAAGCGTGTTCCTGGTCCGTGACGATGAAGACGATGTTGTAGTTCCCGTCGGCATTCGGTTTCGGGGCCGAGGCCGGGGTTTCGGTGACGGAAGGCCTCTTCACCCCGGCGGACGCGCTTCCGCACGCCGGGGCCAGCATGGACAGGGCGACCGTGGTTGCCACGAGCCTGTTCCTGATCTGCATAAAGCGATTCCTCCCATTTGTTTTGAAAGATGGCACGCGATCCGGGACAGGTGACTCTTCGACGTCTTGTCCTTGCAAGGCCTAATAAAAATTTTAACGATAATTAAAATAAACACAAGGATCATGAGCGCAAAAAAAGGAACTTCAAGGAAGTCTGCGAGCCGAGCCGCGACAACATTGCCTATTGAACCCCTTGAGTGATCACCCCGATCCCAGTCAATCGAAGGCTATTTGTTATTTTTAATTATTACCAAATAAAGGCAAAATCATCTTTTTTTATTTTGTGAAATATAACATCATCGTTATTTTGATCCTGTCTTTCCTTGACAGCAGAGTTGCACGCTAATAAACTTGGTTATATTAGAAGAAACAACTTGTTTAAAGAGGCGTCGGGATGGAGCGGCGTATCGATATGGGGCTTTTTGTGCTGGAGGAGGGGGATATATGTTCGAGGAAAATTCGGTAGTGCTTCGTTCCGCAACGAAATTAACCGAGTGGGCCCTCTATGGTCTAATGCTGATCATCACAGTCCTCGTGTTTGTCCAGGTCATTCTCCGGTACGTCCTCAGGGCGCCCCTGATGGGAATCGAAGAACTTCTTTTCTTTCCGACAGTCTGGCTTTACATGCTGGGAGGAGTGAACGCCTCGGCACAGGGGACCCAGATCGTTTGCCGCGTGCTCGAGGTCTTTTTCAAAAGCCGGAAGTCGATCCTGTTTGTCCGGACGGCAGGTTCCCTGATCTCGGTCGTGGTTGCCGCATGGCTCACCTACTGGGGATACGACTACCTGCGCTACGCCCTCCGGGTAACAAGGGTCAGCGCCACGCTCTATATCCCTCTCATCTATGCGGAATGTGCCGTCTTCGTGGGGCTCGTCCTCATGACGTTCTACTCGGGGCTCGAGGCAAAACGCTACTGGGCCCTTTTCAACAAAAGCGAAGACGAGCTTAAAACCGTCATTAAGACAGAGAAGGATTAGAAGGGGGCTTATCCATGGAAATCACGACACTGGTCACGATTACCCTGATCCTTCTGGTCTTCCTGTTGACAATGGGTGTTCCGCTTCCTTTCTGTTTTGGCGGGGCCCTGATGTTCATGAACCTGGCGGGCGGGGAGTCCATGAAGGGGATGATGTTCTGGGGGTTGAACCAAATCACCAACCCGGTCATCCTGTGTGTCCCGCTTTTCATATTCGCGGGCTCTCTCATGAGCGCAAGCGGGATAGCCAAGTCCCTGCTGGATTTCGTGAATGTTTTCGTCGGGCGCGTGAGAGGGGGGCTCGGCATCGTTGCGGCGGTCAGTTGCGCGATCATCGGGGCGATATCGGGCAGCGGCTTCACGGGCGTAGCCGCCACCGGTCCCATCCTCATCCCCCGCATGGTGGAAGAGGGATATCCGAGGGGTTATGCCACGGCGCTTGTGACGGATTCTTCAATTCTGGGGCTCCTGATTCCTCCGAGCGTCACGATGATCATCTATGGATGGGTGACCGAAACGTCCATCCTTGCCTGCTTCCTCTCCACGGTGGGTCCCGGGATTCTGGTGGTGATCCTCTTCTCCGTGATCAACATGGTCTGGGCGAGGAAATTCCCGCTTATCCTCGAGGCTGAAGTTCACGGCAAGGAGCGCCTGAAGCTGATGATGGACCGCGGTTGGAAAGCCCTGCCGGCACTGGCGATGCCTTTCATCATTCTTGGCGGGATTTACGGCGGGGTCATGACGCCGACGGAAGCGGCGGCCGTGGCTGCAATTTATGCCATCCCCGTGGGCCTATTCATCTACAAGGGGCTCGACAGGAACAACTTTTTCTTCATCGCCAAGGAGGCTGCCACGGCAGTCGGTTCGATCATGGTCATGATCCTGTTCTGCCTGATGCTCAGCCAGGTCCTTGTCCTGGAGCAGGTGCCCCAGGCCATCGTCAAGATGATGTTCGGCATCACGCAGAGCAAGACCCTCCTCCTCATCCTCATCAACCTGCTCCTGTTCGTCGTGGGCATGATCGTCAACGACCTCACGGGAATCATCCTAACGGCGCCGCTTCTGCTTCCCCTGGTGGTGGCCATGGGAATCCACCCCATTCACTTCGGCGCGATCATCGGCGTGAACCTGGCCATGGGAGGCGTGACGCCTCCCTATGCCAGCATCCTCTACCTGGGCATGCGCATCGGAAAGGTGGAGTTCCTGGACATTCTCCGGCCTGCCATGACCTTCCTCATACTCGGGTATGTCCCGGTCGTTTTCCTCACGACATTCTGGCCCGACTTGTCCATGTGGCTGCCCCGGGTCATGGGTTTTGTCCGCTGAGAGCGAGGGTCAAAAAATCATGAGCGAGACCCGGAGCCTGCCAAGCCTCTTCGACATCCTCGGCCCTGTCATGACGGGGCCCTCCAGTTCCCATACGGCTGGGGCGGTCCGCATCGGCCGGATGGGGAGGTCAATCCTGGGGGAAGAGGCCCGGGAAGCGACGATCACGTTCCACGGGGCCCTTTCGCAAACCTACAAGGGGCATTTCACCGACTCGGGGGTGGTTGCAGGCCTGCTGGGAATGGACGTGGACGATCCCAGGATTCCCGAAGCCCTTGACCTGGCCCGCGATGGCGGCATGGAGGTCCGGGTCCGCGCGCTCCCGGAGAGCCCGGCCAACCCGAACACCATCGACATGGAACTCACGGGGGAAAGCGACTCGGTCCGGGTTTCGGCTGTCACCGTGGGCGGCGGGGAAATCCTCGTGACCCGCATCGGGGACTTTCCGGCCAGCCTTCGCGGGAAATCGGGCGTGACGCTGCAGGAAGGGGTGAAATCCCCACGCTTCCTCCCCCCGCTTTACGACTATTCCCTCGTGAACACGGAGCCGCTTTTCGACACGTTCAGGGGGCTTGCGGATTTTGCCGCAAGCCGGGGAAATTCCATCCCCGATGCGGTTCTTGCCTGGGAATCTCACCGGAGCGGGTTGAACGTCGACCAGATCCGCCAGCGGTTGGCGAAGAGATGGCAGGTCATGGTCCAGTCCGTTGATAAGGGGCTTTCTGCCAAAAACAGCCTGGTGGGGGGATTCATGCCCGGGGACGACGGGTTGAAGCTCTGGAAGGCGATCAGCGAGGGCCGGACCCTTTCCGGCGGCGTCCTTGCCAAAGCGGTGGCCCGCAGCCTGGCTGCGATGGAAGTCAACGGTTCCCTTGGGTGTGTCGTTGCCGCCCCGACGGCCGGTTCCTGCGGGGTGATGCCCGGGGTTTTCATGTCCGTGGCCGAGGCCATGGGGTTACCGGAATCCCGGGTCGTGGAAGGCCTTCTTGCGGGAGCCATGACGGGCGTCCTCATCGCCGCGGAAGCCCCGATCTCCGGAGCCCTTGGAGGCTGCCAGTCGGAAATCGGAGTGGCTTCCGCCATGGCCGCCGCAGGCCTGGTCCAGATGGGGGGAGGATCTCCCGAGGCGGTTTGCCACGCTGCGGCACTGGCCTTGAAGAACCTGCTGGGATTGATCTGCGACCCGGTGGGCGGGCCTGTCGAGGTTCCCTGCATCAAGCGAAACGCGGTAGGGGTGGCCAACGCTCTTGCGGTTGCGGATATGGCCCTTGCCGGGATCAGGAGCGTCATTCCCCCTGACGAGGTCGTGTTGGCCTTGAGAAATGTCCAGGCTCTCCTGCCGACGGAACTGAGGGGATCGATGCGGGGAGGGCTCGGCGTGACGCAAACGGCGGCCAGGCTCAAGGAAGAGTGGCTGCGCAGGATCAGGGCTTGACGGGCATTCCCGGGAGCACCCGGGGAAAATCGAGAGGAAGAAGGGGGCTGGGCGAAGGCATGTCGACCATTTTGCTGAAGCAATCGGACATCGTCACCCTGATGGACATGAAGGAAGTCGTGGAGATCGTGGAGAAGACCTTCAAGGGGTTCGGCGAGGGCACCACGATCAACCCGACGAAGGTGGGCCTTGACCTGGGTGAGACGGCGGAATACCCGCCCTACCAGGGATTCATGAACGCCATGCCGGCCTACGTGGGCTGGGCGGACTCGGCGGGGATCAAGTGGGCCGGGGGTTTCCTGGGCGAACGGAAAAAGATGGGGCTGCCGTACATCACGTCGCTCATCCTGCTCATCAACCCGAAAATCGGGAATTTCACGGCGGTCATGGACGGTGAGTGGATCACGACGATGAGGACGGGGGCCCAGACGGCGGTCGCCCTGAAATACCTGCACAAGGGGCCGTCGATCCGCCTGGGGCTTTACGGAGCGGGGGCCCAGGGACATTCCCAGACGAAGGCCATCGCTACGGTGTTCGACATCGAAGAGGTCCGTGTCTACGACATCAGCCGGGCGTCGGCGGAAAAGTACGCCCAGGACATGAAGGACGTCGTGAAGGGGAAGATCTCCGTGGCGGAGACGCCGAAGGACGCGGCATGGGGTGACGCGATCGTGTGCGTGACCCAGTCGAAGGACAAGTTCGTGAAGAACGAGTGGGTCCAGCCCGGGACGATCGTGTTCCCGATGGGTTCCTACCAGGAAGTGGACGACGAATTCATCCTGTCGGCCGACCGGGTCGTGGTGGACCATATCGGCCAGTGCCTGCACCGTGGGGCGCTGAAGGAGCTGACGGAGGCGGGGAAATTCAAGGAATCGGACATCGACGCCACGATCGGCGAAGTGGTGGCGGGCAAGAAGCCCGGGCGGATCTCCGGTTCGGACCGCATCCTCTGCATCCCCATCGGGACGGGAGCCATGGATATCGCGGTGGCCACGGTGATCCTGGAGAAGGCGAAGGCGAAAGGGCTCGGCGGCAGTTTCGATTTCGTGTAGGTTGCAGGCCGGCGCACTGCGCCGACAAGACCAATCGAGGAGGGGAAGAGAATGAAGAGATGGATTTTCGGTTTTGCGGTTCTGGCGTTCGTGGTGTGTATGGCAGCGGCGCTGCCCCTGGTAGCCGAAGCGAAGGACTATAACTTTAAAATTTCACACATTCGCCCAGCGGATACGGCTATCGACCTGGACGTGAAGTGGTTGAACGAGCAGCTGGTAAAGGCTTCCAACGGCCGTATCAAGCTGTCGATTTTCCCGGCAGGGCAGCTTGGGGATTATACGGTCGTCCAGGAACGCGTGGGAGTCGGGGCGATCGACATGGCTGTCCAGCCCATGGGAGCGGCCTCCGACAAGCGCATGCTTGTTTCGAGCTTCCCTTACCTGGCCGACAGCTGGGCCTCCGCCAGGAAGATCTACGTTACGGGAAGCCCTCTCATGACTGAAGTCGGCAATCTCCTTGAAAAACAGAACATCAAGCTGGTGGCTGTCTGGCCGGTGTATTTCGGAGGTGTTGCCCTGAAGAAAATGCCTTCGGCTCCAATGGATCCGAACGTTGCACAAAACGTCAAGGTTCGCGTTCCGCCCATCAAGTCCTACCAGGTCATGGCCGAGGCATTCGGTTACCAGGCCACCCCGCTGCCATTCTCGGAGACGTTTACCGCCGTGCAGACCGGCATCGTCAACGGGGCCATAGGAGCCGGCGCCGAAGGCTATTACGCCAACTTCCGGGATGTCATCAAGTATTACCTGCCCATCAACACCCACTTCGAACAGTGGTACCTCGTCATGAACCTGGATCTTTGGAAGTCCCTGTCGAAGGCCGACCAGGACATCATCTCGAAAGCCAGCAGCGATTTCGAGAAGAGGCGCTGGCAGGCGGCCGAGAAGGACCAGGCTTACAACGAAAAGCGGCTCCAGGAGTATGGAATCGAGATCATCCGGCCAACCATCAACCAGATTTCGGCCTTTACGAAGAAAGCTCGCAGCACCGTATGGCCCCAGATCAAGGGAGATGTGGGAGCGGAGTACTTCGATAACCTGATGAAAGCGATGAACATCAAGCAGTAGCAGGGATCGCGGTCAATCGGGGGGCGGGGAAACCCGCCCCCGGGGTTTTCGGGCTAGGGGTTGCGCGGGACGACGATGAGCAAAGCGATGCATTTTTCGGGGCCCAGCGCCCGCCCGCCGTGGGAAATGGTTGCGTCGACGAAGAGGCAGTCACCGGGTTCCAGCTCGTACCGGTTTTCTCCGCAGAAAAATTCCAGTTTCCCCTGGAGGATGTAGAGGAATTCTTCCCCCTCGTAGTTGAACCCGGGTGAAGTGTGGGGCGGATTCGGGACCGGTTCGTAGGTCAGCAGGAAGGGGCTCCAGGCCTTGTTGGGCCAGTTGGAGCCGAGAGACTCGAAATGGTATCCGTGCGGTGCCTTGCGATGGGGGGCAGGTTTCTTCTCATCCTTGCGCACCAGGACAAAATGGACATCTTCGCCTTCCTTGAGCAGTTCGCTCAAGGGCACGTTCAGTGCGCGCGCCACCTTGATGTAGGTGGAGATGGAAGAGCTCACCTTGCCGTTTTCGATCTTGGAAGCCAGGGCCTTGGAGATGCCGGCCTGGGAGGCAAAGCCCTCCAGGGTCATGCGCCCGTTTAGCCTCAGGTTGCGGACCCGGCGGCCGATAATGAACTCCATGTTTTCTCCTTCGATGTTGTCTGTGTTCTTATCATGAAAATTAGGCATTGAACGGGCCTCCATTCCTAAAAAAACACTTTGGTGTCACATTAAAGATTTATTGTAACATATTAGGCCATTGCGGCGAGAGCAGAGGTGATCCCCTTGGAAGATTTCGTTTTGAGACGAATCCGCATCAGCAACGTGGAACAGGGAAGCAAGACCGAGGTGAAGGACGGCTGCCTTTACGTCGACACGGAGGGATTGTCGAGGATCCTTTGCGAGGACAAGCAGATCCTGCGGGTGGACGTGAGGCTGGCCAGGCCCGGGGAAAGCGTTCGCATCGTCCCCGTGAAGGACGTGATCGAGCCCCGTGCCAAAGTGTCCGGAGGACGTGAACCCTTCCCCGGAGTCTTTTCGGATCCCGATTTTCCGGCGGGCGAGGGGACCACGGTCGTCCTTGACGGGGTTTGCGTGGTGACGACCGGGAAGATGGTGAACTTCCAGGAGGGGCTGATCGACATGACCGGCCCGGGGGCCGAGTTCACGACCTTCTCCAGGAAGAACAACGTGGTCCTCGTGATCGAGCCGGTGGAAGGCCTGGGAAAACACGAACACGAAAGGGCCGTCCGGCTGGCAGGGCTGAAGGCGGCTGCCATCCTGGGAGAAGCGGGCCGGGAGGCCCGCTGGGACGAGGAAACGAGGATTCCCCGGAAGACCCTGCCGGAACTGTTTGAATCCCACCCCGGGCTGCCGCGGGTGGTCTACGTCTGCCAGGTGATCGCCGAGGGGCTGCTGCACGACAACTACATCTACGGCCTCAACGCGCAGGGGTGCCTGCCGGTCTGGATGCCTCCCGGCGAAGTCCTGGACGGGTCCATCGTCAGCGGGAACTGCGCCGCCCCGTGCCACAAGCACTCGACCTACCATCACCAGAACAACCCGATCGTGGAGGACCTGCTGAAGGAGCACGGGAAAACCCTTAACTTCCTGGGCGTCCTCGTCACGCCGGTGAAAACCGCCCTCGTCGAGAAGGTCCGTATGTGCACCCAGGCCCTGAAGATGGTCCGCCTCATGGGAGCCCATGGGGTCATCCTTTCCGAGGACGGCGGCGGTAACCCGGAGAACGACCTCATGCTCCTGGACCGCCTTTTGGAAAAGGAAGGGATCCGGACGGTCCTGGTCACGGACGAATACGCCGGGTCCGACGGAGCCTCGCCGGGGCTGGCG
>ENA-ORXD01002179-ORXD01002179.1-sediment-metagenome-genome-assembly--contig:-NODE-2179-length-13708-cov-3.643020_pt1 | contig 13708 bp, 16 predicted proteins | sample MGYA00237862_ERZ511471 | MGnify/ENA metagenome assembly ERZ511471 | reverse complement strand
GAGGTAGAGGCGCGGGTACGGCAGCTCGGCGAGGTAGTGCGCCGCGCGCTCGTCGACGATACCGAGGGCCGGGTCGGGCGGTTCGGGCGGCGAGGGCACGACGGCCGCCCGCGGCGCCCGCCCCTCGCGCTCCTCGCACCAGGGGAGGAAGGGGCACTCGAAGGGGCGCCGGCACTGCGCCCCGGTGGCGATGACGGGCAGACCTCCGGCGAGCACTTCCTGGAGGCCGCGCACCCACCCCGGGAGCTTGGCGAGCAGCGGCCGCACCTGGTCGGCCACCGGGATCTCCTTGAGCAGGCCGCGGTAGTCTCCCCCGCCCGGGTACACGTAGTCCGTGTCGATGACGGCCACGTTGACGACGTCGAGCGGCAGGCCGGCGCCTTCGATCGTCCAGGCCTGGATCGCAACGTCGGGCAGGTGGTGCTCCTTGAGGCGGGTGGACGACTTGACCTCGACCATGCGCACGCGGCCGTCGCGGCGCTCGAGGATGTCGGCACGCACGAGCACGCCGGCGTGACGGAAGGTCGCCTCGTACAGGATCACGTCGCCGGGCGATGCCAGCGCGGCCTCGGTCTCGCGCAACGCCTGGCTGAGCGGCACGCCCTCGCCGACCAGCGTGCCCCCCGGGTACAGCCCGCGGGCCACCTCGCCCAGGTCGGCCCCCGCGGCGAAGCGGCGCTGCACGTCGGGCGAGTAGACCTCGAGCTGAGGCTGATGGACGCTGAGCCACAGGCGACGCGGGCACTGCAGACCGGCGGTGATGCGCGACTTGGAGAGGCGGGCCGTTCTCACGACCCCGATTCTAGACGACGGAGGGCACGCACTCACACGCTCGCATCCGCTCGAGGCTCCAGGGGGCTAGAATGCGGCAGGACGAGACGGGTTCCGGGCTGAAGTCCCGGCTGCACGACACGGGGTGGGACCGAAGTCACGGCCGGACGATACGGGGCTCGCCGCAGGAGGGCGTCGCGGCGAAGCCCGCGCGACGACGACGGGAGGACGAGATGAGCGCGCCACGAGCCGAACGGCGACCCGACCCGGGGGCACTGCTCGCCGCCCTCGAGCTGAAGCGGCCCCTCATCGGTTTCTACGACGCGCCCGACCCGGCGCCGTTCGCGCCGCTCGTCGAGCCGGGCGGCGGACGCGACGGCGGGCGCTGCGTCTTCGACTTCTGGGGGCCCTGGCTCGAGGGCAAGACCCTGCACCTCACCCCCGAGCGCTTCGGCTGCGGCGGCGCCGGCCGCGCGCTCTGCGGCGTGGTCACGCGCAGCCGCGACGACTACATCGACTTCCTCTGGGGCGACGAGGGCCTGCGCGCCTCGCGCGAGCTCATGGCCGGGTGGTTCGACGACTCGCCCGTCTACCGCTCGGAGCATGCGCATCTCCTCATCGGCCCGCTCAAGCCCGACCTCTTCGGGTACCTGCGCAGTGTCACCTTCTGGGTGAACCCCGACCAGCTGAGCGTCCTGCAGATCGGCGCCTACTACCACCACGCCTGGGGCGACCCACCGCCGGTCGGCGCGCCGTTCAGCTCGGGCTGCGGTCAGCTCGTCGCCACCTTCGACGACCTCGAGCGGCCGCAGGCCGTCATCGGCGCGACCGACGTCGCGATGCGCGACCAGCTCCCTCGCGACGTGCTCGCCTTCACGGTCACGATGCCGATGTTCGAGCGGCTCTGCGCGCTCGACGAGGCCAGCTTCCTGCACAAGCCGTTCCTGCGCGACCTGCGCGCGGCGCGCGGCGGCATAGGGTGACGCCGGGGCCGGCGGCCAGTGCGACGCGCGGTGCATCGGTCGAGGACGGGCGGCGGCCGCAGAAGGCCGCCGCCGCCCGCGTTCGGTAGAATGATCGCGTGACCCGCCGCGAGACCATCCGCCGCCTGACGCGCAACCGCAGCAAGCTGGCCGCGTTTCACGTGCGCCACCTCTCGCTCTTCGGCTCGACGGCGCGCGACGAGGCCCACGAGCACAGCGACGTCGACCTCCTGGTCGAGTTCGACCCCGATGTCCCGGTCGGCCTGTTCACCTTCGTCGGCCTGCAGCGCTTCCTCGGCGACGTGCTCGGCACGCGCATCGACCTGGCCACCCCCGACGCCTTGCGCCCCGAGATGCGCGAGCAGATCCTCGGCGAGGCGGTGAAGGTCCTGTGAGCGTGGCCGGACGCTCAGGCTCCCAGCCGCCCTCCCGCCCGCCCTGGACGATCCCGCCGGCGGCGAGCTGGGAGCGCGAGGTGCGCATCCGCTTCCGCGACTGGCGCTTCCGCGTCCGCGACATCCTTGAGGCGATCGCGGCGATCGCCGAGTACACCGACGGGATGAGCTACGACGAGTTCCTCGCCGACCGCCGTACGAGAGATGCGGTCCTGCGCAACCTGACGACCATGGGCGAGTCGGTGCGCTGGATACCCGACGAGGTCGTGGCCCGCCATCCCGAGGTCCCGTGGGACACGCTGCGCGCCGTGCGCAACGTGGTCGTGCACCAGTACTTCGGGGTCGACACGGCGATCCTCTGGGAGACGGTGCAGGGCGACCTGCCGCCGCTCGTCCCCCGCCTCGAGCGCGTGCTCGACGGGCGCGGCTGAGGCCGCCGCCGGCCTCACAGCGGCGACCGGCACCCGGGCGGCGACCGGCACCCGGGGGCGACCGGCACCCACTCGCAGTCGGACTCAGCCGCCTTCGTCGTCGCCGACCGCGAGGAAGCTCTGCGCCTTCTCGAGCCAGCCGGCGATGGCGATGCCCTGCGGGCAGCGGTCCTCGCACTCGCCGCAGGCGGTGCAGGCCTGGGCCCGGGTCTCCTCGTCGAGCCACGTGTAGCGCGTGCGCGCCCCTTCGACGTCGGCGTAGGCCACGGCGTCGTTGTAGAGGTCGAGGATGTCGGGGATCGCGACCTTGTTCGGGCACGGCAGGCAGTACTTGCAGCCGGTGCAGGGGATCGGTGTCGACTCGCGGTAGGCCTCGCGCACGCGGGCGATGACCGTTTGCTCCTCGGGCGTCATCACTCCGACGCCGGCGCGACCCGCATAGCGCAGGTTCTGCTCGACCTGCTCGAGGGTGCTCATGCCGCTGAGCAGGAGCGCGACCTCGGGCTGGTCCCAGAGCCAGCGCAGGGCCCACTCGACCGGGGACTCGGGCGGCCGGGGGCCGGCGGAGCGGAGCTCCGCGAGGCCGGCCGCCCACGCCTCCTCCGCGGCCGGCGTCGGCCGCGCCAGCTGGCCACCGCGCAGGGGCTCCATGACGACGACGGCGAGGCCGCGGGCGGCGGCGAGCTCGAGCCCGCGGCGCCCGGCCTGGTGCTCCTCGTCCATGAAGTTGTACTGGATCTGGCAGAACTCCCACAGGTCGGTGCCGCCGAGGATGAGCTCGAAGGCCTCGTAGCGGTCGTGGAAGGAGAAGCCGAAGTGGCCGATGCGGCCGTCGGCGAGAGCCCGCTCGGCCGCGCCCAGCACGTCGTGGGCCAGGACGTTGTCGCGCCACGTGTCCTCGTCGAGCGAGTGCAGGAGGTAGAAGTCGATGCCGGTGCCGAGACGCTCGAGCTGCTCGTCGAGGAAGCGATCGAAGTCGTCGGCGTGCTCGACCTTCCAGCTCGGGAGCTTGGTCGCGATCTTGACGCGCTCGCGCAGCCCGCCGCGCAGGGCCCAGCCGAGCCACTCCTCGCTGGTGCCGCCGTGGTAGTTGTAGGCCGTGTCGACGTAGTTCACGCCGCCCTCGACCGCCCGCACCAGCAGCTCGCGCGCGGCCTCGCGGTCGATGCGGTCGTGGGCGCCGTCGACCACCGGCAGGCGCATGGCGCCGAAGCCCAGCGCGGAGGGCGCGTAGTCGAGCCGGCCGAAGCTGCGGAATTGCATACGGTGCTCCTCTCGCGGGTCAGGGGGGCCTCGACGATGCTACACGCTGCACCGGTCGTGCTCCATCCGCCCGGCGCACGGCCCCCGCGCACCGTGTCGTGGGATGCGCGGCGACCCGTGAGCGGCGAGTCCGTCGCCGGCGTGCCCGAGTCTCGCGTGGCGGCCGCCGTCGCCCGCGTGCCGCGCCGCCGACCGCCGTCGCTCTGCCGGCCGATCCCGGCACGACCTGACGGCGATGCGTGACAGCCACGCCTCCGTGGGCCAGAATTGGATCGACGGCACCGATCACGCCCTGGTCCCCGGAGGAGGACGCCATGCCCGTGTACGAGTACGTCTGCAAGAAGTGCGGGACCGACTTCGAGATCACCGCGCAGTGGGACGAGCGCAAGAAGAAGGCGGTCTGCCCGAAGTGCCAGAGCAAGAAGGTCGAGCCGCGCTTCTCGTCGTTCGCCTGCGAACCGCCCAAGCGCTGGTGAGGCCGCGGCAGCACCGCGAGATCGTCGTCCAGGCGTGGCGTGGCGCGACGGTGGAGAGCGTCCACCGCGCCGTGGCCGCCGTCGCCGGCCCCGACGGCGAGATCGTCGCGCGCTGGGGCGACCCCCGCTTCGTCACCTACTGGCGCTCGTCGGCCAAGCCCTTCCAGGCGCAGGCCTGGCTCGCCGACGGCACCGTCGAGCGCTTCGGCTGGGGCGCCGAGGAGCTCGCCATCATGTCGGCCTCCCACGACGGCACCGACGAGCACGCGGCGTTGATCCGGCGCATGCTCGCCGACGCCGGCCTCGACGAAGCCGCGCTGCGCGCCGGCGGCGGCCTCGGCGTGCGCCACAATTGCTCGGGCAACCACCTCGGGTTCCTCGCCGCTTCCGTCCACCACGGCTGGGACCTCGCGACCTACCAGCAGCCCGAGCACCCTGCTCAGGTCGCCGCGCTGCGCGCCTTCGCCGCCGCGGTCGGCACCGCCCCGGCCGACCTCGCGACCGGGGTCGACGGCTGCGGCGTCGTCGCCTACGCCACCTCGGTCGAGACGATGGCCTCGGCGTGGGCCTTGATGCCCTCCCTGCTCCCCGAGATCGGCGCCGCGATGCGCGCGCACCCCACACTTGTCGAAGGTGAGGGCGGGCTCGACACCGTGCTGATGCAGACCTTCGCCGGCGCGACCGGCAAGTGCGGCGCCGAAGGCCTGAGCTGCGTCTCGCTGGCGGACGGCCGGGGGCTCGCCGTCAAGGTCCTCGACGGCGCCGACCGCGCCGTCGGCGCGGCGAGCGTCGGCCTCGTCGCCCGGCTCCTCGCCCTCGAGGCCGTACCCGTGCCGGCGGTCAGGCTGGCGCGGCCGCCGGTCAAGAACGACGCCGGCGACGTCGTCGGCGAGTTGGTGGCGATCTTCCAGGACTGAACCGCGGCTCGCGGCCCCGCCCCGTCCGCCACTGCAGTAGACTACGCGCCGACGTTCACCCAGCCGCACCGGTGGAGAAGCATATGACCCTCAAGCTCGGACTGCCCAAGGGAAGCCTCGAAGGGGCGACCATCGACCTCTTCCGTCGAGCCGGCTTCCTCATCACCATCGCGCCGCGCTCCTACTACCCGGCGATCGACGACCCCGAGATCGAGTGCCTGCTGGTGCGCGCCCAGGAGATGGCGCGCTACGTCGAGGACGGCGCCCTCGACTGCGGCATCACGGGCTACGACTGGGTGCTCGAGAACAAGGCCGACGTGCTCCCGGTCTCGGAACTCGTCTATGCGAAACGGAGCTTCAGCGCCGTGCGCTGGGTGGTCGCCGTACCCGAGGCGTCGCCGCTTCGCACCGTCGCCGACCTCGAGGGCAAGATAGTCGCCACCGAGCTCGTCGGCGTCACCGAGCGCTGGCTCGCCGAGCGAGGCGTCGCGGCCAAGGTCGAGTTCAGCTGGGGCGCCACCGAGGCCAAGCTCCCGCACCTCGCCGACGCCATCGTCGACGTGACCGAGACCGGGTCGTCGCTGCGCGCCAACAACCTGCGCGTCATCGACACCGTGCTCGAGTCGACGACGCGCTTCATCGCCGGCCGCAAGGCGTGGGGCGACGCCGCCAAGCGGCGCAAGATCGAAGACGTCGTCATGCTCCTCAGCGGCGCCATCAATGCGCTCGACAAGGTCGGCCTGATGCTGAACGTCGAGGAGAAGAACCTCGCGCGCGTGCTCGCCGTCCTCCCCGCCCTGCACACGCCCACGGTCTCGCACCTGAGCGACCGGCAGTGGCTGGCCGTGAACACGATCCTCGACGAGATCGTCGTACGCGCCCTCATCCCGCGCCTCAAAGAGGCCGGCGCCCAGGGCATCGTCGAGTTCCCCCTCAACAAGATCGTGATGTGAGGCGGGGCGGCGGGCCGTCATGGCCCGCCGCCCCGCGCCGCCTCCCCTGCCCAGCGTCTCGTCCGGCCTCACGCCCCACGTTGCATGCCTCACGCCCCACGTTGCATGCCTCACGCCCCGCGTTGCATGCCTCACGCCCGCGTTACATGCCTCACGCCCTGCGTTGCATGCCTCACGCCCTGCGTTGCGCACCCCGTCGTGCGCGACGGTCGACTCAGGCGCCGGCCAGCGGCTGGTAGCGCTCCTCCAGCTCAGACTCGGGCACCGGGAGCCAGAGCAGCCCCTCGCGCGCGTCGCCCACGCCGTGGGCGAGCCCCTGCAAGTAGCGGCGCCCGGTCAGGGCGGCGGCGAGCGCGTCGAGCGAGTCGTGGTCGAAGTAATTGTCCCAGCGCAGGCCGTGCTCGCGCAGCACGGCGATGCGGTCGCGCAGGCCACGCCGCGTCGATTTGGGCTGCGGCACGCCGCCCAGCAGGGTGACGAAGGCGGCGTGCGGATACACCTCCATCACCACGGGCGGCTGGCCGAACGCGCCGGGGAGAGAATCGGGCCGCGCGAGCTCGAAGCCGCGTGTCGGCCGGCGAAGGGCGCGGAAGAGGTCGAAACCGACCTCGATCCACGCCGGCAGCGCGGCGTCGCCGCTCCCCACCTCGGCCTTGACCGGCACCTGATAGACACCGATGCCCCGGCGCAGGAGCGCGTGATCGCAGACCCGCGAGCGGCTCTCGGGGAGGAGAAGGCGGCGGTTCCAGCCTTGGGGCGCGTCGATCGCCACGACGAGCGGCCGGCGATCGGCGATCCACGCGACCAGGTCGGGGAGCGAGGAGGTGTCCATCCAGTCGGACTCGGCGACCGCCCGGTTCGCCTGCACGGCGACCGCCGTGCACGGCCGGCGCGCGGCGACGTCGACCCCCACGATGGTGGCGCCGTCGATCATGACGGCATGCTATCAGAGCATCCCGCAGCCGCAGACGGCGGCGACAGACCGTCGCGACCGCAGGACCGTCTGGACTCGCCGACCGGACTCTCGGAACCCGGGACGCCTTTGGACTCTCGTCGCTCCGCGTGACCAGGACGGGTGGAGGGAGCCCCTCACACGGGGAGCGGCCGCGAGAGCGTCACCTTGAACTCCGGGGCCTGGTGCAGGTGGCGCTTGACCGAGCACTGCTCCACGGCGCGCACGATGGCGGCCTCGTACTTCTGCGGGAACTCGGCCGGCAGGTGCAGCTCGAAGCCGACGTCGCTGACCATATGGCTGGCCGGGTCGCGCTCCATCGTCATCGTCAACCCGGTGCCCTCGGTCGGCAGCCCGCGCTGCTTGAGGAAGGCGAGCATGAAGATCCCGGCGCAGGTCGCCAGCGAGGCGAGGAAGAGATCGAACGGCGCCGGCGCGCTGCCGTCTCCCCCGGCGAGCACGGGCTGGTCGGTCTTGATCGTGAAGCCGCCGTACTCGGCGTCGACCCTGAGGTTCCCGGGGAAGGTGACCTTCATCTCCATGGCATGTCCTCCACACATCGCGTTCAGACACAGTCGGCCGCGGCCCCGCGGCGCTGGCTGATGGATACCCCACCGGGGTATAACCGACACGTCCCGGGGCAACGCTAACGCTCCGCTCACAGACCGCGGGTACGATGCCCACGTCCGCAGTCGCCCCGGCGATCTCTCTCGACGACGAAGACTGGACGGAGACGATGGAGAAGGCGAACGTGCTCTTCCTCTGCACCGGCAACTCGGCGCGCAGCCAGATGGCCGAGGCCCTGCTGCGCGCCCGCGCGGGCGATCGCTTCGAGACCTTCAGCGCGGGGCTGGAGCCCACCGAGGTGAACCCGCTGGCGATCAGCGCCATGGCCGAGATCGGCATCGACATCAGCGGCCAGCGCGCCAAGGGCATCGAGGAGTACCTCGGCCGGCGGCACTTCGGCTACCTCATCACGGTGTGCGACCACGCCGCCGCCGACTGCCCCGTGTTCCCCGGAGTCGCCACGCGCCTGCACTGGTCGCTCGTCGACCCCGCCGCCGCGGAGGGCTCGGAGGAGGAGCGCCTCGAGGTCTTCCGCCGCGTGCGCGACGAGCTCAAGCGACTGATCGAGGAGTTCGTCGCCACCCACTGACGGCGGCCATCGTCAACGGGTCGCCGGCGCGTCTGAGCGAGGCGCGACGAGCGGCGCGCGCCCGGCCGGTCAGACGGCCCCTACGCGCAACGGACCACGCCGCGCGCCCAGAGGCAGTCCCCGCACACCGGGTGCGGGTTGCCGAAGCAGTCCTCGAGGTTGCCCTCGGCGAGCTCGCACTCGCAGTCGGTGCAGGGCGGGAAGTCGAAGCGCCGCACCCGGTCCCTGAAGGCCGCGTAGTCGGGGCGCACCCAGACCTCCCCAAGGCTGTCGCCGGGCAGCCTCCCCACCTCCCAGCGCGTCATCAGCTTGTGGCGCCCGCGCACGTAGCAGGGGAAGGTGTGCAGCAGCGGCGGGCACGGGCTGACGCCGCCGTGCCAGGCGACGGCACAGCTGTCGGCGTGGACGAACGGGCAGCGCGCGTTGGCCGAGTCGAGGTCGACGTCGACCATGGTGACGTGCGCGGCGCGGTGCAGCGCCGCGCCGATCGCCGCGCCGATCTCGGCGTCGAGGTCGAGACGGGGCAGGTGCCAGCGCGGCGTGTGCGTGGCCGCCGGAGCGGAGCCGGCGGTGACGCCGCGGTCGTAGAGCGTCTCGCCGGCGAGTTCCTCAGTGTACGGCAGGACGTTGCTCACGATGACGAACGAGGCGCCCAACTGCGCCGCGACGCGCCCCAGCCGGGGCAGCTCGCCGAGGGTCGAGCGCAGGGCGACGAACTCGACGCCGATGGTCACCGGCGAGGCGCGGTTGGGGCGCTCCCAGTCGTGCAGGCGCTGGACGTTCTCGATGACGCGTGCGAGCGAGGCGCCGGAGCGCACGCGCCCGAAGGACTCCGCGGAGGCGCCGTCGATCGAGACCACGAGCTGGTCGAGGCCGACGGACGCGAGGTCGTTGGCCATCTTGCCGTCGAGGAGCAAGGCGTTCGTCGTCACCTCGGTGCGCAGGCCGTGCGCCTTGGCGAGCCGCACCATGTCGACGAAGCGCTCGTGCAGCAGCGGCTCGCCCAGCCCCATGAAGGCGACGGCCGGCGGTGCGTCGGGCTGCGGCCGCGACCGGTCGACACCGACACTCGCGCCGACGCTCCCGCCGGGACCGGTGCCCGGCACTTCCCCCTCCCAAGCGCCGCCGGACAGTCCGACGAGGCCCGCGACGACCGCCTCGTACGTCGCCCACTCCATGAAGCCCTCGGGCTCGTCCCAGGCGTGACGCACGCAAGTGCGGCAGGCCAGGTTGCAGGCCGTCGTCGGCTCGACGTAGACCTTGTTCACGGCGTCCACGCCGTCAGTCCACGTGCTCGGCACGAGCGCCGGCGGCGCCCTTCTCGTCCGCCCTGCCCACGCGGAGACTCATCTCGTCGGGCAGGCCGAGGCCCGCCGCCACCTGCATCGCCTTCATCATGCCGAGCGGGACGGGGCACCACGCGTACGAGCCTTTGAGGCCCTCGCGCATCGTCACCCGGAGCTGGCTCTCCTTGCTCGGGTCCATCTCCTCGTACACGTCGAACGGCCCAGTCTCGGCGAGTCCGGCGGCGAGCTCCCGCACGTGGTCGCACTCCGACACCAAGGTGAAGGACGCCAGCCGCGCGCCCTCGACCTCGGCGATCACGGTCGCCACCAATCCGCAGGTGCCCGGGTCGATCTTCGCTTCAGCCCTCATGCTCTCCTCCCCGTGAGTCGATACGCGCCCGCCGCGTCGTGCCGACCCGGCCTGGCGGCGACGACGCAGATGGCCTGCGGGACGGCGGTGCTACCCGAAAGATGCTCGCCGCCGCGGACGCCCGCCGCGGCGAGCAGCAGCCACAGCGGCTGCTCGGGCAGGCCCTCGACGACGACCGCCTCGGGCAGCGCCGATGCCTCGGCGGTTGGCCGCCGCGCGTCGTCATCGAGGCGTGACGAGAGCGGTGGCGCTCGACCGACTCCCCGCCGGCGAACGGCACCGTGTCGGGATCGGGCCCCGGCAGGAACGCCGCCGCGGGGGCGCTCGTCAGCTCGTCGGTCCGTGGCATGTCCTCGGCGATGATGCGCAGGTGCGACGCCATGCCTGTGCCACCGGCGAACGGCATCGAGGCGGAGCCGGTCATCGCGCTCCTCTACCTCCGCGGCTCTGCCGGCTCATACCCCGAGCAGGGGATACAGACCGGGGCGCCGTCCTTCGTGCGCACGTAACGGTCGAAGACGTACTCGCCGCACGAGCTGCAGAGCGTCTTGTTGAAGGAGCCCTTGACCGGCGTGTAGGTGAAGTCCGGCAGATCCTGCACGATGAACATGTCGTCGTCGCTCTGCTCGTAGGTCCAGTCGACGACCGCCTGCGTCACCTCGGCGGGGATCTGCGAGGGTTCTACGCCACGCTTGCGGTAGGCGAAGAACTCGAACGCGCCGAAGCCGTCGAGGAAGGATGGCTTGAGGGCGTAGCGCACGGCGCCCTTCTGCGGGCGGTAGAAGACCGCGGCCAGCTTGCCGTAGTAGGTCTTGGCCATGACGGTCTTGCCGTAGGTGGCACCGGTCGCCGCCTGCAGGCCGTCGGCCATGCAGGTCTGCGGGTGGCCGACGCCGATCTCGGGGAAGACGAAGAAGCCGTGGTCCTTCTCGCGCTCGACGCCGAGGTGCTCCATGGCGAGCTTGCCCATGCGGTAGCCGAGCGGCATGAAGGGGCAGAGATGGCCGTGGAACTCGAAGGCCCAGTCGGGAGGCACGTGCGGGGTGGTCATTGAGTTCCTCCTTGGTCGATGCCTAGTTGACGAGGTCGAAGATCATCTTCGCGGCGATCACCCAGAGCAGCGCCCCGGTGGTCGTCTTGACGGCGGCGCTCGAGAGCCTGGCGCGCACGAGCTGCGACCCGGCGATCGAGCCCGCGGCGGCGGCCACGGCGCACACGAGGACGAACGTCGGATCGAGGCTCCCGACGGTGGCGTGCGCGAGGAAGCCTGAGAGCGAGGCGAAGACCACTGCGAAGGCAGTCGTCGCGGCGGCGACCTTGGCATCGCGCCCGAACCAGTTGAGCACCGGCACGATGAAGTTGCCGCCGCCGACCCCGAGCAGCCCGCCGAGGAAACCGGCGACGCCGCCGACCCCGACGCCCACCGTGAACTCGGTGGCACGGCCGCGCTCCTGCTCGCGCCGGCGCGGCCGGTAGAAGAGCATCATGGCCCCTGCGAAGACCAGGAACGCGGCGAACAGTGCGAGCAGCAGCTCCTTGTCGACCGCCGCCGTGAGCCGCGCGCCGAAAGGCGCCAGGGCGACGGCGGCGATCATGACCGGCACGCCGAGGCGCAGGTCGATGAGGTGCCCGCGCCAGTAGTTCACGGTGGCGAACGACAGGCTGACGACGTTGAGCAGCAGCGCGGTGGCGGTCGCCTCGGGCAGGGGCACGCCCATGTAGTAGAAGAGCGGCACGAAGAGGAATGCCGCTCCCAGGCCGGCCATGGAGAGGAGGCCGGAGAGCATGAAGACCGCCGTGACGCTGACGATGTAGAAGAGCACGCTACCTCCGGCCCGGCGACGCCCGTCGGTGCCCCCGCGTCGGCCTGCGCCCACACCGATCGGCGCACGTGGTCGTGACCTCCACCGGTGCGACCGTTACAGCACCCAGTTGAAGAGGTAGCCCACGAAGACGATCCCAGCGCCGACCACGCCGAGGAAGGTCACGATGAGCGGCCACTTCAGCACTCTCTTGAGGATGATCGTCTCGGGCAGCGAGAGGGCGATCACCGCCATCATGAAGGCCAGGGCCGTACCCAGGGCGGCACCCTTCTCGAGCAAGGCCTCGACGATCGGGATGATACCCGCCGCGTTGGAGTACATGGGGATGCCGAGGAGCACCGCCAGCGGCACGCTCCACCACGCACCCTCGCCCATGATGCCGGCCATGAAGTCCTCGGGGACGTAGCCGTGGATGATGGCGCCCACGGCGATGCCGAGGACCACATACAGCCACACCTTGCCGACGATGTCCTTGACCGCCTGCCACGCGTAGCCCACGCGCGCCGGCCAGTCGAGCCGCTCGCCGACGGCTGACTCGCCCATGCGCACCTCGAGCACCCAGTCCTGGATGTAGCGCTCCACCTTGAGACGCCCGATCACCCACCCGGCCACCATCGCGATGACCAACCCGGTGACGAGGTACAGCGCCGCGACCTTCCAGCCAAAGAGGCCGTAGAGCAGCACGAGCGCGATCTCGTTGACCATCGGCGCCGAGATGAGGAACGACAGCGTCACGCCGAGGGGGATGCCCGCCTCGACGAAGCCGATGAACAGCGGTACCGCGGAACAGCTGCAGAACGGCGTGACGATGCCGAGGCACGCGGCCAGGACGTTCCCCGTCGCCTCGCGCCGCCCGCGCAGCAAGGACCGCGTGCGCTCGGGACTGAAGTACGAGCGCACGATCCCGACGGCGAAGACGACGATCGTGAGCAGGAGCAGCACCTTGACGGTGTCGTAGATGAAGAACTCAAGGGCGGCGCCGAAGCGCCCGTCGCCGAGGCCCAGCAGGTCCTGCGACAGCCACGTGGAGGTCGGCAGCCAGTAGTGGTAGACGACCGCCCAGAGGGCGACGCCGCCGGTCACGCGCGCCCACAGGGGCAGCCTCCGCAGGAGGCGTGCGAACCGACGCATGAGCGCCCTGAGCGCGGCCGTCGGACCCCGCCCCTCGACGTCGTCAGGCGGGGTCGCCGGCGCGGCGGAGTCGGCGGTGTGCGCCGACGGCAAGGCCGCGCCGCACTCACACATCGGCACGGAGGGATCCCCCGGCGCCCCCCGGTCAGCGCTCGCGGGGCCGGCGACGACCGGCGGCTTGCTCACGGCGCGACCGCCGCGCGCCAAGTCGCGCCCGCGGGCTCGAGGACGTGCACGCCGGACGGCCCGCCCGTGTCGAAGCGCCTCACACACCACCCATCCGAACTCACCTCGGCACCCTCACAGAGACGCGATCCACGCCGGTCACGGCGGCATGGGCGTCAATAGACGCAGATTTATATCAACATAGCTTGACCATAAAGGAATGTCAATGTACTCTCGCGGTGAACGGGCTCGAGCCATCACCGAAAGGGAGACGACCGCCATGGCAGACGGTACCCTCAGGCGCCTGTCCTTTCTCGACCGTTTCCTCACCCTCTGGATCTTCCTCGCGATGTTCGCCGGCGTCGGCCTCGGCTGGGCCTTCGAGGGGCTGCCCGCCTTCATCGATCGCTGGTCGGTGGGCACCACCAACATCCCCATCGCCATCGGCCTGATCGTGATGATGTATCCGCCCCTGGCGAAGGTGCGCTACGAGGAGCTCGGCGACGTCTTTCGCGACTACAGGATCCTGGGCCTCTCCCTCGTGCAGAACTGGCTGATCGGGCCGTTTGTGATGTTCTTCCTCGCGATCGTGTTCCTGCACAACTACCCGGAGTACATGGTCGGCCTCATCATGAT
>ENA-ORXD01002178-ORXD01002178.1-sediment-metagenome-genome-assembly--contig:-NODE-2178-length-13713-cov-3.896524_pt1 | contig 13713 bp, 16 predicted proteins | sample MGYA00237862_ERZ511471 | MGnify/ENA metagenome assembly ERZ511471 | reverse complement strand
GTGGCCGAAGAGAACTAACGGAGAGGGGTCCGTTTTACCTCGGCAGAGAGGGGTCCATATTCAACCGGCATTGACACCCCGGTTCTTTCTGCCAGAGATTGAAGCAGGTGGCTTCGCCACCCCCGGGGAACTCGACCGCGTAGTCTTCGTTGGAGAATCCCCGCGGGGCCCAAGTCACGTTTTCCATTCCAAGCTCCATCGCGAGCTTTTCCATGCTTTCCTGGGTAAGGGCGTTCGCGGTTTTCTTCTCGTAAAGAGGAAGGGTGGCTGGAGGGACGTACGTCTCTATTGACGCGCTCACAGCAACGTCTTCTACCACGATAGGCAGTGCTGGTGCGCCAACGTCGACCTTGACCCGAGTTGCTGAAGTGGTGCTTTGTGTTGACCCGGCGCAACCGGCCAGAGCCAACCCGAGGGCCAGGATCAGGATGACCCCAAGCGTGATGCTTGTTCTCCTAGACATCTCTTGTCCTCCGCTCTGCTAGCTTCACGTGTATACAAACGAGTAAGGCTGGCCACCCGACTCAACGGGCACAGGATCTGTCAAGGAATGGCTCCCCTCACCGGGCAAGCAGTCATTCGCGACTCAACTGAAGGCGCACATCAGGGGCGCGGTCTTTCGGAGTCAATCCGGTCGAGAATGACCCCAATGTTGGCACCTTCTACATCGGAGACATCCACGCCGTACAAGCTCTTGATCTTCCGGAAGAACTCCTCAGTCGTCGCGAGACCGGCGAAGTCACGGAGGCTGGATTCATCCGATAGCCAGACCCAATCGGATACGAAGCCAAGCACCCGCACGACGAAGTCCTCGGCTAGTTCACTGTGTGCCTCCATGCAATGGCGTGGTGCGAACTCGACGGGCACGTGTTTACCCGGGCGGGGAAGTGAGCCGTGAGACTCTCGATACTCGTCAAACCGCGCCGAGAGGTCCGCATGCGCTTCCGCCTTGGTGACGCCCCCGCCGCAGAGCGCGCACCAGTTGATGATCTGCGCACCCCACGGGTACATGATCTGGGGCTCCGACCAGGGGGCCAGTTGGGAAACGTCTAGCTTCACAAGGCGGACGGGGTAATCGCTGAGCGACCAAGTCCGCGTGCGATATGAGAGTGCGCGCTTAAAGAGCGCCCGCGCCTCTAGGACAGCTCGCAGCCCTTGCCGCTTCCACAATTGTGGCACTTCCTTGGCGCGCATCATGTCCTCCGCTTCCGTGACAGACGTCCGCTTCACAGATTGTCCGGTCAACCAGATCGACCCGGCATTCGAAAGGAGAGATCGCGCCTCCCGATTAGCACAACCTTCTCACGCGCTCCTCTTCACCGCACTCCATGAATCGGAAGTCCTGCCTCCCGTCCCTGTGAACAAGCCACCGATCGACTAGCGTCGAGTCTGTGTATCGCTCTTGAACAAGGACTTCGCCGGATCTAATTGCCCGGAGTACGTCAAGCTCGTCAAGCTCTTTGTAGGCGTCGTCTCCGACCGTGAGCAAGAGCTTACCGTGCCAATGTGCAGCCGCCCCGCATTTGAATCCTGCCACCGCGTCCTTCTGTTCCCTCAGGTTCTGAAAGGACAAGATGAGGTCCCCGATTGCCACCGAAAGCTCATCTGGCGACTCCCGCAATGGAGCGAAACCTAACTCACGCGCGAGCTCCTCCAATGCGTCAATGTCGTAGTAGTCAGCTGGCATGTGTAGCTCCGAGTATCGCGAGCAAGGTTGCGGCCCTGGGACACACGTACTCTATCGGAAGATCGGTCACGCGGCTGAACCTGGAAGGGGCGCCAGCCCTGGCGCCCAAGTCAAATGGGCACCAGCCTGTGCGGACCCTCTCGCCATTGTCGGCGTCCCCGGTTCGAATCGTGGTCCTTGGAGAACAAAGGCCAGCAAGGAGAGCCACACGGTGCCGGACACGCCCGGTGTCACCAATCAACGGCGGCCAACATAGAAAAACCAGGGAACAACTGCGGTGTTGGCTGGGCGCTGGCTGAGAATCGGTACAGCTGGTCGCGATTGTCTACTTGATCAGGGCAGCGATTACGTTCGCCGCCTCTTCGGAAAGAGCGGGGACCGCGTGACTGTAGATGTCGAGCGTCATCGCGACTGTGGCGTGACCCAGGCGTTCGGAGATTACCTTAGGGTGCACGCCGGCCGCGAAGGCAAGAGTGGCGTGGGTGTGCCTCAAGTCGTGCAGGCGGATGGCCGGCACCGATGCTTTCTTCACGGCGGAGGCGAAGTTCTTGGTCGCCCGCTCGGGATGGATGAGAGAGCCATCTTCACGGGTGAAGACCAAGCCGGTGTCGTTCCAGGCTCCCTCCCAGGCCAGGCGTTCCTCGCGTTGCTGCTGGCGGCGCATCTTGAGCACGGCAACCGTGCCTTGGTCGAGCGAGATAAGGCGGGTACCGCGCCGCGTCTTGGGTTCGCTCACGATGACCTTGGCCCCGAGCGGAACGAGCGAACGGCGGACCGAGAGCCTGCCGGCCGTGAGGTCGACGTCCTCCCAGCAGAGCCCGAGAGCCTCTCCCCGACGAACTCCCGTGAACGCCATCGTGTGCCAGAGTGGATACAGACGGGTCTCCCTCGATGATTCGAGGAATTTCTTGAGATCCTTAGCAGACCATATCTTCATCTGCCCTCGTTGATCCATGCCGGTCTTTGGCGGATCCGCGCTATCTACCGGGTTCCGGCTGAGGTATCCCCACCTGACGGCATCTTTGAGCGCCCGGTGAAGCGTTGCATGCACGCGGCGAACGGAGTTCGGAGCAAGACCCCCCGTTCCACAGACCTTTCCATCGGCGCGAAGAGTGGCGTAGAGGCCGTTAATGCGCGCGCCTGTCACCTTCGGCAGTGGGGTCTTACCCAACCGGGGAATGATGTGGCGCTTCACGTGGGTGGTGTAGGAGGCAAGCGTGGTCGGTCGAATGGTCGATGCGATCGCTGGCAGCCACTCCTGCTCAAGGTATTCAGCTAGGGTCAGCTTCTCTGGGGCCGCCGACAGGCCCTTACGCTCCGCGGTGATGGCCTCGGCGAGCGCATCCTCCGCGTCGTTTCGAGTGCGAAAACCCGCCTGGCAGCGTTGCCGGCGCTCCATCGTGTCCGTTAGCTCACCAGTGCACTTAGGGCAGCGCGGGCGTTTGCGACGCTCCACCCAGAACCTCCGGCCGCACGCGGTGCAACGCTGGGCGGGCCAGTCCCCTAGTTCGAGGATGAACTCCCAGGTGACGCGCTTACGGACGTGGCCTCTCATCGGTCTCCACCTCGAGCTCGTCGTCTTCGCTAACACCGTAGTATGCGGATGCCAGCGTCCGGATAGCTCTGCTCAGGTCATCCGTCGTCTTCGTCCGTGAGTCTTCCAACAGTCCGGTCAGATCTCGGAGGTTTTCGATCCACAGATCTACATCCTGGAACACGCGCTTCATGGCTACGATCCCGGCGAGACCAGCCACATTGCCCACAAGTTCCATGTAACGGCCTTGAGTCTCGGCGGGCAGTGCCTGAAGGATCGAATTCAGCCTCGCCTCCTGTTCAACCTGGCCCTTGGGGGCGCCGAACGTGATTTCAACCATCAATCCAGGAATAAGGCCCTGCTTCTTCCCTGGATCTCCGGTCGCGACGATGGGAACGCGTCCGCGCAGATCGTGGTCGGCCGGCAGAAAGAACCAGGTGATGGGGAGATCGAACGTCAACGAAAACGCGACAAGCTCATCTGCAGTGAAGTTGCGGATGCGCTCGGGGCGCTCATACGATCGTTCCGCCGCCGAGTAGCTGGCCTTGGACCACTTGACTCCCAAGTGCACCGCAAGTCGCTCAGCGGTGTCCTCCTGCGTCCAGTTGCGAAGAATCCGAGCCTGCCGCAGGTTATAGGCAACCAGCTGATTGGCCGTGAAAAGGAAGTACTCGGGACTAGTCTCTTCTGTCATAGGACAACCGTAACTCCTAATTCGCATTAACTCAACACCGCCGTCTACTAATCCTCTTGTCTGTTTACTGGCGGCCTGGTACGATTATATAAACGTTGACGCACATCTGTCAACATTTTAGCTCACCAAACGAGCGGCGGACTGAAGCGAGAGCATATGGGCACAGACGAGGTGAATCTTCACCAGCTAAGGACGAGCGGTCGGGCGACTATCTCGGTCGAGGAGTTTGCTGCCCTTATCGGCATCAGTCTGGGTAGTGCTCGCAAGGCAGTGCGCGAGGGGTCGGTGCCGTCTCTTCGCCTTGGAGCGCGCTATCTGATCCCGGTGCCCAAGCTCCTGCGGATGTTGGGGGCTGACGAAGCCTCGGGCACATGATCCTCGTAACCCCCCGCGACCCCGCCGGCCAAGACATCGCCCGCATCTACCGCCGGAGCATCGACCCTCCATCTGGCAAGCAGAAGAAGCCGAGGGTTGGCCCATGATCAACTGGTTCCCTCTCCCCCGCTCGCTGATGGAGAGTCCGATTTTCATCATGAGCACGCCTGCGGAGAAGCTTTATCTCCTAGAGATTGCGAGCGAGCTGAACCTGCGAGGTCCCTTCTACAAGGCGGATCTTGAGGTAGCCGTAACCCTCGGGGTGAGCGAGGATAAGATCCGGCGAGCGCGTCGAGAGTACATGGGACTTGGTTGGCTACTGGCCAAGCCTGGCTTTCGCACTAGGGGCCGGCACCTCGCGACCAGGTATTTCGCCGCGCCCGGCGCGGAGCGCAAGGCCGACGACTTCTACGCCCCCCTACACCGCTTTACCTTCGAGTCGCTGCTCAAGAGGGCACGGGCCAGAATTCTCACTCACGCGGATATCGTGACCTACGTGTACCTGACCTACCTGAAGACCAGAAACAGTTCAGATGGAGACTGGTTCTTTGTCACCAAGAGGGAACTGAGAGACCTCACGGGCATCGCCGGGGCGAACATGTGTGTGGCCCATCTCCACGATGCCTGGACGTTCGCTGGCGGTTCCCACCTTTTTGAGTCCGACGACGAGTACTACCGGTACACCTTCAGCAAATGGGCGATCTGCTCCGACCCCAGCGAGAACAAGGACGCCGCATTAAAGGCTCAGCACTACCGCGCGGAGATCGCCGCGGCGGTTAAGGCCGTCCGCCACCCCGAGCCCAAGCGACCGGCTCGAAGAACGCCGGCGAGCCGTGTCTAAGACGCTCCAAGTTATCCACAGTTGGCATCGATCGGTAAGTGGGTCGCGTAGGTGGTTGGCCGTAGGTGGGATGCGTAGGTGGGATGCGGTAAGTGGTTCAAGACGAGCCCGCATCTGTCGTTTTTGTCCCACCCACCAAAGAAGAATAAGAAGATCTAATGAAATAGAAGAGGCCTTCGGCGCGTTCGCAAAAAGCTCGCGAACGCGCCGTCCCTCTTATTGGAAACAGCACCGGAAGGACATCTGCCCAAATCGCGTGGTCACCCTCCCCCTACGAGAGGGCAAGGAAGGCACCCCGGCCCCGGTAGTCGATGTCCATGTCCGCGATGTCCTCAGGGTCAACCAGCTCGTGAGCCTGGGCGATGGCGATCTCCGGCTTGAAGGCGTGACCCTGGCCGAGGAGTCTCCCGTCGAGGCGGGCGCTCCAGATGTAGCGGTAGCGAAGGTCGTGGATCTCAGCCGCGGATTCGGTGATCCTCACTGTGAGCCTGCCCGCCACCTGCCGCCTCCCTCGTTCGCTTCGCGTGCCATGTCCATTACCGCTCTTCCGGCGGCCAAGAGCAAGTACGTAGTGATCCCTTTCCCCCGGTGCCGAAAGGACCTCTCATGAAAGCGACCACCTCTTCCCTCGCCATCGCTCAAGTACCGATAGACCGTCTCACCCCGGACCCCGCGAACCCCCGGCGCATCCCTGAGGCCGAGCTTGAGGCATTAACGAGAAGCATCCGGGAGTTCGGCATGGTCGACCCCATCGTCGCAAGAGCCGAAGACAAGACCGTTATCGGCGGGCATCAGAGACTTCTCGCCGCCAGACGGCTCGGCCTGAAGACGGTGCCGGTCATCTACCTGGATATCACCAAGGAAAAGGCCCAGCTTCTCAACGTGGCCCTGAACAAGATCTCCGGCGACTTCGACCAAGAACTACTCGCGAGGCTGCTCGCCGATCTTGCGACCACTCCGGACCTGGACCTGACGCTGTCCGGGTTCGACGAGAAAGAGATCAACCAACTGGTGAAGTCGCTCGAGGCCCGGGACAGGCGAGATCGACCTGAAGCCTTCGATCTGGATGCCGCGCTCCGATCGGCCTATGAGAATCCTAGAGCAACAGCCGGCGACCTGTTCCACTTGGGTGAGCACCGAGTTCTCTGTGGGGATGCGACCAAGCAAGAGGGCGTCGGTAAGCTTCTTGCCGGCACGCGAGCCCAACTTGCATTCACCGATCCCCCCTACAACGTCAGTCTCGGAGACCACGGCGGCAAGCAGCAAGGACAAGCCCGCCGACGCATCGCAAACGATGCCATGGCCCCCGAAGCCTGGGAGGCATTCTGCCGCGGCTGGGCCCACAACCTCATGACCCACGTCGACGGCGCCCTGTATGTCTGCATGAGCACCAAGGAGTGGCCGACGGTCTCAAGGGTGCTATCCGAAGCAGGCGGCCACTGGTCGGACACCGTCATCTGGGAGAAGGACCGGTTCGTGCTGGGGCGCTCCGACTACCAGCGGGCCTACGAGCCCATCTGGTATGGCTGGCGGGAGGGCGTGAAGAGGCACTTCGCCGGCGGTCGGGATCAGTCGGACGTCTGGAAGATCGAGCGGCCCAGCGATTCGCCGCTTCATCCCACCATGAAGCCCCTCCCCTTGATCGAGCGCGCCATCGAGAACTCATCGAAGCCGGGCGATGTGGTTTTGGACTTGTTCCTGGGCTCCGGCTCCACCCTGATCGCCGCCGAGCGGACCGGCCGCATCTCCTGCGGCATGGAGCTCGACCCACACTATTGTTCCATCGTGATCGCCCGCTGGGAGGCATTTACGGGCCTGAAGGCCGAGAAGTTGGGGGGGTGAATATGGCCACTAAGGCGGGCAGGGCTGAGGTCGAGCAACGGGTGGGCGAGGTCTATGAGCTCCTTCTCACCCGAACAAGCCATCGCACGATATGTCGCTATGCGTCGGCAAAATGGGGAGTCACCTCCCGGCAGACCGAACGCTACATCCGCCAAGCGAGATCGAAGCTCAGCGAGGTTGCGGCCGTAGATCAAGCCGAGGAACTCGCCAAGGCCAAGGGCCTCTACGAGCAGATCATCGCAAGACAGATGTCGGGGGGAGACCTGCGGGGCGCCCGGGGAACCCTCGATAAGCTCGTTGAGCTTTTGGGCCTGGCCTCCCCTGCCAAACTCGCGGTCTATGACTTCGCGAGCTACACAAACGAACAACTTCTCGAGGTGATCATAAGTGAATGCCCGGGATTTGTCGGTGAAGGGTCAGGCGGCCCTCTACGAGCTCATGCGCCGGCGGGAACTCGGGGAGCGTCCGAGCCCCTTTGTGCCCCACCAGCCGACTGAGCGCCAGAGGGAGTTTCTTGCCGTAGAGGCCGCTGAGGTCTTCTACGGCGGGGCGGCGGGCGGAGGCAAATCTGAAGCCCTTCTCATGGCCGCCCTTACCCACGTGGAAGTGCCCGGGTATGCCGCCATCCTTTTCCGGCGCACCTATTCCGATCTTGCCCTCCCGGGGGCTCTTATGGCTCGAGCGCAGGAATGGCTGGCCCCGACCGCGGCCAGCTGGAGCGAGCGGGACAAACGCTGGACGTTCCCCTCGGGGGCGACCCTTTCCTTCGGGTATCTCGAGACTGAGACCGATAAGTATCGGTATCAGTCGGCTGAGTTTCAGTTCGTGGGCTTTGACGAGCTGACGCAGTTTACCGAGAGTCAGTACCTCTACCTTTTCTCGCGCCTCCGGCGTCGAACCGGAGTCGACCTACCCTTGCGCATGCGAGGTGGGTCCAATCCCGGCGGGGTGGGTCATGAATGGGTGCGTGCTCGCTTCGTCGATGCTTCCTCCGCCGACCGAGTCTACGTGCCTGCCCGCCTCACCGATAACCCGCATCTCGACCAGGAGAGCTACCGAGATAGCCTCATGAACCTCGACCCCACCACCCGGGAGCAACTCTTAAACGGCGACTGGCAGATACTTCCTGAGGGCGAGATGTTCAAGCGGGCGTGGTTTACGATCATTGAAATCCCCGAGCTTCCTCGTAGCCTCACCTGTGTTCGCTACTGGGACAAGGCCGGCACCGAAGGCGGCAGGGGGGCCCGCACCGCCGGGATCCTCATGGCTAAAGACGAGCAGGGCCTCTTCTATGTGCTGGACGCCCTGTGCGGGCGCTGGAGCGCGCTAGAGCGGGAACAGATCATAAGAGAAGCAGCTAAGAGCGATGGGCAAGACGTCGCGATATGGGTAGAACAGGAACCGGGCTCCGGCGGGAAGGAGTCGGCTGAAGCGACGATCCGCAATCTCGCGGGATTTGTGGTTCAGGCAGAACCGGTGACCGGGGACAAGGTGTCCCGGGCTCGTCCCTTCGCGGCCCAGGCAGAAGCAGGTAACGTCAAGATCCTACGAGGGTCCTGGAACCACGATTACCTCTCTGAGCTTTGCGCCTTCCCGCTCGGGGCGCTGAAAGACCAAGTGGATGCCTCAAGCGGCGCCTTCAACAAGTTGCTCCTCGAGGAGGAGAGTTGGGAAGGCTACTTGGTTTACGAGGATCGGGTCCATATCAGCCCCTTCTAGCTTGGGGCGATCAAGACCCGAGATAGAACCGACACTATGGAAGGATGGTGACGGTTGCCAACGATGACCCCGTGCTTGATGGGCCTTGATTCGGGGCAACTGCCGGTGCACTGATCGCTGACTTATCACGCAACCGCTAGTCGGCCCTATTTCGCGACATCTCAGATAGCGCGGAACGCCGCCCACGAGCAACTATGAAGGGAGGCTCTAGGTGTCGTCGCAGCGGGAGCCAGGAAACGGGATGCCGCCCTCCCGTTCACTCCACTTTCGATAATGCCTCCAGCACCACTAAGGGATCAACCGGAGCCCACACCTGGATGTTCACGAAGGCGTCCGGCAGGAAGACAAGGATTGAATCGATGTGGTCATCGGCGCCACCCTCGAGCGCGCCCGAATAGAGGATGGCGGGCTGACCGGCCAGAGTCATCTCCTGGCGTTTCCAATCTCCAGACGCCACGCGTTGTTCGGCGAATTTGTGCGAATCCTCAAAGTAACGGCCCTCGAGCGCTCTCAGAATCACCTGGATGTTCTCGTTGGGGCTGGTCTTGTCAGGCCGCTCATAGATGAGAAAGATGCCTTCATCCCTGGGTTCGGCTCCGGGCCCCAGGTCGGGGCTATCCTCGTGGAGCGCATATTCGGCGCTGGTCAGCTTCCATTCGCCGACTGCCTCCCCGAGCCAATACTGGCCCCAATCGGCCTGGTCGCTTCGGGGGCGCTCTAGTGAGAGTTCGTAGGTGACACCCTCCCGGCGGGCACCGGCCGGGACATCAAGGACGAAATCTGAGTCCGAAAAGGAAGCCACCTGCTCATAGTCGTATTCGATGGTCGTCGAGTATTTGAGACTGATTCCTTGCAGCTCCCCTTCCTCCGGCGTCCCCTCGGCCGCTATCTCGATGCTGACCGGCAGGTGGTCGGAGTTCAAGAGGAGGCTCATGGCTGAGGTGACCCCCTTTGCAGCGTGCTCCCAGGAGAGTCTCGTTACGCCGCCCTCTTGCCGCTCGACCCTGCCGTCGGAGGGCATTCTCCCCGCGCCGCTCTTCTGGCCTGCGAACAGGTCGGCGTAGCCCTGGGTCGGACCGACCGCGTTACCGGCCCACAGAGACACAGGTAGACCCTCCTTTGGGGGTTCGAGGAGGATCTCGCGGCCTACGGAAATGAACCCGGCCGTCGACGAGTCCCTGGTCATGCTCTCCCGCTCACGTCCGACGACGATCGTGGTCTTCACTAAGCCGTCCGAGGCGCGCACCGTCAACCGGGCGCGTCCGCCGGCTACGTCGAACAACTGCTCGGCCTCCTCAGTCTGGGGGCCGAGGTTGGACTGCTCCGGCGGGATCTCATCTCCGGTAGCCTCACCCTCGGTGGTCTCTACGATGCTCACGCGGGTCGGGCCCAACGCCTCGAGCGCGCTCAGGCTCGCTGCCCATGCTTCCTCAAAGGAGGGGGTCGCGGGTGTCGATGCGGACGTCGTTGTGCTTGACGTGGAGACAGGCTCAGAAGTCGTGGAGGCAGGCTCCTCGCCGCAGCCCCACAGAGCGATGCTGGATCCGACAAGGAGCGCGCAGAGAAGGACCCTAGCCACAGTTCGGAATCTGTATCTCACAACGCCGCCTGTTCATGTCGGGCTCTCGCACCTGGAACATCTGGCGCGGGACTCACCTCGGTTTTTGGCTCCCAGTAGATGACAGAGCTCCTCTTAGCAAGGATAGACTCGGAGCCCTCAGGCGGCCAGTGGGCCGCCGGAAAGGAATGTGGACTCATTCTGCTGCGTCGGGCGCTCGTTATTCCTCACCCCGGCCACGTCGCAGAGAAGGAAGTTCCCTTCATCACCGCACTGTCCATGAAGGACGCAAGCCCTACGAATCATCGTCTTTTCGGAATTCGGGAAATTGCACGCACACGGATAGGCCGCCGTGGGACCAAGCCTTGACGCCGCACTGACGTGATGGAAGATGACACGCCCCAGCATACAATGGGAGCATGAGCCGAGAGCACGTCCCACCCCGCACGCCATACCAACCACCTGAATTGGTGCTTCTTGCCGTTGCCGTGGTTTTCGCCCTCGTCTTCGTTGCCGCCGTAGCCTACCTCGGACACGTGATCCTCTTCGCCCTGGGGAGAGAGGTAGATGTCGATGTGTCTTTGGTGGCCTCGTGCTTCTGCTCGTTTCGTCTGTCATCGCCACTACCGCCTCGGTCTTCCTGGCCAATCTCCGGCGCAAGCGCCGCGGTCGCTAGCCCCCTAGCAAGCGTCGGCGGGCCGCGTCGAAGACCCAAGATCCAACTCAAGTCGTCTTGACCCCCGCCGATAAGGAATAAAGCACGGTCTGATGCCAAGGGCCGGCAGGAACTCAGTCCGAGTCCCATGAGGGGAGCCCTTGTGAACACCGAGAGATATCCTTCCTACCAGACAATGCAGGGCGTAGAAGGACAACCGGCGGGACTGGGTGGATGGCTTGTGCTCCCGATCATTGGACTATTCCTCTCCCCCATGCAGGCCCTCGTCAGAGTGGTCAACGATGTCGCGCCCGCGCTCAGATCCGACGTATGGGAGACTCTGACAACGCCCGGGACACAGGCCTACCACCCGCTCTGGGCTCCCATTCTCCTCTTCGACGCAGTCTCGTTGGCCGTCATGATCGTCGCGCCCATTTTTCTTTTGTATTTCCTCTTTAGGAGGAGGGCGATCCTCCCGCGGCTCATGATCTACTTCCTGCTCTTCGTCTTGGGGTCAGTCCTCATCGACTGGGGAGTCCTGCATCTGTTTATAGCGCCCGCGCTTACGCAAATCGACGCTGAAGTATGGAACGACTCCCTGCCTGACCTGGCGCGTGGCATTTTGGGGGCGGCCATCTGGCTTCCGTACTTCCTCTTGTCAAAAAGGGTGAAGAACACCTTTGTGAGGTAGACCGGCTCAGGTTGCCCGGGTGGCTAGGTTTGCATGCTCCCGTCTTCAGGAACGACCGGGCTACGCCCGTTGCGAGCGATCTTCGGCTGAGTGAGCGCACTTAGTTCTGTCCCGTCGTCGCATAACCCCACCCCCATGCAGTTGTGCCGCGTGGTAATTGGGCCCGGGATCGCCAGTTTCCCGAGCGGAACGCCGGGGGTCAATACTGACCATCCGGGAACGAATACCATGGGATGATGGTTTACACCCATTCAACGGAACCAGCCGTCACCCGATAAGTTCCTACGACGCGACCCCGAAACCCGTACAGGTTTTGTGCTGCTATGCGCCCAGATCTTGGAGTGAGGCGGGCTCGGGCCAGCCCCCACCCGGGATCCTCAGCCTCGGCGCGCAGAAGCCGTGGCTAGCCCTGGTGAGAACCAGAATCACCGTTGACTATCCGAAGAACCACGGCAGGGATCGTTCCCACATTCGCGAACCGACGAGGCAGCGAACGGTCGAAGGAAGCACTCCCTCCTGCACCGAGCACCTGTGTCATCTCGCCACATTCCGCCTGGATCATTCCCTCAAGCACGAGGATTTGCTCTCTTCCCGGCGCGTTGAGACCATCATCGTGGGCGGATGAGCCAACTTGAAAGATGTACCTTACAACTTGGACCGGCTCGGATGGATTCGTTACTCGCTGCCACTCGAGAGCACCACTGACCCTCATACCTCCACCGTGTTCGGCAGGTTGAACCCGCATGTCACCCGTCGACACCCCACCCTGCGCCGACCCGTTCGTCACCCACGGCAACTCAAGTTCCGACTCCTCCAGTCTTAGGAAGAAGTCGGGAAGAACGTCCAGCACTGAGGCAATTTGGATTAGGTTCGTGATGGATGGCATGGTCGTGCCTGACTCCATCTGGCTCAAGCGGGGAACACTGATATGCACTCGGCCGGCCACCTCTTTCAAGGTCAGTCCGCGAGATTGTCGCGCTTCTCTCAACCGCACTCCAACGGTTTTTACTAGAGATGTTATGGGCATCTCTTGAACGAGTTCCACGATTATGCGGTCGGGATCCCAGAAGTAGCAGTAACGCCAGGGTCGGTTGCCGCTCTCTATGAGATCGAAGGCAGGCTGACTGAACTCCACTCCCGCCTCGCTCAACCGTCTGCAAACCTGATCAATATCCCTGACCTTGACGGCAAGATGAGAAGCTCCAGCGACGGAAGGGTCGCCTAAAGACGGAACGGTTTCAGGTGAAAGCCATTGTTCGAACTCGACACGAAAACCGTTGAGCTCTAGCGCGGCGACCTCAACCTTGGCTGGTGCATCGAAGGCCTTAGAAGGAACCCATCTCAAGAGTGATCGCGAGTATTCGTCATCCCACTCGAAGATCTCCCTCGACCTCAGTCGAAACCCGAGCAGGCTGACATAGAAACTGATTGTTCGTTCCAGGTCGGAAACGGTGAAACTGAAATGATGAAGACCGAATGTACTCTTTGATTCCACCTAGCGAAGCCACTCCTGTCCCGTGTGCCTACCAAAGCACGAACATTAAATCACAGGTCATCCCTCTCCCGACCATCGCCCGATGAGTCGGCGGAACTCTATAACCTGCCACTGCGGAAGCAAGAAGGACCAGACCGGGGCGAAGGAGGGTCTCTGCTTCGCATGCCGTTCCTCATGGATTCCTTTCTTCCTCTGCCCCGCGCGACCGCATGCTATCCCCTCGACACGTAGCGCACTACTGAGCTGTGTAGCCCCCATCAATGGGAAAGACTATTCCCGTCACAAAAGACGCTTCATCGGACAGGACCCAGGCGATTGCATTCGCCACTTCCTCCACTGTCCCCATGCGGTTCATTGGGTGCTTTTGGGCCAGGTACTGATAGGTGTCGTCACCGAATCGGATACCCGCCTTCTCCTGCAGCGGTGTCCAGATACAACCGGGGTTGATCGAGTTGACCCGGATGTTCTGTTGGGCCAGCTCGATCGCCGCTGTCCTTGTAAGCCCCACCACTCCATGCTTCGCGGCGGTGTAGGCCCAGCCGGTTTCGAATCCGACGAGACCAAAGATCGATGAGATGTTCACGATTGACCCCCCTCCGACCTCGAGCATGGCGGGGACCTC
>ENA-ORXD01002177-ORXD01002177.1-sediment-metagenome-genome-assembly--contig:-NODE-2177-length-13713-cov-4.703579_pt1 | contig 13713 bp, 10 predicted proteins | sample MGYA00237862_ERZ511471 | MGnify/ENA metagenome assembly ERZ511471 | reverse complement strand
GGCGCAGCCGAAGGTGGAGTTGATGATGCCGGCGGCGGCGCGCTCCAGCGCGGCGTCGCGCAACACGAGGCCGTGGTTCTTGGCCTCGGTCTGCGCCTGCACGCGTTTACCGTGCGCCGCCGCAACCGAGTAGACGTGCAGGCCGGTCCTGGTTGAGCCGACGAAACTCACCCCGCGCACCGCGGGGTGCGTGAGCAGCACCTCGGCCTCAGCCGGCCTGCACGTCACCACGTTGACGACGCCCTTCGGCAGGCCGGCCTCCATGAGCAGTTCGAGCAGCCGCATGCCCGTGGTGGGCACCATACTGCGCAGCTTGAGCACCAGCGTGTTGCCGGTGACGATGCAGAGCGGCAGCATCCAGCCGAAGGGGATCATGGCCGGGAAGTTGAAGGGCGCGATGCCGGTGAACACGCCCAGCGGCTCGCGGAAGCTCACCGTGTCGTGGCCGCCGGAGACGTTCATCAGCGATTCGCCCTTGAGCAGCATCGGCGCGCCGACGGCGAGCTCGCAGGCCTCGATGATCTTGACGACCTCGCCGCGCGCCTCCTCGAGATTCTTGCCGAGCTCGCGGCTCGTGAGCTGCGCGAGCTCCTCCATGTGCTCTTCCAGAAGCGTCTTCCAGCGGAAGAGCACCTGCGTGCGCACGGATGCCGGCTTGGCCGACCAGTCGTCGAAGGCACGATGCGCCGACTCGATCGCGCCGGCCACTTCCTCTGCCGTGCAGGCCGGCGTCTCAGCGAACACCTCGCCGGTGCTCGAGTCGCTCACCGGCAGGTACGTCCCGCAAGCCGACTCGCGCCATTCGCCGTCGACGCAGTACTTCAGCCGGCGCGGAACGCGCGCCCCGCCCTCACCCTCAGCCATGCCCGACCCTCCTCACAGCGACACCCGCTCGCGGAACCGATCCACGCAGTTGATCGGCACGTCGAGCACGCGGGCGATGTTGAACTTGGCCTCGATGAAGTTTGCCTGCGCCGGCTGGCTGATCGCGTACGAGTGAATGCGACCGAAGCCGTGCTCGTTGCGCACATCGGTCATCACCGCCGGATCAGATAGATCGAAGGTCGAGACGCCCAGCTTGCCGGCCACGTACTCCTTGGCCTCCTTGAGACGCATGCCCCGGGTCATTTGCATCCGTGCCACCAGATCTCCGGCAGCACGCATACCGCCCATGCCCGCGGCCTGCGTGTGGGTGCCCTGCATCCCAAGCGGGTCACCCGAGCCTACCTACAACCCGTCGATCTTGAGAATGTCGACGAAGGCCTTGGCCGAGCGGCAGACGGCGTCGACGACGGGATGCACGAACATCGGCACGCCGCCCACGCCCATACCCACGTTGGGGTGAATCGGGATTGTGGCGTCGGCCATACAGGGCTTGATCAGCGTCAGCGCCCGGGCCATGTTCCAGGCGCAGCTCTTGCCGGTGTTGATGTTGACCACGGGTCCGAACATCGTCGCCCCGGCCTTCTGCGCCAGGAGCATCTGCTGGTGCGGCCACTGCCCCGCCAGCCGCACCCCGTCGTACTCGAGCCGGCCGTGCATGCCGAGCACGAACTCGCCCGCCATGCCGAGCTCGACGCCCATCGTGGGGTATTTCTTGCGCACGATCTCGGTCGCCTTGAGGGCCGCCAGGAACTCCGGGTCGCCCGAGGCGCCCGTGGTGTCCCAGTCGAGGCCGTCGGCGCCGGCCTCCCACATGGCGTCCGCCAGCTTCACCATGTCGTCGACGGCCATCTCGACGGCCTCTTCCTGGGCCGCGCGCGCCTCGTCGATGCGGCTCGCCGGCAGCAGTTCGTTCCAGTTGTCGAACGGCCCATCGGGCTTCGAGTAGAGGCCCAGGTTGACCATCACGCCGTACTGCATCGGTACGACCATCTGCAGTTGCGCGTCGTGCAAGCACTGGGCCTCGTACGGCAGGATCGTGCGCACCACCTTCAGCGAGTAGTCGCCGACGCAGAGCTCCACCAGGTCGGCGCCCATCCACTGCTCGAACGACTGCATGTCCTGCTGGCGCGTGGCGTGCGTCTTCATGCCCGTCCCGTCGCAGCTGAGGATAACCTCATCGCCGAGGTCGACGCTCGTGAAGCGCGCCGGCGACGCGTAGATGTCCAGCAGATGGTCGAGTTCGTCGGCGACCAGGGGCGGCACCTTGGCCCGCTTGGCGGCCATCTCGGTGCCCGCCTCGATGTCGGCGCGCATCTCGCTGCGCGTCATGTGGGTGATGACGCCGTCTCCCATGCGCGTCGGAATCCGCTGCTCGTTCACGCAGGCTCCCCTCCTCAGCGGCTGTACAAGTCGCACCGAATCAACTGACCGGTCAGTCGGTCCATTGGTATGCTACATCCGCACGGCGTCAAGGGGAAAGGACCAGGCATGGCACGAGCGAGACGCGAGCGGCACCACACCCGATCGCACACCTGCCCCGCCTGCTTGACGCCGGCCGGGCGCGGTGCAATCGTCCGAGCCACCCCGAGGACGGAGGGGCACCGGTGAGAGCACACACATCATGGCTGAGCGCCGCCGAGAAGCAAAGCATCGTGGACGGCGCCTTCGAGCTCCTCGCCACCGTCGGCATGCGCTTCGCCGGTTCGGCGGCGCTGCCGCTGCTCGCCGAAAGGGGCGCGCAGGTCGACGCGGCGACGGGCATCGCGCGGCTGCCGCATGAGCTCGTCGCCTGGGCCGTCGCGCAGTGTCCGCGCTCGTTCGTCATGGCCGGGGCCACGCCGGACGACGACGTCACGCTCGCCGAGGGGCAGCCGCCGCGGTTCTGCCCCAGCGGCTGCGTCGCCAAGACGCTGGACTTCCGCACGGGCGAGCGCCGCGCCAGCACCCTTCAGGACCTGCGCGACTGCACGGCGGTCATGGACGCACTGCCGCAACTCGACCTCATGTGGACGCAGGTCAGCGCCGGCGACGTGCCGCTCGAGCAGCGCGAACTGCTCGAGTACTTCACCGTCCTCACCGAGACGTCGCGGCACGTCACCTTCGTCGACTGCCCGCACGAGGTCGACGCCGTCATCCGCATCGGCGAACTGCTCGGCGGCGGCCCGGAGGGCTTTCGCCGCCGCCCGCGCATCTCGACCGTCGTCACGGCGGCCTCGCCGCTGCAAGTCGATGGGCCCGCGCTCGACACGCATATGGCCCTGGCCGCCCACGGCGTCCCCGTTGAGGTCTACTCGATGACGATCGCCGGCGCCACCTCGCCCGTCACCCTGGCCGGCACCGTCTGCCAGGGCCTCGCCGAGTTCCTCGGCGTGGCCACGGCCATGCAGGTCGCAGCGCCGGGTGCGCGGCTCATCTTCTGCTTCGGCTCGGGCGTGCTCGACATGCTGCGCACGACCTTCGCGATGGGCTGCGTCGAGAGCGCCACGATGGCCGCCATGGCGACCGAGGTGGGGCATCACATCGGCGTTCCGACGCTCAACCCCGGCCTCTCGACCGACGCCAAGCACATCGGCCTCCAGGCCGGCTACGAGAAGGCCCTCAAGCTCTCCGCGGTCTGCAGCGCGAGCCCGGACATCGTCTCCGGCTGGGGCCTCATCGACTCCCACAACACGATGTACCTGCCGCAGGCGGTGGTCGACAACGAGATCGCCGCCATGGTTCGCCGCCTCACGGGGACGATCGAGGTCTCGGAACAGACGCTGGCCGCCGCCTCGATCGCCAGAGTAGGGCCGGGCGGCAGCTTCCTCGGCGAGAAGGACACGGCGCGGCGCATTCGCGCCGGGGAGCACTACCTGCCGACGATCTCGAACCGGCTCTCGTTTGAGAAATGGCTCGAGGACGGGCGCAGCGAACACGACACGGCGCAGGCCGAGGTGGAGCGCATCCTCGCCGCGCGCGCCGACACGGCGCCGCTGCTGCCCGTCGAGCAGATCGACGAATTGGCGGCGATCTGCCGCGCGGATGCGGAGAGCGTGCGCCGCGCCCGCCGCGAGGAGCGGCGCGGCACCTCCGGCGCCCAGGCCAGATGACCAGCGAGACAAAGGGGCGATGACGTGAGGATCGGCTACATCGGGTGTGGCAGCCTGGGCAAGCACTTGGCCGGAAGTCTTCTCAAGGCCGGCTACCCGCTGACCGTGTACGACACCAACAAAGACGCGGCGGCGGACCTCCTGGCGGCCGGCGCGGCCTGGGCCGCCTCGGCCGCGGCCGCTGCCGAGGTCTCGGACACGGTCATCACCTGCCTGCCCTCGCCGGAGGTGGTGGCGGCGAGCGTCGAGGGGCCCGGCGGCATCCTCGAGGGGCTAGCGCCGGGCGGCACCTGGATCGACATGAGCACGAACGACGTGCACGAGCTGCAGCGGCTCGCGGCGCTCGCCGCCGAGCGCGGCGTGCGCACGCTCGAGGCGCCGGTGACCGGCGGCGTCCACCGCGCCGCCGCCGGCATGATCACCGTTCTCGTCGGCGGCGATGAGGCGGTCTTCGCCGCGCATTTGCCCGCCTTCGAGGCGATGGGCGGCAAGGTCTTCTACATCGGCGAGCTCGGCCAGGCCTCGGTGATCAAGGTGATCACCAACATGCTGGCCTTCATCCACCTCGTCGCCGACGGCGAGGCGCTGATGCTCGCCAAGCGCGGCGGCGTCGACCTCAAGCTCGCCTGGGACGTAATCAAGGCGAGCTCGGGCAACAGCTTCGTGCACGAGACCGAGGGCCAGCTCATCCTGAACGGCAGCTACAACATCAACTTCACCATGGATCTGGCGCGCAAGGACCTGCACTTCGCGCACATGCTCGGGCGCGAGTTCGGCGTGCCGCTCGAGCTCGCCGGCCTGACCGAGCAGATCTTCGCACGCGCCCGGGCCATGTACGGCGGCGGCGCGCAGTCGCCCATGGTGGTCAAGATGCTGGAGGAGGCGGTCGGGACGGACTTGCGGGCGCCGGGCTTCCCGGCTGAGCTCGCCCCGGAGTAAGCGCCGCAACCGCTGCGCCGGCGCCGGGGCGACCGCGCTCCCCGCGGCTACGCGCCTGCCGGCGCCGGCGGTTCGCCGCCGGCAGGCGCCACGGCAGCGGGCGGCGCGCTCGCGGCCTGCGCCGCGAGCAGCTCATCCGGTGGGATGTGGCACTTGTAGACGTGTCCTGAGGCCGCCTCTTGGCAGGGAGGCTCCTCCTGCACGCAGATCTCGCCCAAGAAGCGGTGACAGCGCGTGTGGAAGCGGCAGCCTGAGGGCGGGTCACTGAGGCTCGGCATGCTGCCGCGGAGCGAAATGCGCTGCCGCGGCGTGTCGAACTCAAGCGTCGGGATCGACGAGAGCAGCGCCTCCGTGTAGGGATGATGCGGCGGGCTGAAGACCTGCTCCGCCGTCCCAAGCTCGATGAGCTCGGCCAGATACATGACGCCGATGCGATCCGAGATATACCTCACAACGGCCAGATCGTGCGAGATGAAGACGTACGAGACGGCCTCGCTGGCCTGCAACTCGACGAGCAGATTCAAGATGCTGGCCTGCACCGAGACGTCGAGGGCGGAGGCCGGTTCGTCGCAGACCACCAGCGCGGGCTCGCCGGCGAAGGCGCGCGCGATGGCGATGCGCTGCTTCTGGCCGCCCGAGAGATCCATCGGCTTCTGCAGAAGGAAGCGTGGTTCGACGCGCACGCCGGCGGCGAGCTGGTCGACCTTGGCGCGCACGGACGCCCCGCTGGCGCCGCCCAGCTTGCGCACGGCACGCGTCAGGATGGCACGCGTGCTCCATGCCGGGTTCAGCGTCGAGTCGGGGTTCTGAAAGACCATCTGGACGGCGCGCAAGGCGGCCTGTGAGCGCCGTCCCGCCGTCGGCTTGAGGAGTCCGTAGCCGGACAAGGAGACCGTGCCGGTGTCCGGCGCGATCAGGCCGGTGACGCACTTCGCGAGCGTCGTCTTACCGCTCCCCGACTCTCCCACCAAGCCGAGCGTCTCGCCGCGCTTGAGGTGCAGCGAGACATCGCGCACGGCGACCAGCTTCTTGCGTCCGTCCTTGAAGGTGCGCCGCATGTCGGTCACCGTGAGCACGTCCTCGGCGCCGCCCTCGGCCGCGGCCGGCGGCACGTAGAGCGCCGGCGGCGCGGTCAGCATCTCAGGCACCTCGGCCGAGAAGTAGCAGCGCGCAAAGCGCTCGCCCTCCCCCACGCGACTCGAGTGGTGAGGGGAGTAGGCGGCCGGGTCGGGCGGGGCGGCCTCGGCCGCGGCGCGAGCGAGCGGTCCGCCGTCGCCCGGCCAAGCGTACAGGTCCGGCTCGCGCCGCACGCAGACCGGCTTCGCCATGGGGCAGCGGGCCGAGTACACGCAGCCGGAGAGCGGCTCGCCCAGAGCCGGCAGCGTGCCGGGGATGGTCTGCAGCGCGGCATCCGTCTTGTTCATGCCGAAGCGCGGCACGCAGCGCAGCAGGCCCATCGTGTACGGATGCCGCGGCTCCGTGAAGACCTGGCGCGCCGGACCCTCTTCGACGAGCCGTCCGGCGTACATCACGCCGACGCGCTCGCAGAGACGCGCGACGAGGCCGAGATTGTGCGTGATCAGCAGGATCGCGGCGTTGATGCGGCCGCGCAGATCCTCGATCAGGTCGAGGATCTCGGCCTCCACCGTCGCGTCCAGGCCCGTCGTCGGCTCGTCGAGGATCAGCAGGCGCGGGTTGGCGGCCAAAGCCATGGCGATGACGACGCGCTGCTGCTGGCCGCCCGAGAGCTCAAAGGGGTAGCGGCGCAGAATCGCGTCCGGGTCGGGCAGCGCCACCTTGCGCAGACTCTCGCGGGCCAGCTCGCGCGCCTCGGCCTTGCCGAGGCCCTGGTGCGAGCGGAAGACCTCGGCCACCTGGTCGCCGATGCGCATCGCCGGGCTGAGGGCCGTGGCCGGATCCTGGTACACCATGGCGACGGCCTCGCCGCGCCACTTGCGCAACTCCTCGTCACTGAGCGTCGCCACGTCGCGGCCGTCCACATGGACCTCGCCGCGCTCGACGCGGCCGTTCGCGGCCAGGTAGCGCAGGATGGTGAGCGCCAGCGTGGACTTGCCACAGCCGGACTCGCCGACCAGGCCGTAGGCCTCGCCGGCGGCGATGCGCAGCGAGACGCCCTTGAGCACGGGCAAGTCGCGACCGCGGCGCCGGAAGGTCACTTCCAGGTCGCGCACGTCGACGGCGGCCGCCTGCGGCGACGCCGCCCCCTCCGGAGTTTGCTTCACGGCGTCCGTCATCGCGAGAGCACCCTCCCCAGACCGTCCGTGATGAGGTTCACGGCGACGACCAGCGAGGCCAGGGCCAGCGCCGGAAACAGAACCGTCCACGGCGCGATCTGCAGAAAGACCCGCTCCGTGGCGATGGTGAGGCCCCAGTCGGGCGAGGGCGGCTGCAGGCCGAAGCCGAGGAAGGAGAGCGTCGCCGCCGTGAACACCGCATAGCCCAAACGGATGGTGCCCTCCACGATGATCGGCTGTGTGATGTTAGGCAGGATCTCGCGGGCCATCACAAACGCCGAGCGCTCACCGCGCAGGCGCGCCGCCATCACGTATTCGCGCTCTCGCTCGCCGATCACCGCCGCGCGCACGGTGCGCGAGACCACCGGCGTGAACAAGGCCCCGATCACGACGATGACGATCGCCGTCGACTTGCCGAGCAGCGAGAGGATCAGGATCGAGGTGATGATGATCGGCAGCGCCAGGAGCACGTCGACGAGGCGCATGATGATCTCGTCGGTGAGCCCCCGGTAGAAACCCGCCACGAGGCCGATGAAGCCGCCCCAAAGGAGCGCCAGGGCCGTGGCGAGGGGCGCGATGACGAGCACGGTGCGCGCCCCGGCCATGGTGCGCGCGAGCACGTCGCGGCCGAGATCGTCGGTGCCGAACCAGTGCTCCGGACTGGGCGCCTGCAGGATCCCCGCGGCGTTGATGTCCGTGGGGCTTTGCGTGAGGTAGGTGGAGAAGAGCGCCATGAAGACCCAGAAGAGCAAGATGCCGAAACCGATCATGAACGTCGGGCTGCGCAGCAGCGCCTTAACGAGGTAACGACGCTGGCGGCGCTGCTCGAACAAGGCGGCGTCCTCCTCGAACGCCTGCAGACGATCGTCGACCACGCCGTCGGCCTGCACGGCGACGAGATCCGTGTCCGGTTCGCGCAGATCGTGTGGGCGGACCTCCACGCTCAACCCCCCATGCGGATGCGCGGGCTGAGCAGCGCCACGACGACGTCGGCCACCAGGTTGCCGAGCATGTACAGCACCGCGACCAGGAGCACGGCCGCCTCGAGCACCACCACGTCATTCGTCTGCGCCGCGTCCACCATCACCTTGCCGATGCCCGGGTAGACGAAGAGCGTCTCGATGACAACGAGACCGCCGATGAGCCAGCCGATCTGGCTGCCGATCACGGTCACCGTGGGCACCATGGCGTTACGCAGCACGTGGCGCGTGACGACCTGGCGGCGCGGCAAGCCTTTGAGCACGGCCGTACGGATGTACGGCATGGTCAGCACCTGGACGGTGCCCACACGCGCCATACGCGCGATGTAGCCGAGCTCGAGGAACATGAGCGGGATGGCCGGAAGAATGAGGTAATAGATCCGGTCGATGAACGGCGATCCGGCCGGCGGTATGGCCGTTACCGGCAGCCACTTCAGCCACACCGCGAAGATGTAGAGCAGCACGACGCCGCTGACGAACTCCGGGATCACGGTCATCGACAGCGTGGAGACCGTGATCGTGCGGTCGAGCACGCTGTCTCGTCGCAGGCCCGAGTAGACGCCCAGCAGGATTGACGTCGGGATGATCAGCACGAGGGCGAAGCCGGCGAGCAGCAGCGAGTTGCCCAGCGCCCGCATGACGATCGGGAAGACGGGCAGGTTATACAGCAGCGACTCGCCCCAGTCGCCGGTGACGAAGCCGGCCGCCCAGTCCGCGTAGCGGACCACGAGCGGCCGGTCCGTCCCTAAGCGTTCATTGAGCAGGTCCACCTGCTCTTGCGTGGCGTAGGGCCCCAGGATGGAGCGTCCCACATCTCCCGGCAGCACCTCGGCGAGCGCGAACACCAGCATCGACACGAGGATCAGTGTCGGCACCATGAGGAGCAGCCGCCGTCCGATGAGACGCAACATCCCGGGGCCCTATCGTCAGTCTAGGTAAGCGATCGTCGTTTGCCTTACGCGGTCTTGTACGCCTCGCGCATGAGACAGTAGAACGAGCCCGGGCCCTGGATGCCGTACACGCTCTTCTTCTGCGTGCGCAGCTGGCTGATGTAGAAGGCCACGAGGATCGGCGTCTCGTCCTGCTGAATCCCCGACAACGTCGTGGCCAGCTCGGTGCGCTTGGCCTCATCTGCGGTCGACATGTAGGTGTCGAAGGTGCTGGCGAACTCCTTGTTGTCCCAGTGCGAGGAGCTCCAGGTGCTGGTGGGCAGCAGCATCGCCTGGGCGTAGACGCCCGGCGTCGGCCGGCTGCCCCACTCGACGATGCACATCGCCGCGTTCAGCCACGGGGTAGTGCCCTCGTAGTCGTCGTCGCTGCCGGCGTAGAACGCCTCGTAGCTCATCTGCTCGATCGTCACGTTGATGCCGGCCGGCTTGCACTGGTCCTGGATGAGCTGCGCGAACTGCGGGTTCTCCAGGTACTTGGCGACGGTCAGCGTGATGTCCATGCCGTCGGCCTTGCCGGCCTCGGCGAGGAGCGCCTTGGCCTTCTCGTAGTCCTGCTTGCGCGCCGTGGAGGCCGGGCTGCCCGGGAAGACCGTCGGCTCCCAGAAGGTGTCGTAGCCCAAGTTGCTGCGGCCGTCGTAGAGCGCCTTGTTGATGGCGTCGCGGTCGAGGCAGTAGGCGACGGCCTGGCGCAGACGCTTGTCCTGCCACGGGTCCTTGGTCACGTTGAAGGCGACCTCGCGGATGCCGGTGGACGGGTAGACGTCCACCCTCAGGTTAGCGTCACTGAACAGCGCCTGCGAACCCTGGAAGACCGTCTGCGGCTGGAAGTCCACGGCGCCCGACTGCAACTGCAGGTTGGCCGCCGACTCGTCCTGCACCATCGTCCAGGTGACCTGATCGAGGTACGGCAGCTGATTGCCGGCCGCGTCCTTGCCCCAGTACGTGGGGTTCTTGACCATGACGGCCTTCTGCTTGGCGTTGTACTCCTTGAGAATGAACGGGCCGGTGCCGACCGGGTTCTTGGCGAAGTTGCCCTTGTAGGTGCGCGGCAGCATGACGGCGTTGTAGTTGGACATGCAGATCATGTACGGGAAGTCGGCGAACGGCTTGTCGAGGGTGAACTCGACGGTGTACGTGTCGACCGCCTTGGTGTTGCCGGGCGAGAGGATCCCGCCGAGCACCGAGAGGGCGGAGGATCCGCTGTCGGGGTCGATCAGGCGATCGAAGCTCGCCACGACGTCCGCGGCCTCGAAGGGGGTGCCGTCGTTGAACGTGACGCCCTGGCGCAGGTTGAAGGTCCAGACGGACGCGTCCTCGTTCGGCGTCCACTTCTCCGCCAAGCGCGGCACCAAGGCGTTGTTGTTGTCGAGGTCGATGAGGTACTCGCAGAACTGCATGATGAGGACGATGCCGCCCTGGTCCTTGATGGTCACCGGATCGATGTCGGTGAGCGACGGCGGGATGACGCCGATCAGCGAGCCGCCCATGACGGGCGCCGGAGCGCCGCTGGCCGACGGCGAGGCGGTGGTGTCGCCGTCGCCCCCGCAAGCGGCCAGGAGCGAGCCCGCAGCCGTGAGGGAGAACCCGAGGACGGAGGCGCGCACGAGAAGCTGGCGGCGCGTCATGCGCCCATTCTTGATGTCGTCGATGAACTGGCTCGCTGCGTCGCTGCGGAACTGATCGTCGGTCATCGCTGCTCCCCCTAGGCTTAGGCCTGCGGAACGACGTGGGCGGTCGCGGCGCATGGAAAGCAGCCCCTCCGCCCTTGAGTAGATTGGCAGCAAGATACAGCTTCGCCGGCTCATTGACAATGACCAACCGGGCAGTTAGTCGCAGAACCGAGCTCCATGAGGGATATGGGAGAGGCACAGCGGCGGATCGGAAAGCCGCGCCGGCGAGGGCTCATGCGGCGGCGCCTCAGCGGCGCAGCGGCGGCGGGATGAGGACGAGCTTGCCGACGTGACGCCGCTCGAGCAACTCGCGCTGGGCGTCGGCGATGCGCTCGAGCGGGTACGTCTTGGCCACCGCCGGCCGCAGCTCGCCGCTCTCCGCCGCCGCGATCACGTCGGCGAAGACCGGCTCGTCCCACGCCGTGCAGCCGAGCAGCGTCAAGTCGTTGAGGTAGAAGGTGCGCTTGTCGAACGTCACCAGCGGTCCCGCGACGGCGCCGGAAGAGACGTAGCGGCCGCCGCGCGCCAGCACAACGAGCAGGCCCGCGAGGCCCGGCCCCGAGACGTTGTCGACGACGACGTCGACGCTCCCCGCGCCGAGGCGCGCGGCGAGGTCCTCGTCGTGAGCGAGGACGTGGTCCGCTCCCAGCGCGAGCACGGCGGCGGCCTTGTCGCGACCGGCCAGGGCGGTCACGGCGGCGCCGCGCCGCTTGGCGAGCTGTACGGCGGCGGCGCCGACGCCGCCGGAGGCGCCGGTCACCAGCACGTGTTCGCCGCGAGCGACCCCGGCACGGCGCAGCATGTTCTCGGCCGTCCCGGCGGCGCAGGGCAGCGCGCCCAGCTCCGCGTCGCTCAGGGCGCACTCGACGGCGAAGCACTCCGAGGCCGGCACGCGCACGAACTGGGCGAAGGCGCCGTCGAAGTCCGAGCCCAGCCAGACGGTGTCGAGCGAGGCGAAGCCGCGCGGCCGCATACAGGGCCGCACGAGAACACGGCGCCCGAGCAGGTGTTCGCCGACGCTCGGCCCAACCTCGGCCACGCGCCCGCAACAATCCGTGCCCTGGATCAGCGGAAACGGCGTCGGCTGGTTCCAGCCGCCGTGCTCGACCGGCGCCGCGCCGCCCGCGGCGGCCAGCGCGGCGCCCTCCGTCCCGGCCGCCATTCCGCCGGAGTACCAGCCGACGCGAGTATTGATGTCGGTGGCATTCACGCCGGCGGCCAGCACCTCGAGCAGCACTTCGCCCTCAGCGGGCGCCGGCACCGGCACCTCGTGGTACCGCAGCACCTCGGGTCCGCCCGCGGCAACAGTCACGACGGCCATCATCGTCGGCCCGCCACGGCCGCCCTCGAACCTGTCGCGCGATCGCTTCGTCTGTCGGCGGATAACCTCGTCGATGAAGCTCATTGAGGGGGCCTCCTGAGTCGCCGCCCGGCTGCGGATCTAGCCCAGGCAGTAGGCGTCGAGCTGCCGGCGCGTCACGGGCTCGAGGTCGTCCGGCGGCGCATAGGCCTCCAGCAACTCCGCCACCTTCAGCGCCGCGGTAGCGGCGAGATCGCGCTCACCTTGGCCCTGCCATGTCTGAGAGGGCGTCCGGTTCATGAGCGTCGCGCGGCGGCCGTCGCGGGCGTGGCGCCGCGTGTGCCGCCGGCCGAGCAGCGAGCCGCCCGGCCCGACCGCGGCCACGGTCTCCCGGGCCAGCGACTCCTCGTCGGCGACGATCGGTCGCTGCGCGACGCGCAGCGCGCTGAGGAGCTCGTCGTCGATCACGAACTTCTCCGGCGAGAAGCAGTTGAAGGACGAGAGGATGCCGGCGGCCTGCAGGATGAAGTCGACGCCCGCATCCATGACGGCCTTGAGACCGAGCGTCGACTCGATGCCGGCCTGGGCGTCGGGGACGTGCGCGTCGGTGACGGCGCCGCCGGCGCGCACCGGCACGCCGATGGAGTGCCCGAGCTGCACGGTGGCCTCCATCATCGGCCAGTACTCGGGCGCGCCCATCATGAGGGCGCCGCTCTGCATACTGGCCAGCGAGGAGGTGCCCCCATAGAGGAACGGGCACCCGGGCCTCGCGAGCTGCGCCAGCACCAGGCCGCTGAGCAGCTCGGCGTGCTGCACGGCGAGCAGCCCCGCCGGCGTGATCGGCGCCGTCGTGCCGCCCATCGCGCAGACGGAGACGCAGACCGGCTGGCCGAGACGCGCCAGACGCAGGAGCGTCTGGGCCCCCTCGGCCGAGAATTGCAGCGGCGAGGTCGTGTTGATGTTCGTCCAGAGGCGCGGCCGCTCGTGCCACGCCGCGCCGTAGACGATCTCGGTCACGGCGAGCACGACCGCCAGGTCCTGCGGGCCGGCGACGCTGTACCGCGTTGCTTTGTCGCTGCCCGTGATCTGGGCGTGCGCGGCGACCCGCGAACGCCGCTCCTCGGGCACGTCCGTCGCCTCCAGGCTGTGCCCGTGCACGGCGATGTTCGGCGAGAGATGCGCCAGGGCGATCGCCTTGCGCAAATCCGCCAGCGTGCTGTGCCGCCGCTCGCCGCCGTCGAGCACGAAGGCCGGCCCGGCGGCGCTGCCCAGCACGGCCGGCGCGTCAGCGCCGACGCGCAGGTCGAGTTCCGGCCGGCGGCCGGCCACCGTGTACTCGGCCGGAGCGCTGGCCGCGGCCGCCGTAACCAGGGCCTCGCCGATGCGCGCCCGGCTCCCGTCTACGGAGGCGCCGTGCGCGGCCAGCAGCGCCAGGGCCTCGTAGTCCAGCACCTCTACGCCGACGTGCCCGAGAAGCCAAAGGGCGGCGTCGTGCACTCGCTGCAGGTCCGCCGCCGTCAGCGCCGGATGCCGCGCGATGCCCACGACGCCGCCCTCGCTCCCGCGTCGCCTCAGCCGGCGCCGAGCAGGGTCTTGGCGGTGGCCACGGCCTCGATGGCGTCCTCGGCGTAGCCGTCGGCGCCGA
>ENA-ORXD01002176-ORXD01002176.1-sediment-metagenome-genome-assembly--contig:-NODE-2176-length-13745-cov-6.665057_pt1 | contig 13745 bp, 12 predicted proteins | sample MGYA00237862_ERZ511471 | MGnify/ENA metagenome assembly ERZ511471 | reverse complement strand
TTAATCATTTTTAATATTCGTGATTGTCACCTATTTATCAATTATTGGCGCTTTTCGATTGGTATTTGCAGGAAGTATCGATATAATGCCGGATCTCTTTCGCCAGACTCTCAACACTTATTGTATCAACAAGGATACCCCTATCATAGTTAAGAAGCAGTTCTCTTAAGCCGCCGGTATTAAACCCAATTACCGGTTTATTCATGGACATTGCTTCAATTGCTACCAATCCATAGCTTTCAGGGACAATACTGGGGATGACAACAAGATCTGTAAGAGCATAATAATTGCCCACTAAAGAATGAGGGACTGCCCCCACATATTCAATCCTCTTATCTCTTTTTGACGCTCCCCTAACTATTGTGTCCAAACATCCTGTGCCGACTATCAATATTTTAAAATTTTTGATTTGTAGGAACGGATGGGCAAGGGCATCCAGTAAAAGTAAAATCCCTTTTTCTGATTCTATTCTTCCTACAAATAAAATAATACAATCATTCTCTTTTTTACAAAGTAATGTAAGTCGTTGAATTACATTTCTATCGATTTGTAATGTACTTTTGGGAGGCGCGATCTCAATTTTATTGGGATCAATGCCGAATGATTCGATTATCGGTTTATAATGCTCACTGACAACACTGACTTGGTTACTTTTATTCCAGAAATATCGTTTTAAAAAGAACAGAGGCACCAGATAGAAAGGAGCCAATTTTTTAACAAGAATGGGAATCCTCTTCCCCATGTTCTTTTCAATGCAGTCCGGACAATCGAAAGCATTGCGAATTGTACAGGGTTCCTCTTTTGGATATGCCGGGCATGTCCAATCATATCGAATAATATACGGCAGCTGCAATACCCGGGAGGCAACATAAATGGCAAGTGAAAACTGGTAGGTTTTCCCAACAACAACAATATCCGGTTTTTCTCGCTTTAAGGCCCGTAATAATCGTAAAAAGATCAGCGGTCTGAAAAATTCCTTATAAACAAAATTAAACAAAGCCTTTATTCTCCTTTCCAAAACATAGGGAGTGTAGGTCCCAATTCGTGCAATATCAGTTTCTTCTTTGTCAGTTGGTTTTATATAATGAAGCGATATGACCTTCGTTTGAACAGAATTCTGATGCAGGGATGAAACAAGATCTTCGATATCAATCTCAGTTCCTCCCCATAACTGCTGGACTCCTTCAGGATAGGGTGGATACATCGATGCGATAATTGCAACTTTTTTTGGGTGAAGAGAGAGGATGTATTCTGATAATGAATTCATCAGATACATTTCATTCTCGCAAATAATAAACAGCTTCAAAAAATATGCAGAGAACCGGATTATTCAAGAGAGTAGCTCTCGATTACTCTCTCAACAACTTCATCCCAGTCAAAAATTTTTTTCTTATAGACCGAATGTTCACGGTGCGATCGGATGGCATCTTGCAAGTTCTCGGCAGATGGTTCAATGCCGATGCACATTTCATCATCAATAAATTCTGCCAAGGCCCCTTCTTTATTCACAACAACCTGGAGACCGCTCGCAAGCGCTTCAGCAACGGTGATACCAAACGCTTCAAACGAGGAAAGGGAGATAAAAATACCTGCTGACATGTATTCTAGGATCAAATCTTCCCTTGAGAGATCTTTTTTCCAGGTGATTCTGTTCTCTACATCCAAGGATGAAGCAAGACTACGCAGATCGGTTTCATACGGCCCTTTTCCCACGATAACCAGATAATATTCTGAAAGTGCAGGCAAAGCCTCAATAATATAGTGGACTCCTTTGTATTCCTCAATACGCCCGATATAGAGCAATCTGTGAGGATCACGTTTCGCCGTGAAACTGGAAAACTCATGAAAATTTATCCCAATAGGAATCAAGACAAATTTTTCTTTTTGGACGGGGAATTTTTTCGTGACTAATGCTCTCTCGTATTCTGAATCGCAGATAATTTTGTCTGCCCGGTAAAATATTCTCTTCCCAAGTACGTTATACAGGGTGAGAAGGAGATTCCGGAACCGTGTATGACCCTGTCCGTGATAGTGAGGAGTAAACATGAATTTTTTTCCACGGACAGCCAGAGCTCCGAACAATGCTGGGAAAGCATGGTATCCATGTGCATGGAGAACAGGTGCATCACTGTTTTTTAAGTAGAAAAACATCCCGGGAGCAAAAAAATAGGCATCGCCGGGCGCAAAACTCCGGAACCGGGTTACCTGAACACCATTTATGATATCTTTCTTGGGGTAAATACCATGGGGATCAGAGCATACCACTTCGACCCGGTGACCTCTCTGTACCAATCTCTCGCTGATCTCCTTAACGTGTGTTTCCACACCCCCGATATCGGGGTAATAGCGGGGACAGACCTGAATTATGTTCATTTTAGTTTCCTGCTTGGAATAACAATAGACTCCAGAAAGGATGCCCATTGTTTGCGTATTTCAATCCTGGTAAGGTGTGCAGGAGGTGCGTATGAACCTCTCTCCTTCAGGTGCCGGATCAGTGCCTCAGATAATTTTTCCGCATTTTCCGGTGGGATGAAAAAAGCGCCAGCATAGGAGCGCACCCCCTCTTCAAGGCCCCCGACCGTCGTTGCGATAATTGGAAGCCCGTACATCATTGCGAGAGGCGCGACACCGCTCTGCGAAGCGCGGGTATAGGGGAGTACAAGAACATCTGCAGCGGAAAAATACAACGGGATCTCACTATCATCTACGTAGCGGTTCACGATTGAGATCTTTTCGCGGTTGGGTGATGTTTTTGCCCGCAGCAGAGATTCCTGGTCCTCCCATGCCTCGCCGACGATGATGAGCCGGGTGAAGCGTATCAACTCGTCAGGAAGGGCGTCGAAGGCCTCGATCAGGTATTTTACCCCCTTGTACGGACGGAGAAGACCAAAAAAGAGGATAACGTTTGCCTCGGTAATATTCAGTTGTTTTCTAGCAATTGGTTTATCGATAATCGGATACCGAATAAAAAGACCAAGTGGGATGATCGATATCTTTTCGTGGGGGATATGGTACCGGGTTTCGATTAATTCCCGGTCAGCCTCCGAATGGGTCACGAAGTGACTGGCAAACCTGCGAATAATTCTCCCGATCAGGGTGGAATATACCCGGAGGGGCATAATCGACTGTTCTAGGGGGTCTACGACTTCGTGATACTCGATAACGATTGGTACCCTGCGGAAGAGCATGAGCTGGAGGGCGAGATACATGTGCGCAACACTGGATGTCCACCACTGGAATATGAGAACATCAGAATTCCGCATCGAGCTGGCAGCTCTCATCCACGATAAAGGATTGTACCAATCGAGCATCTCTTTGGATTCAATGCCGGGTTTAAAGGATGCAGTTGACAGGTTCTGTCCCACACGCCTCCATCCTGGGAAAAATTTTTTGGGAACCATATGCCGGAACAGAAAGGCCTGAACGTTCCCGATCTCTGAAAGCGTATTTGATAATGTGATAGTATAGTAACTGATGCCGGAAAGAAACCGTTTCGAAGGGCCAACGAGAGATATCCTGGTTCGGGTATTCATGTGAATATCCACCACGGGTCCATCATAGCATCCAGACCATAAGATTCAATTTTCTGGCGCTTCATCTGAATAGAATCCCAGATCCATCCGATATATTCATCTGGCAACGGGATTTTTAGGGAGGTTATTCCTTCCCAAGCCTAGCCTGTTGCATTCCTCCTGGTATACGAACAAAATCTCTTCGAGGATTACCGAAGTCCTGGCATATTTGCCTTTTTCTGGGGACGATATAATGGATTTTCTCCGATTCTCATCATACGGGATGTTCACACTTTCCACTTGGAAGTGCGGGTTGATAGGTTTTCCGGGACAGCGCCCTCGCAAGGAATAATCACCTGGGAAACAAATGGAGTTGTGTGATTAAGAAGCCGGCACTTTTCAATAAGCTGATGAACATCGAGCCGGTCAGGCGCCAGAGCATTATCCATATCAGCACGAATATCGCGATAACTATTATCGGTTTTCTTTCGACAGTGTACTTTGCCCATGTCCTCGGGCCGTCCATTCTCGGGGCATATTTCCTGTTCCTTGCATACTTCGCACTATTCAACCTCGTCGTTGACGGTGGATTCGGCAATGCCACGGCAAAGAGGATATCCGAGGGAATGGATCAGGAGGAATTCTTTTCCGCATCGACAGCGTTGAGACTGCTCCTTCTTGTCCTATCACTCATCCTCATGTTTGCGTTAAGCCCGTTCCTGGTCGATCTGAACTCGGCAGATCTTTTCTGGTGGCTGATTCTCGCCCTAATCGTGAACGTACCGTTGGGGATACTCTGGTTTGGTAATTATGGCTTGGCAAAGGCAGGAGTAATACAGGCGAGCAACCTCTTGAACAACCTGGCGAGAATCATCCTCCAGGTCGCATTCGTCTTCCTCGGATTTCAGCTGGCAGGTCTCACCGGAGGATTCATTGCCGGCCTCGCCGCCGGATGTCTGTTCAATTACCGGTATCTCGAGTTACACCTTCGCCGGTTTACACTGGTCCATCTGAAGAGCCTGTTCACCTTTTCCTTCTGGATATTCCTCGCCATGAGCGGGATTCTGGTCATAACGACGGCAGATGTGGTGCTGATCGGGTACTTCATGAGTAATGCCGATGTGGGCATCTACCGGGTGGCCCTCCAACTGGCCTCCATGGGGGTGTTTGTGGCCCTGGCGCTCGAGAATGTGCTCTATCCGATGTTCAGCCGCTGGAACGAAGAGGGGGACCTCGGGCTGATCGCAACTAGCCTTTCCAGGGCTTACACGTATTCGCTCGTCCTTGCCGTCCCCTTCTGTGTCGGCGGCTGGCTGCTCGGGGATAAACTCCTCTACTACCTCTACGGGGAAGCATTTGTTCTGGGAACCATGGCCCTGTTTGTTCTCCTTCCCCTCTATGTTGTCTACATCTTTCAGTACTTCCCGATGATGACCCTGAATGCCCTCAATCACCCCAAGGATTCGTTCTGGATCACAGTGGTGGGGGTCCTAGTGAACATCGCACTCAATATCCTCCTGATACCCGTGATCGGAATAATCGGTGCGGCAGTTGCCACCATCATCTCCATTCTGGTAAGCGCGATCCTCGGGCACAAGGTTCTCGGGAACTATGTCACAGTTGAGATGGAGATAAAGCCGGTTTTCCACATCATGGCGGCCACTGGTGTGATGGCCCTCGTGGTTGGGGGACTGCGGCTGGTAATACCAGTTGTGCACCTCGGGTACCTCGTCGCCCTTGTCATCATCGGGGCGATTGTCTATATCGTGCTGCTGCTCAGGATCGATCGCGGTATCCATGATGAAGTGAAAGAGCTGGTTGTGCAGACAGGGATACCCTGGTTGGACGTTCTTTAGTTGGTAAAGTGCACTCCCGGAAAACCTATTATCCACGAGCCCTATCTTCATCCCGGGAGTGAGCATATGACGAGTCATGTCGGGAAGGAACTGGAAAAACTCACGACAATCGCTGGAGAAAAAGGGGTGATAACAGGGATCATCCCTGCATCCGACGTCATCGTCTCAGACTGGGTCCGGTTCAAGTGCCGGTTCGGTTGCAAGGGGTACGCCAAGCACTTCGGCTGCCCACCTTATGCCCCCACCCCCGCAGAAACCCGGGCCATGGTGAGGGAGTACGAGATCGGGCTCCTTCTCCGGTTCGATGGCGTGCCCGGCCATCCATCGTTTGGCCCTGACGATCTCCCGGAGGATTTCCACCATTTCTATAAGGATCTGATCATCTGGGTGAACACCACGGTCCACTTCCTTGAGAAGACAGCCTTCTATGATGGGTTCTACAAGGCGTTCGGATTCGGCGGCTATCCGTGCATATTCTGCGAGGAGTGTGTTGCCGAGCAATGCGAGGGCATCGTGGACGAGAGCATGCGGAGGAAGTGCCGGCACATGGATCTTGTCAGACCGAGTATGGAAGCCTCGGGAATAGATGTCTTTGGCACCGCAAAGAAAGTGGGATGGGAACTGTCCACTATACCTTGCAAGGATATGGAATATGGGAAGGTCGTTCACAGCGACATCGTATCTTTGGGACTGATTTTAATAGACTAGTCAAGAAAATAAATTTATGGATATGCGATATTTTACTAAAGTCATTAAAGATTTCTTAAGGACAAAAAATTTTCAGAAATTGATTAATAATCTGCATAAGGATCCTGATCGTATAGTTATTGATTCAAGGATTTTTCCATACGTTTTAATGAAAGATGGTTTAAAATTTTATGTTACAAAAAATCTGTTAACTGTTGAACAGGCATTTTGGGACTATAATTTTTTTGACATACGAAAGGAAGATATTGTCATTGATATTGGGGCAAATATTGGAGGTTTTGCGATTCCGGCTGCTAAACATTCTGATAATGTTTACGCAATAGAACCAATAGAACTCGAAGAATTGAAAAAAAACAATGAAATAAATGAAATTCAAGTAAATATTATTGAAGGAGCCTTGGGTGATGGAAATGACTTCGTCATTAAATGGCTTGATAAATCTAGAACAATTAAAACCTATTCTTTTACTGAGATAAAAACTATTTGTGGGGGTTGTGATTTTTTAAAATGCGATTGTGAAGGATTTGAATGGTTTATAAAACCGGCTGAATTGAATGGTGTGAGGAGGATAGAAATGGAACTGCATAATTTTAATCCGTCAAATAATAACCCTTTTTCATTGATGGATTTCATCAAAGAAAATTATCAGACAATATTGCAAAAAGAAAATGGAGAAATTATTGCTAATTTTTCAATGAAATTTAATAAAACCCAGATAACGGAGGTAATGATTCTCCATGCGATACGAATCTGAGTATACTGTGTAAGTTTCTCCATACATTAATATTAATTAAAGGGAAATTAGGCGTAGAAGGGTATGTCACGCTCTTGACCCCTGATAAGAAGTGATATTATGGCTGAATTTGCAAATGCATTTTATGGAAACGCCAGCCCCCGCAAGCTCACGCACAGCGAGCTCGTGCGGGCGATACGCCTCATGATCGTCGATGAATACGAGGCGATTTCTATCTATACCCAGCTCGCCGAGTCCATCGATAACCAGCTGGCAAAGGAAGTGCTCCTCGACATCGCCGATGAAGAGCGGGTGCACGCCGGAGAGTTCCTCCGCCTGCTGAAGGAACTGGCCCCGGACGAGGAGAAGTGGTACGCAGATGGAGCGGCGGAAGTCGAGGCCGAGATTGCCAAGATGGCCGGTGCCCCGGCAGCTGCTGAGGCCCCTGCGGGAGCAGAAAAGCCCAAAACGATTGGATCGTTGAAGGAGTGAGACCACGATGGAGATGAAATATCTGGGACGGGAAGAGGCCCCCATCAAGCCGGAGACCTGGAATCTGCTGGATTCCACCATGGTGGAGGAAGCAAAGACAGTGCTTGCCGGCCGCCGCCTGCTGCACATTGAAGGGCCATACGGCCTTGGCCTCAAGGCCGTACCGCTCGAGGATTGTTCGGAATCAGAATGCATGCTGGTCAGCCAGTTCGTGCCGGTCCACATGATCAGCACCACGTTTTCGCTCGGTGTGCGGGACCTGCTCTCCTACGAACAGAACGGACTTCCGTTCTCGGCTTCAGCGGTTTCGGATGCGGCGATCAAGGTTGCCCAGCTGGAGGATGCCATCATCTTCGAGGGCGCACCGGAAACCCCCGGGCTCCTCACCGTAGAGGGGGCAAACAGCCAGAAGCTCGCCTCGTGGAGCACGGTCGGCAAAGCAGCCGATGACATTATCCAGGCCATGATCAGCCTTGACGAGGCAGGGTACCACGGGCCCTATGCCCTCGCCCTTGCCCCTGCCCGGTTCAATCTCCTGTACCGGCGTTATATGCAGGGAATCGGAACCGAACTCGAGCACATCAGGACCATCGTGACCGACGGCGTCTTCAAGGCCCCGGTCCTGAAGACCGGCGGGGTCCTGATCGCTACCGGAAAGCAGTATGCCTCGATCGTTATCGGCCAGGACATGACTGCCGGTTTTGTGGGCCCGGTTGGAGATGCCCTCGAGTTCTCCATCACCGAGAGCCTCGCCCTGCTGGTCCGTGAACCGGCCTCGATCTGTGTGCTGAAAGAGAAGGCGTGAAAATCCTCTGAAATTTATTTTTTTTCCGAATGGATTATTCAGAATGGAAATACTCACGAAAAGAAAAGCATACACACTCACATCGACGCTTCTGGGGCTTCGCCCCGCAGCTGAGGCATCCCCTCAATGCGATAGGCCGGTGCTGGCTCGATAGTGAATCCGGAATCGGTGCCGAATCAGATCCAGGGCATTTACTCCTTCCCCATATTCTCCTCACCGGCAACCTGGCACAGCGCCTCAAGGATGAGGATCGTTCCTTTCTTGTCGAGTGGCTGGTTGTCGTTCCCGCACTTTGGGGAGTAGATGCATGCCGGGCACCCCTCTTCGCAGGGACATTCGCGGACCAGGGCTGCGGTATGCCGGACAAGATCTTCAAATATCTCATACGCCTTTTCGGCGAGGCCGATACCGCCTTCGTGCCCGTCATATACGAAGACCGCGGGACCGCCGGTTTCGGGATGGGCCGGGACCGAGAGGCCGCCGAGATCCCACCGGTCGCACAGCACGAGGAAGGGCATCATGGCGATCAGGGCATGCTCGGTCCCGTGCAGCCCGCCATCGGGATCTGCATCTGCACTGCGGAGGGCGTTCTCTAAAGTATCGGGGGGTGTGAACCAGACCGCCCTGGTCGGGAACACAAGCGGGGGCAGATCGAGCGGTTCAACACCGAGGATTGAATCGTTCCGGATGATTTTGTAGGCGTAGTACTGCTCACTCACCTCGACATCACCAAAGGAGAGGGTAAAATCGCCGACCGGGCGGGACTCCCGGACCTGCCGGACGGTGATATCCACGGACTTCAGGGGCCGGGTGTAGTAATCGACCTCAGCAGGGCTCACCCTGATGATCCCGTGGGATAGATCCATGGAATCGACGAGATACTGCTCTCCCTGGTGGAGGAGCACCGCCCCCTGGTGTGCCTCCCGGAAGGCCTGGCCGCGGTCCATGGTCTCGAGAGTCCGGCCGTTCGAGACCACCCTGAACGAGTCCCGGGATATACCCGAGAGCCCCACCAGCTCGTGCGGCCGCCGGCTTCCGGAGAAGACGAGCCCCCTTGGTGTCTCTGCAACCAGGCGTTCGGCTTTCAGGGCATCGGCGATACCCGGGAAACCCGGCCCGAAGTACTCTACATCGCCCCTGCCAAGCGGAAGCTCCGCAGCGGCACAGAGGAGCTGCCCCGAGAGGATGTACGGATTTTCGAGATCCACGATGGCGCGCTCGTGCAGTGAGCTGAAAAAGAGGTCCGGGTGCCGCATGAAGTACTGGTCGAGGGGATTGGCACTGGCCACCAGGAAGGCAACCGATTCTCCTCCATTCCTCCCTGCCCGTCCGGCCTGCTGCCAGGTCGCCATCATGGTACCCGGGTAGCCGGCAAGGATCACCCCGTCAAGGGAGCCGATATCGATGCCGAGTTCGAGGGCATTGGTTGAGACCACACCGGCAAGAAAACCCGATTTCAGCCGGTTCTCGATCTCCCGGCGCTCCTCCGGGAGGTACCCTGCCCGGTAGGCGGCAATCTCATCAGCAGTGCCGACCCGCTCCCGGACCGCCCCTTCCCGGGCCCAGAGGGCAACGAGCTCGGTCATCTTCCGTGAGCCGGTAAAGGTGAGGGTCTGGAGCCGGTGGCGCATGCACTCGACCAGCACCCCGGCAGCATCCCGGTGGAACGATCCCTCTCTGACACCGTCCCGGAACGGGTTGTAGAGGACGAATTGGCGTGATCCCTGTGGGGCGCCATCTCCGGAGATGGTACGGAACGAAACCCCGCAAAGTTTCCCGGCAAACTCGGCCGGATTGGCAAGCGTGGCGCTGGCGACGACAAAAAGGGGTTCTGACCCGTACCGGGCGCAGAGCCGCCGCAACCTTCGGATGAGAAATGCCATGTGCGATCCGGAGACACCCCTGAACCGATGTGCCTCATCGATCACCACGCAGGAGAGACCGGAGAGGAACCGTGACCACTGGTAGTGCCAGGGGAGGATCTGGTGGAGCTCATGGGGATTCGACAGCACCAGCCGCGACGACTGCCGGATTTGCGGCCGCCGGTCACGGGGGGTATCCCCGTCATAGACCGCTGGCCGTGCGGATATCCCCGTCTCCCTGCAGAGCGTTTCGACGGTCTTGAGCTGGTCGTGGGCAAGGGCCTTGGTCGGATAGAGGACCAGCGCGGTTGCTGCGGGATCGAGAAAAAGCCGTTCCAGAATCGGGAGGAGAAAGGCGAGGGTTTTTCCTGACGCCGTCCTCGTTGTCAGGATGAGATGTTCGTCCTTCCGGAACGCCTCCAGCGCTTCTGCCTGGTGCGAGTAGAGACGGATCCGGTTCCGGTCCAGATACTGCTGCACCGGTAACGGGAGCCGGCGATCCGGTTCATGGTAGACTCCTCCCGCCCCCGGAAGAGAACGGATATGGGTGAGACACCCGGCATGCCGTGGATGGTTCTCCAGCGCGGCCAGGAGCGAATCCACGGTCATTCCGAACCCTCCCGGAGCAGGACAAAGAGCCGGGCAAGCGAGACGAGATCCTGGCGGTTGTGGGTTACGATCGGGACCAGCGGCCCGGTGTTCCCTGTTGTCAGGTAGGTCTCGTAGAATTCGGGTACCATCGCACTCGGGATATCATCGTTCCGATGGATACCGAACAGCTGCTGTTCAAGCGTCACCAGCCTGCAGTCAGGGAACCGGTGACGCCATCTCCGCCGGGCAACGTGGAGGAGATCGTAGTGCGGGTTCCCGATACCGACCGGCCGGCCGTAGAACGCCGACCGCTCCCTGAGGTAGGGGACATCGAAGGCCTTGCCGTTGAAGGATACGATGACCCGGTCATCATCGAGCAGCTCGTGGACCGCAGAGAGCGAGGGAAGTTCCTCTTCGATACCGCGGAGCAGAAACTGGGTGACCTGCAGGGAATCGCCCTTCACCCAGGCGAGCCCGAAGAGGATAATGGGCCGCGAGAAGAACCCAAGGGTCTCGAGATCGATGAACAGCAGGTCCCGGGAGGGATAGAGGCCGGAGGTCAGGAACGAACGATGGTGGGACGGTGAACGCCACCGCGCCACCAGGTCGGCAATAGCAGGCGTTTCGGTCCCGGACAGGATCCTGAGCGTATCGGCTGCCGCTCTGCCGAACCGGTGATGGCGGACCAGGTCAGCAATGGTGTGGTAGCCCTTCGCTTTCAGGTGTTGCGCGGTCTTCTCCCCGATACCATGGACCAGCTGCAGGTCGGACAGGAACGTCTCCTGTACTTTCTGCCGGTCATGATCACAGAGCCGCAGCCGTTCCTCTGACTGGATACAGTAGCAGGCACCCTCGTAGGTCTCCAGCTCACATCCCCGGAACGTCTCATCAAGGCCCATTCCCTCATGTGCGGCGAGAAGTACGGACAACTGTTCCCGGGCAGCCTCATGCTGCGATGCATATATCCAGGAATCATGGAAACTGGTTCGGAATGCAGTATCGTTCCTGATAATGGCATAATCATGGGTTTCATCGATCCGGGAACGCCATGCCCGGCTTACAGCAGTAAAGGCAGGACCTGACTCCATGCGCGTTACTCTGCTCTCTCTCCCCGTGCTATTTATCCTCCCGGCGTGCACGGTGAAAGTGAAGCCCGGACGCGAAAGACCCATGTGTCCTGGTGACCGAACCTCCTACCAGAGCTATGATCGGCGTCTTCAGGCACGGGATCGATGAATCTGCCGGGTATCTGGAAGAAGTGCTGGCCGCGTCAGGGAGATCCTTCCGGGTGTTCAACCTCTGGGAAGACGGCACGGTTCCTTCGGAGGATTTTTCACACCTCCTGATCCTCGGTGGAAAGATGAGCGTGAACGATGAACGCGAATACCCGTTCCTGAAGGAGGAAAAAAGGATCATCCGGGAGATGCTCACCCGCTCCCTCCCGGTGCTCGGGGTCTGTCTGGGCGCCCAGATGATCGCATCAGCACTCGGCGCCCGTGTGTATCCCTGCAAGAAAGAGGTCGGCTGGTCTCCGGTCACATGGATCGACCCATTGCCGGGCATCCCGCAGGAGACGACCGTCTTCCAGTGGCACGGGGAATCTTTTAACCTCCCGGACGGCGCTTCCCTTATCTGCCGGGGAGATCGGGTGAAAAACCAGGCCTTTTCCTGCGAATCCGCACTGGGTGTTCAGTTTCACATTGAGGTGACCGAAGAGATGATCAGGAAGTGGACCGCTGACCGTGATGACCGTCCAGCTCTTGCCCGGGATACGGAACGATATATCCAGGGGAGCAGGCAGCTCTGCAGACGGATTACAGAAGCGTTCCTCGGGGGGGATTTCCTCTATGCGCCCTGAAGCATTTCTGATCGATCTCGACGGCGTCATATATGTCGGAGGAACCCCCCTCCCCGGCGCCCGCGATACCATCCGGTTCCTTGAAGAGCAGGGGTATCCCTTCCGGTTCGTCTCCAACACCACCCGGAAATCCCGCGAAACCATTGCCGATCAGCTGGAGGGCATGGGATTCAGCACTCCAGAAACCCATATCTTCACTCCCGCAGCTGCAGCGGCAGCATACCTGTCACAGAACCACCGGAAATCAGCGATTCTCCTGACCATCGGTGAGGTTGCCAGGGAGATCATGGTCTCAGCGGGCATCGTGCAGCATCACGCTACCGCCGAATCGGTAATTGTGGGGGATGCCGGAGACAGCTTCACCTACGGAGTATTGAACGATGCGTTCCGCAGGCTGCTTGGAGGGGCCGAGCTGGTTGCCCTCGAGAAGGATCGCTACTGGATGGGGACAGACGGCATGATGCTCTCTGCCGGACCGTTTGTAGCTGCCCTCGAGTACGCAACAGGGAAGGAGGCGCTGGTGATGGGCAAACCCTCGCCGGCATTCTTCCACCAGGCGCTCGCATCCATGGGTGCTGAACCAGCCACAGCGGTCATGGTCGGTGATGATGTGGTGACCGATGTAGGGGGTGCCACCTCATGCGGGTTGTCGGGAATTCTGGTGAGGACCGGCAAGTTCCGGGAGGAGGCGCTCGCCCATGCACCTCATCAGCCGGCTGCAATTCTCAATTCCATCGCAGACCTCCCCCACTACCTCCTGTCGTTGCGGGGGTGAGCAATCGCGGGGAGTTGCCGGTTAGGTTCAGGGTCTGACAGGATCAGTCCCCGAAAAAGAGAACATCAGGCTCCGGTCTTTCTCCGGCAGGAATACCGGATTGCCGGATCCTCTCCAGAGCCTCACGGCAGTACTCCGGTGAAATATCGATCCCGATGAACCGCCGGTCATTCTTCCAGGCGGCCAGGGTGGTGGTGCCGGCCCCGTTGAAGGGATCGAGCACAAGATCGTTTCTATAGGAGAAAAGTTTGAGGAGCCGTCGCGGGATCTCCTCGGGAAACATCGCCGGGTGGCCGTGATCTTTCATCCGGGTCTCGGGAGGAACAACCCACCGGCCGAAGACCCATTCCTTGAACTCCTCGTCAGTGATATCGATATCGTCCCGGTTCCCCGCTTTTTTATGGGTCTCCTTGTCAAAGACCTCGATGAACTCCCAGGTATACTTGAGGTAGGGCATGGAGGGTGATTTCCAGCTTCCCCAGGCGGTGTACTTGGCATTGTAGTTGTTCTTCTCCCAGAGGATCTCTGCCTTCCAGAGGAGGCCGAGGTTCAG
>ENA-ORXD01002175-ORXD01002175.1-sediment-metagenome-genome-assembly--contig:-NODE-2175-length-13752-cov-3.536819_pt1 | contig 13752 bp, 14 predicted proteins | sample MGYA00237862_ERZ511471 | MGnify/ENA metagenome assembly ERZ511471 | reverse complement strand
AATTTAAGCGGCGGGGAAAATCAGCGAGTTTCGCTGGCCAGAGCGTTGATGATTGAGCCGCTGGTTCTCCTTCTTGATGAACCTCTGTCCGCTCTCGATCATCGTTTCCGAGAGGAAATAAGAGAAGATCTGAAAAAACTGCACAAAGATTCCGATACTACTTTTTTGATGGTAACGCATGATTTCGCCGAAGCTATCTCGCTGGCCGATCGCGTCGCGGTCATGAATGAAGGACGTATCGAACAAACCGGCACAACCGAGGAAATATTTCGCAAGCCCTGCTCGACTTTTGTGGCAGATTTTGTTGGCATGAAGAATCTACTTGCTGTCAAATTCAGCGGAACAAAAGCTCGCATTAATAATTTGACGATAGAAGTCGGCTATTCTCCACCGGAGGGCTGCTCATATGTTGCGATACGACCGGAAGATATTGTGCTGAGCTTAAAAAAACTCGAGTCCAGTATGCGCAATTCTTTTTCAGGTACGATTAAGGCTTTGCTCGATCGCGGCTTTTATTACGAGGTCTGGATAGAATCGGCTGAAACAATTTTTAAGGCGACCGTTACCAAACGGTCGCTGTTTGAGCTTGCTTTGAGGGAAGGAATGAATGTCTTCTTTTCATTCAAGTCAACCGCTCTTCATCTTTTTTAATCACGGGTATGAACCCCAGAACTTACAAATTTCAACACACCTATAGTGACCCCATGGTGCCCTTCAGGGTATTTAGGTTATTCTTTTTGAAATTTAAGTTTCATGATAAATCAGGGCACGAGAAAGTTTTAAAATACTTTGATTTTTATGTTCTTTGATAATCAATCAGAAAAGACTTCAAAAAACAAATTGTTGCGGAGGAACTTTTAAAAACACCCCAGCTGACATTTCCTTATTTTCAAGCCGAGAATATTTGCAGCTTCAGAAACCTTCAATGGAGTTGTTTTGAACTGACGGGCCAACTCAAATATTGCGGGACACGTCAATTTATCCACGGCATCCAGTTCACGTAAAGACGATGTAAGCTCCGGTGATGGTTCCTGCGGAGCAGGTCCCGTATATGGCGTTTTGTCCACGTTGAAAAAACCGAGCTGACATTCGGTAACCCTTGCGCCGAGTTTATCCATCATCGCACCGACGGCAATTTTGGGCACATTCAATTTCCTGGCTATTTTCCAGGCAACGGGACATCGCAGATAACCGTCTTTTAGTGAAGCGCTTGTTGCGGATTCCAACAGCGACAGCGTGTCGACCGAAAGATTCGCCGGATTTTCTTCCAAGCTAATTCTTGAACGTTTCTTTTTACGATCTTTATCGTTAAAATCACGCATTATTCAAACTCCTTGAACGTGCGAGATGTATAGGCAATAAGTTATTATCTGTCAATGTTAAATGGTGTCAATGAATTGAATTGTTTTGTTATCTTCGTAAAAAAGTTTGGGAGAAATAAAAAATTTTTCGGCATAGATTCCCTAGAATGTCCTGTTTGTTTATCTTATCATTTTATGTTAAATTGTAAATTAAAGAAATGATCCGGCTTGATTCTGATAACAATTATTTTAGAGTCAAAAACAAAAGTTAATTGAAGAATGGGATGTAAAGACGTCAATCAATTTAAAAGTTCAAGCTAACAACCATAGGAGGTGTGTTATGAAGATTAGCGCTCGCAACATATTGAAGGGTAAAGTCATCAAAGTATCGGAAGGCACTGTAAACACCGAGGTGCTCTTGGAGCTTACGGGTGGCGCAAAGGTTGTTTCGATGATTTCCAAAGATTCCGCAAAGAGACTCGGACTGAAACCCGGCAAGAAAGCCTATGCCATTATCAAAGCATCCAGCGTGATGATGGGTGTGGACTGAGACCACACAAACAAGGACAATATGACGACTGGAATACAAGTGAAACGTAGTTCTGACTACCCCATGGTGTCTATTACGGAAGCCTGGCAGCGGGTTTCTTCAACACTTGCACCTCTTCCGCCGGTTCGTAAGCCATTGGTTTTCGCTGCCGGCTTAGTTCTGGCGGAAGACATTATTGCTGAGGATAGTATGCCGCCATTTGCCGCGGCGTCCATGGATGGCTACGCGGTAATCAGCAGCGATGTATCCCTGGAAAAATCAATCATAGGCGAACAGGATGCCGGCGTCAAACTTGACCTGTCCGTTGGGCAAGGAACTGCGGTTAGGATTATGACAGGCGCACCTTTACCAGCCGGCGCCGATGCTGTCATCCCTTTTGAAAAAACCGACGAAAAGGAAGATATTGTCCGTTTGCAGGTCATCCCCAAACCGGGTGAAAATGTGCGCCCCGTCGGTCTGGACGTAATTGCCGGAGAAACCGTTTTCCCAAAAGGTTTTGTGTTGGGAGCGGCAGAGTTAGGACTTTTAGCCGCACTTGGTCACTTTCAGGTGCTGGTACATCCCCGCCCGCGAATATCCATCCTGGCTACAGGCAATGAATTGGTAGCCGGCGATGAAACCCTTAAGCCCGGTCAAATCCGCGATTCCAATTCGGTGGCTCTTTCTGCCGCCGCGGCAGCCAGCGGATTTGAAGTTATGACCGCACCGCGGCCCATCAATGATGATATCAACAAAATTGAGCAGGCTCTTGTCGAGGCCTTGAACAATAGCGACATGATCATAACATCGGGCGGCGTTTCCATGGGAAGACTGGATCTGGTGAAACCTATGCTGGCGAAACTCGGCGACGTTCTCATTGGTCGTGTGGCTATGAAACCGGGCAAACCTTTGACTTTCGCCATATTGCAGGGGAAACCGGTATTCGGATTGCCCGGATTTCCTGTATCTTCCCTGGTTTGTTTTGAGCAGTTTGTCCGGCCGGCGCTACGCCTGATGAGCGGATTAAGTCTTTTGTGGCGTCCGTGCGTGGATGTATGTCTGGCAGAGAACTTGCGTCACGATCCGGATCGAACCGAGTTTCAACGCGCCGTCGTTAAATCCGGCCATGACGGATTCGTAGCCTACAGCACCGGTCCCCAGAGTTCCGGCCGGCTTAAATCATTGGTGGGCGCCAACGCTTTGCTTATTTTACCCAGAGGAATGGGCGATGTTCCCGCGGGTTCGCGTCTTAAGGCTTTTCTGATCAATCAACCTGAGACACAGAAGGATTTATTGATATTTGATTGATATAAAAATTCTTGACCCGTTAATCAGTACCCTTATTTTAGAAATTGCTTATTGGTTTTGCGTCCAACATATCCGTTTCCCTAAAAGTGAAAGGAGTAAATGATGTCATATACGCAACGATTCGATTGGAAACAATGTACGCGGTGCGGTGATTGTCTGGTTAAATGTCCTGTCATGCAAATGGAAAGACAGGAAGCCGTTGCCGAGATAACGGCGCTTTTAACAACCGGCTATTCCAAAAGAATTTTTAATGAATGCACCTTCTGTTTTAGCTGTAATCAATACTGTCCCCAGGGGCTGCGGCCATATGAATTCATTATGGAAAAGTTCATGGAGGCCAGAAAAAAGAAGGGCAAAATATCCGCCGTTTACCCTTTTCTTTGCAACGGCATGGAAACATCCATGTGGCAGGATATCTATTCCATGCTTTCGAAAACCGAAAGGGACATCCTTGAAAAATGGTCGAATGTTCCTCCGCCGTCAAAAGAAATTCTCTGGGTCGGCTGCATCGGACGGATCAGTTGTCTGGATATTGAAAATTCCGGTATATTGAGTGAACTGCCAAAATTCGGACCACCGGATCTGTGTTGTGGAGAACTTGCCTATCGCCTCGGTTCCTGGAAAACCTACAACGATACGATTGAAAAAACGCTGAGGGCATTTGAAAAACTGCAGATCGAAAGAATGGTCTGCTATTGCGGTTCCTGCTACAATTATCTGTCAAACATCTTAAAAAACGTTTACGGGAAAACATTACCGTTTGAATTGATTTCGCTTTACGAGTGGCTGAACGAAAAAAGAGAATCCGGTTATCTGAAACTGAAAAAGCCGCTGAAAATAAAAACAACTCTTCATGAATCCTGTTACGTCAGTGAACTGGGGGGAAATTTTGACCAGTGTCTGCGCGCCCTATATGGTTCAACCGGCGCGGAAATTGTTGAACTGCCTCATCACGGTGACAACAATCTTTCCTGCGGAGCGGCGAGCGTTTTGCGGACACTTAATCTGCCGAAAAGTCTTTTTAAGGAACAATGGAAAAAATATAATGAGGTTCGGAAAACGGGGGTCAAAGCAATGGCGGTTCATTGTCCCGGATGCTTGATAACTCTGTCTTTTACCCATATGTTTACCGGCATTAAATTACACTATATGCCGGAGGAATTGCTGCAAGCTTATGGGGATAAAATCACGAAACCCCTGTCCAAAAGAATTCCTCTTTTTGTGCTGGCTTTTATGAAACATCCGACATTTCCTTTCCGGCATGTAGACGCGGAAATATCCATTGGTTAGTTCAATGGTGGTGATGTCCATAACAAGGTATTGTTTTTACGATTCGGAGTATCTGGAAGATGTTCTTGCCATTGCCGTGGGTAAAATTATTTATACTGAAAAATTTAAGGATGTTAAAATAAACGAAAAGGCGGATGAAGTATATTCTTTTTTTCTTGGACACCCAATTTATAAAAAAATGGAGACGGTTTACGGAAAGATAGGGAACAATCCATTGTACTTACAATAAAAAACCTTTGCCCAGCAAGCTCGGGTGGAATTATCACATGAAGATCCACTGAGAATGTAATACACTCTCGTTTTGTGATGGCGACAAAGGATAAGCATGAAAGCTGAATAACGACATGGGTGCGTTAATGCGGTTCTTCCTGTCGGATCATTTCTGCCAACAATCCGGCAGCGTCACCCACCAGTTGAGCACAGGGGCGTTTTCGGTAATAGTCGGCCGTTCTTTTTTCCGGCATGGGACTATTCGATTTTTCAGTCAAACCCAGCAAATCCCTGCAGATGATGGAGCCATGGATTTCTTTAAACTGAGTAGCGAGTTTTTGTATTCTTCGGTAGTGTTCGGCCTTGGCGCGCTGATTGTCCGGATCGGTATAACCCCAAAACATTCCAGCAACCATGAACATGCCGCTGACAGCTCCACAGACCTCGCGGAGCCTTCCCATCCCGCCGCCAAATGAAGAGGTCAACTTTATGACGACGTTTCTGTCCATTTTCAAATCATCGGCAAATGCCAGAAACACGGCCTGCGCACAATTGTAGCCTTCTTTGAAAAATGCTGTGGCTTTCTTCTCTTTTGTCATCCTTTTCGTCATTATCCGGGCAACCTGATGTGCAGCGATTTAATTTTGCGATACAATGTACTTTTATGGATGCCCAGTTGTCTTGCCGTTTGCAAGCAGTTCCAGCCGTTTTGTTCGAGGACTTTCAGGAGATAGGTTTTCTCCAGGTTTTTCAGAGATGTCACATCATCATTGTCAATGTTTTTTTCAGCAGCGCTGAAAAGCGCTTCTGGCAGATGTTTCTTTTCAATGAGTCCGTTTTTGCAAAGAATGAAGGCCCTTTCAATAATATTGGCCAATTCACGGATATTTCCGGGATAGCTGTGGCTCATCAAAACCGTCATCGCGTCGTTACTGATACCGGTGATATTCTTTTTTTGAATGGTGTTGAAGCGATTGATGAAATGATCGCTGAGCAGAGGGATGTCCTCCATGCGCTCGCGCAGAGGAGGCAGCTTTATCTTAAACACGTTAATCCGGTAAAATAAATCCTCGCGGAATTTTTCCTGACGCACCAGTTCTTCAAGATTTTTATTTGTGGCGACGATAATACGGACGTTGTGTTCGACGCTTTTTGCGGAGCCCAGCGGTTCAAACGTTTTTTCCTGAATGACCCGCAGCAGTTTGACCTGCATCGCCGGCGTAATGTCGGCGATTTCATCCAGAAATAACGAGCCATTTTCTGCCAGATGGAATCTTCCGGGCTTGTCTTTCTTTGCATCGGTAAAAGCGCCCGCTTTATAGCCGAACAATTCCGATTCTAGAAGCGTATCGGGCAGGGCGCCGCAATTGACGCCAATAAACGGCTGGCGTTTCCGCGGACTCAGATTATGAATGGCGCGAGCGATCAGTTCCTTGCCCGTTCCGCTTTCTCCCTCGATGAGCACAGTGCTGGCGCTATCTGCGATGTCAGGCAGAATATCAAAAAGCTGCAGTATCTGATGATTTTTGGAGATGATATCGGAGAAATAATATTTCCCCTTGATGGCTTTTCTCAGGTCTTCTTCCACGCTGATGTCGTGGAACGTTTCCACCGCGCCGAGCAGCACGCCTTTTTTGTCACGCAGTAAAGCGGTGGAAATGCTGATGGGAAACCTGCGGCCCTCGGCGTCAATAATCTGCACCTTTTTATTGACAATCGGCTCGCCGGTTTTCATCGTGGCGCGCAGGCAGCAGCTTTTCTCGCATATGTCGGCTTTCAAAACATCCTTGCAAAGTTGACCAATGGCTTCTTCTTTAGGAACTCCCGTTATCTTTTCCGCTGCACGATTAAACGAAGTTATCCTCCAGTCCTTATCCACCGTGAAAACACCGTCGGCAATGGAATCCAGAATAATGTTTTGTTCGTCATTGGAATCAGGCGAACTGGCTTTAATAAAAGGTTTTTCTTCTGTAAAAGTTTTTGATGTTTTCATTTATTTACGAGAAATATGCTATTTAATATTGTCAGGAAAAAGCACATTAAGGGACAAATCCGATACCGTTCTGCCTTCTCCCTTTATTGTTCCTGTTGCGTCAACAAGAATGATTGTTGGAACGCCTTGAACGCCGTATTCATAGGCTACGCTCCCATCCAAATCCAACAAAACCACTCCGGGGTACGAGTTTTGTTGTGTAAAACGAGACACTCTTTCCACTGATTCATTGATATCTATATAAATGATTTTTAAACCTCGTTGGACATATTGGTCATAACGAGCTTTTAAAAATTTCATTTCGCTGCGACATTGCGGGCACCAGGTTGTTCCGAAGAAAATCACAACGGGATATCCCCTTTGACTGCTCAGTTGAAATTTTTTCCCGTATGTATCTTGTAGTGTAAAATCTGGTGCGTGGCCGGTTTTATTTTTTAAAAAGCTCATCGATGGATTTTGCCCCACGTAAAGAGCCATGAGAATCAATAGAAGGACCAAAATGAGTAATAATATTTTTTTATTCATAAACTATGAAACTTTCCCCCTTTTATAAGTAAATAGCATCATTTTATCAAAACCTTCTTTAAAGAGTTTTTCCTCTCATTCTTGTTTGTTTAGTACGTTCCATAAACGTGGTTTTGTTTGTTGTACTATTTTCGTTTTCTATTTTTAATGCTTTGCCGTTAATGAGAACATCGGCTATTTTTTTGTGTGCCGAATCTATTATTCTACCGAATGTCTGGCGGGAAATATTCATTTGCCTGGCCGCTTCTTCCTGGTAGAACTGTTCGTAATCGGCCAAGCGTATCGCTTCAAATTCATCAAGATTCAGAACAATTTCTTCCAGATCAACGGCGGGCATTCCCCTTGGCTTGAAATGATTTTTGTCTGGAATTCCGCAAATATTGCGATGGCATTTGGGTCGGGGCATTTTACTAATTGACTCCTTAATGATAATTATAAGCATATGCCCATAACTTGTCAAGAAATGTTTGTTAGGCCCAGATTACACTATAGAAAAAATTGAAAAATTCCGAATTTGCTTGCGGTCATTACATCCATGTTGACCGAAGGCTATCGTCCGGCTACGCCGGGAAAAAACCTTTAACAAGTAAGAACAATTAAGATTTCTCGTCTCTATTCCTCTCGAAAGAGTAACTTTGATCTTCTAAAACGACTAACGCGCAACCCGGCTTGTATACATGACCCATTATTTCTAGAACCGGATGGTCAGACCGGCTAAATAAGTCCAGTCGGTTTCCGTGGACGTCAGACCTTTTTGACACCTCCATTGATGGTAATTTTTTACGAAATATTGTAAGAGCACCACTAAGAAGAAACGCCGGATAAGCGGAGTTTGTAGCTGTCCGGGGCACTACGGAGAAATATGAAAGAAAGCCGGATGGGGAACGCCGTATCCCCGAACCGCTGAAATGTCTTACATATCTCTGTGCATCTTTTGGGAAGGTAGTAATAAGGAATATGAATGATGTATTGGTTGCCTTGGTGTTGACGTTGTTGGCTGGGATGGCGACCGGTATCGGCAGCGTTATCGCCTTCACCGCAAAACGGACAAATTACCGTTTTCTTTCCGTAGTGACAGGCTTTTCCGCGGGCGTAATGCTGTACGTTTCCTTTGTCGAAATCTTTCCCGAAAGCATAACGCTTCTTGGCGCACGCTACGGAGAGGCTTGGGGACACTGGCTCACCGCCTTGTCGTTTTTCGGCGGCATGATTTTGATGGCGCTCATCGACAATCTCATTCCCTCGGCTGACAATCCCCACGAAACCCATACCGAGGAGGAGATAGCTCCGCTGCACGATCCGCAGGCGGCGCTTCCGGATTTTCAGTCTGCTACGTATCAGGACACTGACAAGCGTCCGCCGGGATCTCACGATCATGGAAAGGTGCGTGCGGGACTTTTGCGCACAGGTCTGTTTACAGCATTGGCCATTACGATTCACAATTTTCCTGAAGGCATCGCCACGTTTCTGGCCGCTCTCCAGGAGCCGGCGCTGGGCGTGGCCATTGCCGTGGCGATTGCTTTGCACAACATTCCGGAAGGGATCAGCGTTTCCGTCCCGATCTTTTACGCAACCGGCAATCGGAAGAAAGCTTTTTTGTATTCGCTTGCCAGCGGCCTTGCTGAACCTCTGGGCGCCATTATCGCTTTTACGGCCATAGCCCTCATTGCGGGCGAAGGCGTCTGGGCGCCTCCGTCGCACGTCACGGGAATCATGTTCGGAAGCGTTGCCGGTGTGATGGTGTATATCAGCCTTGATGAACTACTGCCCACTAGCCGTGCTTACGGCAAAGGCCACGACAGCATTCTGGGGCTGATGGCCGGTATGATGGTGATGGCACTCAGTTTGCTGTTGATGCGGTAGCCTTAATGGAGTGCTATGTCCGTCGGCAACAGTGGCCGTGGCATTCCTCGACTATCAAGCAAGAGCTTATGATGGTTCAGCAAAGCCCCCAAATGCTTACACGTGAGGACCTTGAGGCCATCAACGTGATTTAAATGCCTGAAATTATATGTCGGCATTGGGGCTCCGTCTTTTGAAAAAATGAGTTTAATACGTATCAAATAAAATCATGTAATTATGCGTCAAATCAAGCATGCCGATTCTTTTGAATCCAAGTTGCGCTATTGCGCTTTCAATTTCTTCCGGCGACAAGCGCATTTCTTTGGACGGCCCAAAAGACGTATCTTCTTTTTTGCATTCGATAATGGCAAGGCGTCCCCCCGTTTTTAAAACTCGATGTGTTTCATTGAACACCGTTTTTATTTGTTTCGATACGGCGGGAATATGAAGGACTGTGGATATTAAACACACGTCTATGCAATGATCTTCGATGGGCAATGGTTGAGTAATATCCGCTGTTATCGCTCTAAGATTTAGAAGCCCTTGAAAAGTTGCCGCCGTTTTAATCTCTTCAATCCTGTTTTGATTATTTTCAAGCGCATATACGACTCCAGAATTTCCCACTGCCTTGGCAGCTTTGATGGAATATTCTCCAGGCCCGCAACCCATATCCAGAAAACAATTCCCCTCTTTAAGGGCAAGCGAATCAAATATGACTTCCGGATTATGCATCCAATAACTACTCGGTCCCCGCCTATGGCTGCCTTGTTCGTGATGATCTTTTGTTCGGTCAAGTTTCATACTCATTCTATCTTTCTCCGTTCTTTATGATCTGGTTCGCCTAAAAGCTATATCGAACAGCCACATAGATGTTCGTATTTTTCTCAAATTGACCAAAGAAAGTATAAGGCGCATCTCCCACAAAAATATTTGCCCCTGCCTCCATTATTATTTTGTCGGTATACTTGTACCGTATGTTCGGACGAAGATAGGCATCCTCGTCACTAGGCGAATAATATGACGCAAAGGATAATTCCAAGTTCTGGTTCATCAGCAATTTTGTCAGTTGCAGCGTAATGACGTGTCTGTCACGGTCCCGGGCATGGCCACCGGACAGGTTTGACGTGTAATTACTGTAATTGAGCATGTGTTCGACGTAATATTGCAAACTTGTGTTGAAGTTCCGCGCCAGATCCTGTGTATAGCCGATCAAGTATCGCATTTCTGAATTATTAATCAGTGGATTTGAGCCGCTTTCGTCATCGACGGACTGATAATAGGCGATTTCAATATTACCGATCCCAGGACCGATCTGCCCCCGTACGCTCGCTCCGAACACGTTCAATTTAGGGAATACGGCAATCCCCGATATTGTCTGTCCTCCCGGACGTTTCCAGAATCCACTGTAACCGTATAACGCCAGTTCATAGTTATGAATGTTCCGGAATAAACGGACAGCAATTTCGTCATCCTGAAACCAACGGTCCGGCTCATCGGCGGCGATAATAGCGTCATTTCCCGCCAGTCTTTTCAAGTTTTCATTCCAATAGGAAATGTATTCCCCTGTAATATAACGGTCCGGGTCGAATTTTGGTGTATAAACCACGTCCACATTGGCCAGATCCGTAAAAACGCCTATTTTTACCGCATCAGACGGAGCCTTGAGGTACTCTTTTTCCCTTCCGATAAAGTATGACTGCCAATCTTTGGGAAACAGATCGTTTAAAAAAACGAGGTCTCCGGTACCCCAAGTTAGTACTTGGCGACCGATTTTGACATCCAGAAAATCGGACGGCCTTGAAAAACACCAGGCTTCTCGTGTGTCATAGTCAATTTTCTCCGTGATGCCGTCACCCCACACATCCCCTTTGTATTTGAATTCAGCCCACTCTGTATGTGTAAAAAGCTCTCCTTGCAGGCGAGCCTCCATTACGGATATATCCTTCTCATGGGGATCTTTTTGCGTTCGGATGCCTGTTCTTGTTTCTAAAAAGCCATGCATTTCAACCGGTGGTAAGTTTCCCATTAAGGAATTGGAATCCTCAGCCCAGGACTGATGTGCTGAGCCTACAAATACCATGATGATTGGAAACAAGAGTTTTACAAATCCCGTTTGTTTCCTAATACATTGCATTTCTTGGCGGCCTCCTTAAGTAGCGTTCTGAAAAAACACCATCAGTCAGACCGATATTGTATTTGATTTTGGAAAAGACCATCTCTGTTTTACTTCCATTTTCCAAATCCTTCGCCACAGACACCATCACGGTGGGATACTTTACTTTTTTCCCGTTTTCATCGGCTTCGACCTCGGCCACTTTCATCGACTCGATAACGCGATAAAACCTGTTATTTTTTTTGAAATACTCGATTTTCATCGGCAGGAAGGTTTTCTTGTCGATATGGGCGATATAGTATTCAAACTCAACATTTTCAAGGTTCTTGGGTACATTCTTGACAACATAATACTTATTCGTTGTTGTAATCAGCTCATGCATGTCTTCGGTCGGGTTTCGGCCTGAGATATCCTCATATAGAAAATCCGAGCCTACGAAACTGGTGCGTTTGTCGCTGGCGGCAATACGTTTTACAAGATCAAGGCTCGGCATATAGAACCACCTGTCATCGTCTTTTCCCGCTTCCGCGTGCTTGTAAACCATGAAAACCATCTTGCGTATATCAGCGGGCTCATTGAAGAAAACAAAGTATTTCTGGTCCATGTCGGATTCTCCGTCGTCCCTGCGGAGCATATTGAATTCCCTTTTTCGAGTGCGTCCCTGCTTATCGGTGATCACCATACTGACTTTACCCTTGCCGTCGATCCCTTGATACAAAGCCATATGATTGGCCTTCCGGATGATATCGTCAACGTTTGTGCCGTCGGATTGTGCATGGCAAACTCCCATACCCAAAAGAAGCCCCATTGCTGTTATTGCCAGATGTCTCATCACTTTCATCCTACACCTCACTTTCTTCATGTTTTTCACACTCATTTTCTCATGCTCTCAATAACCATCCCCACCGGGATGCCGTTATTTTCCGCAATCTCCCGAACCGACTGATCAGTCGATCCAACCTTTAATCCGTTTTTCTTCATATTTTCGATGCATTGTCCAAGATCCCACCCCATATAACCGGAAAGATTTTTGGTGGATACCTTCTCCGCCGGACCGTAAGGAGGAACTCCGTACATTCTGACGTATTCGATTTTTGTACCCCGCAGCCAGTCAATTATCTGCTGCATTGGCGGCAAGCCGGTGAGTGTGCCGATACCAACATACATGGTGATCAGGAAGGATACGAATACCGGCGCTACAAGCCGGCTATACCGCCATCCGGAACATTTGACATACGAGAGAATTGGTTTCCAGTTCAGAAAGACATGAAAAATAGAGACGACCAAAAAAAGCAGTCCGGTCATGACATGAACCGCGTTCCATTGACACTTGGTAAGCCCGGCCAGTTTCCAATCCGAAAACTGTGCGACGTAGGCGGGCGGACCGACAAGCAGAACAATACTTGTCACGAAAACGACAATCCCGGACAGAACCAACGTTAACGATGCGAGCGGCCTGATGATCGGCCTTTCCTTACCGGTAGTTGGTTTCATCATGCCTCGCCCCCGGTCGATTCAGCGATCTGTCTCTTTCCGGTTTTTCTGCTAAAAAACCTCTTTTCCCCGATCCTCAGCAGCGCCGGGAGCAGAAGCAGTGTCATGAGACCGGAGGAAAAGAGGATTCCAAAGAGCAATACGGCGACTGTCTTGTAAGGAACCAACTGGGCCACCATGAGAGGCAGAAATCCGAACGCCACCACAAGGACGTTCCTGCTGATCGCCAGCGCGGGCTCACCGAACATTTTCGGGACCGTTTGTTTCCATGATCCTGTTTCCTTGTATATCTGCCGACTTCGCTCCAGGAAGTGAATCGCAAAGTCAACCGCTATTCCGAGTGATACGGCGCTCAAAACCGCTACGGGCATGTCATAATCTTTACCGAAAAATCCCGTGGCTCCATAAATCATCGCAATGGTAAATGTTAAGGGGAGCATGCATGTGGCCGCCCAGAGCCATGAGCGGAAAAGAACAAGCATCATGATAAAGATAATGATGAAAGACCCGCAAAACGATCCCAACATTCCCCAGAACATCTTGTTCTGAAAGACGAGATTGACATAGTGTAGCCCTGCCCAGCGATAGGACAGCTCAACCGGAGGGACGTGGTCTTTGACATAGGCCTCCACCGCCTTGACGGTTTTGTCGGTTTGTGTGCTGTCGCCGCGGGTGAACTGCATCCAGATATTGGCGTACATGAAGTCCGGCGTGACAAAATGCCAAAGATCATTGGGCCGGTGGCCTTGCTGGAATTGAATGTAGCATTCGGATACCCCTTGCAGTTTGTCCGGAATACGGAAATTCTCCTTCTTCCCGTCAATTAATTCCTGGTTGACCTTGCGGACGACATCGGCGACGGATGTGCATTTCCCGACCAGCCCGGCCCTTACGAGGTAGGATTGCAGCCCGGCCATATACGCCAGCACCTCCGGCCGCTTGAAGGGTTTGAGCCTCTCTTTTTCAATATTGAAAAAGTTCTTCAAGTCTTGCAGCCAAAAAAAGTCTTCATCCGAGGCATCGGCGGATTTTTCATCGATATGATGGATCGCCATGTCCATGAACGCTTCGGAGGTGTCGGATCGTTGCGCAAAGCCGGGCAGCTTGCGTCTGAGGTCCGCGATGTATCCCCCGGTTGTTTCGCTGT
>ENA-ORXD01002174-ORXD01002174.1-sediment-metagenome-genome-assembly--contig:-NODE-2174-length-13754-cov-3.235505_pt1 | contig 13754 bp, 14 predicted proteins | sample MGYA00237862_ERZ511471 | MGnify/ENA metagenome assembly ERZ511471 | reverse complement strand
TACAGGCCAATCGGAGCGCTTTGCGGATCTGTTGGGGTTGGTGAGATCGGGGTTTTCATGAACGCTGTAGGTGAAGCGGAAATATTGGGGAAATTTGTTGGGGAAACGGTTACAGAAGCCGGGACGCACGCGCTGAGCAATATCATGCTAACTATAACCAGAGGAAATGGAAATACGATGGACTGTTTCAACTCAATCACCTCATTCTCGACTGATGGTGAAAGAACGCTGCTGGCCGGGGATTCGTGAGGAATGATGTGAGAAATGATAATCTGGTGATGAAGAGAGACGGCTTATCCCCAGAGACATCCATGAACGATTTCAATTGGAAATTTCGGAAGGAATATTCTTGCTTATGATTACATTATATTGCGTCGGAAAATCCATTTCAAGCGGTCAAGAGATCTATGCTGAAGAATTCTCTCTTTTCCTAATCTATGGATTTTTGATACAGTAACAGGGGGATGTGCCTGCCCTTACCCCGGCCGGATGAGCTCAGTCTGAAGATCGTGAGATCCTTAGCGGGCTGAAGGTAGGCCGCTGTTGTTTTTAACTGTGCTATTTCTATTCCAGGTGCGAGGGGGATTACCGGTGGCCCGCGGCATATCCTACGAATTGTGTTCCCGACGCGAAAGGCGCTGCCCTCCTTCGATCGCAAGAATGGTGCCCGCGACAATCCAGAGAAGGATATCGTCGGTGACTGTGGGAAGCTCTCCCAGGAAGTTGTTGGAGAGCTGCTGGCCAATGTGGAACAGGGTTACCAGCAGCAGGCTCCCTTTGGTGTTGTTGTAGATCCAGGTGTACAGGAGGGCGGTGGGAATGAACCCCATGATAGACAGGAAGTAACCGCCAAAATCATTCGGCTCCAGCGTGCCAAAATAGATCGCCAGGGGAATGTGCCAGGCGCCCCAAAAAAACGCGATGACCAGGCTGCTCCATAAGGCATTTGCTTTTTTCTGCAGCCCGGGTAAGGCAAAACCACGCCAGCCCAGCTCTTCGGCAAATGAACCGGGAATGGCAAAAAGAACCACCACCGGAGCCATCAGGGCGGCCCGCGGGCCGTACACCGCGGCCAGCGGAGCGCTTACCTGGTAAGTATTCCCGAGGAGACCATCGATCCACTTCGCGCTGAAGAAAAGAACCATTTGAAAACCAAGCGCAAAAATGTACCAGAATACCGGCACGCGCCACATCTTAAGCGGCCGGAGTAACCTGGCCGCACCGTCCCGGCCCAGGGTTAACGCGGACAGGATGAGGGCCACCAGCCCCGGCGTCCAGCGAGCCAGCCCGCCGATGAACCCTTCCGGGGCAAGTGGAGAGGTTTCGCCATTTATTTTCGCCAGGGCCGCAGGAATCCATACCGCCCAGGACAGGGTGATAACGAGCAGAAAGAACAATCCGATTTGATGGCGGTTGATCCAATGGGAAGATCTCGCTATCATTTTATTGGCCTCCCAAATACTTTTGAGAACTGTCCCGCGAATCCATCGCGGGGACAGAATAGCAAATGGCCGCGGTACCGTTTGGCAGCAGCGTGAAGCCACTCATAAATCAACAAACACAGTATATAGACTCCCGGGCAGGAAAGCAAGATAGCCCGCCAGATCTCAGGCTGAGCACCGCGGGATCCCTACCGGGCAGATAACCGGATGGGTTCCAGGGGGAGGTTGCCCGCCAGCAGGGGCGGCAGCAGAGCGGGCAGCTGGGGCGGAAGGAACTGCTCCGCGGTCTGGGAGATTTCCTCAGGGGACCACCAATGGTTGTTCACAAGCATCCGGCGTTCATAGTCCAGCATGTTGGCTCTGCTGACGGCGGCACTGGATATCCTGACAACAAAGAAATATTCCTGAAGCCGGAAGCTTTTGTGCGGCAGGCGCAGCACCCGCTCAAAGTACCACACGCAGGGGCTGATCTGATCCGCCCGGATGCCGGTTTCTTCCCATAATTCGCGCAGGGCGGCCTGCTGCAGGGTTTCGTTGGGCTCAACGCCCCCGCCCGGCGTGATCCAATAGTCGATCATGGTGGGATAGGCCTCGTGTACCGGCCGGCTGTCCTGCACCTGAAACAGAAGGACCTGGCCCCGGTCGTTGAGCACGACAATCCGGGCTGTGAGGCGGGGGTGGATCAGGTTATCTGTCATGGTCGGGGATGGGCGCTACGCGATCCGCCGCGGCGCGGGCGGAGGGGTTTCCTGGTCATCCGGCACATAGCCTTTCTCAACCAGCCGCTTTAAGCGCTGGATGAAGCGGGCCACCGGAGCGCCGTCAATGATATCGTGATCAAAACTGATGGTAACGCTCAGGTACCGGCGGGGCTCAACGCGCCGCCCCACCACACCCGGTTTCTCGCACACGCCGCCCAGGGTGAGCTGGAGGGAATGGTTGGGCACCGGGATGCCCCACCCGCTCCCTGAGCCAAACATGCCCACCGAAGTCACCAGCACGGTGCCGTAATACTCTTTGAGCATGCGCGGGTTCTTGAACAGGAACCAGAGAAACAGCCGCCGGATGAACCCGGGCAGCCACACAAACCAGTCGATGAACTTTGCTTCGCGGCTGGTCTGGTGCTGGCTCTGGAAGGCCTCAATTTCCTCTTGAATGTCCCGGGCGGTCTTCTGGTTCACCCCTCTGAGGATGTGCGGCCGGAGGGTCTTCTCACCGTCCACTTCAACCTCGAACAGCATATTCACATCGACTTCATCAAAGAGGATCAACTGGCTGCGCCAGTTGCGGTAGGCGTGCATATTCTTATCCTGGTCGATGGCCTTTCCCAGGCAGGCCAGGAAGAAAGCTGAAAACGACAGGGACTGCCCCGTTTGAGCGATGTACTGGCGGATGGACTGGTGAGCGCGGGTGATATCGAACTCCACCAGCCCGTGCACGGTATGTTTGCGGAGACCCATCCGCCCGCCGTCGGCCATCAGAAGCCGGGTCCGGGGATAGGGCAGAACGGTATGCGTTTCGTGGTTTTGTTTCATCAAGATAGCTCACTTTCGCCGAAATAGCGCCGGATGATCTTAACCGCGCTGCCAAGGCCGTCCTCGGCCCGAATGGCAGCCCCGGTGGAACGGGCTCGCTGGCGGATATCCGGGTCGGACACCGCGATATGGATGGCGCTGGCAAGGCGCCCGGCGGTCAGGGCCTTTCGCGGGATGGGCTCCGGTCCCAGCCCCAGCGCTTTGATCCGCGCGCCCCAAAAGGGCTGGTCGAGCACAAAGGGAACGATGACCGCCGGCACACCGGCGCGCAGCCCTTCGGCGGTGGTGCCCGCGCCGCCGTGATGCACCACAGCCGCCATGCGCGGGAACAGCCAGCTGTGGGGTACCGCGTCCAGCAGGAAGACATTCTCGGGGACCGACCGGGTCCGCAGCCCGCCCCATCCGGTCAGCAGCAGCCCGCGCTGGCCGCTTTGGGCGAGCGCTTCCAGGACAATCCCGGCCAGCTTTTCCGGGTCGTTGCCGGCCATGCTGCCAAACCCGAAGTAAACCGGCGGGTCACCCGCTTCCAAAAATGCCTTCAACTCGGGAGAGGGCTGCCAGCCGGCCATGGTATCCGGGAACAGGTAGCCGGTGATGTGCACGCTTCGCGGCCAGTCTGGCGGGTGGGGAATGACGCTGGGGCTGTACGCGCTGACCATGGGTGTTGATCTCAGCCCGCGGTGGAAATCGGCGGCGCTGTATTTTGACAAACCCAGGCGCTTCCGGAAGGCGTTCACGAAGGGGCTGTACCACAGCCACAGCACCCGCAGCATCGCCACCCCGGACAGGTAATTGTGCGCGCCTCCCAGGTTTCGCTGGAGCGGCCAGGAGGGGGCCGCGAAGGCCCTGGAAGGCAGCAGCGGGGTCGGCTCAATATTGAGGATCGGGATCCCCAGCGCTTCGGCGATGGTATTGCCGAAGGCGCTGAACACGCCCAGGCAGACCATCGCGTCAGCGTCGCGGCAGGCGGCGTAGGCGTCTTCGGCCATCTCCAGGATCACCGGGCCGATCATCTTGCGGACGGCAAGGATCGACTTGATGGGGTTGGCGCCGCCGGTCTCCATGAACTCCCGCCCGGTGTCGCTGGCCATGATCTGCTGGACGTCCCCACGCAGGGGGCGGAAGTCAACTCCGTGCTGCCGGATGAACCCGGCAAAGTCTTCGGGGGCGGCCATGCTGACCTGATAGCCGGCCTGCTGCAGCCCTCTGCTGAGGACAACACAGGGCTGGATATCTCCTCGTGAACCTGCTGCGAAAACCGTGATCTTCTTCATCAATGAGGGCGCTTTCCTGGTAAATGGACGATAGTTAATTATACGGAATTTTTACAGAAAACCAACATCCCATTCTGGCATACCGTTAAACCGCCGCGCCTTGATCCGGGATACCCGGCGCAATATAATGGAATTGTTCGTGGCAGCTTGATTGATATGTGGTAATCAGCGCGGCTGCCATTTGCGGAGGACATAATTTATGAAGATGAAAGAGACAGGCTATGGAAATCAGCGTTCGTGAAGCCACTGTGGACGATTACCGCGCCCTGTGCGGACTGTTTGAGGAAATCGACGCGCTGCACCGCGGCCACCTCCCGCATCTCTTCCAGAAGCCAGGCGGCCCAGCGCGCGAACCGGATTACTATTCGGGGTTGATCGCCGACGAGGACACTGCCCTGTTCGTGGCAGAAGCAGGCGGGGAACTGGTTGGAGCTGTCCAGGCGATAGTCAGAGAGACCCCTGACTTTCCGATCCTTGTCCCGCGGCGTTACGTGGTTGTGGAAAGCATCGTCGTCAAATCAGGGTTTCAGAATCACGGTATAGGCCGAGCCCTGATGGAGGAAATGCGGGCCTGGACCGTCGCCAAAGGCGCGGCCGCCATCGAGCTAAACGTTTACGAATTTAACCAGACGGCGATATTTTTTTATGAAAGCCTCGGTTATCAGGTTGTCAGCCGAAAAATGAGCAAAGACCTCAAAAACGACTGAGCCGCCGGCTGACCCCGCGCGCGCCGGGACGATTGGGTGGCGCGGTTGGCGGCCAAAAAACATGGCTTCATCGGCGTGATGACGTGGAACGGATGGGGAATCGATGTTGTTGCGTTTGGGATGAAAAATTTCCGAACATTTATGGGGATAAAACAGGAACATATCTTTGCGACTCGGCGTCCATACCACAAAGCATGACGTCGCACGGATGTCAAACAGGGGATACCCCAGTCTATGCAATGGCGGAACGGCCGCATCCGGCTGAGCCACTGCCCCGGCAGGGTAGATTCAATGAGCGGCATTGTGGAAAATGGGGATGTTTGGACGCAGTATTTTCCCGGGTTTATGCGTTAACTTACTGAGAACCCATTATGGTGGAGCTGCATGGTATGTATGATCCGGAACAGGAAAAATCGCTGATATTCAAAGCCCAGGCAGGCAACCGGGAGGCGTTTGGCCGGTTATATGACGCTTTGCTGCCCGGCTTGTACGGCTACGTGCGGGCGCGGATGTCCTCAACTGCCGAGGCGGAAGATGTGGTTTCAGAAGTAGTGCTTACCGCGGTGCAAAAACTGCAAGGTTTCAGATGGCGGCATCCCGGGGCTTTCCGGGCATGGGTGTTCCAGATCGCCCGGCGGAAGCTGGCGGATCATTACCGCCGCAACCCCGGATTCAATCGTGAAACAGAGGAAAATGAAACCCTCCCGGATGCTTCACCTACCCCGGAGATGCAGGCCATTCAACACGAAACGCGGGCGGATTTACTGGAGCGGATCGGAAGACTCAGTTCCCGGAAGCAGGAAGTGGTTCTGCTGCGTTATTTTGGCGGGCTGCGGAACAAGGAAATTGCCGGCGTGCTGGGCCTCAACGAACGCACCGTTTCGGCCCATCTGAGCCGCGCCCTTGAGGAATTGCAAAAAAGTCTGCAAGAGGACGCCAAAAGAATTTTATTTACCAGGGAGCGCAGTTATGATTGAGTTGACCATTCTTGAAGGTTTGCTTTCGCGGGCGGCCCCCCAGCCCGATGAAGAATTTACTGCAAATTTGCGCGGCGTTGCCCTGCAGGCGTATGACCGCGCTTTCCAGCAGGCCGATTCCAAACGACTTCTCTCCCGCCGCCGGCAAATCCCTGGCTGGGCTGTCGCGGCTGCGTTCATATTGTTATTCGGGCTGTTTATGACCCCGCCCGGGCGCGTGCTGGCTCAAAGGATTGTGCGGTTTGGCTTATTCATTTTTACCAATGAACCGCCCGCTGCCGAACAAATGCTGACTGCCACCCCGGAAACTATTTTTACGCCTCATACAATCCGGGTGGAGCTTTCCAGTGCCAGTGAGGCGGCTGGATTTCCGGTTTTTTATCCTGCTTTCTTGCCCGAGGGCTATGCCCCGGCAGGATATCATCCGGAAAGAACGGTAGAAGTTGTGTTTAACAGTTCCGGGAATGTCGTCAAAGTCGGAACGATGTTTGAGCAAATCGAGAATGGAAAGATCCTTTCGTTCGACCAGATCCCGCTTGACCCCGACGGCAATGTGCCGCCATTGAATTTTGGCACCGGCGAGGTCGAACCACAGCTTATCCGTGTCGATGGGAACGATGGTGTCTGGCTTCAGGATTTTCTTTGGGGAACGAAGGTGGGTGAAAACGGTCAGGCGCTCCCGGTTCCTTATAACCTCCTGATCTGGGAGGTTACCGTGGAAGACGGGCACACTTTCCAGTTCTGGCTGGGCAGCGAAGAGCAGCTGCCCTTGGAGGTGATGCTGCAAATAGCGGAGTCCGTCAGGCAATCCTCCTCGGATTTCATTCAGTAAGCCCGAGTGAAACTGGCGAAACCTCCATCCTTCAGTTTGTAGGATGGGTGCGGCGCAGCGAAACCCATCATCCCCACAGTGTGAATCCTCGCGCCCGTCGTCCCCCAGGGCGGCGGCGCGGTTTGGCAGTGCCATTGGACGCGACCTGGTTTTGGGTGTGCAAGCGGCCGCAGCCATTACCCCAGTTCACCCTGAACAAAATAATGGCTGGTTTTCAGGATGATGATCATGGCCCGTGAGGTCGCGCGGCAGCGCCTAAACCGGCCAATACCTCGCGGCGATTTGAGTTGTTTTATCATCCTTGCATAAATCCAGACTGATCTTCCACAGTTTTTCTTGCATCGCTTTATCAAATATATCTTGATCTTCCGCGATCTCAATGAACGCGCCCTTTTTCCAGGTGATAAATTTACCCGATCTATTCAAACTCGCTTCCTGCTCTTCAGTGAACAAAGGGACCATAATCATCCCACATTCTTCAATTGAAATAAATGTGCCAAAAAACCGCATCACACTGGCCATTGCTTTCATAAAAAATGGAATGATATTGATCTGGTTGGTCCATACTGTCTTGGGTATTTGAAATCCCACAAAAGAGACTTTTGGGCCTCCGATTTTCCTGTACAGATCATGCAAACTCACATAAAACATTCTTTTGGCGGCCATCGCCTGGTGAATGCCATTCTCATAACCCCATTTTTTCTCCATTTGCATGTCATCCCAAAATATCTCTCCCCCTTCCGTTACATTGAAAATCACTCTCCCGCCGTTTTCAGATTTTTCCAGCAAGTCCAATAAATTTAAAGTGAGCATAAATTGAGATAAATAATTCACCTGGAAATGCGGGTCCATGCCATCTTCCGTTTCCACCCGACTGGCCGCATACCCCAGGCCGGCATTGATAAACAATCCATCCAGAAAATCATGTTGGCGATGAATCTCATCAATCACATTGCGGACATCGCGTAGTTTGGCGAGGTCGCATAAGACCATGGAAATCTTTTGATTTTTGGTATCCGCTTTCATCTCCCGGATCGCGGCTTCACCGCGCTCTTTGGACCTGCACAAAATGATGATTTCATGCGTTTGATCGTCAATTCCGGCTAAAACTTTCGCGACCCCTTTTCCCATCCCATTGGTACCGCCTGTTACCAGTACTTTCATTTCTGCTGCCTCCTTGTCTTATCAGAGAATAGCCCGGACTGCTTACAATGTCAACTGGCCAATAGAGAAACCGTGCGCTACAAATTTCAATTATCCTGCGGTGAAGAAGCGGCCCGGGGTTGGGTTTGCAAGCAGCCGCCAAAAACTGCGGCTGCTTGAATTTGGGAAACCAGAGTCATATACTGTGATTACTTATTTACGGGTTATACAGAATAATTGCAGGTTATCCAATAGTTGGGCGAGCATTTACCAGGTGATAATATTCTTTTTGTAAATACCCTGAATCGAAAAACCCAAAGCAAATTGATTGTTTATGCAATTCTTTGATAAGGACATATAGGTATCATGGGCAAGGTGAACTTCTAAGCTCATGATTTCCCAATGGCAGGCAATCATGAACAGGAAAGGAGAATGATCCCATGAGAGCAAAAAGATTGGTAACGATCATACTCCGTTGGGTTGGAGGGATATTATTGGTTGGGCTGTTTCTCGTTTTGGGGCTGATTGCCTATCTACTCGTTAAGGAGTCCGTTACTCGAAACAAATATCAAGCTAAATACCCTCCACCAGGTCAAATGGTGAATCTTGGAACCCATAATATCCATTTATACTGTGTAGGAACCGGAAGCCCAACGGTGGTTTTTGAATCCGATCTTGATCAATACGGATCATTAAGCTGGAATTCTGTCCATGGAGAAATAGGAAAATATACTCGCGCATGCAGCTATGACCGGGCAGGGATATTATGGAGTGAACCGGGACCACTTCCAAGAGATGGCGAGACGATTGCCGGTGAGCTCGGTGCTGTACTGGATGCTGCTGGAGAAGAAGGTCCCTATGTGCTAGTAGGACATGCCTTTGGCGGGGCCTATGTAAGAATATTTGCGGGTCAAAATCCGGATGATGTATGCGGCATGGTACTGATTGAATCAAGTCATCCTGAAATGCTCACGCGCTTCAATGAGTATGGCGTTGTACCAGAAATTCCAGACAGAAATATCAGGCCCTTGATCCTGTTTTTGTCTCATCTAGGAACGCCAGGTCGATATAAAGGGAATGTGTATGACCTGCCACCCGAAATCTATGATCCAGTACAGGCATTCTTACCTGAATCAGGAATAACATGGTTTGATGAGAAAGTTGAAAGTCCTGACACACTGGCACAAGCAGGGCATTATGAATATTTGGGCGGCTGGCCATTGATTGTGCTTGCTACTTCAAGGCCTTCACCTTCCCTGGGAGATCTGGCACAGAAACTAGATGATTTATGGCTCGAAATGCAGCGGGAGTTGCTCTCACTCAGTGAGAATAGCGAGATCAGAATTTATGAAGGCGGGCATTATCCTCAGATTCAAGACCCCGAGGTGGTCATTGATGCAATTCAGGATGTGCTCGAAAGATGTGAAAAAACATTGCCGTTACCCTGAAGAGTGAACTGGAATTGCACGCCAGGATGGTTGTTTCATGTCTATGCAGATTAATGGACGCCTGGAAATTTGTCGCCTAACACCGCGCCCACCGGACAAGTGCGGGCGGCGCAGTTTGGGTTTTGCCAGTGTTCGCGGCCTGGGTTTGGGGGTGCAAGCGGCCGGAGTTGAGTTTTTGGTAGCTTGTATTTGGAGTTTCAGCGCAATATAATCTGATTACTTATTTGTGGGGTTATTTGCTTGTGAATGGTAAGTGGGGCGTTTGCAATTTTTGTTTTTTAATTTGCGGAGAATCTGTTTAACACCCTTCACTGGTTTGTGATGCAGAATAATTGCAGTATATCCAATAGTTGGGTAGGTTGCTCGCGTTAGAATATTAGACGTTAAGTCTAAAACCATTGGTTTGCTAAAAGTGCCAGAATTGTCGGAGGATACCAATATGCTCGAAAAACTGAAAGGCTTATTTGACCGTTCAATACCTGAAACTCTGGTAATAAGTCGGGGTGCCGCTGAAGCATACTTTCTGATTTTGACAACTATCAGGAGAAATCGCAAGGGTAGTGGAACTTACATCAATATAGGGAACGTCGAGGGGGTGCGCGACCTAATCATGAAAAATAAGCGAGTGTTGCGTCCGTTGACACCTCGTTTACTTCGAATTTTGAACAAACTTGGTAGAAATAATTCCGGGATAGATGTAAAACTTTCAGGTAACTGGATGAAAAAGGAAAATACAACAGTGTTTTTCGATAAGCCTTCTCTCATCCAGCTTATGGGGGTATACCCAACTTATCCAACGAATTGGTTCGGCATGAATACTGAAAGGCGTAAAGATTGGTGGGCAAATCATTTGTTATTGGTATCTGACACGATGGATATGAATAGAATTTCCAACACAATCTCGAAACTGACGCTCTTGCTCGGCGAGACAAAAAGCCTGGGTGAGTAGCACGCCAATATATGTAGTGATTCATGGGAGCACTAAATTCAAAACCGTCTTGCTAAACCTGCCCAACAAAGCGTGCATTGGGTGCCGGGGTTTCTGCGCCGTTCTCGAGCGGTTTTCTACGATGGGGATGTGGGGTTGGAGGGTTGGATTTGGGAGGGGGGAGGGGCGGCGGCGCGGTTTGTTTGTGGCAGTGAGCGCGGCCTGGGTTTGGGGGTGCAAGCGGCCGCGGTTGTTGGTGACATCTTGAACTTGGATACCCAGCACAATATAATGTGAATAGCTAGTCGTAGATTTACTGGTAAATGGTGAGCGGCGAGCTTGCCATTTTTACCCTTTGCGGATGTCCTGTTCAACACCCTTCACTTTGATGTGAGGAAAGCATGTCTTTCTCAATACCAAAAATTCTCATTATCATTCTTATACAGGTAGCCATTGCCCTGGTTCATATTTTCAGGCTGGGACAACTTTTCCAGGGTCAGGCATATAACCTCTACTATAGTTATTTTTCAGACATCGTGTTGCCATTTGGAATGTATTTTCTCCTTACATTGAACGATGCAACCATGCCCGTTTTCCGGAAGTGGTATGTTAAAGCCGGTCTCATTTTCACTTTTGCAACATCTGCCGAAATCTGCCAACTTTTTGGAATCGAAGTTTTAGGCGCGACTTTCGATCCCTTCGATATACTGATGTATGGCATTGGCGTTTCAGTTGCCGCATGGCTGGAAGTACAGGTTTTTACGAAATATCTCGGCTTTTGGGCCAGCCCAAAGAGCGGCAAAAAATTATCGGACTGATTTGCGCCTGATACACCGTGTCGGCCCGCGGCGCGGTGCTTTGTGCCAGTGGGCGCGGCTTGAATTTGGGCGGCCAGAGTCATATAATGTGATTACTTATTAGTGGGTAGTTTATTGGTGAATGGTGAGCAGCGAGCTTGCCATTTTTGTTTCTTCATCTGCGAATGATCTGGTTAATATCCTTCACGGGCTTGTTGTAAAGAATAATTGCAGGTTATCCAGTAGTTGGGCGCCAATTAGAATGAAGAATCTTTTTTTCATTTGAGAATGTGTAAGTACCAACTTTTTAATTATCGCTCTTATTATTTACTGATTCTACGTATAAAAGGAGTTTGAATGGGTGAGGTAAAAAGTTGGATAGGAATTTCCGCGGGAAGCATTGATGAAGAGGGAGGAGTGCATAGCATCATTGGCATTAAGGTTGGTTGGGTTGACGAAAGCGGAGATGTATATAACTTATTTAACATGAAGGTTGGCAATGTTGATCAAGATGGAACAATAAAAAGTCTTCTTGGGATAAAAATGGGATCTGTTCAACATGATGGGACAATCAAATCACTATTAAATATTCCAGTTGGAAAAGCTGATCCTTCCGATGGGATTATTAGGATAGGTGCTGCCGGATTATTATTGCTACTCTAAAAAGCGGCGGAGAATAAATATCTATAAAGGAAAATGATAGGCGGCCAACAAAGCGTACGCCCGACAGGTGGGATTAGCTCCGAAGGGCGGCGGCGCGGTGCTTTGTGCCAGTGGGCGCGGCTTGAATTTGGGAACGCAGAGTCATATAATGTGTCTACTTATCAGTGGGGTTATTTACCGGTGCATGGTGAGCGGCAAGGTTGCCTTTTTTGATTGGAGATCATCTATTGAATATCTACACGGGGATGTTATCCCGGAGAATTGCAGATTATCCATGCGTTAACCCGTTAGAACCAACCGGGAACCATTTTTACAAAGCATCATCTTTCCAAAACATGTTTACAACTGGATATTACAGAAGGAGGGTAGGATGGGAGAGTGGAATCGTTCGACAAAGGAACTGCCGTTAGAAGGGATCCGCCCAGAAATGAGGGCAACTCTTCAGGAACATATCGAATCCTATAACCTGGGTGCTGTTTTGGATGGTTATCTGATTTGCATCGAAACAACTTCGGAGAAAAAGAAGAAGGGGTTGTTTGGCGGCGGGGGGGACAAAATAATCACTGCAGTGGATATCGTTACACCGCACTGGCTGTTTATGTGTGCTCAAGGAGATAAATCCGGTGCGTCTGCCCTATCCGTACAACTTAAAGATGTGGTCGTCACCGATTACGCGGACAGCCCTGGTTATAAACTCTTGCCGGATAACGGGCTTGAGGTTACCGGAAAATTTACCGGTAGAGTGGGAATGAACGGCAATGAACGCATTATGACCTTCCTGCCGTTAGGCAAAGAACCGGTTTCTAAAAAATTCAAGGAGGTTTTGTTCCAATCCATACAGAATGCAAAAAAGTGATTTTCGAGCCTGATACCCATCAAGCCATCCCACGCCTTTGGCGTTTTGCAGAAACGGTCTGACACTGCGTGCACCGGACAAGTGCGGGCGGCGCAGTTTGGGTTTTGCCAGTGTGCGCGGCCTGGGGTTGGGGGTGCAAGCGGCCGCCAAAAACTGCGGCCGCTTGCTTTTGGAAACTTTGGGGAATATACTATGAATACTTATTTGTGGGGTAATTTATTGGTGAATAGTGAACGGCATGCTTGCTATTTTTATTTTTAATTTGCGGATAATCTTTTTAACATTCTTCACTGGTTAGTTATACTGAGTAATTGCAGTATATCCAATAATTGGGCTGTTGGCATCTGGAGAATAACGTATGAATATTGGGCTAGGTATCTACGAAATTTTTGCTCGAATCATCCCTGGAGCGTTTTACCTTCTTGCCATCGGACAACTCGGTCTTATTCTCAAATTATTCTCTTTCGATTTGCACACACTTAATGACTTGGGAATAATCCCTTCAATAGGATTGGCTGTTACTGCATACATTTTAGGCGCGGCTCTTTATCCAGTTTCAATTGTCTGGCATCGTTTTTTTAAGCCTAAAAATGCCCCAGAGAGAGCCTTTGTTGAATTTCAAAAGCGAAACCCTAACTGGAAGTTTGAATTTGAAGGAAGAGATTGGCGAACACTTTTCGCATGGATTCGTAAGGAAAATCCTGAACTCGCTAATGCAATTGATAAGCAAAACGCGTTTTATATCATGCTGGCAAGTATTAGTTTTGGAATCATACTGTTGGCAATCAATCAAGTGGTTTTATTCTTCTTCGGTGGAACGAACTTAAACATTCTATACTGTGCACTTCTTATCGTTTTTTCCTTATTAATAGTACGTGAAGGGCGATTTTTTCAATTGCGTTTTTATAATCTCATTTTTGAAACCATATTATCTTATGAATTAAAAGTGGATAATTTGGTCAAACGAGATAACGTCAATACCATTCATGAGACCAAGAAAAAGAGAGACTAGTAAACGGACTCAGCCGGTAGGGTACGCTGGCAGCGCACCAAAAGCGTAAACTCGCTATAATATTTTCATGCCCGCATACCGCCGATTATTCACCGTCTGGTTACAAAATTGGCCCGCAAAGCGGTGCGCTCAAAAGCGAG
>ENA-ORXD01002173-ORXD01002173.1-sediment-metagenome-genome-assembly--contig:-NODE-2173-length-13756-cov-83.650998_pt1 | contig 13756 bp, 12 predicted proteins | sample MGYA00237862_ERZ511471 | MGnify/ENA metagenome assembly ERZ511471 | reverse complement strand
TCTTCGGGCTCACCCTCGACAGCGTGATCTTCGTCACCCTCGCCTTTGCCGGGGTGGCCCCGCTCCTCCCCCTGATCATTGGCCAGATCGTCGCGAAGAACATCGTCGGGTTCCTGGACACGCCGTGGTTCTGGTGGTACAAGAAATATCTCGAAGGGGAGCGGGCCTGAACTTCTACCACATCAAATATTTTTGTTTGGACAAATGTGGTACCAAAGGTACACTAAAAAGCCAAGGAATTCTTTTTGAAGTATGCAATTATTTACGAAGATGGATCTTTTGGTCTTGATCTACTTCCTTACACTGCATCTAGTGACATTGGTGTCATCTGCAGAGTGAATAATTAGGCACTCTCAGATGGCGACATTTCTTTATCTAGGACTCCCCAACGTAGGTAGAATGCAAAATATGGATCAGTTATATGTAGCAACTTTTCTCCCTCATCAAAATCTATAACAGGCGTTGAACTTCGATCACTTGTTGCAATATCTGACATATGCTTCAATACCCTGGCAACCTCTTGTATTGTGGGAATTTGATCATCCGCTGAAATCTCTTTAATCGCAGTTCGAAGTTGTTCATATTCTAGACTAACCAGTCCTGGCTTTAAATGTGCCATTGCATGGAGTACCAGCCGATAAATGTCAACTTGTTCACCATTTTTCAATGCGCGAGGCTTTCGATCAGTCCTTTGTCGTGGACCACGGGCGAGTTTTTCAAAAATTGGTCGGCCAATGCTTTCGGCCATCTCTTGAAAGATTAATTTCAGTTCCTCCTCGTTCAAATCAATGGTAGAATGTTCAATACTCGTTTTTGTAATCCCTTTTAAACGACAAATTGAGCGACAGAAATCTTGCATTAGATGGGGGCTGCCAATTGATTCTGTAGCAAGTTCTCCAATTAAAGATGGGCTTAAATCAACATTGAGTAGATTAAATCCGGTTTCTGGTATGAATTGTAACTCTTCCTCACTCCAGAGGGGGATCTGGATTTGCATAATCCTAGCAGACATCTCCTTCTCTATTTTTATTACATCATATCTGTGGTGAGGGATAGCAATAATTACAACAGGAAGACCCGCGAATATAAGTGGCTTTAATGCACGTATGAGTATTTCTTGTAAATTTTTTGGTAGGTAGTGGAAATCGTCAATGACTAAGGGAGTTGGTTTTTTTCTTAAGCCTTCTATTGCAGTTACTCTAGGAGATAATGTTCTGGATTGTGTTGTGGATGTGCTATTGCTTGTTTCAATTGAATTTTCAATAGATCCTCCACCTTTTGCCAGGATTACTCCCGTTTCAACTGATATTGAGCCTGATAGATCTCTAGATATGGAGGTTTCTGATCCAGTTACAACTGTATCATATAAATTAAGTTGATTTAGAATACTTTCCCAAAATTCATTCTCCTCCCCGATACTCCCTCCATCTATCCATATAGATGTTTTACGGGGGATAATTTTTTCCACAAGGACGGTTTTTCCTGATTTTGTATGACCTGTTACTGTCACAAGTTTGCATAGGTTATTATGTACTTGTTGCAGGTTTTCTTCAAGGTTTAAAGACAGACGTGGATTATATGTGTGGCTAGGGAATCCTCCTGCTACAAAAACATCTGTATATTTTATTTCTGGTGACTTATTTGCATCACTAATATCTTTGGGATGACTTATCTTTGAAAGAATATTTTTTATGCGATCAATCATTTTATCCCCTCTGTCTTTCGGATCATTTTAGTGTTGATTTCCTATGATGGGCTGAATTGGCGTTGAGTCGCTGTCAATTCTATATTTGCTAATATTATTACTCATACAATAATCTTTGCTATTTAGAGAGTCTTAGATGAAGCATGTAGGAACATGTTTGAAAATAAATCCGAAAAGGATTAAGCGGTGTGGGTGTACGCATCTCGACGGATTTGTATGATCTCTAAATATCTCTACAACCGGTAAGATCGAAACAATTGATGCAACTGCAAAGATATCTTAACCACTGGCGCAGGGATAACAGAATTAATCCAGTTGATTGGACTATGTGCGACCGCACTAGTGGCTTACTGTATATATTTTCGTATCTCTATCACAGAGTCTGTTGCAGGAATTCTAATTCTGTGGGAGTGTATTGCATTATGAACTGCTGAGAATAAAATTCTAGTTTGTAGTAATTCTGTGTGTGGCCCTAGTTTATTGAATAATTGTCGATTGAAGCTAGAGAGAGGTACGATCTCTGAAGAGAGATTTTCTACAGAGTTGAAAATGAAATTAGAAGTAATTATTTTTTTCGTCAGGTACATGCCCGCCGCCCCTTCAGCAACCTTATTCTTTGAAGAAAGAGAAACAACGCCGTAATGAAAACGCCCTTTCACATCATGCTCGTGCCGACGCTCGGGTGCCCGTCCCACTGCGCATACTGCTGGAGTTCAGAGGAAGGATCGCCGGTGATGAGCATCGAGACCCTCAGGGAAGTGGCAGAATGGCTCAGGGATTTCAGGGACGATCCCGCCACCGTCACCTTCCACGGCGGCGAACCCCTCCTTGCCGGGGCGGCGTTCTATAGGCAGGCGCTGCCGATGCTCGCCGGGGCTTTGAGCCGCCAGGGCTGTTATTTCGCCCTGCAGACCAACCTCTGGCGGATGACCCCGGAGATCGCAGAGGTGCTGGCCGAATACCGCGTCCCGCTCGGGTCCAGCATCGACGGCCCGCGGGAGATCAACGACCTCCAGCGGGGGGACGGCTACTTCGACAAGACGATGCAGGGCTACGAGATCGCACGGGCCCACGGCCTTGACGTCAGCTTCATCTGCACCTTCACGCGCCACTCCGTAGAGCACCGCGAGGAGATCTTCCAGTTCTTCCTGGAAAACGGGTTCACCCTGAAACTGCACCCTGCCCTGCCCTCCCTCCGCGGCTCAGAACCCGAGAAATGGGCGCTCTCCCCGGAGAAGTACGGCGAACTCCTCGTCTACCTCCTGGACCAGGCCCTCGAGCATATGGGCGAAATCGACGTGATGAACATCAACGACCTCTGTCGATGCGTGTTCACCCGCCGCGGCACCGTCTGCACCTTCGCCGACTGCATGGGCAACACCTTCGCGATCGGGCCCGACGGGAGCATCTACCCCTGCTACCGCTTCATCGGGATGCCGGCCTACGTGATGGGGCATGTGCGCGACCGCCCGACCGCAGAAGACCTCGCCGCCTCGCCGGCCGGACAGTTGATGCAGGCCTATAAGGAGTTCGTGGACGGGCATTGCGGGGAGTGTGCGCACATCGGGTACTGCCGGGGTGGGTGCCCGTACAACGCGATCACCCCGACCGGCGGGGAGATAAAAGACGTCGACCCTCACTGCACCGCGTATAAGAGGATCTTCGACGAGATCAACGACCGGTTGAACGACGAGATGTTCAACGCACCCTCCATGATGGAGGCAAACCCCTTCGGATCGCGGCGGAGAAAACCTGCGAAGCCCGGTGTCATGACCCTGATGCACCGGATCGCGATGAAGTAGGGAGACGGGAGCACCGGCGCCCCGGGGTATTGCCGGAGGCGCGGCTTTCAGCCGTCCGCGGCGTTCGGGATCAGGAGGCGATCCCGGCGGAATACGTGATGGCGGGCGAACTGGTGCCCGGGACGTTCGATCGGTCAAAAGAAAGGTGATGGGATCCAGAGCGGTGCATCCGAGGAAATCCTCTCTGGATTGACCCATCACGTCGCAGCAGCCAGATCTGCTGCTTCGCTGCGCCGTGATGGGTCACGTGCGGCCTATTGCATTAGAGGGCGGGGACGAATTTCGCCAGTATATAGAGGTCTTTCCCTTCGGCAATGACGGTATGCTCCACCCCCGGCGGGGTGACAAAGGAGTACCCGGCGTTGAACCTGATCTCTTTATCCCCGAGAATAAATACCCCGTTTCCGTCAATGGCCTCATTGAACTCCCATTGGACGTTATGAGAGTGATTGCCCACTTCGCACCCTTTTTCAATCATCACGATATGGCAGCTGAACTGGCCTCCTGTATCCTTTCCTCTGACGAGGTCTTTGAGAAACACGCCCTTGAAGGCCGGATGTTCATACCATGCCGTTTCCTTTGCATCCACCTCCTTTTCCGGATAGATGATCTTTGTTTCATCAAACAGATCGACGATTCTCGATTCTTTCATGCTCTCCTCCTCAAGACGATGGTTTATCCAAAAAAAGAGATTTCCCCATCGATATTAGTTCTTGACGTGCGGAATGACGTCCTTGAAGACATCAATGCCCAGGTTCACGTCGGGACTTGAATTCCCGAGGCAGAAATGAGTGATTCCGGCGGCTTTGAATCTCTCGATCTCCTTGATGAGATCTTCGGCATCGGTCGCAACCATGTAGTTTTCTTTCATCATGTCATGTCCGACAAGGTTTGCGTGGACCTCGACTTCCTTTGAGTCATAGACCTTGTACTTGAACATGGCAGGGACCAGGCACCCGGCCCAGAAGCGGAGGCCTTCGATTGCCTTCTCATAGTCGGGATCGACCGAGTACCAGATCAGCATCGCACGCTCCATTTTGCTCGGGTCCTTTCCTGAATCGGCTGCACCCTTGACGAAGTTCGGGATCGTGACGTTCTTCAGCACCGAGGGGTCTGCCGCCACGGTCATCAGGTGGTCGCCGTACTTGCCGGCGAGGCGTGCTCCCTTCGGGCCCATGCCGCTGAAGTAGAGGGGAACCTCATCTTCGGGCTTGGTGTACAGGAACGCCTTGTCGAGGGTGTAATACTTCCCCTTGAAGGTGACGGGCTCCTGACCGCCCCAGAGCTGGCGCATCACGCCAATGGCCTCCACCGTCATGTCCTGGCGCTCGGGTACGCTCGGCCATTCGCCGGTCACCGGCACTTCGTTCATCGCTTCGCCGGCGCCGATGGCGACACCCACTCTGCCGGGGTACATCTGCCTCAGCGTTGCAAATGTCTGCGCAACGATCGCCGGGTTGTACCTCATGATCGGGCAGGTGATGCAGGTGGAAATAAAGACCCTCTTCGTTGCTTCAAGGGCCGCGCCCATCCAGGCCCATGCCTGTGCGGATTGGGCATTGGTGTGGTACCAGGGGTGGAAGTGGTCGTCAGCCCAGACCGAGTCGAAGCCGACATTTTCTGCTCTTACAGTCTGTTCCAGTGCATCTCTGGGTTTGTACTGCTCCAGAGACGCGAAGTAGCCTACTTTTGTCTCCATGTCCATCGTCTCTCTGGCAGAGAGGGGAACCGGTGCATGGATCGCTAACCAAAAGTTAAAATACTGCTGGTATTCTAATCTAATTGGATGGGGCCGGACCTGATGTTCACTCAGGAACTCACAACTTTTCAAGAGTGAATTTCAGATGTTCCCTGTCCATGCGGGCGGTGCGCCATCTGCCGTGTTTTGTGCAGGATTCTGACCTACACAGATATGACTTATCTCCTGTGGTTATAATTCTCTCTTTTATTGATGGTCAATGGGATCAAATGCGATCTTTTTATATAGTGTTGTGCCGGTCGGACGGGAGATCTGATCGGATCTTCCGGGGGCTTCCTGACACGGTACATGATTTCTGTCTGATCTTTCCGTCGCCGGGATCGAAACCGCCCGTGTGACCCGACCTTATGATGAGCAATAAAAAGAATGTTTTTATATGATCGTACGCTCGGGGGCGTTATCGGGGGAAGATGTCCTGAATATGGCCTCAGGATCTTCCGTTTGTCTACAGCACCATATTCCGGGGTGCACACCGGGACGACGATCGACTAACAATTTTCGTTGCAGAGCATTTTTCGATACGTCACTTCTTCTCTCACGTCCTCAGAAAGATCCATCATAAACGAGGCGATCTCCCCGGTCGGCAGTTTGAAGATAAAATGCGTGAGCCACGGGGATGTTTCGTTCCTGATGTACTGGAGGGGTGGGACAACCTCGGGAACCCCGGTGCTGTCCACCCGGTTCAACGCCTGACGCACGCTTCTGACCGGGAGGTCGGGGAATTTGACGAAGAGTTTCTTCCCGATTACCTCCTCTTTTTTCACCTGCAGGATAATTTCGAGGGCCTGGTTGACGTCTTTGATGACGAAATCGTCGCCGCCGTCGACGGGCTGGTAGATCAGGACGCCGGTACAGGTGTCGTTAAAAAATGAACGATAGCGTGCTTCATTAAATTTAAGCTCTTTTTTTGCCAGTCTCTCTGCCGTAGCGTCCATAAAGAGGATGGCATACTCCTGAAATCCGGTTTCACTGGAGATATGGGTGAATGACGCTTCAAAATATGCAATCCCCGATTTTGAGGTGGGCATAATCTTTTCTCGCTTTAAACGATCAAAATCGCAGATGAATTCTATTTCGCCGATCTCTCCGTTGATCAGGGCATTTTTTATCCGTTCTTTCCGGCAGAAGAGATCGAAGAGATTCGTCTGCATCAGATCCTGGTAGTGGTCCACGCCAAGCAACCTGAGGGATGCACCGTTTGCATTGGTGATGTTTCCCGATTCGTTGAAGAACAATATGCCGCTCGGGACTTTTTTAAAAATCGTCCGTAATTTCTCGTCGCTGATGGAGAGGGCTTCTTCGGTTTGTTTTTGATCGGTAATGTCCCTCAGGGCGATCATGCTGTTTTTGTTTCCGTCCAGAGAAACGGTCGGAATGAATTTGATCGAATAGATCTGGTTGGTGTTCTCGTCGATATGCTCCATCTCGCGGAGAAATCGTTCTCCCCGGATCATTCGATTGATATTTTTTTGAATCGAGGGATCGGAAAAAATATCGATCCCCATTTTAAAAATATTGGTTCCTACCAGTTCTCTCTCTTTTAATATGTCGAATTTGGAAAAAAAGCTTTTATTTGCCATCAGGATCCGGGCACCAGCGTCCATTATGACGATGATATCTGTCGTATAATCGAAGAGGGATGCCGTCGGGATTCTTTCGGAAATCGTGTATAATTTTGATTTGCCGTAATGCGCCATTGTTACCTGGCCATTGATCCTGAGAATGTCCAGATATTTGGCTACCGTCCCCCGGTTTATCTCAAGATTTCTGGAAATGGCCGAAATAGACATTTTTTGGGGGCTTTTCTCCCTGAGATACTCCCGGACGGCAATGAGTTTCTCCTGATATTCTTCCATCGCTATGCTGTAGTATGTAAAATTGATTATATACGCTTTGTTTATGCCGTGCGGTGGAGGGGGTCGGGTCTGAGGGGGACGGTGTAGATCAGGAGCGGCGTCGGCGGCCATGCCTCCGGGAAGGGATCGATCAAGTACCCATCAAGGAACAAAAACCCGGCATATATCTGAGAATATGGGGATTGCTGGTGATAGTGCCGGTTTTAATCGCGCCGGGCCAGCGCTCGGAGATGTGGTCATCAAGTATTTCTCCGGTTCGGCGCCCCCTCACCCGATCACCAGGTACGCGATCACCGAGAGCAAAAACGCCACCAGCAGGATCGCAAGCGAAAGGGGCGGGATAAACACGAGCATCGCGTTCACCGTGCTCGCCAGCTCAGAGATCCGGTTCGAGCCGAAGACCATGATGTCCCGGCAGCAGGCCGACGCCGCCCCCACCCTGGCCGGGGCGAGGTCGGCGATCGCCGTCTGCACCGCCTCGACCGCATAGGGAACGATCTCTTCGGGCGGGACATGCATCCCGACCGGGTTCTTCCCGCTGATCGTGTTCACCACATGGGAGTCGGAGGTCATCACCTCGCACTCGTCCACCAGGTCCGCAATCGCCGCCTGCACCGCCGGGCGCAGGGCCTCGACCATATTGTTCCCGTCGAAGAGGACATAAGCCGTCCGCTGCCCGTCCACCTCGATCACGAGCGCCTGAACCCCGATATCGCCAAAGCCCTCCTCACGGGAGAACGGCACCGGCACATGCGCCGCCCCGGCCCTGAAGGGGTGCACGGCGCCGCCCGCCGCCGCGGCGATCCCCCGCGCCGCCGCCGAGAGATACTCGTTGCCCACCTTCGAGCCCAGGGCGACCGGCGAGGCCACGTCGGCCATGCAGTTGTGGGCGTCGACAAAGGCGCAGTGGGAGAATCTGCTGTGCCCCTCGGCCATGATCGTCATCCCGATCGCGAAATCGAGGTCCTCGGTCTTCTTTGGCCAGCGCGTCGAGACCATCACCAGGGCGTCCCCCACCGGCTGGCAGAGCATGCTCACTGAACCGGTCTGGAGGCGCTGCGATCGCCCGGCCCGGGGGACGAACGAAACGCTGTCAAGGGCGTCCTGCATCGCTGCAATGATCTTCTCGGACTCAGACTCAGAGACCAGGTTGAAGTCATGGGTCGAACACCCGTGGGTGGTGAGCACCTCCTCGGGGAAGGCGTCGTGGATCCGCTTTGTCAGGTTTCCACCGCCGATCTCCCCCATCGGGCCCGGGTGGACATTCGGGACGGTGAAGATGATGCCGTCCTTCCCCTCGCGTTCAAATGCCAGGGTGACCTGCGGCACCGTCACCTCCTCGCCGATCTCCCGGAAAAAGTCCTCCATCCGCTTCGAGCCGTCGGTCATGTGCTCGATAAAGGTGTTGATGAAGTTGAGGGCGCTGATATGGAAGCCCTTGTTCAGCGGGCGCTCGATGAACCAGATGAAGAGCAGGCACCCGAACCCGAAGACCAGGTGCAGCACCGCCCCGAGGGCGATATAGCCCGGCCCGAAGAAGAGGGACGCCGCGGCGATGCCGAGTACGCTCTGTGGGAGGGCCGGCAGAACGACGCGGGAAAGGTGGTAATCGGCGATCGCCGCCAGTACGAGCATCCTGATCCCGAAGACGAGCCCCATCGCGATCGCAAAGCTGAGCGGGAGGTACGCCGCCAGCCCGAGCGCCACCGGGAAGATGGCGACGATCACTGCAAAGACCGTTCCAGCCGCCGCCAGCAGGGCCGAGCGGTTCCAGGTGATCATCCGTCCCCGGGTGCGGATCAGGGGCCGCGTCAGGAGGGTCGTCAGGATGCCGGGCACGGAGAAGGCAAGGGTGCCGAAAAAGAGTATGATGCTCTCCGACCGCATGCTCGCGGCGTCGATGAGCATCCCGAGGATGACGATGATCGCAAGGGAACGGGGCCATGACGGCGCCGTGAAGATGTACTTCGACAGCCCGGCCATCCTGACGTCGCTGCCATCGCTCTGCTCTGTCATCGGTTCTCTCTCCATTTAAGCTGCAAATCTTATCCGAGCCGACCGAAATGCTGCTCGTGCCGCTGTGCCATACGCTGCCAGGTCGGCAGGTTTGTCTGGCAGCCCATCTCTTCGACCGCAAACGAGGCGGTCACCGTCCCGATAGTGCAGCAGCGGAGCGGGGCGTAGCCGCGGCGGTACGCCGTCAAAAATCCGGCCCGGAAGGCGTCCCCGGCCCCGGTCGGGTCGGCCGCCTTCACGCGCACCGCCGGCACGTTCTGCCGTTCGCCGCGGATACAGAGCATGCATCCCTCTGCGTCCATCGTGAAGACGGCGATCTCCACCCGGGCGGCCAGGTCGTGGACCGAGATTCCGAGCGTCCCGGCCATCTGCGCCGCCTCGTGCCGGTTCGCAAACAGGACGGTGATATTGTCCAGGATCGTCTCGAACTGCTCCTTTGAGTATTTCGAGATGTCCTGCCCGGGATCGAACGAGGCGAAATCGCTCTTCTCCGCAACCCTCACGTTGAACGACGGGTCGGCGGTCGCCATGTGGACGAAATCGAGGGCAGGCGCTTCCGCGGTCTCGAAGACCCTGGACGCCCCCCAGTCGAAGAAGGTGATCTGGTCCCCGCCCTCGTCGTTGAACATAAAGGCGGTGGCCGTCGGGCGGTCATCGACATAAAAAAACTGCCGGAAAATCCCGAGTTCCTCCATGCGCCGCTCGTAGGCGCTGCCGGGAAAATCCGACCCGACGGCGCTCACCAGGGTGCAGGGCTCGCCCAGGGTGGCGATCCCGGCGGCGATGTTCGCCGCCCCGCCGCCGAAGAAGATCTGGTGGTCGATGGTGGGCACCGAGGTGTGCCGCTCGGGAAAATTCGACACACGGCAGATATGGTCTATTGCCGTGTGCCCGACGACGCTGATCGGCTCCGCCGCACCGGAGGATTTCATAACTCCTGCACGTCCGTGACTTTCAGCGGGACGTTGCCGAGTGCCCGACCGATGACGGACTTTGCAATCCTGGAAGCGTGCTCGCCCGACTCGGCGTTGAAGACCTTCATGTCAAGGGACAGCCCGACCAGAGCGGTGTTGGCGACGACAAGAGCGCAGTTCAGGTCGTTCTCGCAGTACGGGCACTGGATAAACCCGCTTTCAATCTCAACAAACTTTGCCGAGGGATTGAGCCGTTTTCCGGCCTCGCTGATCGCGATCCCGATGGCGTCGTCAAGGGACTTGACGTCCTTGATGACCCATGCTGATTCAAGTGATACGTTGTAATCGGTCATGAAATCTCACAGTTCCAGAAAATTTACCAGGTCTCTCTATGGATATGCTCGCCGACCGGCATACGTCCGGTCCGCGCTGCCGGCACCACTCCTCTCCCGACCGCAAGCAGCGCCACCGGGCGGATGTGCGCGGGAATACCGAGCACCTCCCTGACAGCGTCCTCGTCAAAGGCGCCGGTCCAGCAGGAGTGGAGACGCAGGGCGTGTGCTGCGAGCATCATATAGGTGCACGCAATCGTTGCGTCCTCAAGGGCATAAAGAATACCCCGCTCGCCGTATCTGGACATCGAACGCACATAGTTCGAGCAGACCACGAGGATCACCGGCGCGGCGGCGATGTGCTCCTGGTCGTAGGCGGCCCCGGCCAGCGCCTCGCGCTGGTCCTCCGCCCTGACCAGGACGACGTCCCATGCCTCCAGGTTGCCTGCGCTCGGTGCCGAAGAGGCGGCCTTCAGGATCGCGGCGACCTCCTCGTCGGTGACGCCCGTGCCGGTGTCGTATTCGCGGACCGACTGCCGGGCTTCGAGAAACGCAAGGAACTCAGAGGAGTCCATGGCTGCTGAGCGCCTCCCATGCCTCCTGGGCTGCGGTGGTCGCTGCCGAGACCGCACCGGCAACCGCCGGGACCGCCTCGTCGTAGTTTCCCCCCTCGACCATGGCGATCACAGAGCTCAGCGTCTCGATCGCCTTCTTAAACGAGGCATGGCCGGTGCTCTTATGGGCGAACTCGAGATCTGCCCGGACGTCCTCGAGCATGAGAAGAAGCATCTTCTTCCCGCCGGCCTTTTCGGCATCTGAAAAGCCGGTCAGGGCGGCGATCAGTTTTGACGCACGGATCAGTTCGGATTTTGCTTTTTCACCGTACTGATACTGCAAAACGGCCGTCTTCGGATCCATACATTGAATGGATGCAGAAGATATAAAAGATGATTTGGAGGGGGATCTCACGCCTTATCTGGACTTCTGCTTCACGCCCATCGCAGTGGTCTTGGACCGCGGCATGCGCCTGCGGATCCGCGGGTCGTTGATCTTCGGGGCGCCGCGTGCACCGCCGCGCGAGCCGCCACGGCGCTGCTGGGGTCTGCCGCCCCGGCCCTGCTGGCGCTCGGCCTGGATTGCGATCTTCCTCAGTGTCGACGAGGCCTTGAAGCGCTGGTTCGGACCCGGCTTCTTTGTGGTTGACTCCTTTGCTCTAACCAGGCGGATCTTGCCTGCGACATTCTTCACCTGTGCCCAGGTGGTGGTTCCTGTTTTTCCCATAATCAGACTCCCTATATATTTACTCAGTACCGGGTTTAAAGATGTTGCTCAGATCACCCGGGAAATTTCCTGCCGCAGGGCTTCGCTCACTTTCTTCCCGTCGACCTTGCCGCGGGCCTCCTCCATGACAAGCCCCATCAGCGGGCCGAGGGCGCGCATCCCTTTCTCCCGGACGAACTCGATGCGATCGGCGACGATCGTCTGTACAAGAGCGGCGAGATCGGTGTCGCTCATCCCGCCCGCATGTGCACCGATGGCGTCGGCCACCGGCGTGCCGGCGGCGATCCCGGCGAGGATCTCGGGGACCGCCTCCTTTGCAACCGTTTCGTCCTCGACCGCCCGGAGGACCGCGAGGATCTCCGCGGGGGCGAGCCGTTCCACGGCGACGCCGTCCCGCCCCAGCTCCTTGATGGTGGCGAGGACCGTCCGTGCGGCGAGGTTCGGCCTGATCCCGGCGTCGACCGCCGCCCTGAAGAGGGGGAGGTTCTCGGAGTACGCGACCTGGTGTGCAAGGGCGGCGTCGAGGCCGTACTCGGTCTCGAAGCGGGCAGCGAGGTCAGAGAGAAGTTCGGGTACCCCGACCGCATCCCAGAGGGCGCCGGTGATCGCCACCGGGAAGACGTCGGTCTCCGGGTACATCCGGGCGGCGCCGGGCAGGGGACGCATATAGGCGGTGCTCCCTTCTTCGAGCATCTTCCTGGTCTCCTCGGGGATCCCTTCGAGGGCGAGGCGGGCGCGGTGGCTGACCTGTTTTGCCCCGCACTCGGCCTTCTTCCGGTCCCCGGCGATCAGGATGACGGCGTCCTCGTCGGCGACGCCGAGGTGTCGGCGCAGGCTCTCGACCTCGTCAGCGGTCACCCCGTAGGCCGGGAGTTCGTCGGTGTGGAAGATCCCGCCGAGCCCGCACTTCTTCACGTAGTCCGAGATTTCCGAGCCGAGCCTTCGGCCGGGCTGGATCTCGCGGCCGACCAGTCCGGCGTAGCCGTGGAGGACGACGGCCAGGATCGCCTTCGCCTTCTTCAGGATCGAGGACTTCGTTCCCGCGAAGAGGGCGGTGACGTCGTGCGTCTCCTCGCCGACCGCGGCATGGCGGGCGAGGAGTTCGTCGCGGATGGCGAGCAGGTTCGTCTGCCGCTGCGCCTCCCGGCGGACGACCTCGGCGATGAGGTCGAGTTCCTGCACGCCCTTGATCTCGACCCGCGCCCCGTCCCTGATCGAGACGTTGATGTCCTGCCTGATCGTCCCGAGCCCCCGCTTCACCTTGCCGGTGGAGCGGAGCACCATGCCGATGTACTCGGCCGTCCCCTGGACATCCTCGGGAGTGAACATGCAGGGGGCGGTGGTGATCTCGACGAGCGGGATGCCCAGGCGGTCCAGGGAGAAGGTGTTCCCCTCGACTCGCTGCGCCGCCTCTTCCTCGAGGCAGATCGTCTCGATGACCCCGCCGTTCGGGAGGACGCCGCCCATGGCGACGAGGGCCGTCCGCTGGAACCCGCTGGTGTTCGAGCCGTCGATGACGAGTTTTCGCATCGTGTGCACCTGCTCCACCGGGTGCATCGCGAAGGTCTTTGCGATGGTGAGGGCGATCCCCAGGGCCTCACGGTTCATCGGGGCCGGGGGCTCCTCGTCGTTCTCGACCAGGCAGGTGGTGTCGTAGGTGAGGTAGTGGAACTGCCGCAGGTCCATCATCTCCTCGGCCGCCGCCCGGTCGATCTCGCCCATCTCAGAGACCGTCGCATGGAGGTAGCGGAAGAACTCGCCGGTGTGCTCCTCGGTCTTTCTCAGCGCCGTCGGACAGCGGCAGAAGAGTTTCTCGGCCGTGTCGAGTTGCTGGTGGATCTCGATCCCGGCCTTGAGGCCGAGCGCCTTATAGTCCATGTGCAGACCTCCTCACAATCTCGCCTTTCAGGTCGGTTGCCATCAGCCTCCGCACCTCCTCGGGGTCTGACTCGTTCCCGAGCACCCACATCAGCTTGGTGAGCGCCGCTTCAGGGAGCATGTCCTCGCCTTCGACCACGCCGGCGGCGAGGAGGTCGCGGCCGGTGTCGTAGACGCGGTCGCAGACGCGGCCGTGCAGGCACTGCGAGGTCA
>ENA-ORXD01002172-ORXD01002172.1-sediment-metagenome-genome-assembly--contig:-NODE-2172-length-13771-cov-3.723967_pt1 | contig 13771 bp, 11 predicted proteins | sample MGYA00237862_ERZ511471 | MGnify/ENA metagenome assembly ERZ511471 | reverse complement strand
TATCATACCAAGCTCCCAGTCTTATGCCCTGGATGGATTTATCAACCGCGAAATTGGCCACCGGATAAAACAACGGCAGAGCCGGCATTTCTTCTGAAAAGATCACCTGGAAATTACGATACAATTTTGCCCGCTCCTCAATATCCTTGAGCACGCGCGCCTCTTCTAGGTATTGGCTGGCAATCTGGTTTTCCCATTGGGAATAATTCTGCCCACCCTTTTGCTGGGATTTATCCCAAAAAGGATAAGGGTCTGGATCAGGGGAGCGAGAATAATCAATATCAATCAAGGCCGCTTCATACGTCAGTGGCTGCAAATGGTCCAGAATCAGCACATCGTAGGGAACGCTGACCAATTCAACATCCACGCCCACTTTTTGCCAATCCGATTGTATCGCTAACGCCATGGCGGTATGATAATCATCATCTGGGTGCACCAAGCGCAAAGAAAGTGAAGCGCCTTCTTTGCTACGAACATTGCTGCTCTCACCCTCAAAAGTAAACCCTGCTTCCTTAAGTAAGTTTCCAGCAGCTGCGATGTCTTGATCAACACGCACGTTTCCGTTATAGTACGCCCAATTCATAGGCAGCACAGGGACATCCGCTATCAATCCCTGTCCATCCAGCAGGCGGTTGATCATCCCCCGCCGGTCCAACGCCATCAGAAGTGCCCGGCGCACATTTGCATCCTGGAGAAATGCCACGTCGTTGTTTTTTAAATTGAAAAGAATCATGGAAAACTCGGGTTGAATGGCGCTAAAGAGGAAAATATTCGGGTCTTCCAGGACTTGCTGCAGGATATCCTGCGAAATACTGCTGATACCTTGTACTACGCCTTCCTGATAGGCTGAATATGCTTCTTGGCTGTTATTGTAATATCGAAATACAAAGTTGTTGATAAAAGGGACTTTTTGATAGTAAGCGTTATTGGCCGCTAATACAATTCCATTGATTCTATTCTCTTCAATGATGAGACTATCGAGTTGGTAAGGTCCGCTTCCGATTGGTTTTAAGTTGAATTCTGAATTCATCATTTCTGCAAAAGTCATGCCTCCTAACAAATGCTGGGGCAGGATGCCAAAATCGAGATAATCCATGAATGGCGCAAAGGCTTCTTGCAGCTTGAATTGCACAAGATGCTCATCCAATTCGTTGACTTCCACTTTGGTCCAAAAGTCCATGATATCCTGGGGCAGGACAGAATCAGGGTCTCGCATCAATTCCACTGTAAAGACCACATCTTGCGCAATTACCGGGTTGCCGTCATGCCATTTGGCATTCTCGCGCAACTGAAAATTATAGGTCAGCCCGTCATAAGAAATTCCCCAGGATTCCGCTAAATCGGAAACGGGAAGCCCCCTTTCATCAAACTTGATCAGGCTGCTGAAGATAAGACGATCGACATCGCGATCTGCAGCATTATAGTAATCCAGAACGGGATTAAGGCGCTGTAGAGTTCCAACCAGCGCTTCCGTGTAAACACCACCACTGGTTGGGACGGGCGAAACCAATCGAAAACCAGTTTGTTCACTAAGCAATAATAAGCCCATCACCAATCCGGTCAACAGAATGATGATGATTTGCCAACGGAACTTATTCATAACAAAATGATTTTACATGAAAAAGGGCATTCCACTCCTATTCCGGAGAAGCTGCCCTCTACTAAGCACGTGGGTTATGTTTAGCTAACAGCGATGGTCGCGATCACCAGGATAATGAAAACAACTGCCAGAAAAACAGTGATCCCAAACAGCGTCTTTTCAATTCCGCGCCTTGCGCTGAACACACTGCCCGCATCCTGCCCAGTCAATCCACCCAATCCGACACCCTTGCTCTGCAGTACGACGCTCAGGATCAATGCCAGTGAAGTTATAATCAATGCAATTTGAAAAAAAGTTACCAAACTTACCTCCAATTCCTACTTAACAGAAACGATTATACCTTTTTTATCGAGGAAACGTCAACGGAAGCACATGCCAGAAACCATCATTAACATCCACATCCACTCAGTCTATTCCGATGGAATGAAAACACCATCAGAAATTGCGCGCATCGCTGCGGAATGCAATCTGGATGCAATTATCATTACTGACCACAATGTCTTCCCGCGAGGATTCGACGGATACTATACGTACGGGAAAAAGAAAGTCCTGCTTATTACCGGCGAAGAGATCCACGATCAAAACCGACAACCGCAAAAGAATCACTTGCTGGCAATTGGCATCTCCAAGGATTTCTCACGGCTATCCAAAGATCCACAAAAATTAATTTCGGCAATTAACAAAGCCGGGGGCTTAACTTTCATCGCGCACGCGTATGATCCTGCTTTGCCACTAGCTGGAGAAGAAGATCTCTCGTGGGTAGACTGGACGGTTCAAGATTTCACCGGCCTTGAACTTTGGAACAATCTCAGTGAATTCAAAGTCCGCGTCAGATCCAGATGGCAGGCATTGTTTTTTGCTCTTTTTCCCCAGTGGCTGGCGTTGGAACCGCCCAAACAAATAAGGAAGATTTGGGATTCATTATTGATAAAAGGTCAAAAAGTCGTCGTCATCGGCGGATCGGATGCCCATACAATTCCATATAAGTTAGGCCTGTTTGAAAAGAACATTTTTCCTTATCGCTATCATTTCAAATCCATCAACAACCATATCCTGTTAGAGCATGCGTTCAGCGGTGACTCCAAAGAAGACACACAGATGATAATAAATGCAATACGAGCAGGGGCGTTGTTCATCGCATACGACCGTATCAAACCCTCTCGCGGATTTCGATTCTATCTCAAGGATGGCCAAACAAACCTGCCCATGGGTTCCGCCACGCTCTTCAAACCCAACCAAAAGTTAGTGGTCGAGATCCCATTCGCAGCACATTGCCGCTTGATTAGAAATGGAATGGTGTTGGACAATCAAAAGAATTCCAAAATGCATACTTGGAAAATCAACCAGCCTGGAGTTTACCGGGTGGAGTGCACCCGCAAATTTTTAGGAAGGCGGAGAGGCTGGATTTTCAGCAATCCAATATACGTATGCTGATTTCAGCCTTTGATCACCGCCAATGGAGCCAGAGCGGCGACTTTTTTTGCCAAACCTGCGCCTTCAATACAGGTGATAACTTCATCAATATCCTTATACGCCTGCGGCGCCTCCTCTGCCAACCCCGCTAATGATCCAGCCTGAACGTAAATTCCATTCTCCATTAATTGCCTGCGTAATTGATCTCCCCGAATCATCTTCTTCGCCTGGGTGCGGCTGAGCAGCCTGCCTGCTCCATGACTGCAAGAGCCAAAAGACTTCGTCATGCTGGCCTGCAAACCCACCAGCACCCAAGATCTTGTGCCCATGCTGCCCGGCACCAGTATGGGCTGACCGATCTTTTGATATATTTCCGGTAGCTCACTATGCCCAGCAGGAAATGCCCGCGTTGCACCTTTGCGGTGCACGCAGACTTTTGTTTTTTTATCCGCAATTGAGTGCAGTTCGATCTTTCCAATATTATGCGCCAGATCATATACATTACGCAGATAATGGCCAACAAAAAGATCTTCGAAAACCTGACGAGCGGAGGATGCCAGGATTTGCCGATTGCAGAAGGCGTAATTCGCAGCGCAGCGCATAGCTGCCAGATATTTGCGTCCTTCGCTGGATTGCAGAGGGGCACAAACCAATTCACGATCGGGCAAATGAATATGGTATTTTTGCACAACCTTCTGGAATTCTTTGACGAAATCCGTGCAGATCTGATGACCGAATCCGCGTGAACCCGAATGAAGCTGCAAGGCAAGGTTGCCTTTCACAAGGCCCATCGCACCAGCGGCCTCCTCATCGTACACCTGCTCAACGACATCAACTTCAATGAAGTGATTGCCAGCCCCCAAAGAGCCGACCTGGCTTGCTCCCCTTTCGAACGCTCGGCTGCTGACAGCAAAAGGATCGGCTCCTTCAAGGCAGCCTTGATCCTCTGTGGTCTGGATATCCATGCGAGAAGCGAAGCCCTTCATAAGCGCCCAACCAGAACCCTGCAAACAAACTTGCTTGAGGTCTTTACTGCCCAATTTTATGCTGCCCGACACGCCGACTCCGCTAGGGCAGGCTTGATTGAGCTTAATGGCTAATTCGTGGAGGTAAGGTTTTGCATCAACATGTGAAATATCTCCAGCCAATAACCTCACCCCGCAATTGATGTCATATCCAATCGCACCTGGAGAAATTACTCCATCCGCGAAATCGGTAGCCGCAACACCGCCAATAGGAAAACCATAACCTTGATGCACATCCGGCATGACGCACACTGCCTGCAAAATACCGGGCAAAGCGGCAGCCTGCATAGCTTGTTCGATTGAGCGGTCCTTTAAAGCATTTCTAAGCATTGCTTCGCTGGCAAAGATGCGCACGGGTACATTCATAAATGGCCGCGTATTCGGCGCAATTTCCCATTCATAATCGGATATTTTTTTTATGTCGCGCAATTCCATGCTATCTAAATATCAAAGATGATCCTGGTCTGGTATCCATTTGCATTCTGGTGAATAAGCAAGTCATGATATGTCACTGCTTTTATTTCGCGCTTTTGTGATAGGCTCGCCGTCATTTTCATTTCTGCATCAACGCTATTTTTTTCAACAAGAATTTTGAATTCGCAAGCTACTGCTTTCTGATCTGCATAGAAAAGCAATTCCTCCAAGAATGAAACCAGCAGACTTTCAAGGTCTATTTCTGTCAAGTGCAAATGTACCTTACGCTGTACCTCGGTTCCTTTTCGGATGCCTAGAATATGATATAAAGCTTGTGCAGCTTGAACGAAAAGCTGGGGCAGATTTGCCGCAAATACATCGATCGCAATGTCAGCCGTATGGGGAACTTCTACAAATCCAGAAAATGGGCGTTCAGCGTCCATCAGCTATAATTATACGATATGAAAATTGACCTGTTGAGAATTGAGGATAGACTGAAAGCTTTTTTTGAAAAAGATCTTCAGATCGTTTCAAACAAAGACCCCCTGCAGCAATTATCCGAACAAATCATTGCTTGTATGGAAAAGAACATCCATCAAACAGCGGGGAAACTCTATGCGCCGAATATTTATCGGATCTCCATTAAAGAAAAAAGGTTGGCTGATGAGCTTGATCTAAAGGAATGGAAAAAGCATATTCAAGAAATAATGAAGGAAATTGCGCGGGATAATTCATTGCGCTTGGCCGGCCCTTTACACATACAAATTTTCCCTAATTCCAATCTTCAGGAAGATTTTGAAATTACGGTATCTAATTCCGCCATCCCTTCCGGAAAAACCATGAACATTTATCATGCGGATAAAGAAGAAGCCAAACAGACGCCTTGTTTACATGCATATCTGATCTTGACAGACGAGAGCTATTTCCCAATCGAGAAAACGGTTACGCATATCGGCAGACGGGAAGATAACGATCTGGTGATCGATAACCTGAGGGTTTCCAGAATTCATGCCCAGATCAGGCAACTGGAAGAGAGACATGTATTATTTGATCTAGATTCCGCATCCGGTACGAAAGTCAATGGAGTCAAAGTACGCCAACATGCTCTCAATCCAGGTGATGTGATCGAGATTTCAGACGTACCCCTAATTTACGGAATTGACGGGGAGTCAGGCGCAGACCTCAATAAACCGTCCAAAACTCGAACATTTTCCACAAACAAGGCGGAAAAAACAGCAAAATGAGCGCAATTATTGTCCTGATCTTGCGAGCCTTTTTCGCGATCTCTCTCTTTGTTTTCCTGGGATGGATTATTATCGTTCTCTGGAAAGATTTGCATCAATCCATTCAAAAAGATCGGGAATATCAAATTCCCTCCATCACGCTGCAGGTTATTGACCAAGGTGGAATGGCAGGTACATTCAACCAGCCGGAATTTTTCATTGGGCGCGATCCCCAAGCAGATTTCATGATCGCAGATGAAACCCTGTCAGCCATCCATACGCGCGTTTTTTATAAAAATGAACAATGGATGATAGAAGACTACCAATCCACCAATGGAACATTCATCAACGACGAAAGAGTATCATCTCCTTTTGTGCTGGTCGAAGGTGATGAAATAACCTGTGGCCGGGTAAACGTGAGAGTGCATTTCGAGCAGTCAATAAAAGCGCATGATTTATAATGGAGGCAGATTCTTCTTCTTAACGGAGCGATTGAAATATGCAGGCAAAACCTATTTTGGCAGTCATTGGAGGATCAGGTCTCTATAATTTTTCGGGATTGAAAAATACACGTACAATCGAGCTAGATACACCATTTGGCAAACCCAGCTCTCCAATTGTATTGGGCGAAATTTCAGGTCGCATGGTCGCTTTCTTAGCCCGCCATGGCATCGGCCATGTGTACCTTCCTTCCGAGGTCAATTATCGCGCCAACATCTACGCCCTCAAGTCAATCGGAGCAACCCGCATCGTCAGCGTCTCTGCCTGCGGCTCTCTGCGAGAGGATTACTCTCCCGGCCATATTGTCGTTCCCAATCAACTAGTCGATTTCACCCGCCAGCGCGCGCGTACATTCTTTGGCGAGGGCATTGTTGCGCATATTGGCGCCGCTGACCCATATTGCGAAAATCTTTCTAACCTGGCCTATCTGGCTCTACTGGATAGCGGCGCTACAATTCACAAAGGCGGCACTTATATCACTATTGAAGGACCTCGTTTCTCAACCAAGGCGGAATCCAATTTATATCGTGAATGGGGCATGTCCATCATCGGCATGACTGCCTGCCCTGAAGCGATGCTGGCACGCGAAGCTGAAATGTGCTACACAACCATGGCGCATGTGACCGATTATGACGTCTGGCACGTGAGTGAAAAACCTGTTACGGTGGAAATGGTTGTCCGGGTACTGCAGCAGAACACGCAGATTGCCCAGGAATCCATTCTACGGCTGGTTGAGAGATTGCCAGAAGAGAACAACTGTGACTGCCAGCACATTCTGAAAGATGCTATCATGACTCAAGCAGACAAGATCAGCACAGAAATAAAACAAAAACTTGACATCTTGATCCATAAATATATTTAAAGTGTCTTTTTTTTCTCTCTCTGCCACCCCAAAAAAGAATCTTCAAGGGCAATTATTCCTCCTGGCGGGCATCTCACTGTTTCTGTTAGCAACGATTCTGACCTTATCACCGGTTGTAAGATACAGGTCCTGGCATGTTGATTTCAGCTTTTTTCACTGGCTAGCCTTCTTGATCTGGGCAGGTGGAGCCTACTTGACTTTCTATACCACCAGCAGGTATTGCAGCAATTGCGATCCGATCCTACTTCCCACAGCATTCCTGCTGGCAGGCTGGGGAATGCTCACCATATGGCGCTTGAACTTCATATTCGGCATTCGCCAGTCGGTTTGGTTTATCAGCAGCGTGATGATCGCCAACCTATTCATGAAAGAGGAGAGGGTGCTTGATTTTCTAAAAAAGCGCAAATATGTCATCCTCACGCTTGGCCTTTTGCTGGCAATTCTGACCTTTCTATTTGGTGCTTACCCCGGCGGTGAAGGTCCTAAGCTTTGGCTTAAATTCGGCGGAATATATTTTCAACCTTCCGAACCGCTTAAGCTTATTCTGATCATCTATCTGGCAGCATTCTTCTCTGAAAAATACCAGCTCAAATTTAATCTCCTGCAGAGTATTTTTCCCACACTTATTCTGGTGGGTTCCGCCCTCTTTATACTGGTTGGTCAACGCGATTTGGGTACTGCCTTGATTTTTATCGTGATTTATATCGGCATGCTGTATACTATTTTTGGGAAAAAGCGCATCCTTGGCATCGGAGCAATCATTCTCGCCTTAGCTACAGTTTTTGGTTATCTTTTCATTGACCTCATCCGCATCCGTTTCCAAGCCTGGATACAACCTTGGTATGACGCACAATCCGGTTCCTATCAGATCATTCAATCCATCATCGCCATCGCTGCAGGCGGCGTGTTTGGAACCGGTATCGGAATCGGATATCCGCGCTTGGTGCCCATCCCGCATTCAGATTTCATCTTCTCGTCCATTGCAGAAGAAACCGGATTGATTGGCAGCATAGCATTGATCGGATTGATCACGCTGATCTTTTACCGCAGTCTGCACATAGCCCTGAAAACCGCCAACAGATTTCACAGGTTCCTATCAGCCGGAATCAGCATCTTCCTCGCATTTCAAACCATCTTGATCATCGGGGGCAACATCCGTTTATTACCTATCACAGGCGTGACCCTGCCGTTGGTCTCCTATGGGGGATCATCGCTCATCACATCCGTTTTGGCCATTTTCATCCTCGCAAAAATCAGCGATTGTCCTGCCAAACAACGCAGCCGCCCCAACGAGCTCGTGCCTTTCAGCGCTGGTGCGGCGATTTTTTCTACTGCGCTGATATTGCTGGCATTGGTCACAGGTTGGTGGGCTGTGGTGAGGTCAAACGATCTTCAGCTGCGACCGGATAATTCCAGAAACCTGATCGCCGCAAGTTATGTGAAAAGGGGAACAATGCTAGATAGGAACGGACAAAACCTCACTGACACCAAGGGAGTAACCGGAGATTATCAGCATACGATTACCTATCCCCCATTAAGCAACACTTTAGGATTTTTTCATCAAACCTACGGTATCGCAGGCCTCGAAAAAACCTACGATGATTACCTTGCGGGAAGAAAAGGTTATCCGGCCTTCAATATCTGGTTCAATTATCTGCTCTACGATCAACCTCTGCCGGGCAGAGACGTCAAACTTACCTTAGATAAAAACATTCAGCAATATGTTGACTCCAACCTGGAGGGATACAACGGGGCAGCAGTCATACTGAATCCTGCCAATGGAGAGATTCTGGCTATTTCTAGTCAACCCAATTTTGACGCAAATACACTTGATACTCATTGGGAAACCTGGAACAAAGACGAAAATGCCCCTTTTCTTAACCGCGCAACTCAAGGCTCCTACCCGCTTGGCAGTTTAATCACCACGCTCTTGGTAGCAGAAGATGAAACCATTCTAGAAAAAGACCTGGCAAAATTTTCTTTATCCGGGGAAGAAACTTGCGCGATACGCAATACCATCCCAAAGACCTGGTCGCAAGCTATAAAAAACGGCTGCCCGCAGGCGCTCTCTCTGGCATTAGAGGATCAATCCACAGCGCTGGTCACAGCCATCATACAAAATTCTGGTTTGAACGCGACGATTGACATCGGTTTGCCGGTGAATACCCCTCAGACTATTAATGAAAACGCGACCTCGCGCAGTCTGTTTGCTGGCAGCCAGCAACTGCGAGCCAGTCCTTTTCAGGTCGCATTTGCTTTCTCACCCTTCAGCAATAACGGCAGACAAGTCATCCCTCAAATCTTATCCGCAATCGATACGCAGCAGGAAAGCTGGGTCACGGTTGCTAATCCTCAAGTTGATCAGCAAAGATCAGAGGAATCCGTTCGCAGCATCAATCACCTTTTGTCATCTGACAGAATCAGCGGATGGGAGCTCTCCAGTTATTCGAATGATGACCAAGGTGGTTATTCTTGGTATGTAGCAGGCACTCCTTACGATTGGAACGGCACCCCTTGCATCCTGGTCTTGGTAATCGAAAATGCTGACGCACTTAAAGTGCGCCAGATTGGCCGTTCAATCTTCACTTATACGGGTAATCCCCAGTAACTTCAACATCTCCCGACCAACCTCAGGAATTTTCTTTTTCCAACCTGTAAAACCCCTTCACTTAACTCAGCCTTCCAGTCCGTGATAGTTTTCTCATTCAGCTTGACGCCATTTTGATTGATTAAATTTCGCCCTTCCGTCCGGCTTTTCACCAATCCAGCATCCATCAGAACATCCAGACAATTGCGATTCTCAGATAACTGGTATTCTTCCATCACTTCTGGGATGGATTTTTGCTGGAATTTAACCACGAAATCCTGTTCAGCAGCCTTGGCGTTCTCGTCTCCATAAAACGCGCTGGTCACTTCAGCAGCCAGTTGCATTTTCGCATCACGAGGATGCAGACCGCCCTCTTTCAATGCTTTTTCCATGCTGTTCACTTTCTCTGGCGACCAGCGTGTAACCAGGCGGAAATAGGTCGGCATGCAATCATCAGGAATGCTCATCATCTTCCCATACATGTCTTGGGGGGTTGTATTGATGGGAACATGATTTCCTAGCGATTTGCTCATTTTTTCAACCCCATCGGTTCCCGGCAATATCCCCAGGCAAATAGCGATGTTGGGTTTTGCCCCCAAGGCAGTCATAACCTTGCGCGCCGCAGTGACAATATTGAAAAACTGGTCGGTACCCCCCACCTGCACATCTGCCTGCAATTGATATGCATCATAGCCCTGCATGATGGCATATAAGGTTTCGTGAACATATAACGCGTCACCACGTTCCCAACGCAGTTTAAATTTCTCACGGCTAAGAAATTGCTGAATTGTAAAATTCTGCGCCAGCTGTATGATTTCAGCAAAACTCAATTTGGATAACCATTCCGAGTTATAACGGATAATCGTTTTTTGCGGATCAAGGATGCGGAAAGCCTGTTCGGCATAGGTTTGTGCATTAGCACGAATCTCTTCATCTTTCAGTACGGGTCGAGTAACATCTTTATCTGAGGGATCCCCGATCAGAGCAGTGTAATCTCCAATCAGAAAGGTCACCTCATGGTCAAATTCCTGAAATTGGCGCAATTTCCGCATGGTAACTGTATGGCCTAAGTGCAAATCGGCTTTGGTCGGGTCGTAACCACAATATACTTTTAATGGACGCTGTTCTTTTTCTGCCTGCAACAAACGTTCACGCAACTCAGTCTGCATGGCGTTTTTTATTTCTTCATCCCCATACTCAGTTCCCTGCATGAGGATTTCAACCTGCTCTTCGATGTGCACACTTGCCTCCAAAAAAACCTAAGAATATCAAATGATGGATGATTATACCAGTCAGCGTTTATGTGATTTACTCTACCCATGTAAGCCAAAAAAAGCCTGTGCTATAATCAGCGCAGGTTTTAGCCATGGAAAGCGTTCTTGTGCTCAATGCGAATTTCGAACCATTGAATGTCTGCAACATTCGCAAAGCGGTTTGTCTTATGGTCATGGATAAAGCCCTGCTGGTCATGAACGGCAGAGGTGAGATCCATACGGTCAACCGCTCCTTTCCGCGTCCATCGGTCATCCGTCTGCAGTACATGATCAAGCGCCCGCGTCCAAAAGTGAAATTGACTCGTAAAGAGATTTTCCGCCGCGATGCATTTACCTGCCAATACTGCGGCAGCACTTCGCGGGCTCTAACCATTGATCATGTTCAACCCAGACATCTCAACGGTCCACACAGCTGGCAGAACGTGGTTACAGCCTGCGCCTACTGCAATCACAAGAAGGGCGGCCGTACATTGGAACAATCCGGCATGAAATTACTGAAGAAACCAGAAGAGCCATCTTCTTCCCCAATTTATATCTACAGCCATTACTTATCAGCGAATGTGGAATGGGAGGAATTCCTGCGAGGCTGGTAAAAAAAAAGGTTTCTTTTGAAAAAGAAACCTCCTTTTTATCATGGCTACGCAGCCGTTTCCGTCTCGGAATCTCCAGGTTGGATTGTTTTTCTTTTGCGGAGATGGTTGAAGATCAGCATCCAAGTTGCGAACACAGCCACACATGCCATGCTGATCTGATTAATATTCACATTGCCAACTAGAGAAGGATCCACACGGATGAACTCCAGCAGAAAACGACCGACTGGATATACGATCAAGTACACATACAACAAATCACCCGGCAGCAGCTTCTTTTCAAATTTTTGCTCAAGGAAAAGAAGCAGGAAAAAGTTAAATAGATTCCAGATGGATTCATACAGGAACATCGGGTGAAAGCGGGAAAACTGCTCATAACCGGCTAAACGGTGCGCAGGATCAATGTAAATTCCCCAGGGAAGGTTCGTGGGTGGTCCATACAACTCCTGGTTGAAAAAATTTCCCCAGCGACCGATGGCTTGCGCCAGTGCTAAGCCAGGCATAATAATATCTGCCCAAGTTAGGAAATCCAATTTTTTACGTTTGGAATAGAGCAACAAGGCGATCACACCGCCTAAAACCGCTCCTGGGATGCCCAACCCTCCCTTGCGGGTATTCAATATTTCTATTGGATGTGAAAAATAATACTCTGCTCCCACGCCCATTGAGGCTGAAGGCGTAAAAACGTGCCAGAGACGAGCGCCAACAATTCCGAAAATTAGAAGCCAGGGCACCATATCCCATACATATTCACTATCCAATCCGCGCTTGCTAGCTTCTTTGACTGATACCCAAATTGCTGCCAGCACTCCTATCATGATTATGATCCCGTAAAAATATATTTTTAAAGGGCCAATTGTTAAACCATCAGGCATGTTAAAATCCTTTCCAGTACGATATTCGCATAATTCTAATGCAATTCTTTCCAGGCAAAGAATAATCTCTGCAAGATTGTCACAAAGGTCAAAGCAGTTAGAATGCCCAACCCGATTAATGGCTTGGCGAATACCAGACTAAGGAAGATCACCAAGCAGCGTTCTACGCGGGTTAGAATCCCTACTTTTGGATCTGATCCCAAAGATTGAGAACGGGCACGCACATACGAAACCAGCAAGCTGCCTGACAAAGCCAGCAAAACCAGCAGGCAGCCCGTCTCATCTTGGTGCCCAAGGAAATACAGCATCAAACCCAGCATAATGGCAATTTCAGAAACGCGGTCAGCAACTGAATCTAGCAGTGCTCCGAAGGGTTTCGAGTTACCCAGCTCACGCGCGAGCGCACCATCCAAGGCATCCAAAAGTCCGCTGGTAAGTACGATCCAAGCCCCAATTTGCAGCTGTCCTTGATGGATAAAATATGCTCCGGCACAATTGCCAATCACTCCCAGCAGAGTAACCGTATCAGGTTTTATGCCGATTTTGGCCAATGACCGCCCTAGGGAATTCAAGATCTTACCAAACAGGCTGCGGAGTCTCTCTGTCAATGTCATTGCGCCATGTAAACCACTTTCGTGAGATTTTATTCATCCGGTAAATCAGGATGTTCGGGGTCTTCCTGAGGCAGAACTTCCCTCTCCCTGCCGCCTGATTCCACCGGACCAACAATGCCACGCTCTTCCAGTTCATCCATCAATCGGGCTGCCCGGGGAAAGCCGATGCGCAGTTTGCGCTGGAGCCTTGAAGTTGATGCACGCCCCTCCCGCCTTACCAATTGTATGGCTTCTTCAATCAGATTATCGGAATCATCAGAAAGCAACGGCACTAAATCTTCCCAAGGGATGGAGATTTGCTCATCCTCCTCATGATCAACGGCATTTTTCCAATAACCAATCACACTTTCGATTTCGCGGTCATCAATCAATACTCCCTGCGCCCGTTTCAGCCCTGCTGTTTCAGGATCCAGGAAGAGCAGGTCGCCTTGCCCCATCAAAGTCTCTGCGCCATTGGTATCCAGAATGACACGTGAATCCACCGATGAAGAGGTCATAAAAGAAATGCGGGCAGGGAAGTTAGCCTTGATCAAACCGGTAATGACATCCGTGCTGGGCCTCTGTGTGGCAACCACCAGATGAATGCCAGTAGCACGTGCCATCTGCGCCAGCCTCACTAAGTACCCCTCAGTCTGGTCGGGCGCTGACATCATCAGATCCGCCAATTCATCAATGAAGATTACGATCTTCGGCAATTGAGCTTCCCCCTTGCGTGCTATTTTGGCATTAAATGCATCCAGGTCTCGCGCATTGAAATATTCGAGCTTGCGATAGCGGTCTTCCATTTCCTTGA
>ENA-ORXD01002171-ORXD01002171.1-sediment-metagenome-genome-assembly--contig:-NODE-2171-length-13774-cov-17.291232_pt1 | contig 13774 bp, 11 predicted proteins | sample MGYA00237862_ERZ511471 | MGnify/ENA metagenome assembly ERZ511471 | reverse complement strand
TTGCTGAAGAACGTTAAGTCCCGCCAGGATCAGCATCCAACCCGGTAAAACCAGCAGCAACGGCGATTTCATTTTGATTAATACCAGCAAGCTTAATAACGCAAAGAGCCATACCCAACCCCCACCATTCTGGAAGGTGAGCCAGAAGGTATAAGCATGATCCATGTTTTCTGCGGCAAGCGCGTGGTTCTGTAAAACCGCCTGAAAAATTCCCATACGAAATAAACTTATTGTTTGGATCGCCAGGACGATGCCCATCGGAATCAGGATAAGCAGAATATATTTGTACTTCTTGAATGCGCTTTTTAGATTATCAGCGGAATTAGTAATCCAAGAATAAAGCAATACGCTGATTGAAAAAGCCACCCAATGAATGATTGTTCCGTAGTGGGTAAGGGCAATTCCCAAAATTAACATTGCTAATTTCCAGGGGAATTTTCTGGGTGAATTTACCCATTCAAGCGAAGCGTCGCACGCCAGCGCCAGGAAGCCCAGCGCGAGAAGATACGGAAACCGGCTCCATGAGACCAGGTATGTTGGAAAGGGGGTAACCAAAGAATAAATGATGACTGTAAGCCAGGCCGCGAGTTGGGATTGCAAGAGCCTTTGCGCGAGCGGATAAATCGAGAGACTTGAAAAAACACTGATCCACAAGCCTGCAATCAACATGGCTTCAGGTACACTGGAATGCAATCCCTGATGAATATAGGTGCTGATGAGGTGGTAAGCGATCGGGTAAATATCACCCGGGATTAACGCGCCGTTTTGGATGATCGTGGTCACCTTGTCATAATGATTCAGACCATCTACCCAGGCCGGAACATAGAGATTTTTAAACTGGTAGGCTCGTAACAGGATCGTGCTTACCAAAACCAGCAAAAGTAAGCCCCATTTTTTTATGACAGTTTTGGTGAAATGAATTCTCGTTTTGTTGGAAAGAATATTGATCGCAATGAGTAAATCGGCTGGCCCAAACAGCAGGATCCAAGAGAAAGGTGAGCCGGGGAGAATCGCAAACCGGCTCATCAGCCAGGCAAGAATAATCGCCACGATCAACCCAATGCAAAGCGCATAGAAAAATCTGTTTTCTGTGGATTGTTCACCAGCTGAGGTCAATGAAAGCGTTGAACCAATTGCCAAGGTGATAAATGTGATCAGGAAACAAACGGCGACACGGGGCAGGATGGAGTTGAAATTAGCAAAGGTATTGGCGGTGAAAAGGGATGTTCCCGTATGGTAGGTCAATGTAGCTGCCTGGTTGGTTTGATCCAGAAGGGCTACAGGATGATCGGCGGAAAGCGTATTTGATCCGCCCCAGAAAGCAAAGGGTGTTTCATTGGATGGATTTTCCAATTCGAGCCAATAAGAACCTTCGCCAATAGGAGCTTGCGGAAAGAAGTGAATTGTCAGCTTGCCTAATGGGAGAGATTGCCGTTGAAGCATTACGGGAATGGGTACGCGCATTCCATCTTTCTCCCGGAACAGATGAATCACAACCGGAGACTTCTGCCAGGGAAGAATCTTTTGAGGAGCGAAAAAATACAAGGTTAGTGAATTGAAACCACCAGACGCATGCGGAATTTCCTGGCTCAGCATCTGCCTGGGTTGTATGGTAACCAACTGGTCTCTGGCAGGTTGGCTGGAAAATGGATCAGAAATATTTCCCCACAGCCCTTGAAATCCAGCCCAAACGCCAAATAATAACAAGCTAAACGCGGTTAAAAATCCACGATATTTCATAGATCCTATTTTAAGATCAAAACCGGGAATTTACCCGGTTTTGAGAAAAAACATCCTGAGATACAGCGTGATTTTATTCTGGTGTGGCGGAAGGAGTGAGGGTGGCACCTTCAACCACTAATGTAAAGTCCATTCTGCCAAAATTTGCGCCTTCCTCATTGGTCAATACCCACAATGCGTATTTCGAACCGGCGGTTTCGGGGGCCATGGCATCAATAAGCAATTCAACCGTGTCGCCAGGTTTTACATCTTTGGGGAAGAAATACGAATTAGCGTTTTCATGGAGTTTATCTCCCGCGTAGTAACGGTAAGTGTATTTGGTGGTCCAGGTGGTGGTACCGGTGTTTTTCATCACCCATACCAGATCAAATTTTTCGCCCGGTTTCTTAATGATCCCATCTTGCGGATCATTGCTTACCCAATCTGCTTTATCAGGTAAATTGGCTGGGGCGGGCGTGGCTGTGTTTAATCCTGGCAATCCAATTTGCGCGGTGGATTGGGGAGTGCCTTCACCCGGCAAGGGCAAAGTCGGGATTGCTTCGGTGGGTTCGGGTGTGGCAGTCGGCTCGGGGGTGTTGGTTTGGGTCGCGGTAGGTTGGGCGGCCGCAGTTTGGGTTAACTGAACCGCGACGGTTTCGGCTGCCTGGGTATAAATAAGGTTGGCGTCGGGGGTGGGTTCAGCGGGTCCACCACAGGCGCTGAGGATGATTCCCATAGCGATGAGTAAAGCCGCGCTGGCAATCATTTTTTTGTTCTTGTTCATTATGAGGATACCTCCTGATTTTTAAATCCAAAATTTTCCTTGTGGTTGCGCTGATTCAATTGTTGAGGCCAAAGTGAGGGGAATCAGTCGCTCCAAATCAGCGATTATACCTTTGGAGACAACTTTACGCAATTATTGAAGCGGGGGCTGCCAATCTTCGGAGTTTATTGGTGCTGTTGATGGGGTTTGAAAACCTCTTTCGCCACGGAAGGCAAAACGGGTGATGGCACCCGGGTTTATTGTAACATTGGTTGTGTAGCGTTCTTCCAAGTATAGGATGGTGATGCGATAATTTCCGGCAGGTAAATCGCCGATGGCCAGGTTTTCCTGATAATATTCATCGCTAATGACACCAGTTTGCCCATAACTGATCACTTCCCAACGTTGGTTGGAGTCCAGAGAGGTGATATATACCGTTTGGCGGGTGAGCAGCGATCCATTAGTATTTTGAAGTTTCCCTACCAAAACGCCACTCCCTTGGGGAGGAGTAATCCATAATTCCGGATTGCGTGTGGTGTAAAAACTGTTGGTTTCAACTCGAACCTCAAAATGGAGATGGGGCCCGGTGGTGAACCCTGTCGTGCCAATTATGCCTAAAGGTGTGCCAGCTTCCACACGCTGCCCGTTAATCACGTCCAGGCGATCCATATGGGCATAAACGGTATACAAATTTCGGCCATTCCAACCAAAATCATGCTTTATCGCTACTGCTAATCCATACGGATCGTCCTCCTGGTTTTCGTAGCGATTAAAAAGCCCGTAGCCAGCGTGAATCACTTTCCCAGGCCCGGCGGCGATTACGGTGGTCCCGCGGGGAGATGGAATATCGATACCAGTATGGACGATATCTGTGCCAAAGAAGACACCTCCATAGCGGTAATCGGCTAAAGGCCAATTGACCTCGTCCACAGCGATGGGGCGGGAGAAATAAAAGTGATCATTTGGGCTCAGCGCCCAAGGCGCCGGGTAAAGCGGGGCACGCCAAAGTGAAATTGGATCAGGTCCGGGGGTGGGAAAAGTGAATCTTAGCGGGTCCTCAGCTGCGGGGGGAGCAAGGGTTGGCTTTGATTGCACTTCTGGTAGTTGTGGAGGGTTGTCTACCGATGGGTTTGTGGGTTGTTCTCCTGGCTGATTCTCTGTAATTGGATCTTGAACTCCTAAATAATCAACACGCTGGTTACTTAATGGCTGGCAGGCAGCCAAGATTAAACTCAATGATAAGCCAAGCCAGATTTTTCCACTTAAGTGAGATAGGCTCATCTTCTACTCCACGATCGGTGTCCAGGTAGGACGGATGGTTGCCTGCGGCTGGGTCGCCTGATCCGTTTGGGGAGTATCCATTGGGGTTTGCGTTTGCGCGGGGGTAGGCGTAGGGACAAGGGTGGCGGTTTGCAATGCTTCAGGTGGATAAAGTTCATCCATAGCTGTTTGCCAGTCAATTTGGTCTGTAATCACAAATTGGTTAAACCGTGCTGCCGGGTAATAGCTTCGCCAATTTTGCAATGCAGGCAAACGCTGCCAACCAAATCGAGCCGCAAGGTCTGTAAAATCAATCCAATAACCGGATGGGATTTCCGCGCTGGAGCCACCATTTTCGTAAGCGGTTGGTTCCCCATTGAATCGACTGTTTAGATCCCAGACAGGCGTATGCAGAGGAATGCCTTGAGAACCATCCTGATAGCGCGTGCGGATATACACTCGCCAATAAACCTGCCCGTTATAATCTTCCCGGATTATCGCCATCCAGCCGGCTTGCAGGGGTAAAGGATTGACTGAAAACGCGCGCCCTGTGTACAACCAGTTTTGCTTCAAGGGTAAACTGGGTGGTTCGGTGATGGGTGTAAACGCTTTTTCCAGGCTGGAAAGGAAATCCCATCCAGCTTCGGCAGCCACCCACGAACGCAACTGCCTGAAGGACTCATCCACCGTATCGTGCAGATATGGATAGGGTGCGGCGACATCATCTAATTGCACAACTCCGAACCGGCCGGAGGGGGGGAGTGGGTTAATATCTAATTTAGGCGACCAAAGCAAGGGATTTGGATCCGCAGCCCCAGTGGGAAATGGATAATTCGTGAGCACCTGGACATTTGCAGAAGTAGCACAATCGAGTCCGAGCACTTTTCCTGGCAACGTTTTCGCCGGGCTGGGTAACAGATTGGTGAGAGAATTGATTCCAAAAAGAGAAACCTGATTGGGTTCTTCCTGGATCGCGTAGAGGTTTGAAGAATTCGAACAAAATACCGGATTTGATCCGCTGATCAAAGGAATTGGGTCTGAGTTCTCTTTCCAAATAATGATCTGGTGATTGCCCTCAATAATTGCGGACCATGCCAGCTGGCTGCCATCTTTTGACCATCTCGGTTGAGTTTCAGGTTGTTGGTTGTTACGGGTAAGGTTATAGAACCGGTCCTGGGCATTATCCAAAGCGGCCAACCAAATATCTTCATCCCCATCTCGAGTGGAAACGAAAGCAATCCTGCGACCATCCGGCGACCAGGATGGGGAAGTATCGGCGGCTGGGTTTTGGGTTAATCGGATGATGGGCTCATCCGGATTCTGCAGCGAACGGATGATGATTTCTAGATTGTTATCAATATAGCTCTCATAAGCCAACCATTGCCCATCTGGCGACCAGCTTGGCGCGCCATCATATTCTGGGGTGTCGGTGATGCGGGTGATCACACCGTTGGTTAAATCAAGGGTAAAAAGATCCCAATACCCATTGCGACGGGAGCTAAAAGCGATTTTTGTTCCATCGGGGCTGAATGCCGGGGTAATATCGTCGTATGGGCTGTTGGTCAAGCGGATAAGGGATAAATTTTGGGGCTGGTATGCGAAGAGATGTGAATAATAACCATCCGCAATGGATAAGACCAGAAATCCATTTTCCTGTAAACCCTGGGGATTCAGCCAATAGGAATTCACTAACGTTGAATCAGGTTGTTGTGCCTGGGCGAAGATGGTTGGGGTAGGTCCTGGTTGATTGGCGGTTGGAAGAATTCCCTGGATAAGCGGCATTTCCCGTTCTTGAATACGGGGAATTACCACAATAGCCATGAGGATGATATTTAAAATGACTAATACCAGCAGTAAGCGAAACAGTTTTCGTTTCGACTTTCTTGGAGGTATTTCCTCGATTATTTCATTCAGATTATTTGATTCCATGATCTGCCATACTATTGGGTATTAAATTTATGGAGTGGTGTTCTGCGAATTAAAAAATATCATTGGATCGAACATCCTGAAGGTATTGGTTACTCTCCAGAGGCAATAGTTGGTCATTTCCTCATCCGTAGCGCCATTTTCATAGTGCGCCATCGATGGAAATGGATAACCAGCAGGTCCAACCCGGGCCTCCAGATGCAGGTGGACGTTGACAGACATTCCACTTGTGCCCACTTCTCCAAGTGTTTGGCCGCAAACAACTTGATCTCCGATAGTAACGGTAGGGGGGGTCTTAAGATGGGAGTATAAGAGGTATAAGGACTCTTTATTCCCATCGATTGAAACAGAATTCAAGTTGGGGCAATAAAGCGCCGGATGTGGTTCAACCTGACCTTTTTCTGGCAAAACACTGGCTAATTGTGGAACCGTCTTTTCAACCGAATCCAAGTCGGTCTCAATGATCACTGCAAAGCCGTATGGGGGGCGATTATTAATGATTCCAACGACCTTGCCAGGAAATACAGCGTTGACCATGAGGCCATCCATGGAGGTCAATTCGCCGAAGCGATAAAAAGCAAGATCTACGCCATGATGTCCATCGTCCCGGCCAGGCGGCGGCGCTTCAAATGGATTACTGATGATTGATGGCAAATCAGCTATGGCGATCTTCTCCAGAGGTGAGCATGCCTGTAATTTGGGTTCTGCGGTGAAAGTAGGCGTAGCGACTGGTTTTGTAGGAGTAGATGATGGGAGAATTGGGGTGAGTGTCGGGCTGATTCGGATTTCATCAGTTTGGGCGACGTTGACCACCATATTTGGATTGGATTGATTTGACTGGCAGGCTGACAGGATTAAGACTGCTAACAAGAAAAAAGTTTTCGAGAGCCGAGCCAGTTGTTTTCTTTTCATTAATATTCCGTCATAAATGTTACAGAATTGAGATGATTATACTTCAATCCAATTATATAAAATAACCGGCGGATTTCCGCCGGTTAACAAAGGTGTTAGTTCTGAGGTCTTGATTAAGGAATAATCTTGCGACATTCCATATAGAAGCGTTTCTCTTTGGCTTCCCCCATTGAGAAAGTTTTCCGTGGAAGAGCTCCATCCAGGATTACCGTCTTGAATAAATCGCTCTTGTCCATGCCTGGCAGGATGAATCCCAGATTGCCAGTTTGGGAGCCGAGCTTCGCGACGACATCCGCGCCATGAACATAATCGATACTTGCGGCTGCACCGCTCTTGAGCCATTTGTCCAGAAATTGTTGTAATGTGCCTACAGCCAGATTGAGCTCCGGTTGGCTGATTTTGATCAATCCAAAACCAGCGGGTTCGACTACACCCATCACCTGTTCATTGGAGGGTTGGTTCTCGACCGCTTCCAGCATGCTTTCCAGGTCTTTACAGGATTGGTAGGCAAATCGATTTCCAAATTCGGATTGCATGGCAGTTTTAAAATCCTGCTTCACGTTGAATAAAACACGGTGAATTGGCTCGAATACCAGGGCGTCATCGTGCACATTTTCCAGTTCCACCAGCGCGTAACGAGCCGGGTGATCTGGCCCAACCTGATCCTTGATTTTTTCCCAGATGGCTTTGGCAGTCGCCAATGAATGATTCCCATCTCCCATTGCAAACAGAAGCACATCTTGGGGATTAGATAGATCGTACTTGGATTGGAATGTCTGAGGATCCGCTAATTGAGTCAAAGCGTTGATAACTTTTTCAAGAAGTGATGGATCCTCCACCAGGTATCCGGTTAAATGACCGCTGCCAAGCATGAGATCGAAATCGTATAATTTTTTTAGATTGGCGGTTTGGGCAGCTAAAGGTTCTATTACGGTTTTTTGTGGATCGTCAATCAAAACGAGGATATGCGGTAACTCTAAACTTGCACCTTCGCGAATTTTCATGCGGGGTGGCAGGCGTTCAATGATGGTGCCTTCCGTGGCGCGGATCAGGCTTTGGGAGCCTTTTGAATAATCATAGCGATCAAGGTCCAATGCAATCATTATTCCGCGGCGAACAGCACCATTAATGGCCCGTTCCACCAAAATTAATCCATCTACCTTCTGGAACAAGCCTTCTTGCAAATAATTTGCCATGCTTTGTTGGGCTTTTTTGGTAAGTTCGTCTTTTTGAGGTGATTCCAAAAACACCTCAGGTAATGTGATTCGCAAGGTGGAAGGGGAATCGCCCACGAGTTTTTCAACCTCGTGCCAATATTCCGGTTCAGAGGTGAATTGGTCGCATGCAATCACGGCCCATTTATGGGGATCGATGCCGGGACCAGGAAGGTAAACTTCAGGAATCTGGAGACCAATATTCGAGAAAATTTTCATAGCTTATCCCTTTACAAGAAGTATGGTAAGTAGCGATTAACATTGTAGCGTTTTTTGGGCGTTCGCAAAAGTGACTTTTTACCAAAAATTAAAAAAAGCGCCCATAAAGGGCGCTTGAACACTTATGTAAGACTCTATTCAAATAAATATGCCAGTCCAACCGTGCCGGGTCCGGTGTGAGTACCAATGACCGGACTTACATCGGCTGCGACGGTTTCCACAATCACTTCGGCGGGAAGCATTTTGCAAACTTCATCCAATAAGATTTGCGCTTCGGTGGGGGCATTGGCATTCAGACATGCCAGGTGTACTTTCTTATACCCTTCCAATTTTCGCTGAACCAGTTGGATTGTGCGCTGAATGGCTTTACTTTTTGTGCGCACTTTTTCGGCTGCTTCAATCCGGCCATCCCGAAGCTCCAGAATGGGTTTCAGGTTTAATGCAGTACCCAGGAATGCGGCAGCTCCGCCGATCCGCCCACCGCGGTGCAAAAATTCAAGCGTATCCACGACAAAGGTTGCGCCAGACCGATCAGGCATTTCTATAATTGCCTGGAGACATTCTTGAAGGGTCGCGCCATTTTTTGCCAGGCGCGCAGCAGCTAATGCTTGAAAGCCCAATGCCATTGAGGCGGCTTTTGAGTCAAAAATCTCAATCGGTGCGCCGGGAAAGTTTGCCTTTGCCTGCGTTGCAGAATCGATGGTTCCGGAAAGTTTGGAAGAAATGTGTATACTGAGGATCTCGCACCCTTCACTTAATAATTTTTCATATAGGTGAATGAATGCGGCCGGGGTTACCTGAGAGGTGGTTGGCATGACTTTTGAGTTTGCCAGGGCATGATAGAATTCGGCGGGGGTGATGTCAATCCCGTCTTGATAGATTGTTTCACCCCAAATTACCTGTAATGGCAAAGAATATATCGGTAGGTCTGCCAAAAGACTCGATGGGATACCGGCGGTACTATCTGTAACGATGGCAACTTTTGAACTCATATGCTGAACTCTCCTTGAATATGGTCTCAGATGGACCCTTCTTAATTTACATTATTCGTAAGTTTTAAACCCCTCCATGATGAATCAGTTACGAATTTCAAAGTTGGAATCTTTTATTAAGAAATATGTATCCCTTGACCAAACCGGGCTTAATTGCTAAAATTCGTGGGTTGATGCCCGGTAAAATGTGGGTGTCGTTTATTTAACTTTTAATCAATCAAGCGAGACATCTTTGTTCGAAAATCTAACTGGTCGGTTGAATGACATCTTCCAGCAATTGCGCCGGCGAGGGAAGCTCTCTGAGGCGGATGTGGATATGGCCATGCGTGAAGTGCGCCTGGCATTGCTCGAAGCGGATGTGCATTATAGCGTGGTAAAGAGCTTTGTGGCGAAAGTGCGTGAGCGCGCAGTTGGGCACGAAGTCTCGAAAGCATTAAATCCGGGCCAGCAGGTGATTAAGATTGTTCACGAAGAGTTGATCGCGACCCTCGGTGAGCCAGATCGCTTAAATCTGAGTGGACCAAAACCACGAGTCGTCATGATGGTCGGCCTGCAGGGCGCTGGTAAAACTACTGCTACAGCCAAGTTAGCCAAGATTCTACGCAGTCAAGGGGAGCGGGTGTTGTTGGTTGCCGCTGACCCTTACCGTCCAGCCGCGATTAAGCAATTACAAACTCTGGGCCAACAAATCGGCGTGGATGTTTTCACACGTGAGGGTGTTAAACCACCGGAATTAGCCGCTCAGGCATTTGACCTTGCGCAAAAAAGTGGCGTTTCCGCGATGTTGATTGATACCGCGGGCCGTTCTCAATTGGATGATTCGTTGATGCAAGAGTTGCAAGCGATCTCCAAACGTGTTCCGGTGAATGAAACGCTCCTGACAGTTGATTCAATGATTGGCCAGGAAGCGCTGCATATTGCGGAAGGTTTCCGTGATTCGGTAAAATTAACCGGTCTGGTGTTGACGAAAATGGATGGCGATTCCCGCGGCGGCGCTGCGATTTCCATTCGTTCGGTTACTGGGGTGCCGATCAAGTATTTGGGCACTGGCGAAGGGTTGGATGCGCTTGAAAGCTATGATCCGCGCAGATTAGCCTCGCGGATTCTGGGTATGGGTGATATGATCGGTTTAATCGAACGAGCGGAAGCCGCGTTTGATGAACAAAATGCCCAGGACCAGGCGCAAAAGATGCTTTCGGGACAGTTTTCCCTGGAAGATTTCGCGCAGCAGTTACGCCAGGTTAAAAAAATGGGACCGCTGTCTCAGATTTTGGATATGATGCCTGGAAATATGGGGCAAGCAGCCCGAAATATTGACCCGGCAGATGCCGAAAAGCAATTGAAACGGACTGAGGCAATCATCAATTCGATGACTGTTAAAGAGCGAAAAAACCCCGATATTCTGAATGCCAGCCGCCGCCGGCGAATTGCAGCCGGATCGGGAACCGATGTGCAAGATGTAAATCGTTTGATCAAGCAGTTTCGAGAAACTCAACGCTTGTTCAAACAAATCAAGAAAACAGGCGGACGAGGATTACCACGTCTGTTTGGGTAGCCAGGTAGTAAAGAGTAGTTCGCGCCTCCTTCCGCGTCCCTATAACTCTTGAATACTGGAATAAAAAAAGTAAGTTACAATAGTACAAAATAAGTCGAAAAACAGGAGTATTCAAAATGGTTCGAATTCGCTTACGCCGAGTAGGTTTGCGTAAACAACCCAGCTACCGCATTATTGCCGCCGACAAAGAAAGCCCCCGCGATGGCAAATTCCTTGAAATTTTGGGTTTCTACAACCCTCGTACTGAACCCGCCACGATCGAAGTTAAAGAAGATCGTGTATATGATTGGATGAGCAAAGGCGCTCAACCCAGCGAGTCAACAGAAAAATTGTTCAAAACCATCGGTTTGTTAGATCGCTTTGCCCGCTACAAGAAGGGTGAGTCCTTAGAGACATTACTGGCCGAAGCGCAAGCGCGCAAAGAAAGTCAGAAAACTGACCAGCGCACTCGCCGCGACTAATAGACTGATCAAAGCAAAAATAGCAGTGCCTGTCTGACGGCACAGAAAAGGATATGCCGTGAAGGAATTGGTGGAATACATCGCCAAATCTCTTGTGGAACATCCCGAAGAAGTATATGTGAAACAAGAAAGAGTTGGCGGCAACAAAGTAAGACTTGAACTGCGCGTAGCCAAGGACGATATGGGACGCGTCATTGGTAAAGGCGGCCGGGTTGCCAATTCTGCGCGCATTCTGCTGCGTGTCGCAGCTGCGCGCGAGGGAAAGCAAGCTAATCTGGATGTTGTAGAACCACGATGAGCAACAAAGACGCTTCTCTCAACCGGCGTATGGATGGATCATCTGGCTCGCCCAATTCGGGCGAGCCTATGTTCTTAGTAATTGGTCGCCTTCGCCGCCCGCATGGGGTGATGGGTGAAATTGGCATGGAAGTGCTTACCGGCTTTCCTGAGCGAATCCGCAAGGGGGGCACATTGCTGGTTGGAGAAAATCACCGAGAATTGGTGATTGAAGGCATCCGACCCCATGGAGATGGTTTATTACTCAAATTCGTAGGATTTTCCAGCCGCGATGAAGTTAGCGTATTGGTCAATGAATTGATCTACAAATCTGCGAGTAATTTACCAAAACTTCCAGATGGTGAGTATTATCACCATGATTTAATTGGCCTTGAGGTTGTTTCTGATTCGGGGCAAACTCTGGGTAAATTAGTGGAAATACTTGAAACGGGGGCGAATGATGTTTATCGGATTATTGCCGATGATGGTAAAGAAATTCTGCTTCCTGCGATTGAATCAGTGATTTTGAAAGTAAGCCTGGATGAGGGGCGTATGACTGTCCGGCAACAAGAGTGGTTATAAAGGCTGGTCCATTGGTATGGATGAAAAAGCATATTGGATTGGATTCAACCTTGTAAAAGGGGTTGGAGCAGTCCGGCTCCAGGGATTATTGGATTTCTTTGGAAATCTTGAAACCGCCTGGAATGCTCCCTCGGATGCATTACGACAGGCGGGTCTCACTGAAAAGATCGTCGAACAATTCCTTCTGTTGCGCAAACAGGTGGATCTTCAACGAATTTTAGAAAAAACCGATCAAGACGGGATCAAAATCTTCACCTGGAAAGATGATAACTACCCGCGCCGGCTCAGAGAAATAGATCAATCTCCCCCGGTCATTTATTGCCTCGGCAATTTCGAACCCGAAGATGAATGGGCTGTGGCAATTGTTGGGACGAGGCGGGTTTCTTCTTACGGTCGCCAGATCACCCATGAATTGGCTGCATTTTTAGCCAATCATGGAGTGACAGTGGTCAGCGGTTTGGCGCGGGGGGTAGATGCGCTAGCGCACCAAACCACATTAAATCAAGGGGGGAGAACTTTTGCGGTTTTGGGTAGTGGAGTTGATCGAATTTACCCGCCCGAACATCGCAAGATGGCGCAAGAAATTATGGAAAGTGGGGCAATCATCAGTGACTACGCTCCAGGAACTCCTCCAGACGGTAGTAATTTCCCTCCAAGAAACCGGATTATCTCAGGTTTGTCGTTAGCTACGGTGGTTGTGGAAGCAGGAGAAACCAGCGGAGCGTTGATCACAGCCAATTTCGCGGCTAATCAGGGAAGGGATGTCTTCGCGGTACCTGGCAGTATTTATGCACCGCAATCAATTGGGACTAATCGCCTGATATTAGATGGCGCCAGACCATTATTAAAAATGGAAGACGTTCTGGAAAGTTTGAATCTTGAGCATATCTTTGAAAAACAGACCGCGCGAAAAATATTGCCTGCGGATGAAGTAGAAGCGAAATTGTTAAAAGTGTTAGGAAGAGAACCCCAGCACATCGACGACATCAGCAATAACAGCGGATTGTCCATTGATAAGGTGTCTGCGACTCTCGTTATGATGGAATTAAAAGGAATGGTGCAGCAAGTAGGTGGGATGAATTATGTCTGTATTCAAGAGCCAAATGGAAACTATCTTTTTTAGGACGGTGAATCATGCTTGAACACACATATGCCGTGATCATGGCTGGCGGTGGTGGAACGAGATTATGGCCGCTCTCGAGAAAAGCTAGCCCGAAACAAATGCTCAGGTTAGGTTCAGACCGAACCCTGTTCCAGCAAGCGGTTGATCGCCTGAAAGGTCTTATCCCAAATGAAAGTATTTGGGTGGTCACAGTAGCTGAGCAAGCAGTAGAATTACAAAAACAATGCCCTGAAATCCCAGTTGAGAATTTCTTGCTTGAGCCAATGCCAAAAGGCACCGCTTCTGTGGTTGGTTTTGCTGCGGCGACATTGCGCAAAGTTGATCCCGAATCGACCATGATCATCTTAACCGCTGATCATTTTATCCAGAATATTCAGGCGTTTCATATCTATTTACGCAACGCGGTATCCATTGCTCAAGATGGATACCTGGTAACTTTGGGGATTGAGCCCACTTATCCCGCAACAGGTTACGGGTATATCCAGCGCGGAGAGCCATTATCCGCTCCGCAAAAGGTTGAAGCGTATCGGGTGGTTAAGTTTAAAGAAAAACCTACCCTGGAAGCCGCTCAGGTAATGCTGGCTGGTGGAGACCATGCCTGGAATTCCGGTATGTTTATTTGGCGGGCAGATCGAATTTTGGAAGAATTTGCCTCCAGTATGCCTGATTTGTATCGGAATCTGTTGGAAATTCAAGCGGTATGGGGTAGTAAAGATCAAAAAAAGGTGGTAGATTCTGTCTGGCCAACAATTCATCCGCAAACCATCGATTA
>ENA-ORXD01002170-ORXD01002170.1-sediment-metagenome-genome-assembly--contig:-NODE-2170-length-13781-cov-18.520870_pt1 | contig 13781 bp, 11 predicted proteins | sample MGYA00237862_ERZ511471 | MGnify/ENA metagenome assembly ERZ511471 | reverse complement strand
CCCGCCCTTGCCCCCCACCTAAACGCATTATCGGCTTGCTGAGATGTGGCTGTAGAATGCCCCAGGCTGACTACCACACCCGCTGAAACCAATTTTCGGATGACATCTTCGGAGCCAGGCAATTCGGGAGCCAGCGTCACCAGCTTCACGCCATTTTTTGGGTTCCAATCGGAAATTAGACTCAATTCGGGAGATTTAAGATACTCAACGCGGTGAGCGCCTTTCTTCTCTGGGTTCAGGAATGGACCTTCAATATGCCATCCCAACGGAAATGCTCCGAGATAATCGTCTGGTTTTCCCGCCTTCCAGATATCCAGTGCCTTTTGGATCTTTTCCATGGGGGAGGTAATCATAGTTGGCAAAAAACTCGTAACGCCTATACGAATGAGCTGTTTCCCAACTTCCCAAATCGATTCGGGGTTATGGGAAAAATCAAATCCAAATCCCCCATTAATTTGGATATCAATTAAGCCAGGAGTAAGCAACAAGCCCTGGGCATCTATCAATTGAGTTTGCTTTTTAGGGGGAATTTTCTTCATGCTTATTGAGATAATACAGCCATCGCGGATCAAGATGAATTGATTTTCAAGAAGTTTATCCCCAGATACAACTCTTGCATTGAAAATAATTAAATCGCGCATGATCTTATCCTATTAAAGGCTGATGAAACCTAATCGACCAATCCATTGCGAGAAACAAATACAGCTGCCGCACCCAGCAACCCGGTGTCGGGTTCTAATCGAGCGAAAGAGATCATTTCAGGCTTGAATTTTACTAATTTGCATTCCTCAACCAGAATATTAAAAATTCGGGGAGCAAGCAGATCATAGCTGCGAGATACTCCACCACCCAATGCGATTCCGTCTGGCGCGAACATGTGGATTAGATTGGCAAGACCAATACCAACCCAGAAGCTCTGGAATTGTATTTGCTCTCTGGCTGAATTGGATCCATCTCTGGCCATTATATAAATTTCTTGGGCTTTTTTATCTTGATTATACAAATCCGCCCATCTTCGTTCCAGGGCTCTACCACTTGCGAGTGTTTCCCAACATCCTTTACGTCCACAAAAGCATTGAGGTCCATTCGGATCTACACAATGATGACCGATCTCGGGATGTTGATTTCGCCATCCTCGATAGATTCTTCCATCCAGAATGATTCCACCACCAATCCCAGTGCTGATGGTTGTGTAGATGAACTGGTTTTTATTTTTTCCCGCTCCCCAGAAGAATTCTGCCAATGCGGCTGCATCAGCATCGTTCTCAAGGTATGCGGGGACGTTCAAAGATGCTTGCACATCAGAGCATATTAATTTATCTACCCAGGTTGGCAGGAAAGCATTCATTAGTATTTGGCCATTCTCGAAGCTTACCTGCCCTGTACAGCCTATCCCTACACCAATCAATTGTTTTTCATGCTCAATAGCATTTCTTTTAATAATCGCGAGGATTTGCTGAAGCGAGTCTTCATATGGCTTATTGGGTTCAGTGGAGATTTCTTCTCGGGCAAAAATCTCTCCCTGCGGTGAAATAATTCCAATCGCAATTTTTGTGCCGCCAATGTCCAATGCCCCTATCGCAGAATTATTCACAGCTTCACCTCTACTTCAATTCCCACTTCAAATAAACGATTCCATGGAAGCCATACTTTTCGTAACTCAACATTCTTGATTAATCCCCTTGCAATCCAAAAAGAAGCCAGCTCTTCACAAAAATCATGAATTTGTTGCTCAATCATTTGACTTACATAACTTAAGGTATATTCATCTTCAATTCTTTCTAATGTACCACTTCCTGGAACAGGCCAATCCTCAAATAGGATTTTTGAACGTATGATCGCCTGGTATGCATAATCTTCCAGGATTCGTAATAATAAAAATGAATAGTGCGCCTGATTTGCTTCTAGATTATCTTCTGTTTTTTTTGCTGCCATTCTCAGACAACAATGGGCAAGTACTGTTCCTAAAGTATTACCTGAGGTGTTCCAACCTGCATAAGCAGTTATACCAGTGAACCAATTCTCCCAAAGTGAATTTCGTATGAGATATAGATCCGCAGCATTGTAAAATGCCACATCTGCCAGGGCAATTAATTTACCACAATCCTTTTCATTTTTCATCATCGAGATAAGAACATCATCCTGAGGAGCTTGCAGACGCATTAATTGAGCAGTTTCATTAAAAGAAGGGTGATGGAAAAATCTTTCAATAACTTTTAAATCTTCTGGCGGCAATTGTTTTTTAAATAATTGTTGATTATTCTCTACCAACCACTGAAGAATTCCGTCGCCTTGTTTGTCAACAGGCGCATTAAAGAACAAAAGGCAATCTGCTTCCTCTCTAATTTCACTGAATTTTCCACCTACTGGATGGAGATGGGCTTTTAGCAAATGGTCAAGGCTTCGGTCTTCAAAAGCGGTTACGATTTCGCGCCCCTGCTCTGCGGAGAACAATGAACTAAACTTGGGAGAGAGATTATAGTAGTTACAGGCAAATCTGGCTAATAGAACACATCCTATTTCATCGGTACCCGGATATGTGATGGCTTTTTCTTCAAGAGAGAGATGGTTGATATCTTCTTGCAATTCTCTTCGATCAGCGATATTCCAACCATAATCAGCAGTATCATCCTGGGCGAGAATTAAATAATTCAATACATCCTGGGATAAAAGGTCTAAAGCATATCTGTTAATTCGCTTATTCCGCAGTCTGGTTCTTTTATAATCTTCTCGAATGCCATTAGGAATTATCTGTATCAATTGATTGTATTCTTGTAATTCAATTAAAGAATGCTCGTTTAAAAAAATCTTATCTTCAAGATAAGAGAGTCTAAAAAAATCTTTCCCATATAATTTCCAATAAGATTTTTCCTCTTCACAAGAATTTTCTCGAGAGACTCGCTGGATAACGCTGAATGCGTCGACGAGCAAAGATGGATATTTACATCTGATATTTTTTAGGATCTCAAAATAATTTATTAATTCTTCAAATGTTTCATCACTTTTACGAGAAGCAATCAGGCCTCCAAAAATCAATGCATCAATTGAAATTATTAATCCATCCGAAGAACGGGCTTTATCGAACAACCATTCAGACAATTGGTCACGACTTGCATTTCGCCAGGGATTTCCTAACCATTCACGTGGTGGAACATCAACCGATATTCCGCCAATTTTTCCTAGTAAAACTGGATAATCATAATTTACTGGACGATCATCCAGTGGTAACAATGTGAGTTTTGAATGCTTCATCTAATTTATCTACAAAATAACGGGTTATTAATTGTGGACGAGTAATCACGCTACCAACAACAACCGCGTGTGCTCCTAGTTCTAAAGCATATTTTGCCTGGTCTGGATTCCAAATCCGCCCCTCACAGATTACAGGTGTTTTCAGGGTTGAAGCTATCTTTTGAAGCAGTTCAAAATCCGGGCCAACCAGATTAGGGCTTTCATCCGTATAGCCAGACATCGTGGTGGAAATCATATCCGCGCCTGCATGTTCAGCTAAAACAGCTTCCTGATAGTTTGAAATATCCGCCAAAACCAACTTGCTGGTTTTCAATTTTATCTGATTGATTCTTTCTTCTAAACATAGACCATCAGGGTGAGGACGATCAGTTGCGTCAACCGCGATCATATCTGCCCCGGCATTTGAAATATCCAACGCTTCTTTAATTGTTGGAGTGATATACACATCAAAACCAGGATAATTCACCTTATGTAATCCAATAATGGGGAGTTTAACTTTTTTTCTAATTGCACAAATATCACTTGCGGAATTTGCGCGAATTGCAACAGCGCCTCCCTGCTCTGCCGCCAACGCCATCGCAGCCATGATCTCCGAACCATAAAGGGGTTCTTCTTTCAACGCCTGACAGGATACTATTAATCCTTTTTCAATAATTCGCAGAAACTCTATAAAATCCATGATCATTCCTGTGTTGCGGTTTCACGAAAGTGAAATAAGAATTGACATTTATCCTCTCGGGTGATAGACCGAGAGAACTCAATAACTTTATTGTTTTCATCAAACGCCACCACACTTGACTCCAAAGCTAAGGAATTCGGCGCAACGTTGAGCAAAGCACATTGTTCAGAAGAAAGCATTATCGGACGAAAAGTCTGGTCAATACTCTTAACTGAAACATTATATTGTTCTAAAAGGTATGCATACAAAGATTTATTTTCTAAGTGTGCATTAATCACCTCAGGAAATCGTTCCTCAGAAAGGATTGTTGTTTCCAACATTACCGGTTCATGATCTACAAACCTGACCCGAGAAATTTCCACAATTGGCGCGCCAATTTCAATTCGTAAATATATCGCTGCTTCATCAACAGCCATACCACGCATCACCTTCAGAACACGGCTCTCAGGATTTAACCCCATTGCACGCATTTTACTTGAAAAGCCCAATGTTCTTGGAATAACGGTGCGAACATTAGGTTCGGCTACAAAGGTTCCAGTTCCTTTCTTTCGAACTAACCAACCTTCCTCTACTAAATCTCCTACCGCACGGCGCATGGTTAATCTACTTACGTTAAAATATTCGCCCATCTCCTGTTCAGATGGTAACGCCTCTCCAGGTAGTAAAACACCGTTTTGAACTAATTTCTTGACTCTCGTTAATATTTGAAAGTACAACGGCGATTTTTCATCAAAATCTATTTGAAAAAGTTGTTTCCAATTATGCATAACCACTCTCTCTTAATGTTAATTAATGAGCCTATATTAAATTCTATTCGGGTTTCCTTAGATGACAAACGAATTCTTGATTGCTACTTGACAATGATATTTCGTTATGTTATATATAGATGTGTAGATAAGTATACATCTACACATTAATCAAGTCAAGCCCCAAATCAACCGTTGTTTCCAGGAGGAACAAAAAGAAAATGAGAAGCAAACTGTTATCCGTCATGGTTTTGCTGGTAGTAATTGCCAGCTTGCTCGTTGGCTGTGCTGCGCCGACCCAGGCCCCTGCTGAATCAAGTACCCAGCAATCAGAACAGGCTGCCGACAACTCAGCAGCCACTCAGGCTCCCGCCGAAACTGGCACGGACCCAGTGACATTGAAGGTCTGGATTGGTTGGGGTGATAATCCCGCCCAACTTCAATCTCTCTTCGATCGTTTTGGAGAAGAGTATGGGGTTAAAGTTGAGGTAAACGCGAACGTACCCCTTGACAAGATTATTCCAGCTCTTTCTGGTAATGAGCCGCCCGATGTCCTTATCTACGGTTGGCCGGATGTAGTATCCACTTGGTCTCGAGAGGGTTTAATCAAACCCCTCAATCAAGTAATTACCGATAACGCGATTGACATGGATGATATTATTCCCGCGACTCTTTCTTATTGTCAATTGGGTGATGAATATTACTGTCTGCCTTGGGGAACTGATCTTTCTGTTCTCTACTGGAATAAGACTTTGTTTGAAGAGGCCGGGTTAGATCCTGAGACACCTCCTGCATCTTGGGAAGAGCTATCAGCCATGGCTGAGAAACTCACCATCATTGAGGATGGCGAAATCCAACAATTAGGTTTTATCTCAGATTATCCCTGGACTCATAGCGATATTCTCTTGGCGCTGAATGGCGGCTCTTGGTATTCAGAGGATGGTAAAACTGTAACTATCAATACTCCAGAAATGATCGAGACGTTGAACTTCCAACAGCAGTTTTATAAAAAATATGGAACTGAAGAGGTTTTAAAGTTCATCGCTTCCGGTGGCCAATATGCTTCTCCAGACCAGGCTTTCTATGCTGGAAAACTGGCCATGTACATTGATGGTGAATGGCAACCCAGCCCGAATTTCATTCAGAAATACAAACCTGAGCTGGATTTCGGAATCGCCCCTGTACCCGCACCTGAGGCTAAATCTGAATTCGCCAATTCCGTTACTCTGGCAGGTTCGGTTGTAGTTATCCCCACTGAAACCAAAAATCCCGAATTGGCTGGAAAAATGCTGGCATGGTTGATGCGTGGCGATATCATTGCCGAGCAAATGTATAACAACTTCAATATTCCGACGAGCAAAAGTGCCTTTGCGGATCCTCGCTTCAGTGAAAACGAGTATTTGTCCTTGATGTGCGACCTTGCTGCCAGCCCAAATGCCCGTCCGCTCGATTTTGGTCCAGTCGCAGGTGATATGTCCGCTAAATTAGCCGAAGTGGAAGAAAAAGTATTACACTTCGAACAAGATCCTGCACCATTATTAGAAGAAGCCCAGATTTATCTTCAGGAAAAATTGGACCAGGCTCTCGGACAATAAACACTGGTTGTACAATTAACAATTCCGTAAACTAGTAAATGTGTAAAACAAGGTGGATTGGATATGGATATTTCCAATCCACCTGTGTTAGAGAGGAGAATTCCTTGACTCAAGAATCTATATCGTCTCGATTAAAATCACAAAAAGTGACTTGGACCAAAACAACCAGACGTAATTTTATTTCTGGGATCAGTTTTGTATCTGTATGGATTATTGGTTTTTTGGTTTTTACTGTATATCCTATGGGCTCGTCACTTTACTACAGCTTCACCGAATATCATGTAAAGAAACCACCCGTTTTTATTGGACTGCAAAATTATGTTTATCTATTGGAAAAAGATCCATATTTTTGGCTTTCACTAAAGAACACCTTTTATATGGTATTGATTGCGGTACCGCTCACATTATTATTCTCATTTATATGCGCATTACTGCTGAATTTCAAAATCAAAGGTCAGTCTTTGTACCGGGTCATTTATTTTCTTCCATCCATCGTTCCCACAGTGTCGTCAACATTATTATTTATGTGGATTTTAAATCCAAATTCGGGAATGATTAATCAAATCCTCGAATTAGTTGGAATGCACTCCCCCGATTGGTTTCATGATCCTTTTTGGTCAAAGCCGGCCTTGATGATCATGGGGTTTTGGGGAATGGGGCAGACAATTGTCATTTATCTTTCAGGTTTGCAAGATGTGCCAGTTTCCCTAATCGAAGCAGCTGATCTGGACGGAGCAAATTGGTTCCAGCGTTTATGGCATATTACCATCCCTATCGTATCCCCACTGACCCTCTTCAATTTAATTACCGGTGTAATTGCGATGTTTCAATATTTTACACAGGCATACTTGTTCGCGTCCGCATCTGGATCTGTGATGAACAGCTCATCTTTGGGTGCTCCACTTGGTTCCACACTGTTCTATAGTGTCTATTTGTACTTTCTTGGTTTCAATCAATTTAATATGGGTGCAGCATCTGCAATGGCCTGGATATTATTTTTGATTATTTTGGTTTGTACCTTAATCCTATTACGGGTTTCAAAACGCTGGACTTATTACCTGGGATAAAAAAATGAAACAAGAATCTCAATTCTCATTGCATTTCCACAGAAACCATCCAATTCTAAAAGTCATTCAACATTTCTTAGTAGTAATGGTTGGGTTACTTTTTATTCTTCCCTTCGTTTGGATGGTTTCTACTTCACTTAAAACCGAACAAGATGTGTTTCGTGTACCACAAACCTGGCTTCCTCGTGACAATAAAACCATTGAGCTTGATGGCAACTCGTATCCATTGTACGATTTAACAATAAACGGCAACACTCAAAGATTGGCATTAATAAAAATTGCATCTGGAAAAGGCACATTCATAGGGCCAGAAGATCCCCAATCAACCATTGTTGAAAAAATGAAATATGCCAAACCAGTGCTAGAAGTGCGGTTCCGCTTTCAAAATTATATCGATGCAATGAATCGATCTTTACGACCAGGTCTTGATGTAAATTTTTGGACTTATGTAAAAAACAGCCTGATCATTACTTTCTTTACCGTCATTGGAACCGTGTTTTCCTGTGCATTACCCGCTTATGGATTTGCCAAAATAGAGTGGCCTGGTCGAGATATGATGTTCATTCTTGTCTTGAGCACAATGATGCTTCCATTCCAGGTCACAATGATTCCAATGTATATCTTTTTTACAAAAGTATTAGGCTGGGGAAACTCATTCTTACCATTAATTGTTCCCACATTTTTTGGAAACGCTTATCTGATTTTTATGATGCGCCAATTCTACAGGACAATTCCCCAAGAAATATGTGACGCAGCCAAGGTTGATGGTGCCTCAGACTGGCAGATCTTCTTAAGGATCATATTACCACTAACCCGACCCGTTATTGCCACCGTAGCTGTATTCTCATTCTTATGGACCTGGAATGATTTTACAGGTCCATTGATATACCTTACGGATCCTTCAAAATTCACTATTGCAATTGGTCTGCAAGATTATTACAGCCAGCATGCAGTAGCCTGGAATCAGTTAATGGCCGCAGCAGTTGTATTTACTTTGCCGATTATTGTGGCATTCTTCTTCGCTCAAAAAACCTTTATCCAGGGCGTTAAATTGACTGGAATTAAAGAATAGTCCGATTCAAGGCGGGTTTTTTATTTTTCACTCAATTCAAGATCTTTATCATTTTCAAATTAGCGAATGGAACTCACACGCGCGCTTGTTAAAAAGCACTCGAAAAGCTATTGATGATTTTTGCTAGTTAAGGAGATATTCATGAAAATTTGTGTGATTGGTGGAGGATCAACTTATACCCCAGAATTAATTTCGGGATTTATCAACTTGTCTGACCAACTTCCTGTGGACGAAATTTGTTTAATGGACATTGATCCATATCGATTAGATTCAGTTGGTGGATTTATTGAGCGATATTGTGCCACAAAAAAGGTCAACTTTAAAGTATCAAAAACGGATATTTTGGAATTTGCTATTCAGGGTGCTTCATATGTCATCACCCAGGTAAGGGTGGGCATGATGAATGCTCGAAAAAATGACGAATATTTAGGAAAAAAGTATGGAATTATCGGCCAAGAGACAACCGGTATTGGGGGGATGGCAAAAGCTATACGGACAATACCAGTGATTCTTGAGGTAGCCAATACCATTAGAAAAGTTGCTCCGAAAGCAGTATTGATCAATTTTTCTAATCCCTCAGGTTTGGTTACTGAAGCATTACAAACATTTGCCCCCGATGTAATAAGTGTCGGTTTATGTAATGCTCCTTATCACGCGAAAATGAAATTCTTGGATATTTTCCAGCAGGCGACAAATCAGACAATTGATCCCTCCCGCGCCCAATTAAACACATTGGGGCTAAATCATCTCTCCTGGAACCGCGGGTTATTTATTGATGGAAAAGATGAGTGGCAGATTGTTTTAAAACATTTCCTTCAACAACTAAAAACTGTATCAAACCCGGAATGGGATCCAAAACTTATTGAAAATCTTGGAATGGTGCCAAATAACTATTTACATTATTATTATGACACGAATAAAATGTTAGCTCTTCAAGAAGAGTGGCCTCCATCCAGAGCAGAAACAGTACAAATGGTTGAGCAGGAATTACTCAGAGATTATTCCAATTCCGAAAAGGTTGATCTGCCAGAAGGCTTAATGTCCCGAGGTGGCGCATACTATTCCACCGTAGCAACTCAGTTAATCAACAGTCACTTTAACCAACTTTCAAATATACACATTGTGAATACCAGACAAAATAATGCTGTTCCTGGAATTGCCGAAGATTGGGTAATGGAAATGCCTTGTATTGTTGATGATCGAGGTTTTACTCCCATTCCAACAAGCCCCCTGCCCCTTTCTGTTAGCGGATTAATGACTCAGATTAAATCATATGAGAAATTAACCGCTATTGCTGCTGTTACGGGCAACCGTCAGATGCTTTATCAAGCAATATTGACTCATCCTCTTGGACCGAATGTGGATAAAATACCTGATATGATCAATGATCTACTAGAAATTAATAAGCCATTATTACCAAATTTTTGGTCTTGAGGTAAAACAGTGAGTTATTATTTGGGAGTCGATGTCGGTGGGACAAAAACACAGGCGGCTATAGTTGCTGAAACCGGAAAATTATTAGGAATTGGATTTTCCGGATGTGGAAATCACGAAATTGTCGGATATGATGGATTTTGTCATGCTCTCGAAGAATCATGCAATCAGGCGCTTAGCCAAGCAAATTTGATACAGGATCAGATATCGAAAATGGCTTTAGGTATCTCAGGGCTTGATTGGCTGTCTCAGGTTAATGACCACGTAGAGGCGATTCGCAGATGTGGCTGGAAAATCCCTTTTCGGATGGAAAACGACTCCTTGATCGGATTATTGGCTGGATCAAATAATGGTTGGGGAGTTGGAATAATTGCAGGCACTGGATCAAATTGCATCGGTATAAAACCCGATCTACTTAGAATTGGCAGAGTAACTGGCGCAGGGCCTCTTATGGGAGAAGATGCGGGGGGGGCAGATCTAGTAAGATACGCTATCCAGGCAATCGCAAAGAGTTGGTGTAAACGCACTGAACCAACTTTGCTTTCAAATCTATTTATGGAGAAGTACAATTTTGGAGATTTTGGCGAATTAATCGAAGCATGGTCTACTCAAAGATTATTACCAGATCCGAAGGATGCCCCTCTAGTATTCCAGGCAGCTGAAGCTGGTGATCAACAAGCGATTAATATTATTAATCATGCCACCGACACCCTCGCAGATATGGTGAAAGGTGTAGTAAACCAACTAAACTTTGAGGATATTGGTTTTGAATTAGTATTAATCGGCAGTTTATTCAAACAAGAGCGATGGATGGTCAATCCACTGAAAAGAAAAGTACTTTGTTTCGCGAAAAAGGCAAAACTAATCTACCTCAAACACCCTCCTGTCATAGGTGCAGTGTTACTGGCTATGCCGCCAGAAAATGAATTGGCTAGATTAAGATTTCGCGCAGATTTCCCCATATCAGGCTATTCCTAAGAAGGACCCAAGTGATGGGATACTCCTTTTCTTAGGCATTTTCCATTTCATTTTTCAAATCTAAAAGCTAAAGTCGTCGGAGCTTTGAGGTGAATTTTAAAATCATCTGGGATGGACTTGAATTCATCTTCGTCCTACAATTATGAAGATTATTCAAAATTTTTTGGATAGTCTTTTTTTTCATAATTTTTAAAATCACCATTGACTTTCTATTCAAATCCCCATATAATTTTGTCAATTAATAAACCGTCGGTCGGTTTATTAAAAATATTAGGAAGGTATGCGATGCCTCGTTTAATTAATCCTGAAGAATACCAGCAGAAACGTGGAGAGATTCTGGACGCTGCGCAAAAGCTCATCTACACCAAAGGTTATGAGCAAATGTCTGTTCAGGACATTCTTATAGAACTCGGTATCTCCAAAGGGGCTTTTTACCACTACTTCGACTCGAAACAGAGCCTGATAGAAGCGCTGGTGGAAAGAATGATGACTGAAATGGAGTACTTTTTACGTCCCATCACAGATGATCCAAATATTCCTGCATTAACGAAATTTGAAAAATTCTTCGATGGAATAGCAAAATGGAAATCTGCAAGAAAAGCATTTCTTTCTCAATTGTTGCATATCTGGTACACCGATGATAACGCCATCTTGCGGCAAAAAGTAACCGCCGCAGGAGGCAAATGGATGTCCCCCTTCATGGCTCAAATTATTGAACAAGGTGTTAATGAGAGGGTATTCGATGTGTTCACGATCGAGGAAACCGCAAAAGTGATTATCTCTATGATGATGAGCATGGGTGAGAATGCTGCAATCCTCATGCTCAAAATCGAACCGGATTTCGATGATCCTCATCGCGAAGAAATCATGCAAGAAATTGAGAAGACAGTAATCGCCTATCGAAACTCAATTGAAAGAGTTTTAGGGGCCAAACCAGGTTCGATTATGCTCTTTAACCTGGATGTATTTAGAGATTGGATTTTTTCAGCAGACTAGAAATTAATATCTGCATTTATATTATTGGGTTTCTTCCAGAAAGGAATGAATATATGAGCCTGTATTTACGATTAGCCTGGCGCAATGTCTGGCGGCACCGCCGGCGCACATTAATTATCATGCTTGCCATTGGATTGGGCATGTCCATGATGATGATGTATGACGGACTGGTCGCCGGTTTTGAGCAGGCAATTTATGGGAACGCTGTTCAGGTGCTGGGTGGAAACATCCAGATCCACGCCGAAGGTTACCGGGAAAAAACTGGTCAATCTCCTCTTCTGCCGTTGGCCAATGATCAGCAAATCATCGCTGCAGCTGAAGCTCAACCGGAAGTGGTCATGGCATCCCGAAGGATTAAAACCACAGGCATGGCCACCAGCGCGGAAGGCGCGTTTGGAGTCAGTATCATAGGGATTGAACCAGACAAAGAGCAAACAATCAGCCTGGAAGCCCAAAACATTGTTGCTGGCGAATATCTTACTCCGACGGATGCGGACCAGATTTTCATTGGAAAGGGTTTGGCGGATGTGATGGGGATCGCTGTTGGCGATCGGATAACCCTGGTGGGGAAAGATATCAATAAACAGATGCGCAAGCGCACGATGACGGTTGGTGGCATCTTTGATATCAACATGCCCGATGTGGAAAAACAGTCCATCTACATCTCATTGGCCGAAGCCCAAGACCTGTATGGATTATCCGGACAGTCCACAGAAGTCGCCATTATGCTGCACAAAATTGGCGAGGAGAATGATGTGATCCGCGGGCTTGAACCAGTATTGGGAAATAATGAAGCTGAAACCTGGGCGACCAATTTTCCCGAATTACGCCAGGCGCTGGAAACCAAAGGCGCAGTGATGGATGTCTTTAGTGTAATCATTCTGATCATCGCCGGAATTGGTATTCTGAACATGCTGCTGATGGCGATCTTCGAGCGCACGCGAGAGATTGGTGTTCTTGGCGCATTGGGAATGAAACCCAGACAGATTTCAATCCTTTTCTTACTGGAAGGATGCATCATGGGATTCTTGGGATTGCTCACTGGCATTTTGTTGGGTATGGCTTTCAACGCCATCTTCATGACCGTGGGCATGGACTACAGCGCCTTTGCGGGTGTGACTGAATATACAGCTTTGATCAGCGGCAAAGTGTATCCAACCTTGGGACTGGAGAAAATCATCCAGCGCAGTCTGACGGTGTTAATTATCTCCATCATCTGCTCTTATTATCCAGCTCGTGAAGCATCGCAAGCCGAACCCGCCCATGCCCTTCACTATGTATGAGGTTTAACATGATTCAATTAATTAAGATGGCTTACCGTGATCTCGGCCGTAATCGGAGGCGCTCCTTCTTCTCCGCTTTAGCCCTTGGTATCGGCCTGGCATTGCTGTTATTGATGGCCTCTGTTATTCAAGGCGAAATGCGCAGTTCAATGGATATGAGTATCCAGCTGCAAAGCGGACATCTGCAGGTGCGTTCGGTCAATTATGATCCTGATAAAAACAGCCTGGCCTGGGAAGATCTGGTTGAAAACCCAGAACAAGTTGCCAGTCAAATTTCTTCGCTTGCCCCAGTGAAAGCGGCCTCTCCGCGTTTGTTTGCCAGTGGAATTGTTTCAGTAGCTGACGAAACTGCGGGGGTGAGCATCTTGGGAATTGACCCGGCTTCTGAAGCCAGCGCCCCCTACCGCGATGGATTGGTCAGTGGAGATTATCTCACCGCGGATGATCGTGAAGGCGTTTTAATCGGCAGAAAACTCGCGGACATTCTGGGGCTTTCAACAGGCGACACCATCAGCGTGATGGCAAACACCTCAAATGGAGACGTGGACGAACAAATCTTTACGATTCGTGGCTTGTTTGCCACCGGATCACCCTATTATGATCAAACCACGCTGATTATGCCGATCTCGAAAGCGCAGGCAATTACGCAGACTGAAAACCACGCCAGCACCATCTTTGT
>ENA-ORXD01002169-ORXD01002169.1-sediment-metagenome-genome-assembly--contig:-NODE-2169-length-13798-cov-3.754027_pt1 | contig 13798 bp, 14 predicted proteins | sample MGYA00237862_ERZ511471 | MGnify/ENA metagenome assembly ERZ511471 | reverse complement strand
CCTCCATCGAGGGCCTCTTCGAGGAGGCGGCGCGATGACCGAGCCGCAGGACGTGACGACCGAAGCGCAGGACACGGCGGCCGAGGCGGCCCCGACGGCAGCGGAGGCGCCGGCGGCCCCGACGGCGGCGGAGGCACAGGCCGCCGCGACGGCGGCGGAAGCGCCCACGACCGACGACGCGTCCCCGGCGCGGGCGGACGCGCACGATTACCCCGAGACCGGCGCCCACGACGAGCCCGGTGACCTGCAGGGCGTCGCCCGGCAGTTGCTCGCCGAGGCGAAGGTCGACGTCGTCATCGGCTGGGAGGACGGCCGCCGCGGCGCCCGCCCGGTGTTCATCACCGAGGCCGACGACGCCGACCGCCTCATCTTCGACACGCGCTGCGTGCACGACCTCGTCAGCTACCTCAACCCGCGGCGCACGCAGGTCGCCGCGCTGGGGCGCGTCGCCGTCGTGGTCAAGGGCTGCGACGCCAAGGCCGTCGCCGGGCTGCTGCGCGAGGGCCAGGTCAAGCGCGACGAGGTCGTCCTCATCGGCGTGCGCTGCGGCGGCGTGCTCGAGGTCGCCGACCTCCCCGAGGCCGTCGCGCTGACCGCCGACAACGTCTCCCCGCGCTGCTTTCGCTGCGACAATCGCGAACCCAGCCTGGTCGACTACCTGGTGGGCGACCCCCAAGACGAGCCGCCGCGCCCGCCGGCCACCGTCGACGAACGCGTCGCCGCCCTCGACGCCCTCCCGGTCGAGGAGCGCTGGGAGTTCTGGGCCGAGCAGTTCTCGAGTTGCGTCCGCTGCTACGCCTGCCGCCAGGTCTGCCCGCTGTGCGTCTGCGAGCGCTGCGTCGCCGACAAGAGCGTGCCGCAGTGGATCGAGACCGCCTCGCACCCCCGCGGCAACCTGTCCTGGAACCTCACCCGCGCCCTGCACCTGGCCGGGCGCTGCGTCGAGTGCGGCGAGTGCGAGCGCGTGTGCCCGGCCGGGCTCCCGCTCACCCTGCTCAACCGCAAGCTCGCCCAGGTGCTGCGCGAGCGCTTCGCCTACGTCGCCACCGACGACCCCGAGGTGCCGGCGCCCGTGGGTGACTACCGCCTCGACGACGCCGAGGAGTTCATCAGATGAGCGCGACACCCGAGACCGACGCGGCGCCCGGGGCCGAGATCCTGTTCCTCGCCGAGGGCGAGCTCGCCGGCCTCGTCGCCGACCTGGCGACGGCCGCGGTCGAGGTGGTCGGGCCGGCCGCGACCGAGCCGGCGTCGCCGGCGGCCGCGGCGGCCGACGTGCTCCACGGCCGCCCGGAGCTCGAGTACCGCACCCTCGCGCCGGGCGTCGCCCCGCTGCTCGCGCCCGGCATGCCGCGACTCTCGCTCAAGGGCTTCTTCCTGCCCCAGACCGAGGCGCTCTTCGCCTGGCGCCAGCACGGGACCGAGATCGAGATCGAGCGCGGGGAGGCCTCCGCGCGACGGCGCGTCGCCCTCGGCGTCAAGCCCTGCGACGCCGCAGCGCTCGAGATCGTCGACCACGTCATGAACTGGGACTTCGCCGACCAGCCCTGGAACGAGCGCCGCGTGGCGACCACGGTCTTCACCCTGGCCTGCCCCGTCGAGGACGGGTCGTGCTTCTGCACTGCCGTCGGGCTGGCGCCCGACGGCACCCGCGGCGCCGACGGCCTGTTCACGCCGGTCGAGGGCGGCTGGCTCGTCGAGCCCTCGACCGAGAAGGGCGCCGCGTTCGTCGCCGAGCACGCGGCGCGCTTCGCCACGGCCTCGGCTGCGCTCGTCGACGAGGGCGCCGAGGCACGCCGGGCCGCCAACGAGCGCGTCGCCGGCCACCTCGAGATCGACGCCGAGTCGGTGCGCGAGTGGATCGCCGGCCACTTCGACGACCCGCTGCTGGCGGGCCTCGGCGTGCGCTGCCACGGTTGCGGCACCTGCGCCTCGGTCTGCCCCACCTGCCACTGCTTCGACATCGTCGACGAGACCGACGGGGTCGGCAAGGGCACGCGGCGGCGCTCCTGGGACACCTGCCAGACCGGCAAGTTCACCCTGCACGCCTCGGGCCACAACCCGCGCAACGACCAGAACGCCCGCTTCCGCCAGCGTCTGAACCACAAGTTCTCGATCTACCCGCTGCGCTTCGGCGAGGTCCTCTGCACCGGCTGCGGGCGCTGCTCCCGCGAGTGCCACGCCGGCCAGGACCTGGTCGAGATGCTGGCCGCGATCGACGTCGCCGCACGGAGGCCCGCAGCCGTGGGCGCCGAGACCGAGAGCGGAGGCCCCGCATGAGCACCGTCGCCCCGCAGCACGAGGCACGACCCGCGCCCGAGGCGCGCCCCGCGCCGACGATCTACGAGCCCAACCTCATGACGGTGATCGACCTCGTCGACGAGACCGTCGACACGCGCACCCTGCAGCTCGAGTTCAAGGACGAGGCCCTGCGCGAGAGCTTCGCCTTCCACGCCGGGCAGTTCGGCGAGTACTCTGCCTTCGGCGCCGGCGAGTGCACCTTCTGCATCGCCAGCCCACCGACCCGTGCCGGGGCCATCGAGTGCACCTTCAAGACCGTCGGCAAGGTCAGCGCGGCGCTGCGCGAGCTCAACGTCGGCGACACGATGGGCTTCCGCGGCCCGTACGGCAACTGGTTCCCGGTCGACGACTGGGGCGGCAAGAACGTGCTCTTCGTCGCCGGCGGCATCGGCCTCGCCCCCGTCCGCTGCGTCATCTGGAACGTCCTCGACCGCCGCGACGAGTTCGGCGACGTGACCATCGTCTACGGCGCGCGCAGCGTCGACGACCTGGTCTACAAGCGCGAGCTCGAGGAGTGGGCCGGGCGCGCCGACGTGAACATGGTGACGACGGTCGACCCGGGCGGCGAGACTCCCGATTGGGACGGTCGCGTCGGCTTCGTGCCGACCGTCCTCGGCGAGGTCGCGCCCTCCGCCAAGGACACCGTCGCCGTCGTCTGCGGGCCGCCGGTCATGATCAAGTTCAGCTTCCCCGTGCTCGCCGATCTCGGGTTCGCCGACGACGACGTCTTCACCACCCTCGAGATGCGCATGAAGTGCGGCGTGGGCAAGTGCGGGCGCTGCAACATCGGGCCGTACTACGTGTGCAAGGACGGCCCGGTCTTCAGCGCCACCCAGCTCAAGACCCTGCCGCCCGAGTACTGAGAGGGAGGCTCGCGGTGCCGCGCAGGAGCCTCCCCCAGGGTCCGTGGCAGACGCCGGAGCCCGCTGCGCCGACGGTCAGCTACGTCGACCCGTACCGCGACCGCAACGGCTTCGGGCGCAACACCTCCGACGAGCGCCGCATGCTGCGCATCATCAACCAGCGCATCGCCGCCAAGCCTACCCTCGAGGACGTCATGGACTTCCTCTTCCTCGAGGCCCCGACCCTGATCCCCTGCGACCGCATGAGCCTCGCCTTCATCGAGGAGGACGGGCGGCGCATCGTCGCCCACCAGGTGCGCACCAAGTACGACCAGCTGCAGCTCACCCCGGGCTACACCGAGGACCTCCACAACAGCTCGCTCGCCGCGGTGCTCGAGACCGGCACGCCGCGCATCATCGGCGACCTCGCCACGTACGCGGCCGAGCACCCCCAGAGCCGCTCGACCGAGCGCCTGCTGCGCGAGGGCGTGCGCTCGAGCCTCACCTGCCCGCTGGTCGTCGAGGGCCGCGTGCTCGGCTTCATGTTCCGCAACACGCTCGAGCCCAACGCCTACACGCGGCGCCACGTCGAGCTGCAGATGTCGATCAGCGAGCGCCTCAGCCAAGCGGTCGAGAAGGCCTGGCGTATCGAGCAGCTCGAGGAGGTCAACCGCGCCTACCTCGAGATGCTCGGCTTCGTGAGCCACGAGCTCAAGAGCCCGGTCGCCTCGATGGTCACCGACGCCCAGCTGCTCGCCGGCGGTTATCTGGGCGAGCTCACCGCGACCCAGCAGCGCAAGCTCGAGCGCCTGATCCACAAGGGCGAGTACCTGCTCGAGCTCGTGCGCGAGTACCTCGACCTCGCTCGCGTCGAGGGCCAGGAGCTCCACGCCGAGTTCAAGCCCAACGTGCGCCTCGAGGACGACGTCATCGCGCCCAGCATCGAGCTCGTACGCCCGCAGTTCGACGAGCGCGGCATGACCGTCGAGATCGACAGCTCCCACACGCCGCGGGCGATGGCCGACTGCGACCCCACGCTCCTCCGCATCGTCTTCGTCAACCTGCTGACCAACGCCGCCCGGTACGGGCGCGAGGGGGGACGTGTCGTCGTCCGCATCGCCGCCGAGCGCACGCGGGTCACGGTGCGCGTGTGGAACGAGGGACGCGGGTTCACCGCCGCCGACAAGGCCAAGCTCTTCCGCCGCTTCTCGCGCATCAAGCGCGAGGGCGACCCGCGCCGCGGCAGCGGCCTCGGCCTCTACAACTCGTGGCGCATCATCCAGCTGCACCACGGGCGGATCCGTGCCAACTCCGCCCCCGGCGCGTGGGCCGAATTCACTATCGAGCTGCCGCAGCCGCTGCCGCCGAGAGAGACGACGAGCGACGCGGCACGGCCGGCCGGCACCGTGTGGCGGGTCGGTGAGGGCGCGGCCACGAGCACGACGACCGGCCCGCTCCTCGGCGAGCCGCGGGCAGCGCCGATCAGCGGCGAGCCGCGGGCGGCCGCGACCCCGGGCAACGGCGCCGGCCCGGCCGCCTGACTCCTTCCGGCGCCGCCTGCGCGCGGCCGGCCTGAAGCCCTCCGGCGCCGCCCGCGCGGGCAGCCTGAAGGCCGCAGGCGCGGCCTGTCTGAAGCCGTCCGGCGCCGCCGGCGCCGCCCTCGCGCGGCGCCGCGCGATCGGCCCCGAGTCGTGCCTCGGCGGACAGGCGCCCCGGGCTCGCATCCAGTAGACTCTCCAAGGGTAGAAGACCCGCGGCCGGGCACGGCGACGCGCCCCGCCCGGCCGCCCCGTCCGGAGTCAGGAGCCCATGGCCGCCGAGCGTGCGACGGACCCGACCATCCGCTACGTCGACCCGTTCCGGGACCGGCGGGCGCTCCGGCCCATCTCGGCCGAAGAGCGCGCGCTCCTGCGCACCGTCAACCAGAAGATCGCCGCCCGGCCCTCTCTGCGGGCGATCGTCGACTACCTCTTCGAGCACACCCAGGAGCTGATCCCCTGCGACCGCATCGGCCTGGCCTTCGTCGACGAGGCCGGCCAGCGCGTCTCCTCCTACTACAACCGCGCCTCGTACGAGCCGCTCTACATCGACAAGGACTACTCGGAGGACCTCCACGACAGCTCGCTCGCCGCGGTGCTCGAGACCGGGCAGCCGCGCATCATCGGCGACCTCGAGAAGTACCTCGCCGAGCACCCCCGCAGCCGCTCCACGAAGATCCTGCTCAAGGAGGGCGTGCGCTCCAACCTCACCTGCCCGTTGAGCGTCGAGGGGCGCGTCGTCGGCTTCATCTTCCGCAGCTCGCGCGAGCGCGACACGTACCACTCGCAGCACATCGAGCTGCAGATGGCGATCACCGAGCGCCTGAGCCAGGCGGTCGAGAAGGCCTGGCGCATCGAGCAGCTCGAAGCGGCGAACCACGCCTACATGCAGATGCTCGCCTTCGTGAGCCACGAGCTCAAGAGCCCGGTCGCCTCCATCGTCACCGACGTGCAACTGCTGGCCGGCGGCTACCTGGGCGAGCTCGAACCGGCACAGAAGGCCAAGCTCGAGGGCGTCGTCCACAAGGGCGAGTACCTTCTCAGCCTCGTGCGCGAGTACCTCGACCTCGCCCACGTCGAGGGCACCGACCTCAGGGCTCAGCTTCAACCGGGCATCGACGTGCGGGCCAGGGTCGTCGACGAGGCGCTCGACATCGTGCGGCCCCAGCTCGAGGCGAAGAAGATGCGCCTCGTCACCAGGCTCCCAGACGAGCCGCCCCTCGTCTGCTGCGACCCCACGCTGCTGCGCATCGTCCTCCTCAACCTTCTCGACAACGCCGTGAAGTACGGGCGCGAGGGCGGCGAGGTGCGCCTGACCCTCGAGGTCGCGTCCTCGCGCCACGTCAAGCCCAAGGCGCTGCGCTTCTCGGTGCGCAACGAGGGGCCCGGCTTCTCCCCGGCCGACCGCAATCGCCTCTTCCGCCGCTTCTCGCGCCTCGACGACCCCGAGCTCAGGCGCCAGAGGGGCACCGGCGTCGGCCTGTACAGCGCCTGGCGCATCGTGCAGCTCCATCGCGGCCACATCAGCGCCGAATCCAAGAAGGGAGAGTGGGCACAGTTCTGCGTCGAGATCCCGGCGACGCTCGAGTGCCCGCTCCCTCAAGCGACCAGTACTGGAGACACCCCATGACCGTCCCGCAGACCGGCAGCTTCATCGACGAGACCCGCATCGACGAGGCGCTCGGCGCCGCCGCGAGCAAGGATGCGGCCCGCGTCCGCGAAGTGCTCGCCAAGGCGCGCGAGCTCGAGGGCCTCGAGATGGAGGACGTCGCCGTGCTCTCGTCGGTCAGCGACCCGGAGCTGCTCGGCGAGCTCTTCGCCACGGCGCGCGACGTCAAGGACGCGATCTACGGCGCGCGCCTCGTGCTCTTCGCCCCTCTCTACGTGTCCAATCTCTGCACCAACGACTGCCTCTACTGCGCCTTCCGCGTGCGCAACAAAGAGCTCAAGCGCCGCGCACTCACGCAGGAGGAGATCCGCCGCGAGGTCGAGATCCTCGTCGACCAGGGCCACAAGCGCGTGCTCCTCGTGGCCGGCGAGTCGTACCCCGACCAGGGCTTCCAGTACGTCCTCGACTCGGTGGCGACGATCTACGACGTCAAGCGCGGCAACGGCGAGATCCGCCGCATCAACGTCAACGTCGCCCCGCTCTCCGTCGACGAGTTCCGCGCCCTCAAGGCGACCGGCATCGGCACCTACCAGCTCTTCCAGGAGACCTACCACCGCGCGACCTATGCCGCGGTGCACGTCGGCGGCAAGAAGCGCGACTACGACTGGCGCGTCACCGCCATGCACCGCGCCATGGAGGCAGGCATAGACGACGTCGGCATCGGCGTGCTCTTCGGGCTCTTCGACTGGCGCTTCGAGGTCCTCGCCCTCATGCAGCACATCCGCGAGCTCGAGCGCGCCTACGGCGTCGGGCCGCACACGATCAGCATGCCGCGGCTCGAGCCGGCCATCGGCAGCGACATGGCCTGCGAGCCGCCCTTCCCGGTCGACGACGTCGACTTCCGCAAGCTCGTCGCGATCCTGCGGCTCGCAGTCCCCTACACGGGCATGATCATGAGCACCCGCGAGACCCCCAACATCCGCCGCGAGACGTTCGCCCTCGGCGTCAGCCAGATCTCGGCCGGCAGCCGCACCAACCCGGGCGGGTACGTCGAGGACGAACGCTTCGACGAGGCCCAGTTCCAGCTCGGCGACCACCGGGCGCTCGACGAGGTGATCAGCGACGTCGCCGAGCTCGGGTACATCCCCTCGTTCTGCACCGCCTGCTACCGCCTCGGGCGCACGGGCATGGACTTCATGGACCTCGCCAAACCCGGCGACATCAAGCACCACTGCGACCCGAACGCGCTCTCGACCTTCCTCGAGTACCTGCTCGACTACGGCAGCGAGGAGACGCGCGCGGTCGGCGAGCCGCTGATCGCGCGCACGACGGCCGAGATGGACGACGTCCGCCGGGCCCACACCGAGAAGATGCTGGCGCAGGTACGCGCCGGCAAGCGCGACGTGCTCTGCTGACGGGTACACTCGGCCGGCGGACCACCAACGGACGACCGCCGGACGACCGCCGGCTCGGGCTTGGACACGGCCCGTCGACGCATCGACCCGCGCGACGGCACGCCGGCGGGAGAGCGCGCGACAGAGCGCCGACACGAGAGGGAGCGGCATGAGCGACGAGCACATCATCATCGGCATCCACGTGAGCGACCGCCTCAAGAACGCGGTCGAGGTGCAGAGGGTCTTCACCGAGTACGGCTGCAACATCAAGACGCGCATCGGCCTGCACGACGTGGACGCCGACGTGTGCTCGCCCAGCGGCGTCGTGCTCATCGAGTTCTTCGGCACGATCGCCGAGGCCGAGGTCATGGCCGCCAAGGTCGGCGCCGTCGAGGGGGTCGACGTCCAGACGATGGTGTTCGGCCACTGACGAGGCGAGCGGGACGAGGACGAGGCGAGCGGGACGAGGCGAGCGGGACGAGGCGGGCGCGCCACTCGGCCAAGGAGTGAGATGACCAGCGACGAGAGCCGCATCGAGCGCGACCTCCTCGGCGAGGCGCCGGTCCCGGCCGGCGCTCTCTGGGGCGTGCACACGTTGCGGGCACGCGAGAACTTCGCCCTCGCCGGCCGCCCCGTGCACGCCGAGCTCGTGCACGCCTTCGGCACCGTCAAGCTCGCCTGCGCGCGCACCAACCGGCAGCTCGGCGCCTGGTCGGGCGACGACGCCAAGGCCGAGGCGATCGAGCGCGCCTGCCGGGGGATGGCCGACGGCCTGCTCGACGAGCACGTGATCGTCGACGCCCTGCAGGGCGGCGCCGGCACGAGCACCAACATGAACGTCAACGAAGTGCTCGCCAACCGCGCCCTCGCGATCCTCGGCGAGCCGCCCGGGAGCTACGACCGCGTCTCGCCGACCGGCGACCTCAATCTCCACCAGTCGACCAACGATGTCTTCCCCACCGCCCTGCGCCTCGCCGCCATCACCCTGCTGCACCGCCTCGAGGACCAGGTCGTCACCCTGCAGGAGGCCTTCCAGGCCAAGGAGCAGGAGTTCGGCCACGTGGTCAAGGTCGCCCGCACTCAGTATCAGGATGCGGTCCTCACGACGCTGGGCCGCGAGATGGGCGCCTACGCCGAGGCCCTCAACCGCGACCGCTGGCGCATCTACAAGTGCGAGGAGCGCCTGCGGGTCGTGAACCTCGGCGGCACCGCGGTCGGGACCGGGTTCGCGGCCCCACGGCAGTACATCTTCCGCGTCGTCGACACGCTGCGCGAGCTCACCAGCGTCGGCTTCGCGCGCGCCGAGAACCTGACCGAGGCGACGCAGAACGCCGACGTCTTCCCCGAGGTCTCGGGCATCCTCAAGGCGCACGCCGCGACGCTGCTCAAGGTGGCCGGCGACCTGCGCCTGATGAGCTCGGGGCCGGAGGCCGGGCTGGGTGAGATCCGCCTGCCGCAGCGGCAGGCGGGGTCGAGCCTCATGCCCGGCAAGGTCAACCCCGTGATCCCCGAGGCGGTCACGCAGGTCGCCCTCCTCGTCATGAGCTACGACCAGACGATCGCCCTGGCGGCGGGGCTCGGCAGCCTCGAGCTCAACCCCTTCCTGCCGCTGGTCGCCGCCTGCCTGCTGGACAGCCTCGAGCTGCTGGCGCGTGCCGACGAGACCCTGCGGCGCCACTGCATCGAGGGTCTCGAGGCCGACGAGGAGCGCTGCCGCGCCCACGTGCACGCCTCGAGCGCGGCGGCCACCGCACTGGTGCCCGAGATCGGCTACGAGGCGGCGAGCGACGTCGTGCGCGCCGCCCGCGAGCGCGGTTTCACAATCCGCGAGGTCGTCGTGAACGACGGCCTCCTGACCGCCGAGCAGTACGACGAGCTGCTCAGCGCCGAGGCCGTCTGCCGCCTCGGCATGCCCGACAAGCTCGGGCGCAGCCTCGAAGGGTAAGGAGTGCGCGCATGGGCCTGATGGACGCACCTCGCGGCATGCGGCTGCACACTGCGATCAGCGGGCGGCACGCCCGCCCAGACAATGCACAGCCGTGCCACCGGGAGGTGCGCGCATGGGCCTGATGGACGCACCTCGCGGCATGCGGCTGCACATTGGGATCTTCGGCCGCCGCAACGTCGGCAAGTCGAGCCTCCTCAACGCGATCACGCGCCAGGAGGTGTCGATCGTCAGCGACTTCGCCGGCACCACGACCGACCCGGTCGAGAAGCCGATGGAGCTGCTGCCGCTCGGGCCCGTCCTCTTCATCGACACCGCCGGCATCGACGACGTCGGCGTGCTCGGCGAGCTGCGCGCGCGGCGCACGATGCAGGTCTTCGACCGCACCGACCTCGGGGTACTTGTCACCGAGGCAGGCTCGTGGGGCGAGTTCGAGGACGGGATCGTCGACGAGTTCCAGCAGCGCAAGACGCCAATCGTCGTCGTCTACAACAAGATCGACCTGAACCAGCACCCGGCCCCGGTGCCGCGCCTCGAGGAGCTGAAGATCACCCCGGTGCGTACGCAGGCGAGCGAGGGGCGCGGCGTGCTCGACTTCCGCCAGGCCCTGCTCGACGCCGCGCCGCCCGACTTCATCGACAACCCGTCGATCCTCGGCGACCTCGTGAGCTCGGGCGAGATGGCCGTGCTCGTGGTGCCGATCGACAAGGAGGCGCCGCGCGGCCGCCTGATCCTGCCGCAGGTGCAGTCGATCCGCGACCTCATGGACTCGGACGCCATGGCGCTGGTCGTCAAGGAGCGCGAGCTCGGGCACGCCCTCGAGCAGCTCAAGCGGCCACCGCGGCTGGTCGTGACCGACTCGCAGGCCTTCCTCAAGGTCGCGGCCGACACCCCGCCCGCAGTGCCGATGACCAGCTTCTCGATCCTCTTCGCGCGTTTCAAGGGCGACCTCACGAGCCAGGTCGAGGGCACGCTCGCCGTCGACGGCCTCAGAAGCGGCGCCCGGATCCTCATCGCCGAGGCCTGCAGCCACCACCCCATCGCCGAGGACATCGGCCGCGTCAAGATCCCCCGCTGGCTCACGCAGTACGTGGGCGGCAAGCTGCACATCGAGCACGTGCAGGGTCACGACTTCCCCGACGACCCGACGGGCTGGGACCTCGTGATCCACTGCGGCGCCTGCACCTTCAACCGGCGGGCGATGCTCGGGCGGATCCTGCGCTGCAAGCAGGCCGGCGTGCCGATCACCAACTACGGGCTCGTCATCGCCTACAGCCTGGGCATCTTCGAGCGCGCCCTGCAGCCGTTCCCGGCGGCGCTCGAGGCGCTCCGCCAGGCGCGCGAGCGCGCCCTCGAGGAGCACGCCGCGCCGCCGGTCACCGCCGGGCTGGCCGACGACGTCGCCGTCGACGAGCTGTGCTAGGCGGTCCTCGTGACCGAGTCCGCAGCCGTCATCGCCTGCGCCGTGCTCGCGGGGCTCGCCGTCTTCCAGGTGGCGCTCGCTGCGAGGGCCCCGCTGGGGCGTTTCGCCTGGGGCGGGGCCCACGACGTTCTGCCGCCCCATCTGCGCGTCGGCAGCGCCGTCGCGGTGGGGCTGTACCTCGTCTTCGCGCTGATCATCCTCGAGACCGCGGGGCTCGTCGCCGTGCTGCCGGGCGACGCCCTGGGCAGCGTCGGCATCTGGGCGGTCACGGTCTACTTCTTCGTCGGCGCGGCCCTCAACGCGGTCTCGCGCAGCAAGGCCGAGCGCGCGGTCATGACGCCGACCGCGCTCGCGCTCGGCGTCCTCTGCCTGATCGTGGCCCTCGGGTGAGGGGCGAGTCGTGAGCCCTGATCGCCGCGACACACCCCCGCTCGGCGTTGCCGACGCTCTCACGCGCGAGGCGATCGAGCACTGGCTGCGCGAGGAGGATGCGGCGCGCCTCGAAGCGCTCTGGCGCGCCGCCGACGAGACCCGGCACCGATACGTCGGCGACGAGGTGCACCTGCGCGGGCTCTGCGAGATCTCGAACGTCTGCGTGCGCTCCTGCGCCTACTGCGGCATCCGGGCGCCCAACAGGGGCGTGCAGCGCTACCGCATGAAGGCGGACGACGTGGTCGACTGCGCCCGGCAGGCCCGGGAGTTCGAGTACGGCACCATCGTCCTGCAGGCCGGCGAGGACTACGGCCTCTCGGCCGAGTGGGTCGCCGACGTCGTGCGGCGCGTCAAAGCCGAGACGGCGCTCGCCGTGACGCTCAGTCTCGGCGAGCGCCCCGAGACCGACCTCGCGGCCTGGCGCGAGGCCGGCGCCGACCGCTACCTGCTGCGCTTCGAGACCTCGGACGAGGGCCTCTACCACCACATCCACCCCGACCTGCCGGGGCGGGTCTCGGACCGCCTCGCCGACCTCCGCACCCTGCAGCGCCTCGGCTACGAGGCGGGCACCGGGATCATGGTCGGCGTGCCCGGCCAGACCTACGCCTCGGTGGCCGCCGACGTCGACCTCTTCCGCGGCATGGACATGGACATGATCGGCATCGGGCCGTACCTGCCGCACCCGGCGACGCCGCTGGGGGCAGAGTCCGCGGCCCGCGCGGCGAACGACGACTGGCCGCCCGACCAGGTGCCGAACAGCGAGCTCATGACCTGCAAGGTGATCGCCCTCACGCGGCTGGTGCGGCCCGACGCCAACCTGCCGGCGACGACCGCCCTGTCGCTCGTCGACAAGGAGGCCGGGCGGTCGCACGGGCTCAGCCGCGGGGCCAACGTGGTGATGCCCAACTTCACGCCGATGTCGTTCCGGCCGCTCTATGAGATCTATCCCGGCAAGGCCGGCAACGAGACGAGACCCGATCAGAGTGTCGCTCACGTGGAGCGGATGGTTACCGCCATGGGCCGGTTCGTCGATCTGGACACGGGCCACTCGTTGAAGTGCCGCTCGGCCGTGGCCCCGACCAGCATGCGAAGCAATTACGATTTTGCCAAGTGAAGGAGAAGTACGCGATGGCGAAGAAGGTGCTGATGATTGATGATGATCCGGAATTTGTCGATGCGATCTCGAACCTGCTCGACGCCAAGGGGTACGAGGTGCATACCGCTTCCAACGGCAAGGATGGTGTGGCCATGGCCAAGGCCGAGAACCCGGATATTATACTGCTCGACGTGATGATGACGACCAAGCATGAAGGCTTCGACGTGGCGCGCGAGCTGCACGAGGACCCGACGGCCAAGAACACGCCGATCCTGATGATGACGGGAATCCGCCGGGAGATGAATCTGCCGTTTGGCTTCGAGCCCGATGAAGCGTGGCTGCCCGTCAAGCAGGTCCTGGAGAAGCCCGTCAAGCCGGAAGTCCTGCTCAAGGCCATCGACGATCACATCCGCAAGTCATGATCGGTGTTCGCATGGGCCGCGCGTGTACGTCGATGTCCGCGCGGCGCCATGACGAACCCTCCACACAGACGAGCGGGCGGTGCGGCCCACCGCCCGCGTCATTCCATCATGGGCTCAGGATCGTCCGAGCAGACCGCTACGGAGTCCTTACTTGCGTGTTCGATTCGGTGCCCACAACCAGGTGGTCGTGAGGGTCGGGAATGCGGTGGTCACCGTGCGGGCCGCATTTTGCCGCAGGCATGCCGGAATTCTCGATGCCGTGGTGGATCGAACCGATCGATTGCCATAGATGCATGACCAGGTAAAGCAGACCCACGGTGCACAGACCGTCTCGGATTATGCTGTCCATCATTCCACCTCTAAGAAGGTCCCAGCAGACCTCCTCGATTTCATCCTGCCGACGGTCCGATCATTCCCATATGTGTCAGACCGCTCGTAAAACCATAGGGTCCGGGCGTTAGGATGCGATTAGGCGAGTGTCAGAATTGTGTTAGATTTTGGTTAGGATTGTGTTAGGATCGGCCTTCAGAGGGTGGTCAGGAGCGGCATCTTGTTTATCGGAAAAACTCGCGTGTTTGCTGTCTGATGGTCCCTTATAATCATCGGCGACGAATCGGCCCGGGATAGCGGCGAATCCGGGCCGGCCCTGCGGTTCGGGAGATCGTAATGGCAAAACCGACAATCCTGGTGGTAGACGATGAAGGAGACATTCGCGAGTTGGTCGAGCTGAACCTGAAGCGCGAGGGCTACACCGTGCTGACCTGTGAGACGGGGGAACAGGCACTGCATCGCGTTT
>ENA-ORXD01002168-ORXD01002168.1-sediment-metagenome-genome-assembly--contig:-NODE-2168-length-13800-cov-3.727683_pt1 | contig 13800 bp, 11 predicted proteins | sample MGYA00237862_ERZ511471 | MGnify/ENA metagenome assembly ERZ511471 | reverse complement strand
ATAAATGATATTAGCCTTGAAACTACCAACCCCGAAATATTGCTGACTCCACCCGAAGCCGACGAAGCGTTTCTTGCTTCCGTGCTTCAGGGTACAACCACATATGGCGCCATGCAAATCGTCCCCTATCTCACACTGGGCAGTGATGAGAGTCTTATTGAGGGCCCTCAACCGGTAAAATCCATTCCCAGCCACTTTTCGCCGGTCTATCTAGCCAGCGAAACTGATATCGAACTTGTATTTGGCAAGGAAGGGTCAAAGAACTTTTTTATCGGTAATCCCCTGGATATGGAGGTAAAGCTTTGCCTGGACCTGCCTGAGCTGGTTACCCGCTCCAACGGTGTTTTCGGAAAAAGCGGCACGGGTAAAACATTTTTAACACGAATGCTGCTCATCGGGATTTTGCAAACCGATGCCGCAGTCAACCTTGTGTTCGATATGCACAGTGAGTACGGCTGGATGGGAACCCGTGAAAAAGCCTCCCCGGTAAAAGGTTTGAAGCAGCTGTTTCCTTCCCGGGTATCGGTTTTTACGCTGGATGAACAAAGCTCGCGGGAGCGAAAGGTAAGCACTGACTTTGTAGTACAAATAGGTTATGACGAAATAGAACCGGCTGACATCGAACTCTTACGCCAGACTCTCAATTTGACGGACCAGGCTGTTTCGGCGACTTACCAGATGAGACAGCGTTTCGGCCAGACATGGATAGAAAAAGCTTTGTCGCTGGAAAGCGAGGGGCAAACCGAAGATACTCTCAAATCGCTTAACATACATGAAGCAACCTTTCAGAACCTCATACGTGGCTTAAACGTAATTTGCCGTCTGCCTTTCACTTCGCCTCACGTTGAAACCCGGGCGGTAGATAAGGTTCTGGAGTACCTGCAAAGCGGCAAACATGTTGTGCTTGAATTCGGCCGTCACGGGAACATAGGCGCCTATATCCTGGTTGCAAATCTTTTAACCCGCCGGATATATTCCCGTTACCGCGAAAATACGGAAAAAGCCATGGCCGAAAATCACCCCCAGCCTAAACCTCTGGTGATAACCATCGAAGAAGCGCACAAATTTTTGAATCCGGCGGTAGCCGGCCAGACAATCTTTGGCACGATAGCCCGGGAGATGAGAAAGTACAACGTCACTTTGCTGGTTATTGATCAGCGGCCCAGCGGTATAGATGAAGAAGTGATGAGTCAGCTCGGCACCAAGATTACTTGCCTCCTGGACAGCGAAAAGGACATCGATGCTGTGCTAGCAGGAATGAGCGGGAAAAGCGGTTTGAAATCGGTAATAGCGAAACTCTCTTCCAAGCAGCAGGCTCTTGTATTCGGCCATGCCGTGCCCATGCCGGTGGCTTTCCAGCCGAGGGAATACGGTTCTGCCGCATCATATGCACAATTTGGTCAAACCAAAACGATTATTGATGAAAATGACCTGGAGGACCTTTGGTAGGTGGAACAACAGTGAATAATAAAACGAAGAAAATCGGTCTAGCCCTTGGGGGTGGGGCTGCTCGGGGGCTGGCCCATATTGGAGTTCTTGAATCGCTGGAAAAAAACAACATTAAAATAGATGTGATCGCCGGCACCAGCGCCGGGGCTGTAGCCGGTGCAGCTTATGCCAGAGGTTCAAGCGCTGCAGCGCTCAAGGAAATGGCCTTGAGCATGGAACTCAGAGACTGGGCCAGCCTGGCGGATGTGCGCCTGCCCCACGGTGGGTTTATTGCCGGCAACCGCATAAAGAGCCTGCTCAAGGTGATCGTTGGCGACGTGAACTTCAGCGAGCTTAATATTCCCTTTGCCTGTGTTGCCTGCGATCTGATCAGCGGGGAAGAAGTGATACTGAATCAGGGTTCTGTACTTGAAGCCGTACGAGCCAGCATTTCCATTCCAATCGTATTTTCACTGGTTAAACATAATAACCGCTACCTGGTTGATGGCGGCTTGATTAACCAGGTGCCGGTAAATGTCGTCAGAGCCATGGGCGCTGATATCGTTATTGCTGTAAACGTAATACCGATGTCTCATCGCAGAAAATCCATAAGCAAGAAAAACAACAAGGTCAAAGCACCAGGTTTATTCGATGTGATGATGCACGTTTTTGACATCACCAACATCAGGACGGTTCTGGAAAGCCTTGAAGGAGCAGATACCGTCATTAACCCGGACATGCACGGTTTCACGCCGGCGGATTTCCATCTTGCCAGGGAAATCATTCTGCAAGGAGAAATCGCCGGCGAAATGGCCATACCGGAAATAAAAATGGCAGTAGGCAGCGCCTGAACAACAATAATTGCTACCCGGGACGAATATTGTCTATAATTAATTACCTGGGGCTGTAGCTCAGCTGGGAGAGCGCCTCCTTTGCAAGGAGGAAGTCAGGGGTTCGAGTCCCCTCAGCTCCACCAAGGGTTTCTTGACAGCGGCTTAACATTTTTTCAGTTCAGGCATAATATTTCCCTCTTCAATCCATGCTCTTACCATTTCTATATGCAAATCCGGTTTCTGTGCCAGCCAGCCATGGCCAAGCTCCGGCGCAATCCGGCAAGTCGCATTCGGCAATAATGCCGCCAGTTTGCGGTTGGATTCAATAGTCTCTTTTGCTTCTTTATCTCCGGCGACAAACAGGGTTGGAGTCGTTACTTTATCCATTGCCGGAGGCAGTGTCATTTCGTTGGCCTGGCAGAATGCCCGTCGAAATGAAGCCGGTGATACCATTTTCATATCCCTTGAAAAGTTTTTCATATCGGCCTTCTGTATACCTATACCCGCCGAAACAGCCTTTATAACGACGCCACTATGAATGAAAGGGGAGACCAGCGAGACGCCCAGCTTAATAGCCTTCACTCCTTTAATGGGGATAACGCCGGAACCATCCACAATAGCGTGATCGATGATACTGGAATACTTGCCGAGCAACTCGATGGTGACGGACCCACCCAGAGAAAGTCCAACCAGACTGGCCCTGTTGTGAGGTAAACTCAGGATCAAGCCACGGATATAATCCGCCGTTTGGCTCAATGTGGACCACTCCACACCGCGGCTGTTGCCGTGACCCGGCAAATCCGGAGCGATGCAGTAATAACTCTGCAAAGATTTCATATGAGCTTCCCACATCAAACCGCTGGAACCTACGCCGTGGAGGAATATAATGGCATGGTTGTTTTTATGTCCGGTTTCATACAGGTGCAGCGAATGGTCAGTGTGGTTAAATTGTGATTTCATTTTACTTATCCGTTCTTATCCTCAAAAATTACACAAACCTGTCACGTTAATTGGTGGATAAATTTTACGCTGTGGATGACAATCTGGCAACAATTGCCATACAAAGAGTTACGGTTCCAAAAAGTATTGACAACGTTTACCAGTGTGTATAGGATTATGCATGGCGACAAATATTTCTAACCAACCCTTAATCCTGGAAAAAGGTATACCAAATGGATGCCGGAAAAGAAGAAGGGAAACCGCCTGCTGATTATCCACAGGCGCTCGAGATCATCAAACACCTGCGATCCCGCCTTGAATGCCTGCAGGACGAGCGCAACCTGTTTGAAGCCGAGATCGAACACATTATCAACAACTCAAACCATCTGATACGCATCATTAATGCCGATAAAACTATACGCCGTATAAATGAACCGTTTGCGGAACTGGCCAAAGTCCGCCCGGAATATGCCAGGGGCAAGAAGTGCTGGGAAATTTACAAAGGGCCCCTGTGTAACAGCGCCAACTGCGACCTTGAACAGGTGTTCAAGGGTAAAAGAGTTATACGCACTCTTTTTGAACACCTGAATCCGGATGGTTCTATAACTTCATATACAGGTACCAGCATTCCTTTCCGAAACCGCAAAGGCCGTATTGTCGGCATAACCGAAACCTACCGTGATATTACAAGGAGAAAGAAACTGCGTTCCCTTGTAGCGGAAACCGAAGACCGCTACCGGTCACTGGTAGAGTTAAGCGGACAGGTAGGGGAAGCCATTGTTGTTATGCAGGACATCAACAACCGGACCGCTGTACAGACATACGTCAGCCGGGAATGGGAAAACATAACCGGCTACAACAGAAAAGAGCTTATCGGCATGCCGTTTGCCAGCTTGATTAAACACGGCGAAAAGGGCCCAATTCTTGAACGCCACAGTAAAAAAATAGCCGGAGTCAGCCTGCCCGGCAAATATGAGATCAATGTCAGGACCAAGTCAGGCGGTTTTATTATAATAGAACTCACCAGCGCTCATTCCGTTTACAATGGCCAACCGGCCAATGTCGCCTATATCAGGGATATTACCGAAAGGAAGGAAACTGAAAAAGAACTGGCTCTATACCGCCAGAAACTTGAATCCATGGTAGCAAAGCGGACAGCCAGATTGGAACAATTGAACCACAAGTTAAAAGCTGAAATACAGAAAAGAGCCGAGGCTGAATATCGTTATCGTTTCATGTTCGAGAAAATGCCTGTTCCTATGATAGAAACGGACTGGTCTGAAATAAAGAAAAGGGTAGACAAGCTTAAAAATGCAGGCTTTAACGATATTGAAGACTATTTAAAGAATAATCCGTCGTTATTTAAAGAAATTTTTGCCAAATACAGGTTTAGAGATGCAAATAAAGCCTTCGCCAGATTCTGGGGCGTAAGCAGCACTTCGGATTTCGACCTTCATGCAAAAGATATTTTGGACCACTGGATATCGGGGGAAACGATCAGGGTCACCAGGCAATTGATGGCAGCTATTGCCAACAACCGAACCAGGTGCCAGTACCACTGGTCTACCATCAACCTGAAAGGCAGAGCGGTTCATTGTGTTAACGTTTTCTATGCTCCGCGCGGACACAAGGGCGATTATTCCAGGGTCCTAGAATACATCCGGGATTTAACCAATGAAAAGCACCTGGAAAACAATATCAAGGCGCTTTTGAAAGCCGAAAAACGCTACCGTATTGAAATCGAAAGGCAGTTCAAACAAAGAGTAGATTTTACAAACTCCTTGGTTCATGAATTGAAAACCCCCCTGACGCCTATGATATGCGCCAGCGAAACCCTTATGAACCAGGAAACCGAAGTTGAATACGGCAAACTGGCTAGAAATATTTATCATGGCTCTCTACAGCTTAACAAACGAATCGACGAACTGCTGGACCTGGCCAGAGGCGAACTGGGCTTATTAAAAATCAAACCTGAAAAACTGGATGCCGGGGCTGTCATCAGGGAAACAGCTGAAAACTACCGGGATTGGGCCGGCAGAAAAAACATTTGTATAATCCTAAAAATCCCACGGAGGAAACTGGAAATATATGCCGATGGAGAAAGGCTGCAGCAAATTCTTCAAAATCTCCTGGACAATGCCATACGGCATGCGCCAGAAGACACTTCTGTAATAATAACAGCCCGCCGCAATAAGAGTGTTATTGAATTTCACGTGAAAGACAGAGGGCCTGGTGTGCCTGCGGATATGCGAAACCGGCTATTCGAGCCCTATTATCACAAACCGGAAGACACCCTGAAGTTAACCGGGCTCGGCCTCGGGCTGGCGCTTTGCCGGATGTTTGTCGAGCTTCATCACGGCCACATAACCTACCATTACCTCCCGGAGCGAGCCAGTCTATTCAGCTTTACGTTACCCCTGAATATAAATATTCCCAGGGAGGCAAGCGATGAAAATACTGCTGATAGATGATGACAAAAACATTGTCGATGTTATCCTGAATACTTTTAAAATAAGCTGGCCTGAGGTTACCTTTGTAACCGCCTACTCAGGAACGGACGGAGTTAAGAAAGCAACAAGCGAATCACCGGATTTAATACTGTTAGATCTTGGTTTACCTGATATATCCGGTTTCGAAGTGATAGAAAAAATTCGCCGGTTTTCTCAAGCGCCTATTATGATCATATCGGTGAGAGAAGAAGAGGAAAATATTGTAAAAGCCCTCGGCCTGGGCGCTGATGATTATCTCAGTAAACCTTTTGGCCAGTTGGAACTGGTTGCGCGAATCAAAGCCCTTGCCAGGCGGTATTTCAATGATAGAAGCGAGGATATCATTGCCGCAGGCAATATATTGCTGGATACCTCTGCCAACAAGCTGAGCGTTCACGGCAGATCCTTCAAGCTGACCAACACCGAGAAGGAAATCATACGCTTCTTGCTGCTTAAGAACGGTAAACTAACCACATCCCGTGAACTGGCAAACGCTGTATACGGCTCATTGCCGGGGGAGGAAAACATCAAGACCTTCATCTATCGATTGAGAAATAAGATTGAAATAGATCCTCAACACCCCGCGATCATCGTCAATGAACGCGGGCTTGGATACTGTCTTAATCTGAAAGATTAACATCAGGTTTTTGCCGGTTTAATATCCCCCGTATTGCTCTTGTTAATACCTGTTGAATACTATTTTGTAACCCAATTGTAACTCTCCTTCTACATCAATTTAACCTCTCGCCGCGCTATTGTATTGGCGACAATGGTACATACTTTTTTACAGTAACTCTTTTAAAGGTAAAACAATGTAACTATAAACCTACCATTGCACAAAAGGCCGCTTTTAAAATATCTAAAATCAGAACAATTCAGTAAGGGGGTGATGCGCCGGTTGATATCAAAGCTTGTTGTAAAGCACATAAACAAACCACCGGTACACGAGTGAGGTCAGGACGATGAATGTAAAAATGGTTGAACTGGAAAGAGCTAAAATGCCCGTTCGGAAACGAAGTACGATCGGGCTTAAGGAATCCACCAAGAAGCGGCTGGATCGGCACCGCGCCCCCGGGCAGTGCTATGACGGCTTCATCCAGCAGATGGTAGATCTGTGGGAAAAAAGCAATATGCCCACCAGGCACCGATAGATTATTGGTTATCAGGAGGTGATGCTTATCGAAAATACACCCTATGAACCTGTGCCCGAAAAAGCAAATCTTGTAAGGAGGAAAATAACCAAATGCCTGAAACAAAAAACCTGACACCAAGCAACACGGTTTCAAGAAGGCAGTTTCTTAAGGGAACCGGGATCGTAATCGGCGGAACAGCCATGGGTTCAGTATTCCTGCTATCTTCCTGCGGCGACGGGGGTGAAACCACTAAAACGGTGACAAAAACAACCACCGCTCCCGGACAGACTGTAACTACAACCACCACGGCAGCCGGCCAGACAGCAACCACGACTGTTGGGGCTGTGACCAAGTACATCTGCCCGTTTGACAATCTGGAATTCGATACCCTGGCCGCCTTGAAAGCCCACCTCGAAGCCAATCACGTCGGCGCCGAAGCAGCCAATATAACTACGCTTACCGTGAACGGAGACGCCTATGCTTTTGTTGACCTGAAACCCTACGCATCCCTCCTGTATGTGCTGAGAGAGAAACTGGCACTGTTCGGCGCTAAAAACGGCTGTAACATGGGAGAATGCGGGGGATGCACGGTACTTATGAATGGCAAACCTGTCAATTCCTGCCTGGTACTGGCAATCGAAGCCGATGGCGCCAGCATTGAAACGGTCGAAGGGCTGTCCGACGGGATCACCCTGAGCTCTGTACAGCAGATATTTTACGACAAGGATGCCTTGCAATGCGGCTACTGCGCCCCGGGCATTATCATGTCGGCAACTGCTTTAAAACGCGATAAGGCAAACCCGACCCTGGATGAAGTTAGGGAAGCGCTATCCGGCCATATGTGCACCTGCGGCAACCTGAACAACTACATGGCAGCGCTTCTGGATTTGAGATAAGGAGGTTTATCAAGATGGCAGATTATGCAGTAGTCGGAAAAGCTGGAAATAAAGAAAAGACCATCGTCCAAAAACTGGTCGGCCGGCTGGATTATGCCGATGACCGGCTGCCGGGCCAAAAGCTGGTGGCACGGACTCTGCTTTCGCGTTATGCCAACGCGGAAGTAACCGCCATTAATACCAGTGCAGCCGAAGCCCTGCCTGGAGTCAAGGCGGTTATCACCTACGATGAATGCCCCGTACTTTACAATAAAATAAGGCGCTGGGGCCAGGAAATCGCCGCTGTTGCCGCGGTGGACAATGAAACGGCAACCCGGGCACTGGAGCTAATCCAGGTAACCTACCAGGAGGGCAACCAGGTTTCGGACGTCGAAGAAGCCATGAAACCCGGCGCGCCCCTAACCGGTGTCTGGGAGGGCACCAACATCCGGACCGCCGAACTGCTTCGAGGCGATGTGGAAGCGGGTTTTGCCCAGGCTGACCAGGAATTCACCGAAACCGCCGGCTGGACCAATTTCTGGCAGCACAAGGAAATGGAGCCATGGTCGGCGACCACCTACTGGGTGGGAGACGATCTCTATGTATGGACTACCTCCCAGAATCCTTTCGGCCAGCGCAATACCATTAAAAACACCATGGGCTGGCCCTTGCATAAAATCCACCTGATTTCCCACGGCAGCGGTTCCGGGCACGGCAACAAGCACGGCGCCAACTGGATAATAATCGCTGCGGTACTAGCCAAAAAAGCCGGCATGCCGGTATGCTACCACCTTACCCGCTTCGAACAGTGTTGTGGTTCTTCTACACACCAGAATAAAGGCAAGCTTGAAATGAGGGTAGGCGTCAAAGATGACGGTACCGTTACAGCTGTCGATGCTACCTATACCGCAGACGGATGCAGTGGAGGCGCCACAACAGCTTCGGGTATGGACTTCGGTTTCAGATATACTTATAATGTGCCCAATGCTAAATGGAATTTTATTGACGTAGCCACCAACACTCCTTTGCGGGGCGCTTTCCGATGCGTGGCGGACCCGCCAGGTGATGCCCTTTACAACCTGGTTATGGACAAAGTAGCCGACAAACTTGGCATGGATCCGCTGGAATTCCGCATTAAGAACCTTGTAACCCCTGACATGGTGCAGTATGAATCAAAAATGCCATTTTCCAGCATGGGAATCAAGGAATGCCTGGAAAGGGCAGCTGAAGCCCTTGACTGGGATACCAAGTGGCACCAACCCGGCGCCAGGACACTGCCAGATGGCAGGCTGCATGGCATCGGCATTGCCGGCCATATTGATTCCCACGGGCAGATGAGTTCGGGTTGTGGTGCCATTCTCAACCTCACCAAGGACGGCAAATGCCTCATCGCCCCCGGCCAGAGCCATAACGCGGGTTCCATTAATGCCCACTGCCACCATGTAGCCGAAGTGCTGGGTATGAAATACGAAGACGTTCATGTCGGCGACTGGGGCCATACCGATGTTACCAGCGAGGGCGGCAGTGAAGGCGGGTCCACCCGCTGTATCACGCTGGGTTCGGCCTATTATGAAGCAGCTCTGGACGCCCGTGCTGAAGCCTTTGCCGTAGCAGCCGGCTGGATGGGTCTCACCCCGGATAAATTGAGCGCCAGGGACGGGTTGATTTTCGAAACTGCCAATCCTTCCAATTCCAAGACCTGGGCGGAAGTTGCAGGACGGTTCAGTTATCCGATAATAGGCAAGGGCTATTCCTGGCCCAAGAAACTGCGGCGCCAGGTATTGCAGTGGCCCGCCGGCACTGATTGTGAAGTTCGCGGCCAGCTGGCCCAGGCGGTGGAAATTGCGGTTGACCCCGATACCGGCCAAATCGAGGTTCTCAATATGGCCAGCGCTATCGATTGCGGCAAGGCCATTTACCTCAGCGGTTTCAATAAAGGCTGCTTTGGCGGCCACGAGATAATCATGGGTGAAACGCTGATGTATGAGCAGGTAATCGACTACGGCAACGGTGCTTCGCTGAATCCAAACTTCTGGCAGAATTCTCATGTAACTTCAATGGACATTCATCCGGAAGGTTTTAACGCCATAGCCGTTGAAACTGATGACGCATGCGGGCCCCACGGCTGTAAAGGTGTTGGCGAACCGGAAGTTTCGGCCCTTGCCTGCATGGCCAACGCGGTCTACAACGCCACCGGGGTGTGGGTCGACAGTCTGCCGATAACACCGGACAAAGTACTGCAAGCGCTGGGCAAGGCATAAAGGAGGCAATGAAATGAAAGACATCAAACATTTTAATGCAACGAGCGTCGCCGATGCCGCTGCCAGGCTGGCCGAAGCCGGAAGCGCCCCCATTGCCGGAGGTACCGACCTGGTTACCGTCATGCGCGCCATGGTCAACCCGAATTCACCCGACACGCTGATTAACTTGAAAACCATCCCCGAAATGGCATACATCCGGGAGGAGGGCGGCGAGCTCAAGATAGGGGCTCTGGCCACCCTGGCCCAGATTGCCGCTTCCAGCGTAGTAAAGGGCAAATGGGCCGCCCTGGCTGAAGCCGCCCACAAGGTGGGCAGCCCGCAGCTGAGGAACGCCGGCACCATCGGCGGCAACATCTGCCAGGAGACCCGCTGTTGGTACTACCGCACCGAGCACAACTATTTCGCCTGCCTCAAGAAGAACCAGCAGGGGCTGTGCTATGCCCTGACCGGCGACAACCGCTACCACTCCATCTTCGGGGCCACCAACGGCTGCGTGTGCGTCAACCCTTCCGATACCGCCCCGGCGCTGGTGGCCTTCGGTGCCACCATAAAGACCAACAAGCGCGATATTGCCGCGGCTGACTTCTTCGATGTCAGGGTAGCCCCCAACAAGTCGGCCATGACGGTGCTCGAACAGGATGAAATCGTCACCGAGATAAGTGTGCCCGCCCCGGCCTCGGGCGCCAAAAGCGCTTTCGTCAAGTTCGCCCTGAGACGGGCTATCGACTTCCCCATCGTCAACTGCGCCGCCGTTATCGGTGGTGGGTCGGCCTCGATTGTACTTAACGCCGTAGCCGGCAAACCCAGAAAGGTTGCCGGCGCCGAGCAGTCCATCGCCGGCAAGGCCATAAATGAAGCCAACGCTGCGGCGGCAGCCGAGCAGGCCAGTACCGGTACGCTTTCAATCGGCAAGAACAAGTACATGATCCAGCTTGCCAAAGCCATGGTGAAAAAAGCCATCCTGGGCTGCGCTTAGACACGTTCAACACAAAGAGCTTCTATACCGGGCGGATATTCTCCGCCCGGTATAGTTTAGGAATGATAATTTGAAATATCAAAATTTAAGGTTAAAATAATAGTGGCGGATTATCGAGTGAGGAGGATGACGATGTTACGGAAACTGGCAAGGGTCAAACCCCGCACCCTGGCTTTTATCGCGGTGGTGCCGCTCCTGGCGGCCACTTCCATAATTACCGCGCCGTGCCCCGTTTGTGATGGCACCGGAGTACTGGCTACCACTCCGGGAATGGAGAATGTTGAAATTACCGAATACGACACTAATGAGTGGCGCATTACCCGGGATGCCTGCGGCCTTTACATACTCTATTTTTATGACATTGAAATAACGCTCTTTAATAAAGACGATCAACCGGTTGACGGCTGGCTCAAACTTTCACTTGTAGATATATCGAAAGAGGGTCAGACACCGGTAGTGGATACCCAGTATCGACCGGTGGAGTTCGATGGGCTCAGCGGCAAGGAACTTTCTTTCACTACCGTGTTCGGAACGGGCATAGATGCCTGGGGTCAAACTGAGGTGCACATCGAAATAATGACCGGAGATATACCTGACGCCACGTGTGACGGCAGCGGTAGAGTCCCTTCCAACACCTGGTTATTTATCAACGGCCTCAGAGACAGGTTCGTCCAGACAATACAAAACGAATTTGAATACCGGCCACCGGAAGTCATTGACTGGGCAGATTACACCTATTTCGACGAATAAGCCGCCATCTTCAACATACAAAGAAAGCAAACAAAACAATAAATCGGGAGGAGCTAATGACACAAGGATGGAAACCCGCTTACCGGTCACTGACCGGTTACATTGAAACTAATCCTTCAATCAAAATCGAACCCGCCGTGACGGTCATCCCGTCCGATGTACGTCCGGGGTTCTACATAGCTTTCGATCATTTGCGAGAAGCCTTTATTAAGAGTAATTTCAATAATGAGTTTTGCGCTGCCGAAAAGCTAAGCCGGGAATACAAATTGTTAGCCCGGGAGATCGTTTCTATTATGGATATCCAGCCTGAAATAGGACTGAATCCAAGGCTGAAATGGCTGCTGGATGAGCCCTTAAACGGATTGATGCGCCTCATTTATAACCCGCTGTTTGATTTATTGAAGGGCAAGCTGGACGAAGAAGAATTCATTCAAACGTGCTGTTTCGAATTCAGTTCGATTTTCAATGATTTATATCTTAGAGGTTACAACCTGTGGGTGGTACTGGCGCTGTTGGAACTGCTCGAACCCTCCGAATTGATGTGGGTTCCCCAGAAGGAACCCAATGCCATCAATTCTCTGAAGGAACTTTATAAACAGGGGGCCAGGGTTGAGCCCGTCCCTGATATCACTCATACTTCATTACTCAGCTTTGAACCGGGGACGTGGGATACGTTTATTGTTCCAGATATTGTATTTTATTCGGCAAAATTGAATAAATACATTGCCATACGAAGAAGCCTGCCCGTAAATACGGATGAACCATACCTGGTAGCCAAACAGAGAACATCCGATAGAGAATGGCTTTCTTTCAGGCGCCTGTCCCGGATTTTTAACCTGTCTAATCACTGGCCCGATGTTTTGATATATTGTGATGAAAACCCCCAAAACCTTAACCTGATTGCTGATTTTGATTACATGCTTCGGCCTGACCTGATAGTTGATACTTTTACCCAGAATTCTTCATTCGATGCGGAACAAGCCGATCGCATCAGGTCGCACCAGCAGCATTTGAAACCTTTCAAAGGCACGATCGTGCTGTATCAGAGCAACATTCCCGACGAAGCAGCCGGGGCATTTTCTCACGATGAATCGATCGATTCTCCCTCATCGGTAACCAGTTCCGCTTTCTCTTCTGACGCCACCCCGGTTGAACTTTCCAGACAGGAAACCAGCATCGAAACGGAAAATTCCGCAAGTGCTTCCGCAGCCGGAGATATAACTAATATAGCCAGCTCAACGATCATGCTGGCGACATCCTGGGGATTCGACCGTCATGCTCTCTGCCGGATTATAGACCGCTTAATTTAATCTAAAACAATGGCCGCTGCCGTTGTATCGGCAGCGGCCTGACGGGTATTTTGATCCCGGTTAAAAGGTAAAGACGTAATCCGGAATCTCAATGCCGTTGGAATCATCGACAACGGTATATTCACAGTCTTCAATTATCAGAAGGTTCTCCTGCATTCCGAATACTTCGCCTTCGATATCTACGATATAATTGATCTGCAGGTCGTTCAGATAGTCAAGGTACATCGTTTTATATTTAACATAACCATTAATTACATACCAATCGGTGCCAACTCCTTTATAGAGCCATGGCATATCTTCAATAAGTACGTTTTTGAAAATCAGCCTTTTGCCTTCATATTTGGCCATAGCCGCTACCGGGTCTTCGACAAATTCCTGGTACAGCAAAACCTGATCTGTTTCAATTATCTCAATCGGCGTCGTAGTTGCCGGTTGAGACGTGGCAGGTTTAGTAACGGCCGTGGTTGGACTGGCGGTAGTCGCCGTTGTATTGTTTTGGTTATGAGTATTGTTGCACCCGGAAAAAGCGGCAGCCAATATCAACAATACGATCACCGGGATGATCATTAATTTCTTGTTTAACATATCTCTATGTCTCCTTGATTTTTCGTATTCACCCAAACCCTTATTTCCCTCCGAGCATATTTTTCAAATCCGTTTCCGGGTCAGCGATCGGGTGAATATTGAATTTTTCAACCAGAATATTCAATACATTGGGTGAAATAAAAGCCGGAAGGCTTGGGCCAAGGTAAATATTTTTGATACCAAGTGACAGTAAAGTCAAAAGTATGCTGACTGCCTTTTGT
>ENA-ORXD01002167-ORXD01002167.1-sediment-metagenome-genome-assembly--contig:-NODE-2167-length-13804-cov-4.052743_pt1 | contig 13804 bp, 13 predicted proteins | sample MGYA00237862_ERZ511471 | MGnify/ENA metagenome assembly ERZ511471 | reverse complement strand
CGAGGCGGCCGACGAGCTCCGGGTCGGTGCCGAAGGAGCGGCGGGCGTCGTCGATGAAGCCGCCGGCCGGCCGCGCGACGTCGAGCACCGGGCCGAGGTTCACGTTGAAGCCGGCGCCCCGCAGATTGAGGCCGGCGGCGCGGCCGGCCGCGCGCGCGGCAGCCGCAGGGTCGGCGGCGAGACCGATGGTCTTGTGCGAGGCGAAGGGCTCACCCGGGAGACGGCGCACGTAGCCGCCCTCCTGGTCGACCATGATGAGCAGCGGCTGCTCGACGGGGCTCCGCGCCGCGGCCTTCTGCAGCCGCGCGATCACCCGGCGGATCTGCGCCCGGCTCGAGATGTTCTCGGCGAAGAGGATCACGCCCGCCGCCTCCCCGGCCCGGAGGGCGTCGAGCAGGCCGCGTGGCGGGGTGAGGCCGGGGTAGCTGTAGATGACCCGCTGGCCGGCGAGCTGGCGCGTCGTGAGCCTGAGCGGCGGCGTGCCGTAGGCGCGCAGGCGCGCGGAGGGACGAAGTCGCGCCGAGACCGCCGCCACGGTGACGGCGGCGGCAGGTTGCTCGGGCGTTGCGGCGACGGGCTCCTCGAGCGTGCCGGCGCCGTCGCCGACCCCCGCGGCGTCGCCCGCCGCGCCCTCGTCGGGCGCCGGCATCGGTGTCGGGCCCTCCAGCCCGCCGGCACCGCACGCGGCCAGCGACACGACGGCGAGCCCGAGCAGCGCCGTGACGACCGCGAGCAGCGCGGGGGCAGCCGCAAGCAGCGCGGAGACGGCCGACAGCGGGCGGGGCGAGCGCAGGGTCATCGGTGACCAGGAGAACGAAGGCGCATGTCACCCGACAGTGTACGCGGTCGCTCACGGCCGGGACCCGGAGGTAGATCTCCTCGCGACGTGGCGACGGTCGTCGCACTCGTCGATGGACGAGAGCGGCACGCCGGGAGGTGGTCGGGAGGTCGTCGAGAGGTCGTGGAGGAGAGCTGGTGGGCGTACCTGGATTCGAACCAGGGACCTCTTCCTTATCAGAGAAGCGCTCTAACCGACTGAGCTATACGCCCACGAAGGGATTGGAGTCTAGGACCGCCGAGGGCGGTGCGTCAACCGCTCGGGGGCCGTCGCCCGTGCCGGCGACGGCCCCCGCCGGCCCCATCACCACGGCACCGTTTCACACCCCGTCACCTGCGCTACAATCAAGGAGCCATGGACGTCCAGCAGATGGTCATTTACGGGGTCAGCTTCGACGTGGTCGGCAAACAGCCGATCGTGTTGCTGAAGACCATGGAGGGCAACCGTTTCCTCCCGATCTGGATCGGCCACCCCGAGGCCGCCGCGATCCTCATCAAGCTCCAGGGCACCACGCTGCCGCGGCCGATGACCCACGATCTGCTCACCAACGTGCTCGGCACCTTCGAGGCCGAGATCGAGCGCATCACCGTCACCGAGCTGCGCGACAGTACCTTCTACGCGACGCTCACCCTCATGAAGGACGGCGCCGAGATCGAGGTCGACTCGCGGCCCAGCGACGCCCTCGCCCTCGCTGTGCGCACCGACGCCCCCATCTTCGCCTCCAACGAGCTGGTCGAGGAGAACGCCATCGAGTTCGAGCGCGAGGTCGACGAGACCGACGAGATCGTCGAGGGCTTCCGCGACTTCCTCGAGAAGGTCTCACCAGACGACTTCAGGGTGGCGCAGGAGATCCTCGAGAGCGACGACGAGCTCGACGACGAAGAGGACGAAGAGGACGAAGAGGACGAAGAGGACGACGACGACCTGGACGAAGACCTGGGCGACGAGGGCCTGCCCTCCAACTGACGAGGCGTGCGCGGTCGCCCGGCCGCGCCGCGAGACGAAGGGACCATCGTGAGCGACACCGCCAAGGACCCGGTCATCCAGCAGCTGCGCGACCAGATCTCCGACAACGACCTCAAGATCCTCGACGGCGTCAACAAGCGCCTCAAGCTCGTGGCGCAGCTCTGGGAGTACAAGCGCAGCAAGGGTCTCGACGTGCTCGCCCCCGGCCAGGAGGAGTGGCTCCTCACCTTCGCCGGCCGGGCCAACAAGGGGCCCCTCACGAGCGAGGGCCTGCGCGAGATCTACCGCGCGGTGCTCGACCTCACCAAGCGCGAGCTCGACGGGCGCAAGTAGGCGCGGCCGCGCGAGGCGGCGGCGCCCGGCTCACCCCTTGAGCACCCCGATCGGCTCGAGGCGTGCCACTTTGCGCGCGAGGCCGATTGCGTCGACCACGCCCACGACCTCGCCGACGTCCTTGTAGGCGTACGGCGCCTCCTCGGCGAGCAGGCCGCCTGACTGCGAGCGCACGACGATGCCGCGCGCCTCGAGGTCGCGGCGCACGTCGGCCCCACTTTGCACCTTCCGCGCGGCCCCGCGGGAGAGCCGCCGGCCGGCGCCGTGGCAGGCCGAGCCGAAGCTCTCCCGCATCGCGGTCTCGGTGCCGGCGAGCAGCCAGCTCTCGCTGCCCATGTCGCCGGGGATGATGACCGGTTGGCCGGTGTCGCGATACTCCAGCGGCAGCTCTGCGCGGCCCGGCCCAAAGGCGCGCGTCGCGCCTTTGCGATGCACGAGGAGCTCGGTCGGCACGCCGTCGACCTCGTGCACCTCGCGCTTGGCGATGTTGTGGGCGACGTCGTAGAGCAGCTCGACGCCGAGCCGCTCCCACGGCCGGCGGAAGACCTGCTCGAGGCCGAGCCGCAGCTCGTGCATCATCGTCTGCCGGTTGGCGAAGCCGAAGTTGGCCGCCGCCGCCATGGCGGCGAGGTAGTCGGCGCCCTCCAACGAGCGCACCGGGGCGCACGCGAGCTGGCGGTCGGGCAGGGCGAAGCCGAAGCGCGCCGCGGCGCCGGCCATGCGCTGCAGGTGATCGGTGCAGGTCTGGTGGCCGAAGCCGCGCGAGCCGGAGTGGATCATCGCCACGACCTGCCCACGGTGGATCCCCCACGCGGCCGCGATGTCGGCGTCGACGACCTCGGCGACGACCTGCACCTCGATGAAGTGGTTGCCGGCGCCGAGGCTGCCGAGCTGCGTGCGCCCGCGCTCGATCGCCTTACGCGAGACCGCGTCGGCGCTCGCGCCCGGCACGGCCCCGGACTCCTCGGTGCGGGCCACGTCGCCCTCGGTCGCCAGCCCGCGCCCGACGAGCCAGGGGACGCCGCGCTCGACGAGCTCCGCGAGCTCGCGCGGCGTCACGCTCAGCGCGCCGCGATCGTTCGTGCCCTGCGGGATGCGCCGCATCAGCTCGTGCATGAGCTCGGCGGTGCGCGGGCGCACCTCCTCCTCGCCGAGCGCGGTCGTGACGAGGCGCACGCCGCAGTTGATGTCGAAGCCGACGCCGCCCGGCGATACGACACCGTCCTCGACGCGCAGCGCCGCGACCCCGCCGATGGGGAAGCCGTAGCCCCAGTGGATGTCGGGCATCGCCAGGCTGGCGCCCACGATGCCGGGCAGGGTGGCCACGTTGACGACCTGCTGGAGGGCCTCGCTCTCACCGGCCTGCTCGAGCAGGCCGGCCGACGCGAACACGAGGCCCGGCACGCGCATCTCGCCTTCGGGCTCGATGCGCCACACGTTCTGCCTGATCTGCTCGAGGTGCGGCTCCACAGGCCTCACATACCCCCTCCGTCGGCGCGCGCACCGGCGGACGCGTCACCCGCGCGCCGCTCGCGCGTCGTCCGCGCGTCGCCAGCTCGCCCACCGGCACCCGACGGCACGCGCCCCCACGGCACCCGAGCCACCGCCCGCCTGCCCGACTCAGACGTCGAGCAGGACGCGCCCCTCCCAGCCCCCGGCGACCTCGTGCAGCGAGAGACGGTGGAGGGTCGCCGCTTTGACGGCGGCGCAGAGCTCGTGGCGCCCGGGGTCGTACGGCTCGCCGCCGGCGAGGGCGCGCAGGGTCACCCGTGCACCCTCGCCGCCGGCCGGCTCCTCGCGCAGTTCGATCTCGAACTCGCCGCTGAAGACGAGCCCCCGGGCCTCGACGACGTACAGCAGCTCGTTGAGCCATACGGCGAGGAGCAGGCTCTCGTCGGCCGCCTCGACCTCGACCACGTAGCGCTCGCGGCCGGTCGCCGTGGCCGGGTCGCACACCAGCGAGAGCATGCCGCGCGCCGCCAGCGCGAAGACGTCCTCGCGGCGCGGGCCCCAGGCGCGCACGCCCACGTCGGCGGTGTGCTCGGTCAGCTCGAAGCCGGGAGCCGGGGGTGCGGCGGCGTCGGGCACGGCGGCTCGCGCACCCGTGTCGCTAGGGGAGAACGGTCGCGCCGGCGGACGAAGCCGCGAGGCCGAGCGGGCGCGCGGGGACACCCTCGGCGGCGAACGCCTCGGCCATGGCACGGGCGACGACCCCCGCCTCGGTGGCCAGGCTGACGAAGGCGATGAGGCTCGGCCCCGAGCCCGAGATGGCGACCGCGGCGGCGCCGCTGCGTTGCGCCGCCTCCCACGCCGTGCGCCCGCCGGGGATGAGCCGCAGGCGGTTGGCCTGGTGGAGGCGGTCGTCCATCACCTGCCCGAGCAGCTCGAAGTCGCCGGTGCGCAGGGCCTCGACGACGAGCGGGATGCGGCCCATGTTGAAGACCGCGTCGCGCATCGTCACCTCGGTGGGCAGTCCGGCGCGAGCGGCGTCGGTCGAGAAGGGGAGCTCGGGCACGGCGAGCGCCACGTAGACCTCGGGCACGAGGATCTTCTTGGTCAGCAGGCGCTCGCTCTTCTGCACCACGATGGTGAGACCGCCGAAGAGAGCCGCGGCGACGTTGTCGGGGTGGCCCTCGAGGCCGGCCGCCAGCTCCAGCAATCGATCGCGGCCGAGGGGCCGGCCGAGCAGCTCGTTGCCCCCGAGCAGGCCGGCGACGATCGCCGACGAGCTCGAGCCCAGCCCCGACGAGAGCGGAACCCGCACGGCGCACTCGATGCGCAGCCCTGCGGGCGGCGCCTCGCCGACCTCTGCGTAGACGCGCAGCGCCGCCCGGGCGACGAGGTTGGACCCGTCGGCGGGCAGGCACCCCGCGCCTTCGCCGGTCACGGCTACGGCGACACCCTCGCCCTCGAGCGCGAACCGAGCCTCGTTCCAGAGGTCCAACGCGAGGCCCAGGCAGTCGAAGCCCGGGCCCAGGTTGGCCGTCGTCGCCGGCGCGCGCACGACGCAGCGCTGCCGGGGCTCGGCCATCAGGGCGCCTCGCCCGGCAGGTGCGGCACCGCGCCGCGCGCCGGCGCGCTCACGCCGCGCTCCCGCGCCGCGACGCCAGGCGCTGCCGTACGTACTCGACGACGGCGGGCATCACCGAGATGAGGACGATGGCCACGATGATGAACGAGAAGTTGTCCTCGACGACGGGGATGTTGCCGAAGAGGTAGCCCCCGACGACGAAGATCGAGACCCAGAGGACGCCCCCGACGACGTTGTAGCTCAGGAACTTGCCGTAGGTCATGCTGCCGATGCCGGCGACGAAGGGGGCGAACGTGCGCACGATCGGCACGAACCGGGCGATGATGATGGTCTTGCCCCCGTGCCGCTCGTAGAAGGCGTGCGTGCGCTCGAGGTGCTTCTTGTTGAGGAAGCGCACGTCCTCCTTGTGGAAGACCCTGGGGCCGACGCGCGAGCCGATCGCGTAGTTGGCCGAGTCGCCGAGGATCGCCGCCGCCGCGAGCAGCACGAGCAGCACCGAGACCTCGAGCGACCCGCCGGCGGCGAACGCCCCCGCCGCGAAGAGCAGCGAGTCGCCGGGCAGGAACGGCGTGACCACGATCCCGGTCTCGAGGAAGATGATCAGGAAGAGGATCGCGTACGTCCAGGCGCCGTACTCGTCGATGACCGCGTTGAGGTGCTCGTCGATGTGGAGGAAGAGATCGACGGCGTCGTTGAGGAGGTCCACTCAGGTCTCCTCGGCGCGCGGCGGCGCCGGGCGCGGCGCAGCCGCCGGGGGAGACAGGGCACTGACCCGGGAGTCCATGGCGGCCATCGTACCGCACGCCTGCGGGGCGACCTACCCTCCCGGGCGCGCGGCAGCGGCCGCGCGCCGGCCCGGCGTGCAGGGCCTTCCCGGCTCGCGCCGCTGCGCAGGTTGGGGTGCCCCTGCCCCTGTGGTAGGTTCGGCCCTCGACCGCACCGGCAAGGAGGCGCGCATGGCCGTCGGACTCATGGACATTCAGGGGCAGTACGCCGAGTTGCAGGAGCGCATCGAGAGCGCCGTGCTCGAGGTGCTGCGCAGCGGCCGGGTCATCCTCGGGCCCAACGTCAAGGCCTTCGAGGGGGAGAGCGCCGCGTACCTCGGCACGGCGGGGGCCGTCGGAGTCGCCAACGGTACCGACGGACTCACGATCGCCCTGCGTGCCATGGGCATCGGCCCCGGCGACGAGGTCATCACCGTCCCCTTCACCTTCTACGCGACGGCCGAGGCGATCGCCCAGTCCGGGGCCACCCCGGTGTTCGTCGACGTGCTGCCCGACACGCTCTGCATCGACCCGGCGGCGATCGCCGGCGCGGTCACGAAGCGCACGAAGGCCGTCATGCCGGTCGACCTCTTCGGGCTGCCGGCCGAGATGGACGCCGTCAACGAGGTCGCCGCTGCGCACGGCCTGCGGGTCGTCGAAGACGCCTGCCAGGCCTGGGGCGCGACCTACCACGGCCGCCGCGCCGGCAGTCTCGGCGAGGCGGCCGTCTTCAGCTTCTTCCCCACCAAGAACCTGGGCGGGTTCGGCGACGGCGGCCTCGTCACCTCGCACGACGCGAGCCTCGTGCAGGCGGCGCGCAGGCTGCGCTTCCACGGCAGCAAGGACAAGGTCGTCTTCACCGACTTCGGCTTCAACTCGCGCCTCGACGAGGTGCAGGCGGCGATCCTGCGCATCGAGCTCGAGACGATCGACGCCTGGAACGCGCGCCGGCAGCAGGTGGCGGCCTGGTACGACGCCTACCTGCCGCATGAGGTGCTGCGGCCGGCGGTGCCCGAGGGCCTCACGCACGTCTACCACCTGTACGTGATCCGCCACGGCCTGCGCGACAGGATCGCCACGGCGTGCAAGGAACGGCAGGTCGCGTGCGCGTCGTACTACACGACGCCGCTGCACTTGCAGCCGGTGTTCGCCGACCGCGGGCACGCGGCGAAGGACTTCCCCGTCACGCACGCCGCCGCCGCCCAGAACCTCGCCCTGCCGATGCACCCCAACCTGACCGAGGAGCAGGTCCGCGAGGTCGCCGAGGCGGTGGCCGCCGGCCTCGGCTGAGGCGGCACGAACGAGGTCGCCGAGGCGGTGGCCGCCGGCCTCGGCTGAGGCGGCACGAGCGCGCTCGGCAGGGTGCTGCCGCCGGCCTGTATCGCATCGGCGCGGCACGCCGGCGGCGAACGGCGAGGCCGCATCGTGGCCGGCCGGGGGCGGCGGCGGGCAGGCGGCGGCGGCCCGCCGTTGAACCCTTTGGCGACATGAGGGTCTGGGTCGACATCACCGACTCGTCGCACGTGCTCTTCTTCGCCCCGATCGTGCGCCGGCTCGAGGACCGCGGCGACGTCGTCACGGTCACGGCGCGGCGCTTCGCCAGCGCCGAGCTGATCCTGCGCCGCTACGGCATCGCCACCCTCGCCACCAGCCAGCATCGCGGCGGCGGGGTGAGCGCACGTGCCGTCGGCCTCCTCAACCGCACCGCCCAACTCCTCGGCTCGGCCTCGAGCGGCCGCATCGACGTGGCCGTCGGCGGCCACGCGAGCGACTTCATCCTCGCCAACTGGGCGCTCGGCGTGCCGCAGCTCACGCTGCTCGACGACGAGCGCCTGCGGCGCACCAACGCGGTGAACGTGCGCCTCGTCGACCGGGTCGCCGTCCCCGAGGCCGTCTCGGCGGCGATCCTCGCCGAGCTCGGCGCACCGCCCGGCAAGCTCTTCCGCTACCCGGGGTTCAAGGAGGAGTACTACCTGCGCGACCTCGAGCTCGACGGGGAGGTGCTCGCCGGCCTCCGTGTCGACCCCCGGCGCGTCGTCGGCGTCGTGCGGCCCGGGCGTCTGCCCGGCCGGCGCACGCCCGGGCAGACGCCGGCCCCCGGGCCCGAGGACCGTGCCCTGGAGGAGCTCGTCCGCGAGCTCGGCAGGCGCCGCAACGTGACGATGGTCGTGCTGGCGCGCGACGAGGCGCAGCGCGCCCGCTTCGCCGCGCTGCGCCTGCCGTCGGTCGTGACCCCGCCGGGGCCGGTCGACACGGCCAGCCTGCTCGCCGCCGCCGACTTCGCCCTCGGCGGCGGCGGCGTGATCGAGCGCGAGGCCGCCGCCCTGGGCACGCCGGCGTATACGCTGCGTGCGCTGCCGGCGTCGGCCGTCGACGCCGCCCTGCGCCGCGAGGGCCGCATCCGTCGCGTGGCCGCGGCGGACGAGATCGAGTTGCGCAAGAAGGACTCCCGCACGCTGCCCGTCGCCCGCCGCGACCCCGGCATCTTCGTCGACGCCCTCGCCGGCCTGGCGGCCGGCGGGCGCAGCGTGGGGCGCTTCGAGCGCCTCGTCTGAGCGCCCGCGACACCGTCGCCCACCGCCCGCGGCGTGACGTGCGGCGACCGGCGGCAGCGCGAGCGCCGGCCGGCCTGTCGCCGACCTCCCCGGCGCTCGTCCCCGATTCGGCCGGCGCCCGTCTCGCACCTCTGTCCGGGCGTCCGCATCCGAACTGTGCTATAAGCACAGGTTATGGACATCCGCCAGCTCAGGCTCTTCTGCCGCATCGTCGAGCGTCACAGCTTCTCGCTCGCCGCCGACGAGATGCACATCACCCAGCCGGCGGCCAGCCAGCAGGTGCGCAGCCTCGAGCGCGCGCTCAAGACGACGCTCCTCGACCGCTCGCGCCGGACCGTCGTGCCGACCGACGCGGGCCAGGTGCTGTACCGCTACGCGCGCGAGATCCTGGCCCTGCACGAGCGCGCCCGCACCGAGATCGACGACCTCGGCGACCTCGTCGCCGGCACGGTCGTGATCGGCGCTTCGACGGGCCCCGGCGAGCACGTCCTGCCGGCGATGCTCACGCACTTCAAAGACCTCTACCCGGGCGTTCGGGTGGCGCTCCACGTCGACGACACCCAGGAGGTCGTCGAGCGCGTGCTCACCCGCGAGTTCGAGCTCGGCGCCGTCGGGGCGCCTACACGCCGCCCGGACCTCGTGGCCGAGCCGCTGGCGCGCGACGAGGTCGTCCTCGTCTGCAACCCGGGGCACGCGTGGGCGTCCCGCGACGCGGTCTCCGTAGAGGAGCTCGGCCGTGAGCCGCAGGTCGTACAGCAGCAGGGGGCGGGCATCCGCGCCGTCGTCGAGGACCACCTGCGCCGCGCCGGCCTGCCGCCGGAGCGCCTCAACATCGTGATGGAGATGGGCCTCATGGAGTCGGCCAAGCAGGCGACGATCGCCGGCGGCGGCGTCACCTTCATGAGCCGCTGGGCGATCGGCCCCGAGCTCGAGCACGGCACCCTCGTCGCGGTGCGAGTCGAGGGTCTCGAGATCCGCCGCGACTTCTACACCGTGCGCTCCAAGACGCGCGTGCTGTCGCGCGCCGCCGAGGCGCTTCTCGCCTACTTCCGCGAGGGCTACGCCGAAGCTGGTTGACGGAGCCCCGTCGACGCCGACGGTGTGGCCGGCTCACCCTCCGGTGCCGCCCCTGCCGTCCACGCCGCCGCCCTCACGCCGTGGCGCACCCCGCCGTGGCGCCCGCGCCCGACGGCGCGCAGGCAGACGCCGCACCCCCGATGCCCTACAGTAGCCGCTCGCTCATCCCGCGCGGCGACGGTTGACCCACGGGCCTCGCGTGCTATCCTGCGATATCAGCTTTGCTAATGTGTAAGATAAGTAAGTTAGCGCCGGCGGCTCACCGACGTCACTGCGCTTTCAGACGAGGAGGACCTGCATGGATTTCGCCCGCACCCCCGATGAGATCCACGAGCTCGTCAACGGGCTCAACTTCAAGGAGAAGGTCGACCGTTCGCTGCGCCTGATCGGCGAGGCTCGCGAGGAGTTCGGCGACGGTCTCGTCGTCGCCAACAGCCTGGGCAAGGACTCGGTCGTCGTCTGGGACCTCGCGAAGCGGGTCGACAAGGACATCCGCGGCTTCATCGTCACCACGCGCTACAAGCCGGCCGCGACCAAGCAGTTCATGAGCGAGACCGTCGAGCGTTACCCCGAGACGCGCGTCTTCAAGAACGACGTCGAGATCCCCGACAACCTCGCGAAGACCGACCCGGACAAGTGCTGCGACCTGCTCAAGGTGCAGCCGGTGCGCTGGGCGATCGAGGAGATGGGCGTGAGCTGCTGGGTCACCGGCCTGCGCTGCACCGAGGGCCGCACGCGCACCGACTACCTCGAGGTCGAGGAGCGCGACAAGGACCTCCTCAAGCTCAACCCGATCCTGCTCTGGCACGAGCGTGAGATCTGGCAGTACATCGCGCTCTACAACGTCCCTGTGAACCCGCTCTACGGCGAGGGCTACCGCTCGCTCGGCTGTGAGCCCTGCACGCACATCACGACCGGCATCAACGAGCGTGACGGCCGCTGGATCGGCACCAGCAAGTGCGGCGGCGAGTGCGGCATCCACACGCGCCCCCTCAAGGAGACGGCGACGGCCTGACGTACAGCTCTTCCGGTGGAGGGGCGGCCCCGTCCCGGGGCCGCCCCTCCACCGACCTGGCCACAACGGTCACTGGGGGCGGGGATGAGCGATCCCACGACCATCGAGGCAGCGGGCGCCGCGGCGGCTGACGGCGCCGTCCCTGTGGCCGCCTCCGGCATCGCCCCCGACGATACGGCGCCCACGGGCGCGAGCACCGCTCCCTCCTCCGACCCCGGCGTCGCCGACTCCGGTCCCGGCAGCACCCCCGACGCCACGACGGCGCCCGCGACCCCCGCCCGCAAACGGAGGCGGCGCACCGGCCTGCGCGGCGTCGCCTGGCGCCGGCGCTGGGCCCTCTCGATCACGGGCTGGGGGGCCGGCTCGCTCCTGCTCTTCCTCTCCGGCGCAGGCGAGTCACTGAACCCGCTGCTGAGTCTCACGGGGCTCTTCGTCGGCTTTCTCGTCGGCCTGACCGGGATGGGCGGCGGCGCCCTCATGACGCCAATCCTCATCCTGTTCTTCAACTTCCAGCCCACGCTCGCCATCGGCACCGACATCGCCTACGCAGGCATCACCAAGATCTTCGGCTCGTGGAAGCACTACCGGCAGGGCTCCGTCGACGTGCCGCTCGCCCTGTGGCTCGCCGCCGGCAGCCTGCCCGCCGGCGTGCTCGGCGCCACCGCGATCACCTACCTCGCCCGTGAGCGCAGCGACATCGTCGACGCCGTGCTCTACCGCTCGGTCGGCGTCGCCCTCATCCTCGTCGGCGTACTGCTCGCGGTCCGCATGTGGTTCAACATCGAGGCGCACCACGAGGCCGTCGACATCCACCTCTCGTGGAGGCGCAAGCTCGCCAGCATCGCCCTGGGCGCCGGGACTGGGCTGATCATCGGCCTGACCTCGGTCGGCAGCGGGACCCTGCTCGCCATGTTCCTCATCCTCTTCTATCCCCTCGCCCCCCGCCGCATCGTCGGCACCGACGTCTTCCACGCGACCCTGCTCCTCGGCGTCACAGGGCTCGCCCAGCTGCGCTTCGGCAACGTGGACCTCTGGATGGTCGCCTCACTCCTCGTCGGCTCCGTGCCGGGTGTGGTCATCGGGTCGCGCCTCACCGTGCACGCGCCCACGCGCTGGCTGCGCATCGCTCTCGCGATCGTCCTCTTCGCCAGCGGCATCGTCATGCTCACCAAGGTCTGAGCACGATGCGGCGGCGGCAGGTGACGCCGCCCGGGCCGACGCGGTAGAGTCGAGACTCCGCAGCCACCACCCGGGAGCGAAGCGATGCCGGCGACGAACCAGGTACCAGCCCACGCCTACGAGGCCGTCGAAGAGGCGGCCATGCAGCTCTACATCCGCGCCCTCAAGGTGCTGCCGCCCGACCTCAAGGCAGCACTGGCGCGAGCGCGGGCGACCGAGACCGACGAGAGCGGCCGCCGCTTCCTCGACATCATGCTCGAGAACGTGGAGGTCGCAGAGCGCGACGAGAACCTCGTCTGCCAGGACACCGGTACGGTCGTCTTCTGGCTCGAGATCGGCGAGGGGTGCGCGTTCAACCTCGCGCGCGTGAACGCCGCCGTGAAGCGCGGCACCGAGCGTGCGACCGTCGAGCACCCCCTGCGCCCCAACGCCGTGCACCCGCTGACGCGCAAGAACACGATGACCAACACGGGCCGCCACCTGCCGGCGATGCACTACGAGTTCGTGACCGGCAGCGCCGAGGACGGCCCGAGCCTGCCCGGCGCCGCAGTGCCGGCCGACGGACTCAAGATCCACTGCCTGCCCAAGGGCTCGGGCAGCGAGAACATGAGCTTCCTCAAGATGCTGATCCCGGCCGACGGCGTCGCCGGGGTCAAGCGCTTCATCCTCGAGTGCATCGTCGAGGCCGGGCCCAAGCCCTGCCCGCCGACGATCGTCGGCGTCGGCCTCGGCGGCACCGCCGACCTCTGTGCGGCGCTCGCCAAGCGGGCGGTGCTGCGGCCGCTCGGCACACACAACGACGATCCCGTCGTGGCGGCGCTCGAGAGCGAGCTCTTCGCCGCCGCCAACGAGCTCGGCATCGGCCCGATGGGGCTCGGCGGCCGCACCACCGTGCTCGGCGTCAACATCGAGCACGCCCACACGCACATCACCCAGAACCCGGTGGCCGTGAACCTGCAGTGCTGGGCGGCACGGCGCGCGAGCGCCGTCGTCACCCCGGCCGGCGACGTCACCTACGGCTTCTGAGCGGGGAGGAGACGACGATGACCGACACCACCGCGTCCGGCACCCCCGGCGGCGAGCTGCGCCTCACGTTCCCCATCACCGACCTCGACGCCCTGCGCGAGCTGCGCGCCGGGCAGACGCTGCGCCTCGACGGCCACGTCATCGGCATCCGCGACGCGACCCAGATCGCGATGTTCGACCGTGGCGAGACGCCGGCGATGGACCTGACGGGCGCCGTGCTCATCCACACCGCCCCCAACGTACGCAAGCTCGGGCCCGGCCGCTACGAGAAGGTCTGCATCGGCACGACGACGAGCGCGCGTATGAACCGCTTCACCCGCGGCCTCATGGAGCAGTACGGCGTGCGCGCGATCATCGGCAAGGGCGGGCTGCTCGCCGACTCGCTCCCGGTGCTCGAGAAGTTCGGCGGCGTCTACCTGGCGATCACCGGCGGCGCGGCCGCGCTCGAGACGACCCAGATCGAGGAGATCGAGGCGGTCGAGTTCGAGGAGCTCATGCCCGAGTGCCTGTGGCGGTTCCGCGTGCGCGATTTCGGCCCGCTGGTCGTGGCCATGGACAGCCACGGCGTGAGCCTGTACGAGCAGATCTCGGCCGGCGCACGAGCCAAGCTCGAAGAGCTCGTCGCGCGCTTCTGACCGGGCCGAGGCGCGTCGCTACCCCTCGCCGCCGTCGAGCGTGAGGAGCGGCCCGTACAACTCGGGGCGCCTGTCTCTGAACATCGACCAGCTGTCGCGGTAGCGGCGCACCTCGTCGAGGTCGAAGGTCGCCGTCACGACCTCCTCCGTGTCCGCCGACGCCTGCGCCACGATGGCGCCACGATGGTCGGCGATGAACGACGAGCCGTAGAAGCGCACGCTGACGGTGTCGCCAGTCTCGACGCCGATGCGGTTCGAGGCGACCAGCGGCATGAGATTGGCCGCCGCGTGCCCCTGCTGCACGCGCTGCCACGGACCGACCGAGCTGTGCTCCGGGTGCGGCGGGTCGACGCCGATGGCGGTCGGGTACAGCAGGACCTCGGCG
>ENA-ORXD01002166-ORXD01002166.1-sediment-metagenome-genome-assembly--contig:-NODE-2166-length-13807-cov-16.864603_pt1 | contig 13807 bp, 11 predicted proteins | sample MGYA00237862_ERZ511471 | MGnify/ENA metagenome assembly ERZ511471 | reverse complement strand
TACCCCACCCTGAATATGAAATTCGTTCAGACCTTCCACCCACACCTCGACTTTGGTCTGTTCTACCAACTTCATAATCTTTTCGGTTTGGTTTAACAAATTAGCGTATTGCTCTGCTTCTGTCACATTCCGCGACAGGCGGCGCGTCCACTCTTTGCCATTAATAATGTCAATTTGATTGGAAAAGATAAACAGATGCTCCCAACCGTAGCGTTCAGCCATCTCCAGCGATTCTGCCCAGGAGCGGTAAGTCAGTTCATTGTCACCGGGGTCTGCCAGCGAACCCATTGCCTCGTCAAAAGTAGAGTTAATGATTGAGCCGTGACGCTTACACTCCGCAGTCAACGCGTCCCAATCCACACTGCGCCAGCACCAGATATCCAGGCGTTTAATGCCCATTTTCGAAAAAGCTTCCACCCGTTCAAGCATCGGCCGGTCGGTAAACCAGAAATCCATATAGCCAGTAAATTCAACCATTTTTTCCTCTCGTGAACCAGTTTGAATTATTCGATTAATCGTTTACCGGCCTAAACTGGCACGGACCGCTTTTTCAACATCCTCCACCCCGGGCAGCACAAAATCTTCCAGCACCGGGCTGTAGGGCAAAGGAACATTCTTGGCGCCCACTCGCATCACCGGGCCGTCCAGGTATTCCACCGCTTCTTCGGCAATCATCGCCGCGATCTCAGCGCCCGGACCAGAGCGGGTGTGGGCTTCATGCGCCACAACCACCCGGCTGGTTTTCTGTACCGAGCGGATGATGGTATCTTTATCCAGGGGCACCAGGGTGCGCGGATCAATCACCTCGACCTGGATGCCTTCTTTTTCCAGGCGCGCGGCCGCTTCCAGGGCTTTCTTGACCATAATTCCTACCGCCACAACGGTTACGTCACTGCCCTCGCGAATCACATTAGCCTGGCCGAAGGGAACCATAAAATCTTCCGATTCGGGTACCGCGCCGCTTTCGCCATAAAGCATCTTATGTTCAAAAAACAATACCGGATCTTCCCCGCGAATTGCGGTTCTGAGCAAGCCTTTTGCGTCTGCCGCGGTAGCTGGCACCACAATTTTGATCCCTGGCACGTTCATGAACCAGGCTTCCGGGCTTTGTGAATGCTGCGCCGCGGCAGAACCAGGCGCGCCGCTGGTCACCCGGATGATGAGCGGCACTTTGGCTTTTCCACCGCTCATAAAGCGCGCTTTGGCAGCCTGATTAACAATCTGATCACCGGCGCACATCAAAAAATCGCCAAACATAATTTCCACAATCGGGCGCATGCCCATCATCGCGGCACCCAACCCGGCGCCAACAATCACCGACTCGGAAATGGGGGTATCGCGGACGCGCTCCTCGCCGAATTCTTCGAACATGCCATACGAAACACCCCAAACACCACCAAACGGGCCAACATCTTCTCCCATCAGGAAGACCGAGGGGTCTTTACGCATTTCCTGGCTCATCGCCTCACGAATTGCTTCTGAAAAAGATATCTCACGTGTCATTTCATCCACCTGTGTAAATTCTCAATCCATTGAGGTTGAGCTAAAAGACCAATCCGTTGTGCGTCTCAGCATAAACACCCTGCAATGCTTCTCCCGGCTGCGGGATGGGTGCGCTGGCGGCAAATTCAACCGCTTCGTCCAGCTGCGCCTGAACGCTTTGATCAACCGCGTCCAGTTCTTCAGGGGTAAACAGTTTCGATTCCAGTAAGTCTTTATGGAAGGCGGGAATCGGATCGCGCTTTAACCAATTTTCCATTTCACCTGGCAGGCGGTAGACCTGCGGATCCCCTTCATAATGCCCGCGATAGCGATAAGTTTTGCCTTCGATTAAAGTAGGTCCACCACCCGCAATGGCGCGTTGGCGGGCTTCTTTGACAACTTCATAGACGGCTACCACATCCATGCCATCCACCACAACCCCAGGGAAGCCATAGCTTTCGGCTCGTTTGGCCAGATCTTGAATCGGGACATGCCGGTTGAGGTGTGTGCCCTCGCCATAAAGATTGTTCTCGCAGAAGAAAATCACCGGCAGCTTCCATAGACCGGCCAGATTCAGGGATTCATGGAAAGTGCCTTGATTGGTTGCCCCATCCCCGAAGAAACTCAGCGATACCCGCTCTTCCTTGCGCATGGAAAAAGCCAGCGCCGCACCGGTCGCGGCGGGGAAACCACCCCCGACAATGCCATTCGCGCCCAGAATACCCAAATCAAAATCAGAAATATGCAGCGATCCACCCCGACCCAGGCAGTATCCACTGGAACGGGCGGCTAATTCCGCCATCATGTAGCGCGGATCGCCCCCCTTGGCCAGTAAATGTCCATGTCCACGGTGCGTGCTGGTGATCACATCTTCCACCTTGAGGGCCGCACAGGCGCCCACCGCAGTGGCTTCCTGGCCCACACAAGAATGAATAAAGCCGGGGATCAACCCATTGCGCCGTTCTTCGATCGCGCGAAGTTCAAATTCGCGCACCAGCTTCATTTGCCGGTAAAGGAATTGGAGAAATTCTTTGGAATACGTGGATTGCATTTTTTCCTCTCTGAGTTCTACGCCAAAGATGGGCGGTTGGATAGCGAGGTAATCGAGGCCGCGAGGTTCATCTGGAAATCCGGTGTAGGAATTCGAAACTATCCCTTCACCGCGCCTTCCACCATGCCACGCATAAAATAATTCCGCGTCAGAATGAACAAAAGAATGGCTGGAACCATAATCACCACACAGGCTGCTGCCAGCAGTTCGTCCTGGTTGCCTTCCAAAGCGTGCTGAAAATCGAACAGGCCCACGGTAGCCATCTTCATTTCCGTTTTGGTGGTTAAAATCAGCGGGGTGAAGAAATTGTTCCAGTTGTAAACGAAATTAATCAAGAATGTCGCGATCAAACCCGGCGCGGAGATTGGGATCACAATGCGAGTAAAAATTTGCAAAGGAGACGCGCCATCAATCGCCGCGGCTTCTTCCAGCACTTCAGGGATCGATAGGAAGAAACCTTTCATAATCCAGATGCCCAGCGGAATGCCATACGCACCAAATACCAGGATCATCAAAGTATAGGTGTTCAACAACTTCAAATCGCTGGCGATTTTAAACAAAGGGATGATGTTGGTTAAACCGGGCAGCATCATCATGAAAATAACAAAGCCTTCCAGAATCTTGCTGCCTGCAAACTTGAGCCGGGCGAAGGCGTAAGCCGCGAATGCTGCCAGAAGGGTGGTGACGATTGTGCCGCCCAACGCGTTAATCACCGAATTCAGGATATAGCGTGGAAAACGCCCAAAGTTAAACAGACGCTCGTAGTTACCAAAATAAAACTCGCTGGGGATGATCTCTGCTGTCAGCCCATACCCCGGCACGCGAAAAGAGGTCATGATGGAATAGAAAACCGGGAAGATGAAGACAATGGAAATCGTCACCATCAAAATTTGGGTCAAAATCTGACTGAGCTTGGCCGTACTGGATGATTTCATTTCTTCACCTCCTTAGGCAGCCGCCAGCGCGCTTTCGCGTTGCAGCGAGCGGATATAAATAAATGCCAGGATTAAGTTGATCAGGAAAAGAATGACCGACAGTGCCGCGCCGTATCCAAAGTTGAAAAACTCGATCGCTTCACGATACATATGCAGGCTCAACACTTCTGTCGCTCGTCCGGGTCCGCCGTTGGTGATTGACATAAACATGCCTACGTTGTTGACCGCCTGAATGGTCAGAAAGACGATCGTCACCATCGTGGTGGGCAGGACCAAAGGCCAGGTTAGTTGCCAGAAAGATTGCCAGCCCGTTGCGCCATCGATTGAAGCGGCCTCATAAATTTCTTTGGGTACAGTTTGCAAGCCTGCCAGAATGAGCAGCATTGCAAAAGCCGTCGATCGCCACACCGAGGCGGCAATTACCACTCCCATTGCCCCCGCGGGCGTGGTGATCACTGTGGCGTCATTGAATAGCGGCGCGATCAGATTCTGCAGAATTCCATAATCGCGGTAGAACATCCAGCGCCAGACCACGCCCGAGGTGATTTCAGAAAGCACCCAGGGTAAAAAGATGATGGTCATGTATATTGCTGAGCCTTTCATTCCGCGGTTAAAAATCAAAGCCAGAATGAAAGCAAAAGCCACGGTCAATGCAACATAGAGAAGAACAAAAATTAAAGTTAATTGCAAACTCTCAAAAAAATCATTGCTTGAGAAAATAGCCTGGTAATTCTTAAGGCCAATGAATGTGGTCTCACCGCGCCGGGTTCGGGTAAAGCCCAGGTACAGCGAGTATAAGGTTGGATAGGCCATCACCATCACAACCAGGAACAAGGCCGGAGCCACCAGCAAATAAGCGTACCCATTGTTTTTTCGCTTCATCAACGACCTCCAGATCGGAAAGGGTGCCGATAGGATGGGTTGGGGAGGCGAAGCCCCCTCCCCAACCCTTACGAATATCTACTGGTTTTTTACCAGTATTTGTTAATAATCTCGTCCTGTGCTTCTTGCAGTTTCTGCATTGGGTCCAAAGCCGGATCGAGCATCAGTTCCTGCATGGTGATTGCCAGGGTGGTCAGGCTTTCTACATAGTAGGGGCTGGCTTCAATGAAGATACCATTCTCGGACAGATTCTTGAAGGTGGCGCGATAGAAATCATTATCAAACGCCGACGCCGCGAAAGCGCTTTCGATGGTGGGGATACCATAGTGCTGGCTGGCCCACTGCGCCAACATTTGCGGGTTCATGAAGAAGTTCAAGAATGAAACAGCGCCTTCAGGATTGGCAGCGCCCTCAGGAATGCCCCAACCTTCACCCACCAGGAAGACATAGCTCTTGCCGGTGCTGAATGCCGGAGAAACACCCAATACGGTTTCACCTGCGTTAATTTTATCCTGCAATCCTGGAATGAACAGGAACGACCAGGAACCACCGCGAACGGAGGCAGCCGAACCGTCTACCCAGGGGGTTTCACCGGCAGTGAAGTCGCCCGTGAAGCAGGTCTCGGGGATGTAGCCATTGCTCAGCAATTGGCGCGCCCATTCTACCACTTCCACGGTCGCGTCGGATGCCCAGTCGGGTTTACCCTCTTCATCGAAGATGCTGCCGCCATTGGAATAAATCCACGGAGCCCAGGTCAATTCCACCGAACCGTATTCCTTGCCAGCATAGAAGGTGGAAAGGTAGGTGCCTTCGCCTTTCAAGCGTTCACCCTCGGTCAGCCACTCATCCGCGGTCGCGGGGACACCTTCGGGGAAGCTGGCGGTATTGAAGTACCACGCGCCACCGCGAACATCCGCCGCCACGCAATAGCGCGCGCCGTCTACCACGCAAGACTGGGTCTCACTCTGGTTCAATTGATTTACCCACGGAGTGTCTTTCACCAAATCAGCGATATCCATCAGCGCGCCGGCCGATACCAACGATGGAATGTGCTGGCTGCTGGCTTCCACAATATCGGGCATTTCGCCGCCAGCCTGCGCCTGCAAGGCTAATTTTTTGGCCAACTGATCCCACGGGACCTGTTCGTATTGCACTTCGATTCCTGTGGTCGCGGTGAAGGTCTCGATGGCCTGTGCCAAAGTAACTGAAGGCGGATTGGTCGTGTCAGTCAGGTCGTAAGACGCCCACATCACGATCGGGCCAACTTCTTTTTCCACTTCGACTTCTTTTTCAACTACCTGGGTGACGACAACTTCCTTGGTTTGCTCAACGACCACGGTTTCCACGGTGGGTTGGCAAGCTGCCATCAACATACTAACAGCCAGAATCAGGCTAAAGATCACTAGAGTATTCCTCTTCATACCACTCTCCCTTATTTGTTTCTAGTCAGGTTACAAAAAAGCAATTTCAACTCATCTGGTGACACTGGTTATTCGCTTGATCCGTCGCACCTCCTTCCAAACCTGTTTTTCGGGTGGTTTCCGATAAGGATAAATGAATCAAAAAAAGCAACCAATAAGAACATTGGATAACAATAGAAGCCTCAAGGGCTTATGCTGCGTGAGAGATATATCCCTCGCCCGGTTTCTCCGGAGAATTCACCCTCATTCACAACGCGCTCGCCCCGAGAAAACACCCATTTAGGCCAGCCGGTTAATTGCCGGCCCTCATAAGGGGTATAGTCAACCCGTTCATGTAAGAAATCGACCGATAATTTCACTTTCTTTTTCGGATCAAACACCACTACATCCGCATCAGCACCCGGCATTAAAGTACCTTTCCGCGGGTAGAGCCCCATGATCTTTGCCGGATTTGTGCAACAGGTGTTCACCCATTGACTCAACCCCATCTTCCCCGCTCGCACGCCAAAGGTATACATTAACCCCAGGCGGGCTTCTATTCCGGGCAACCCGCCGGGGATGCGGGTGAAATCTTCTCGTCCCAGATCTTTTTGCCCAACAAAATTAAACGGGCAATGATCGGTGCCAATCGAATGGACAACGTTGTCATCGATTGCCCACCAAAGTTTGCGCAAGTCTTTTTGGGTTCTTAAAGGGGGAGAGCAAACAAATTTGGCACCCTCAAACCCATCCCCTCGATAATTTTCTTCAGTCAGTAGCAGGTACTGCGGGCAGGTTTCTCCCCAGGCTTTTAGACCGCGTCCAAAGGCATTGCGCAGCGCGTCTACTGCACCCTCGGTGGAGATGTGCACAATATACACAGGCACACCCCCGCATTCTGCCAGGGCTAAAACGCGCGTAACGGCTTCAATTTCTGCCGCCGCGGGACGTGCAAGCGGGTGCGCGCTGGGAGAAAGATGCCCAGCCTCTTTCTGGAATTCGGTTGCGTTTCGCACAATCGCGTCATTTTCACAATGCACCAACACCAATCCACCCTGGCTGGCTACCTGCTGCATCGCAATCAGCATGTCTTCATCATTGAGGCGCATCCCTGCATAAGTGGTGTACATTTTGAAGGAAGGCATACCGGCCGCGATGATTTGAGGAATTTGCGCCAGGATATCTTCTCGCGTGGAGGTCAACGTCATGTGAAACCCGTAATCGATTACCGCTTTCCCTTGCGCGGCGGCTTTGCGCTTTTCAAACGCTTCCATCAAGCTTTCATTGGCTTCCGGCTCGACAAAATCCATAATGGTGGTGGTTCCACCCATCACCGCCGCCCGCGTCCCGCTTTCAAAGTCATCGCTGGAAGTGGTTACCCCGGAAGGCATCTCCAGATGCACATGCGGATCTACCCCTCCGGGCAGCACATACATTCCCGTGGCATCCAGTTCCTGCTTTCCATGCAAGCCCTGCCCAATCGCGGCGATTTTATCTCCAAGGATACCTAAATCCGCCGCCTGTTTATCCCAGGCGCTGATCAGGGTACCCCCGCGAATGACCAGGTCAAAATCCATAACCATTAGTCCTTCAACTCAATTTCTAAAGAGAATCCGGCGCTGCCATCCACATTCAGTGAATTCCCACCGTCGATAGGCTGTAAGGTCAGCTGCCTGCCGTTACAAATCGCCGATTGCGCTCCAACTCCCAATAGCTGAACTTCCACCTGACCAGGCGCTGCGCTCATGGTCAGCGTCAACTTGCCCGCCTGGCGGGTATAAGCCACCCGAATTTCTGGCTGGTCTTCATCATAGATCACCAGCTCGCCGCTGTCTTGCGGCGCATACAGGCACACCATCAACGGATCCATCGGCTTTTGATTGATGTAATCCATCTCCGGGCCCATGGGAATGATCGCGCCAGCTTTCACCCACAGGGGCAATTTCTCTAACGGCGCGTCCGCCAAAATCCAGCGGCCACCGGCAACCACTTCTTTGGTCCAAAAATCCACCCATTGGCCCGCAGGAAGGTACACCTTGCGCTGTTTGGCTCGCGATACTACCGGCGCCACCAAAAAACTCTCTCCAAACAGATACTGTAAATCGATCTGTTCCGTTGCCGGGTCATCCTGGTATTCCAGTACCAATGGCCGTACCATCGGCAAGCTGGTTTGGGTGCAGCGGACTGCCTGTGAATAGATATAGGGCATTAAACGGTAGCGCAGGTTGAGATAAAACTTACAAATTTCTTCAGCCCGTTCACCATAAGTCCATGGCTCACGGTGAGTCTTTCCATGCGCGCGCACATGCGAAGAGAAGCAACCAAATTGCATCCAGCGTGTGTACACTTCCGGATCCATCGCAAACCGCTCGGATTTTCGGCTTTCAATCTCTTCAGCAGATAAATCGACGTTATCCACAAAATCATCGGCATCAAAGGCTTCCGGGGTGTAGTCAAAGCCGCCCACATCGTGGCTGCAGAACGGCACACCCGACATGCCGTAACTCAACAATCCGCGCATCTGCGCTGAAATCTGATCCAGGCTGGAATAACAATCGCCGCCCCATTGTACCGGGTAGCGCTGCGAGCCCGCGTACGCCGCCCGCCCCCAAACCAGACCGCGCCCAAAATTGCGTTTGGTCAATTCAAACACCGCGCCTTGATACAGCAACGGGTAAATATTGTGCAGTTCCATCCCGGTTCGCCCATCGGCGCATACTGCATCTATCGGGGCCTGCTCGCCAAAGTCCGTTTTGAAAACCGCCACACCATCATCGATCAATTTCTGCAATTGCTCCTGGAACCAGGCCACCGCTTCCGGATGGGTCACATCGATCGCGCCCAGATCCGCGCCGGTGAACGCCTCCAGTACGCGGCTGACTTCACCTTGTTCATCCATCATCAAGAAACCCTGCGCCCTGGCTTCTTCGTAAATCGGCAGCCCTTTAGGGATATAGGGAGTGATCCACAAACAGGTACGCACGCCCTGTACGCGCAGATTTGCCAGCATCTCGCGTGGGTTGGGAAAATGGGTTTCATCCCATTGGTAATGCGACCAGGGCTCTTCACCCATCCACCACGGGTCCAGGCTGATCACATCACAGGGGAACCCACGCTCACGCATTACCCGAATGATCTCTTCCACTTCCACCCGTGACCGGTAACCTGCCCGCGAAATCCAAAAGCCAAAAGACCATTTGGGCGGCACCGGCGTTTTCCCGGTCAGATCAGTATAACGGGACATGATTTGCTTGAAGGTCGGTCCGTAAATGATGAAATAATCCAGTTGATTATCCAGAATATGAAATGAATAGGTAATGGAAGATACCGATCCCATGCGGAACACCATTGGGAAAGAACTATGGACAAAGATGCCATAGCCAGCGGTGCTCATCATAAAGGGGATGTTTTTATAAGAGCGATAACTGCTCACATTTCCACAGTCGATCGCCCACGAGTAGTGCTCTTGCCCCCATTTATTCATAGGAGTAAATTTTTCACCCAGCCCATAAAAAGATTCGCCGGGCTGCACCGCCACCGCCTCATGCACATTGGTGGGCTGTCCTTCTTGCTGGTAATACCCAATCGGCGCTACTTCGTATCCGGGGCCATATTTGCGGTCATTCACCCGTTGACTAAAGAAGGGTAATGCGCCATCACCCTGCTCCAGGGCATACGCGCTGATTTGCCAGGGCTGCCGGCGCACGACAATCCGCAATGCGCTGGTGCGAATAGTCAGTCGGTCGTCTTCTTCGATCACCTCGAAAGGCTCAGCTTTCATTGGAAACTTTACCAGCATGTCACTGGTGCAGTCACGGATGCCATCCGGGTTCATGCGCACCCGAAAAATTTCCGCCGTAACCATGGTTAAAAGGACTTCCAGGCTGCGACCAGTTTTGGTGACCACCTGGAATCGAACTCCATCCTGCTCGCGGGCGAATCCTTGCCATTGGCGGATGAAATCCTCATCGACCCCTAACATTTCCTTGTAATTCAACGCGCCAACAAATGACTGCCAATCGATGGGTTTGTTAAACAAAATACACCTCAAAAAAAGTTAAAATACCGGAGGGGTGATTACTGAAATCCAGCAAACTTCTTGGGTTTCAGACGCGCAAGCCAGTTTTATCAGTTGTTCTCCTCCGAAACTGATGGCGTCACCACTGTTTAATACATAATCGCCGCTCTCCAACCCTACCAGTAATGCACCGTCCAACACAAAGATGAATTCCTCGGTGGGTTGGCGCAAACGGCGGGCGATATTTCCCATACCTGGCGACAGCCTGCCCAGCACGGCTTCCATTTTTCGCCCTAAATCTCGATTCAGTAATTCATACGAAACACCGGAGGCAGGCAATGTCAGCCGGGCGCGACAATCAGCGCGGACCACCGGGGAATAATTAGTTGCTTCATCAGGATTAACTTGTTCGTAAGGGGAATAGGTGCTTATCGCCGGTTTGGAATTTGATTCGCCGGGCAAGAAATAAAGGATCGATACACCCAGACATTCGGACACTTTCCGTAACGTTTCCACAGAGACGTTTGCTTTTCCATGCTCCACCTGGCTGATGAAAGATGCCGAAAGATCAGCCCGGCGGGCCAGCTCACGGATCGAGAGTCCCAGTTCTGTGCGCTTCTGGTTTAGACGAAATCCCAGTTCCGTATCCAATGACAAGCGATCATCCTTTCCGTTTGGAATGTTTCCCGCGAACAACCAGAATACCAGTAACTGTGAACCTGTTTTTATAATACAAAAACCATCAACCTTTGTCAAGCATCACTTCACATAATAAAAAGCTGCGCTTGACATTCTTGGCGTTTTTACTACAATATTAAGCAAAGATAGGGTTTTTATGTTAAGTAAATCGAACGTTATTTAATAAAATTTTCTTATCACTTCACGGTTCACCGGAATTTTCCTACCCCAAAAGGAGAGATTATGGGACAAATCCATGATTTACGCAGTTATCTCAAGGTGCTGGAGACGGCAGGAAAACTAGCCAAAGTGGAATGTCCCGTAGACCTCGTTCACGAATTAGCGAACGTTGCCTCAGCCGCAAATCGGCAAAGTCACGCTGCTACTCTTTTTTCAAACGCAATCAGTTCTAATTGGAAAATTTTTGCCGGGGCAGTTGGCAGCCCTGAATTAGCCGCGCTTTCATTCGAATGCAAGCTGAACCAGGTCAGCGATCGCATGGGAGAAGCGCTGCAACCGGAAAATGGGGTCACGCCGGTTCTGGTTGATGAAGCCCCCTGGAAAGCCAATGTCCTCACTGGTGCTGAAATCGACCTCTATTCGTTGCCCATTCCCACCCACGGTCTGCATGATGGTGGACCATTCATTACCGGCGGGGTAACCATCTCCCGCGATCCAGTGACTGGCCGCGGTAATCTCTCCTACAATCGCATGCAGGTGCTTGAAAAAACCACCTTTGGATTTAATTGCAACGAGTGGCGGCACACTATGCAGTTTTACAAATTTCAAGAAGCCCACGACCAACCACTGCAAATCGCCATTGCCATCGGATTGGATCCGGCTATCAGCATTGCCGCTGGCGCCCGCTATGACGATGATGAATTGAAAATCGCCGGCGCCATTCGCAAGCGCGCGGTCAAGGTTTGTAAAGGTGTCACCGTGGACCTGAACATTCCCGCCGAAGCCGAGATTGTTATTGAAGGGTATCTGCCTCCCCGCGAGCGCAAAGCGGAAGGCCCCCTGGCCGAGTTCCACGGGTATTATGGCGAATTGTGGGAAAGCCCCGTTTTTCATGTTACCGCGGTATGTTTCCGCGACAATCCTATCTTTCAGACCATCGTTCCGGGTGACGCGGAACATATTTACATTGGCAACGTACTGCCTCGTGAGCCGCTGCTGCTGCGCTTTGTGCGCCATGTCAGCCAGAATGTGACCGGCTTACACATTCCGCCCTACTCCAACGGATTTGCCGCGGTGGTGCAATTAAAAAAGAGCAACCCCGGCGAGCCAAAAAATGCCGCCATGGCTGCCTTTACCGCGCATGTCAACATCAAGAAAGTGATTGTGGTTGATCCGGATGTAAACATCTACGATCCGGCCGATGTGCTCTGGGCTTTAACCAACCGGGTGGATTGGAGCCGGGATGTTTTCTTCGTGCCCGGCGCGCAAGGCCACGAAATGGACCCAACTGCCGACGAGCGGGGAGTTCACACCAAAATTGGCATCGATGCCACCTATAAACCCGAACGCCGCGACTATGGCGAGCGAATCCGCTATCCAGAGATCGACCTGAACCAATATCTTTAATCCCTGTTCGCGTAATTTCCCATCCGCTGCGCGAAACATTTTATTCATAGCGAGGAGACTGAAAATATGGCACAACGAATGGCTCTGTATATGCAAGACAAACACGACATGCGCTACGAGCTGGAAATGGCAAAATACGCGGAGGAACGCGGCTTTTCCGAAATCTGGCAAGCAGACACCCGCCTGGCTCGGGATTGCGTGGTCATGATGAGCGCATTCCTTACCCAAACCAAACGGTTGCGCCTGGGTTCTGGTGTTCTGCCCATCTGGACTCGTAATCCGGCTGTCATCGCTGCTACCTGGAGCTCTATGTGGGAATTGGGTGGAAAAGTGGACGGACGTGGTCGGGTGATGTTGGGTTTGGGAGCCTGGTGGGAACCGATCTCCAGCCGGGTGGGGGTTAACCGCACCAAACCGATGCAAGCCATGCGTGAATATGTAGAATCCTGCCGGCAACTCTTCACGATGGAAGAAGTCACTTACCAGGGTGATTTTGTCCATCTCGATCGCATTCGTCTGGACGTAGCCTTTGGCGACACTTCGCCTCGCGATATCCCCATTTATATTGGCGCGACTGGCGATAAAATGCTTGAGATGGCCGGAGAAATTTGCGATGGTGTGGTGCTGAACTACGTCGTCTCAGTGGACTACATCCGCCGCGCGGTGGAATTGGTGGAAAAAGGCGCCCGGAAAGCCGGAAAAACCATCGCTGATATCGATCGTCCCGAATTATTGGTATGCTGTCTCTCCGACGAAGATCCGGCTGCCGCTATGGCCGAAGCCAAGAAACTGGCCGCGTATTACTTCGCCACCGAACCCCACATCATGAAAGCCAGCGGCGCCAGCGAAGAACTACTGGAAAAAGTGCAGTCGGTCATGGGCTGGCCTGCCACTGAAGAAGACTATATTCGTGCTTCAAAACTCATCCCCGATGAAGTGGTCCGCAATATCATGGCTGTGGGAACCAGTGAAGAGTGCCGCGCCACCGTGAAACAATACATCGATGCCGGGGTGACCTGTCCGATTTTGTATCCCATGATGGATGATATCAAACCGGTAATTGACGCCTTTGCTGATTGGGGATAAACTGAGGTTAATCTACCCAAGATAGAAGAGGCACAAACTGAGCGAAATAAAGAAACGCCTGATCATCGGCATTACTGGCGCCAGCGGCGCGATTTACGGCATTCGTGCGCTTCAAATCGCACGCGAATCGGGTGTGGAAACTCACCTGGTCATTAGCGCGGCTGCCGCCCTCACCATCCCTGTGGAAACTACCTGGAAAGTCAGCGAGGTGCTGAACCTTGCTGACTTTTCTTACGCAGAAACCGACATTGCTGCCCGCATCGCTTCAGGTTCGTTCCTTACCAACGGTATGCTCATCGCCCCTTGTTCGGTCAAGACCCTTTCCGCGGTAGCGAATTCCTATGGTGACAACCTCATCGCGCGCGCAGCGGATGTTTGTCTTAAAGAAGGCCGCCCATTGATACTGGCCGTGCGGGAGACTCCTTTGCATCGTGGGCATTTGCGGTTATTGGACCTGGCCGCCCAGGCCGGCGCGGTAATCTTTCCTCCCGTGCCTTCGTTCTATGGCAATCCCCAATCCTTGCAAGATCTGGTGGATGCCAGTGTGGGACGCATGCTTTCCCGTCTGGGTATAGAGAACAATGTTTACCCGCACTGGCAAGGGCTTTCGCCAGAAAACCATTGACCTGGCAAGCCATTCACCAATCTTCCAGACTGGCATCCCAACCATTCCAAAACCATGCGCGGA
>ENA-ORXD01002165-ORXD01002165.1-sediment-metagenome-genome-assembly--contig:-NODE-2165-length-13810-cov-3.968324_pt1 | contig 13810 bp, 10 predicted proteins | sample MGYA00237862_ERZ511471 | MGnify/ENA metagenome assembly ERZ511471 | reverse complement strand
AATCCGGATTGAATCGAGTCAGTTTTTCTATTTTTCCATCCGCCTCGACCCTATAAAATTCATCAATTCCAAGGATGATAACTTGCATACCATTGTCAATCCAGATAGGTAATGCTCTCATGCGGAGATTAAGAATCCCGGCCAGCCTCTTCTCATCGGTCAGCGAGTAGAAAATATATGCGTTCCCACCGCCGGTTTCCGGTGGCGGATTGGACACTCTGCCAGCATAAACCACTCGTGTCAGGGAGGCATTATATATTGTAGAGCCCCACCGGCCGCCAAACTGTGTCAATGGGTTGGCAAAGTCTATATCCGGATAATCGGGAGCCAGCACCTGGGTCTGTCCGGTCACTGTGTCGAAAATGGCAACCGAAGCAGGATATTTTTGGTAGCGAGGATCATCGGACGGTTCATGTATCACAATGGCAATCCGCTGGTTATCCAACCAGTCAGCGAGCCAACCCCAGTTGCTTCTCATCGGGATGCGTTTGATGATCTTCCCATCAGCCGAAAAAATATAGATTGTTTTTGTCTTGTAGTCTCTAAGAGCTATCCGAGTGCGGTCCGGCGATGTTTCATGGTCAACATAATGTTCTTCAGACAGGATAACACTCTCTCCAGACTGAAGATTGTACAGCTCAAGGGAGCCGTAAGCGGCATCCACCAAGAGCAGATTCCCCGCGTAGGTATGGTCAGCCGGTAATTCAGGTTCAATGCTGATACAGTTCTGTACAATGGGCGGTTCAGGGGTAGGGGTAAAGGTATGCGTTGGCAAAGGGGTCGGGCTGCTGGTCTTTGTTGGTTCTGGAGTGAGCTGCGGCATATCGGTGGCAGCCGCGGTAGTGGGAACAACGGGAGAAACCGTTTGTGGTGTGGGAGAGCAGCAGCCAAGAAGCAGGATCATACACAGCGCAATGCCAGCAATAAGCTTCTTCATCTAATGCCTCCTTTAATTCCCACCCATCCCCAATCATTCGCAGTCACACCTTCGAGCATGAGAATATTATAGCGAATTCGGGCTTTTGGGTGTGCTGCCGGCAATACCCATTCCTGTTGCTTATGTCCCGCATGTTACAGCAATGACATAACAAATAAAAGGCTCACCGCTGGCAGCCGTCCCCTTACAAACCGGGGCGGCACCCAACAGTGAACCTTCTAACAACATTTCAGGGAATTGTGCCAGGAAAATCTATAAGCAAAAGAATTATAAATTTCTACAAGAGCGGCACACAAAAACTCGACAGCCGGGCAAATCGCTTTTTGGAGAAAATTGATTCATCTACAAATCGCTCATGGAGAGCTCGTAACCGAATTTTGCCAGCACATCTCCCGCCTGCCGCTTCCATTCCTCAATCAACATGTCCATCAAAACACGCACCTCCTCCACCGGGCAGTCCAGCACTTGAGAAAGTATTTCAAACACCCGCAGCGGGAAAGAAGCCGCGTCCGGCGGCTGCCAGCCGCATTCCATCTTAAACGCGATGGATTGCGCCCAAAAAGCTTCCGCGAACCATTCCAGCTCCATCCGGTTGGCAGTGATCCCATAAGCCCCCATGGTACGCGCCAGCAGATCGCTGTCATCCAGTGCTTCACCTTTGCCATCCTGGCTGAAGACCACAAAAGTGAACGCGCACGCCGACAGCGCGTTGCCCAGGATGCCAAAAAACTCCCGCCGCAGCATTGCCTGAATAACGGCTTCAAACAGCGCGTGTAATTCTTCTGAGCTCATTTGTGGTTTCAACTCACCAGACACTTTGTAGATTTGCCCGGAGTAGTGCCCAAAAAACCGTGAAAATGGCATCAGAAAAGTCCACAGCGCGTTGGCATGACCGGGATTACCCAGCGTGCCGGCGCCGCAGGTGAATACCGTATCCCGCAGCATGGGGTAACGCGCCACCAATCCTTGCGGCCCAGCGCCCAACGCCTGGAGCGCTGGCGCGTCGCCCCCTTCACGCAGCGCTTCCACCACCTCAGCCGCCTTTTCCACGCTTCCCAGATAAGGACCGTTCCGCAGCTTCTCCGGCACATCTTCCAGCGGAATCCATCCCCGTTCCAATCCTTCAAACAGGGCTGCCATACCCACACCGATATCAATCACATCCACGCCCAGCTGCTCAACCGGCACAATAATCCGCTTTTCCACCTCGTCAATCAGCGCCAACCGGTCTCGCAGGGATTCCCCGGCGGGCATCAAGTCCAGCATGGCATAGATCGCGTAGGTCGGTTCAAAATCATCCAGATAGCTGTCACGGCCCTGCGGGGCATAATCCACATCCACCCAATGCCAGTGCCGGCAGTTCACCTGGCACCAGCGGCACCCGGTCTGCCCGACCCGCTGCGCCGAAAGCACCTTGCGCGCTCCCAAATCGGAAAGCGCGTATCCCAGACGCTGTGCGTTGCGCGCTGGAAGCGTAGGATGATCTCCACTGCCAGTGGCATACAGTTTTGTCACCGTTCCGCCGTCCCGCCTGGAGAGCCGTTCACCGTACACTTCCAGACGCGGGCGTATCTCCAGATCCCTGACATCAAACACCGCGTCCGTCCGCCCCACCAGCCAGCCAGCAGGGTCAACCGGGTCTCCCTGCAGCACCAGGGCGCGAATAAAGCGCGCGAAGACATGGCCCGCGCCACCGCGTCCGGCGTGGTAGATACCATCTACCGCCAGGTTTGCGGTCGGATATCCAAACAGCGCGCCTTCTCCCACCGTGAAAATACTGCCGCGCTCAGGGTCACCGCCCAATTCCTTTTCGGCCAGATGATAAAAGCTGCTGCGCTGGCCTTTTGGCAGACCGCTAGCATCCACCCATGCCACTTTCAAAGACGGCGCGCTGCCGCGGATCGTCAAATAAGCGAAACCCGTCTGAGGTAAATCCAGTCCCACCAGCATCACCGCGTCCAACCCCAGGTTGAGCAGCTCAGCATGCGCCCGCCCACCCACAAAGCTGTAATGCGGCAGGCCGGTCAGCGGGGAAAGATACCCTACGGTAGTTTTGTTCCCGGGCAGAAATGCCAGCGGGCCGCGTGCGATCACCAATGCCTTGCGATCTTCATAGAGCAGGCGCTGGCACAGCGCTTCTCCTCCCAGCAGCAGATAATCCCGCCGTGGGTCGCCGGTGGTGTCCTCGCTGCGTACTACCCGCAAGTGCCAGCGCCGCCGGGCAGCGTCCACAACCAGTATTCGCGCGTTCATCACACACCTCCCATGAACAATCCGGTATCGGTCGGCGAAAATACCCGAATCGCGGATTCGCCGCCCATTGGGCATTGATGTTCGCAAATCCCGCATCCAATACACAGTTCTTGCACCACATAAGGGTGCTGCAGGGTTAACGTCTCACCCTGAGCATTGACCACTTCCACTTCTTCCAATCGGATAGCCTTCTCAGGCAGCGGGCAGGCCTCCTCGCACACGGTGCAGATGATGTTATACGCCCACGGCAGACATCTGTCCTGATCCACCCGTGCCAATCCAATCGGTGTGTTCTGCTTCTCCGCCAGACTCAGCGGCGGAATGGCTCCGGTGGGACATACCTCGATGCACGCGTTGCAGTTATAGCTGCAGTAGCCCAATCGCGGCATCAGGCGCGGTGTCATCAGGTTCTGCCAGCCGCCTTCCAGCAGGCTTGGCTGCAGTCCCTGTGTTGGGCAGACCCTTACACACTCCCCGCAGCGGATGCACAGCGATTCAAAATCTGTCAGCCGAGCGCCGGGTGGGCGGATCAAATCCGCGGGCTGCCGTTTGCGAATGGGTTCTACCCCGGCCAGCGCCACGCCGGTGGCTGCCAGCACCACACCGGTCAGCACTTCACGCCGTCCTGGATCATAATCTTTCCAGTCTGCCAGTTTCCAGTCAGGAAGTTGAAGCCGAAAAGCGGTTCCATCCCGGGTGCAGCTCACCATACAGTCATAGCACACCACACATTCTGCCGGGTCACTGCGCATGCCATTTTTAGGGTCAATTGTACCGGTCGGGCAGTCCGGGCCGCACAGCGCGCAGGAGGCGCACACATCCCCAACCTCCCGCCGCACCAGAGAAAGCTTGGAGAGTAGCCCCAGCAGCCCACCCAGCGGGCACAGATAACGGCACCAGAAGCGTTCCACCCACCAGTTCAACGCCACGATTGCCAGAAAGAACAAAAACACAGGAACCGCCGCGATGAATACCGCCTCCACATCCTGAAACAGTGGATACACAACAGCATTGTGAATTACATCCAACGGTCCCCACAGGAATTCAAACTGGTAAAGAAAACCCTCCAGTTCGTTCACTGCCGAACGCAGTCCAGGCCACACCGCGACGGTCAGTGTGCGGGTCAAAATTGTAAGCGGGTCCAGGAACATCAAAGTCTGGTTGCCAAACAATGCCCCCAGTAGGAGGACTACCAGCAACACATACTTCACCACCCGCCAGCGTTCGGAAAGCGCTTTCCTGCCCGGCCGCGGCTGTTGTCCCTTTTTTCGCCTGGGCGAAAACCACTCCAGCAGCGTTCCCATCGGGCATACCCACCCGCACCATACCCGGCCAAATACCAGTGTGAAAGCCAGTGTCACACCCGCCAGGGCCAGCCCCGGAATCCACGTCCTGCCAGCCAGCATCGCTGTAATGGCTGCCAGCGGATCCAATCTGTAAAACAGGTCGCTCCCGCTGAAATTCAAGCCGGGTGAAAATGCGCGCCAGAAAAGATACAAGAACAGCATCAACGTTACCACCTGCGTGCCCTGCCGCAGGCGGTGGATTATTTCTGATTTTCTGCTGCGGTTCAAATGGCTATCTCCTCAATCTGGATCGCGTTTAAATCCATCGTTCCCAGTCCCATCGCGGCACAGGCCTGAACATAGCCAATATCCTGTGGCTGCATACCGAACAGAGTCGTCGCGTAAGCATCCGCCGCGACAATATCATGGCTGGCGATGATGGTGTTGGTCATGCGCACGTCATCCAGATTACCACCTGTGGGGCCATTGGACATCAGCGTGCGAATGGCATCTACCACGGTCAGCTTCGGCCTCACCCGGCTGGTGAGGTCCGCGATGCGCTGGTGGATATTGGCGTGAATCCCGCCGGGGTTGGTGATCACACCCAGCATATTCTTGGCGCCCAGGCTGAGCCGGGTTGTGCCATGATCTTTTGCGATCGGCACATCAATCACCAGGTCCGCGTCCAGAATTTCTTTGTAAAAATCCCATTTTTTGATATCCAATCCATCCGGGATTTCAGCTTCCACAAACTTATGCCGGTTCATGATCTCCATCTCGCCCCCCACACCGGCTACAGCATCTGCGATACCACTCTTAACGTATGCGCTCTTGGGTGACCCGCCAAAAGGCATATCCATTACCCGGACCCTCCCCGCTCCAGCGCCCTGGCAGAGCTGCACCAGTGTCGCGATCACTGTGGGGTTGGTCGTCGCGCCGTATTCATAGGAATAATAATCCGTGCAGATATTGGGTTTGATGATCACGTTATAACCGCTCTTAACAAAACGCTCGATCCCCCCCAGCGCGGCCAGCGCCGCCATGGTCAGCGCGGCCGGGTCAACACCCCGCGCCACAGAAAGATAAGCCTGCCCGGCAGTCGGCTGCGGGGTAGGCTCAACACCCGCTTCCTGCGGCACATCTTGCGCGGCTTGCTCCTGAGCCGTGGCAGTCGACATCCGGGTTGCGGTAGGTTGAATTGGAGCCGCCTGCGGAGTCGCGAGTATTTTCTTCCCCCCGCATGAAGCCAGCAACGCGCCCGCCCCTGCCGCGGAGATCAATTTCAAAAAATCTCTTCGGGTAATTTTTTGGTTTCTTTCTTTCACACTATCCTCCTTAACAATAAACAGGAAACCAACAGACAAACACATTGAACTGTAGTTGCCCACCTGATAGGCTGCGATGCAAGCTGAATTGAAACGAATAAGGGAAATATGATGTATATTGTAGCATTATTTTGGGCCTTTTCGCCAACAATTTCGACAAAAAAACCGCCGGAGCAGGCCCAGGCGGTTTGAAAATGCAATTTTACACAACCTCTATCCGGGGGAATTAATCTGCCGGGGAAGCCTCCCGCTGTGCTTTCAGCAACTCTTTACGGCGCTCGAGCATTAACGAACCCACTTTAGCGGCGTCTTTCGGGTAAGTGAAATAAAACAGAGAAAAAGCGATACCGCACAACAGCCATGGGAAAGGGATTGTCCACACCAGAGCCTGTGTCAGGCCAATTCTGTCCGCCAGAGTGCCAGTGATGACTCCCGCAAAAGCAGAAAGTCCGCCTTCAATTAAATTCACAACGGAATATGCGCTCGAACGCATTTCTGGCGGAACCACAGCCTGCATCATCGGTTCTTTGGCGCCCCGTCCCGGCCATCCTATCAACAACGCAGTGAAGAAAGTAAAACCCAACAGTCCATTCAAAGAAAAGGTGTGCGCCCGAGTCAGTAAAATATACATCAGCGGCACACCAGACAAAACCGAGAACTGCCCAATCACCGTCCGGCCATATTTTGGGTTAACTTTCTCGGCATAATCGCCAATCAATCCGCCAATGAAATTGCTGATGGCCGCGCCCACCACCACAATCGCAAAGACCAATGGCGCGCTGCCTTTCGTATCGCCGAAAGTGATCGAATTAGAGTAACCCAGCTCACGAACCATCCAGTTAATGAAATAGAAACCCATCACCACCCACGGCATCGTGCCGGTGATTCCCTGCAAAATTGCCGCCCAAAGGGTTGGTATGCGGAGAGTGCTGAAGACATCTTTCCAATTGATACTGTATTGCTGTTCATTTTCATGGGAGATCAGACCAGCCAGTTCAGGTTCAGCCGCGCCCCGGGGCGGTTCATCGACAAACAACCAGATCACGACACCGGATAAAACACTGAATAAACCTAATCCCACAAAACCCCAGCGCCACAATTCGGGGGTCGCCACAAAGCCCAGCGCAGCCACACCCAGAACAGTACCCATAAGCCCCACAAACCCGATTACACCCAGGGCAAAACCGCGCCTTTCTTGCGGATAATGATCGCCCAGCAAGGAAAAGGTTGCTGGCATTAAACACCCAAGTCCCAGTCCCGAGATCGCCCGAATCACCAGCACGGCATTGAAACTGGGCATCAATCCCACCACAATCGTCCAGATTCCCCAGATACCAGTCCCAAAGATCAAAACTTTCTTGCGGGAATATTTATCCGCCGCGTATCCCCAGAAAGGGGCGCTGATTGTTTGGGTAATATTACGCAGGGTTGTCATCAACCCCAGCATCCCAAAACTGACTCCCCAGATGCTTTGAATGATTGGAGATAAAACCCCCATCGCCTGCGCTTCACCCTGGTCAATCAAATATCCCAGCCCCAGGGCAAAAAGTGTCCTGCCAGAATGTTTTTTCTTGTCAACCATCATGTGCCTCATTGAATAAAATGGAATTAGGTCCATTTTAGAGTACCACCGCGAAAATGTCCAGCAAAAAACAGGCTCTTCCTTTTTCGTTAAAATTTCGAGAGACAGCCTGCTCGCGGCTGCCTCTCAAGAGACTTCATCCGAAAATATTCCCAATCGCGTTAATGCCAGGGGATCGGCAAAATACCCTCCTCCCGGGCGTTGGCAATCGTTATCCAACCGTATGGTATTTCATGTGCCTCAATATGGGGAAAAGCCTCTTCAAAATTTTTCGCCCCCTCATCCACAGCAGTATTGAAATCAGTAAATCCAATTAATGTGGTTTCTATAAAATAATAGTTCGCATTGATATTGTCCGTTCGCACAGCCACGTAAGCATGTCCAGGCACCAGAATAATCGCCGATTCCAGATCTAACGCTTCCGCCGCAGATGCGTACAGCAAAGCCAGTTCGATACAATTTCCGCTTCGTTCTTTAAGGACATCTGCTGGCAAGCGAATGCGTTGCACCGAACCTGGGGCAAAAGAAACCCAGGTATTAATATAGGTAAGATCATAATGTTCGTCCTCCGCTTTCCAGATCGCTTCCAACCTGTCCCAAACGCTCCCCCCTTCATCATTCTCAGCTTTATACGCGGCTGTCATCAATCCATTTGGGTGATAATCCGCCGCCACTCTAATCAGCTCCTCCACGGCCGGATCATGCGGCGTTACCATAGCCGCCAGCAAAGCCAGAATCTCATCATATTCAAAACCCTCCAGCGCCCAGGGGAACTCCTTTCTGGAATACACCAGGGTTTCGGCAGTCTCATCCATTATCTCCCGGGGCTGTCCATCTTCCAGATAAACCACATGAATGTGAAAATCAGCCGGGTGCTGGGCGTTGAGCTGGTCCACTGCTTCCAGATTCAACCGCGGATTTTGGCGTACCTCAACCGTTTCCGATGGGCCGATCTCTACTGTATCTTTCGAAATGAAAGTGTAGCCAACAATTTCTGTTTCCACTGCCACTTTTACCGGTACATCATTTCGATTGGTGAGGGTTACAACCGCAAAGTCGTCCAATTTTTCCCCATAAAGATGGTAGATGGCGGTGATCAGTTCCGAGGTGTACAGGTAATCCACATCGATCCGGTCAATCGATGGCGGTCCATTACCCGGTTCAGCATTTTCTTCTTTCTCAACCGCAATGGTTTCAATTTTTTCTTCCTCAATGGGAATCTCTTCAACCCTCCCATCTTCAACTGCGCCCAGACTGGCACACCCAAAAGACAAGAATAGTGCTAAAAGGGACAGTAAAAATTTGTGGAGCATTTCCTTTTCCAGCTTCATATTCACCCTCCAGTAACCAGACAGTGGAACAACAAGAATTACTGACCATTCATAATTCATTATAATTATCAGGTGCTAAAAAACAATGACCATTTTTTCCTGGTCTATCCCTTTTCCACATCCTGGGCTTTATCAAACAGACAGCGCCCGTAAAAAATATTTGCAAATGACAGCACATATCCGGTTTTCAAAAAACACAAAAACTCTTATCAAAACCCAACAAACCTCATCCTTTTGTAACAAAAAAGGGTTCTCCGGCACCAGAGCAACCCTTTCTTTTCCGCTTATTCGAGCCTATTCTCAAATCAATCAGGAGCATGGCCTATCTGAAACAAACCTTCAGCTTCCCTCACCGCGAGGCTGGTTCGCGGATACTGCGATACATTGATACCCCAGACCAAATGGCTAACCCCGCCAGCAGCGTCCACGAGCCGATGATCCCAACCATCTGTCCTGTGCTGAACACCACGCCCACCAAGGTTTGCATCACCGTCTGGCTGATCACGCAAAGACCAATCAAAATATTCAAAACAATGATTGGAAATCCAACCCGGCAGGCATTTGCCCGTCTTTTTATCAGCAGCACCCCTGAGAGAAACGCCGTTGGCGCAATCACGCCCATATCCAGGGCATGCGTCACTGACGTGGTGTAAGGTCCCAGCAGCACCGGTGGTTCACCAGACAGCAAAGCGGCCACAATTTCCATCCCCCACAATGCCAGCACAGTGAAACCAGCCAGGAAGAAATACGCCGCGATTCGCTTGCGCAGCATATTATCGGAAACCAGTTTTTCCAATCGATCAGCATCGATTGAGGAAAAGATCACAACAAAGGCAAACAGGCTTGCCGACATCAGCGCCGTATATAACAAAAACAGATTGTTATACGCTGCGGCAAATGACATTGAAATACCATTGTACAGAAAAAAGCTCAAGACACCCGCCAGCAGCAAGCCGCCCCGAATTTTCCCCCGCAGGTAAGCCCGGAACGACACTGCCAGCAGTGGCAAGGCGAACACAATCGTAACAAGATCTGTGCCCCGAAACCCTCCGGCAGTCATCACCGTGTCATTGGCATACAAACCACGGCCGTAGAGTTCCACTGTCTGCCCGTGTAAGGTGGTGAAAGTGCGTGTACCTTCTCCTCCCTGAACAAACAACCCGGCCGCCGCCGCGCTCAACGCCAGCAGTCCAATCACTGGAACAAGAATTTTTAAAATGTTTTGTTGTTTCATTGTTCACTCCAATCTTTCTTCACAACCATTTTTTAACATGGACTTCACCGCCTGAAAAAGCTCGTCCATTAACGCATCGCATTCAGTGCCATAATCCTTCATCATCCCAACCCGGAGTGTGGATGCTCCATGGACTGCGAACCACAACAGAACAGCCAGCAGTTCTGGGCTGAAACCTTGCGGAATATTCAGTTGACTGGAAGCGGCTCCTTGTTCGAGGAGCTGTATCAGGCCTTTGAAATTTGGGTTTTCCATGAATTCCTTCAGGTTCTTTGGAGCAGAAGGCGTGGGACTGGTCATTAACGTATACTGCGTGGGATGCTCTCGCGCGAAATGATACAGGTTCATGCCGGAACGCAGGACAGTTTCAACCGGGTCAGTGTCAGGTTGTGCCCAGTTCCCAGTTTGTTTCAAAGAATGCGCCAGAGCCTGTTGGGCCAGTTCATCCAGGATTTCCTCTTTATTTTTGAAATAGCGGTACAAGGTAGAAGGAGAGTAATCCGCTTTTTCTGCCAGGATGCGCATCGAAAGCCCTTCGATTCCCCGCCTGGCGATAATCGAGCGCGCTGTATTCAGGACTGCCTGTCGGTTTCTTTCAACCCTTGGCTTATTTTCAGGCATGATAAACCTCCTTATAAATTCGTAACACTGTTACGATTATAATAACGCTGTTATTGTTTTTTGTCAAGCAACTTCTTTGTGTATCTCAAAAACACACCACATCATTTCATCTTCAACTTTGTCTCCTGAACTGCCATTATTGGAACGTGCTTCATCCCCCACTTTCTTTGCACTTCTTGCTATAATCAGACCACTATCAAATAGCATATTCTTAAAGAAGTCTAACCTAATGGAAAACTTGCCGGTTATACCGCAAACACAGGAAACTGATCACACTATAATAAAACCCACCGCACCCGAATTGGGACTGTACCTCCTCGTTGGCTTTGGAAGCTTCATTTTATTGAGCATTACTCTTTCACTGTTTTCCAAGCCTTTCACCCTGCTGGACACAGGACTCCGTTTCTTGTTAAATATTGTCTGCTTCAGCGGAACGGCCTATTTCCTGGGGGTGTGCCGCAAACGAATCAGCTGGAGTTCCCTGGGGGTTTTTCCGCCCATCTGGGACAGGAAATGGCTTCTCCTGACGATCGGGGTAACATTCGCCTTTCTGCCCTTGCGCGGATTGCTTGGTCTGCTTGTCAGCATGTTGTTTGAAGGAGGTCTGGATAGCATTATGGCTCGCGCGGATGCGTTGACCGCCGGTCAGCAGTTCACCTGGCTCAGTTTTGCTGTTATTGTCATCGGAGGCGGCGTGCTGGTCCCCATCGCCGAAGAATTTTATTTTCGGGGATTAATCCACAACTGGTTTCAAACCAGAATGAACTTTTTACCCGGCGCATTGTTGAGTTCCGCCATCTTCGGCCTGGCCCATTTTGACTCGCCTGCGGTAGCCGTCGCCAGCTTTATTCTGGGAATCATCAATGTGATTGCTTATGAAAAAAGCAAATCACTGTGGCTGCCCATCGCCATCCATGTTTTCAACAACACTCTGGCATTGAGCATTGCCAATCTGGCACTGGCATTTCCATCCTGACAGACACCACTAACAAGCGTTAACAGCTTCAGCCAACCAACCGGACTACCCCGGAAGCGTGAAAAAAAACTTTGCACCTTTTCCAATCTCACTTGCCACTCGGATGTGGCCGCCATGTGCCTCCACAATACCCTTCGCGATCGCCAAACCCATGCCCGCTCCGCCAGTGGAGCGATTCCGTGATTTTTCGCCCCGGTAAAACTGGTCAAACACATACGGCAAATCTTCTGGCTGGATCCCTTCACCACTGTCTTCCACCATCACCTGACAGCCGCCATCAGAGCAGCGGCTCGCCGAGATCAGGATTTGTCCACCAGCCGGTGTGTGCCGCAGCGCGTTGCTGATCAAATTAGACAAGACCCGGCCGATCCGTTGGGTATCCATCCGGATCAAATCAACGCCTTGTTCAACCTCACCCAGCAGCTCAACGCCATGCCGCTGAGACAATTCCGTAAAGCTTTCAATTGTATCCGAAATCAAATCCGAAATCGAGTTCTCCTGGCAATCCAAATGCAGCCCGCCAGCGTCCATCTGTGACATTTCAAAAAGGTCATTGATCAACAGTGAAAGGTCACGGATATCCTTTTGGGCGGTCTTCAGATATCGCTGGACGGTTTCAGGGTCTTCAACCAGGCCATCTGCCAGTGCCTCCAAAATAGCGCGGATGGAAGTAAGCGGAGTCCTCAGGTCGTGCCCTACCCAGGCGATCAGGTTACGCCTTAAAATATCCATTTCACGCTGTTTCTGCTCCGCGTTTTCAAGGCGCTCCACCATCTCATTAAAGCTCTTCGTCAGGCAGGCCATTTCATCGTTCCCTTCCACCGGAACCCTTACCGCTAGATTACCCTCCGAAACCTCCCTGGACGCCTCACTCAATCCAACGATCCGCTCTGTGATCGCCTCCGAAAGGAGATATCCGGCAGACATGGCGATTCCGGTAGCGAACACCAGAAGCACCGTCGCCAACAGCAAGTCATGCTGGCTTGCAAACATCATCCGCGCGATCACCCACACATTCAAGAAGATAAGAAGTCCCGATAACGCGTACCCACTCAACAACGTCCAGCGGATATGCGGAAAGCGGTTGATCCAACCCATACGGTATGCCAGGTACGCCATAACAATCGAAATCAGCGTTGTCAGCAACATTAAATTGATCATGAACTTTAATTCGCTGACAGGGGGATTCATCAACAGATAAAACAATCCCAAAGCAAAACCGAACGGGAGCAGTACGCTGAGGACAAACCGGACAAATGTCAACCGGCGTTTAACGAAGAACTGTCTGTAATCACTCATGGCTCAAATTTATACCCCACACCCCAAACCGTCAGCAAATGCTCCGGCAGGGAAGAATCTTTCTCTATCTTTTCACGGAGCCGGCGGATATGCACCGTGACCGTTCCGGGATCAATATAATCCGATAACCCCCAGATGTTTTCCAGCAGTTGATCGCGGGTAAAAACCTGGCGGGGATGCCGCATCAAGAACCACAGTAGCTCAAATTCTTTAACCGTCAAACCAATTTCCTGGCCTGCCAGGGTCACCAACCGGGTCTGTGGGTCCAGTTCCAAATCACCAATCACCAGCGATTTTTCCTGTGGTTCTTCAACAACGCCGCGTGTTCGCCGCAAAACAGCCCGCACCCGGCTCACCAATTCCTGTGGGCTGAAAGGCTTGACCACATAATCATCCGCCCCCATTTCCAGGCCCGCGATACGGTCCATTTCCTCTCGGCGCGCTGTCAGCATGATGATTGGCACGTCCCCCTTGGCCCGCAGCCAGCGCGTGATTTCCCAGCCATCCACGCCCGGCAGCATCAGGTCCAGAACAACCAGAGCCGGTGTTGTGTTCTCCAGTGCTTCCAGCGCATTTTTCCCGTCATGGAAAACACTCACTGAAAAACCAGAGCGCCGTAAATATAGGCTGACAACCTCCGCCACGCTGGGCTCATCTTCTATGACAAAAATTTGATTTTCATTCACCATAACCACCGGCCTGCCTGATTGCTTAATGGATATCCCAAAAAGACGCCCAAAACATCACTTCAACTGAATCTGATGATATGCAAATTCGCAACCATCCTTTTTATTTCCTTATTAATATCATAACCCCAACCGCTTACAAACTGGCGTGTGAAATCTTAACAAAGTATTACAAATCTGCTGATTTTGTTCAGGAAGCCGTAATCTCCCCGCAAAGTCTATGTAAGAAAAACCTGCGATGATTAGTCTATATAAATAACAAATCAACGGAGGAAAATAT
>ENA-ORXD01002164-ORXD01002164.1-sediment-metagenome-genome-assembly--contig:-NODE-2164-length-13813-cov-4.285309_pt1 | contig 13813 bp, 8 predicted proteins | sample MGYA00237862_ERZ511471 | MGnify/ENA metagenome assembly ERZ511471 | reverse complement strand
GTCTACGAAAAGATTTCACGGCGCTTCTACGAGAACCCGGACCAGTTCGCAGACGCATTCGCCCGGGCGTGGTTCAAGCTGACGCACCGCGACATGGGCCCGCGCGCACGCTATCTCGGCCCGGAGGTCCCGGCCGAGGAACTCATCTGGCAAGATCCCATCCCTGCAGTCAACCACAAGCTGATCGATGCACAGGACATCGCCTCTCTCAAGGCAAAGATCCTGGCTTCCGGCCTGTCCGTGTCGGACCTGGTTTCGACCGCCTGGGCGTCGGCGTCCACATTCCGCGGTTCCGACAAGCGGGGCGGCGCCAACGGGGCCCGCATTCGTCTGGCGCCGCAAAAGGATTGGGAAGTCAACGAGCCCGCCCGATTGGCGAAAGTACTCAAGATTCTGGAAGGCATCCAAGGCGCATTCAACAGCGCGCAGTCCGACGACAAGATGGTATCGCTGGCCGACCTGATCGTTCTGGCCGGTTGCGCGGGCGTCGAGCAGGCCGCGAAGAGTGCAGGCTGTCATATGACGGTTCCCTTCATTCCCGGACGCATGGATGCCTCCGAAGAGCAAACCGATGCGGCCTCCTTCGCCGTACTCGAACCGATCGCAGACGGCTTCCGCAATTACCAGAAGATGCGCTACGCCATAACGGCCGAGGAGTTGCTGATTGACAGGGCGCAACTGCTGACCCTGACCGCGCCGGAAATGACGCTGCTCGTGGGTGGCATGCGCGTTTTGAATGCCAACTTCGGAAAGTCCGGACACGGCGTCTTCACCAGCCGGCCGGAGACACTGACCAATGACTTCTTCGTGAACCTGCTCGACATGGGTACGGTGTGGAAGGCAACCGCGGAAGACGACGGCGTATTCGAGGGGTGTGATCGCGTCACAGGTAAACCCAAGTGGACAGCCACCCGTGTCGATCTCGTCTCTGGTGCAAACGCTCAACTCCGGGCCCTGGCTGAAGTCTACGCCTGCGCGGATGCCCAGGAGAAGTTCGTACGCGACTTCGTCGCGGCCTGGAATAAAGTCATGAACCTCGACCGTTTCGATCTCGCACGATCGTAGGATAACAGAGGTAAATCAACGAATCCGATATCAATCAAAGCGAAAGGAGAAATGCTAAATGGGAAAAAGTTTGAAAGGAACGAAAACGGAAAAAAATCTTCTGGCGGCGTTTGCGGGCGAATCGCAGGCGCGGAACAGATATACCTATTTCGCCAGCCAGGCCCGCAAGGAAGGATATGAGCAGATTTCCAATTTCTTTACCGAGACGGCCGACAATGAGAAGGAGCACGCCAAGGTGTTTTTCAAATATCTGGAGAGTGGAGATGTCGAAATCACAGCGTCCTATCCTGCGGGCGTGATCGGAGATACCAAGGCGAACCTTGCCGCTGCCGCCGCCGGAGAGAATCTGGAATGGACATCCATTTACAACGATTTTGCCAAGATTGCCCATGACGAGGGATTCGCTGAAATCGCCAGTTCCTTTGAACAGATTGCCAAAGTGGAGAAGTTTCACGAATCGAGGTATCGTAAGTTGCTGAACAACCTCGAAAAAGGAGAAGCTTTCAGAAAGACGGAATCTGTTCAGTGGCATTGCATAAATTGCGGATACGTTTTCGAGGGAACTTCCGCTCCGAAGGAATGCCCGGCTTGCAAGCATCCTCAGGCGTATTACGAATTGCTGGCGGTCAATTATTGATCATTTTCTCGAAAGACATGTGTGTACGAAGACTTCCATTTCCTTAAGCAATTCGAACCGGAACGGGAAGTTGACGATCCGGGGAACGTAGGGATGAGACGGGATAACGAAAGAAACTCAAGTTTCCGGTAGTTATCCCATTTCTTCAATCCCGGGAGAACTCCGGGCGGGATCGTTTCAAGGGAGATCTTCATGAGGGATCCTCCCAGGATCTTTCGCAGACCTCTTGGGGAACGACCAGGTTCCAGGCGGCCGCGAAACGTCCCGCTTTCCGCTGACCTGCCCCCCAAAAACCGGTCCAGATTTTAAGTTTTCTGGCAAAATTCTGAATCATTTGGAAAAGACAACAACCTTTAACCCAACTTTAACCTTAACCCATGGAACACTGATATATTTCTGACCTTACAACCTTCTCATCTTCATCAGGTGGGGTCGATTCCCATGCACTTCCGCCATTTTTTGCGTCAATTCAGCGATCCTTCCGCAGACATCCTTTAACCGGGCATTAACCTGGCAACCCATTGCTCTTTTCTCGTCTTGATTGTTGCGAAGGCATTTCCGGTGCCGGTCGACAGCGTGTGTCATTCACTTTTCCGAATGCTTGACGTCCCAGCCGCCGCCCATGGATTTATAGAGGTTGACCATTGCGCGGAACACGGCTCCCTTGGTCTGGATGTAGGTGAGCTCCATGTTGAAGAGGTTCCTTTCCGCATCCAGCACCTCCAGGTAGCTGCTGTAGCCGTTTTCGTACCGAAGCAGGGCCAGGTCCCTGTATGTCCTGAGGGAGTCCACCTGCGCCGCCTGGGCCTCCATCTTCTCCATGGTCTTGCTCCGATCGACCAGGTTGTCCTCGATTTCCCGGAAGGCTCCCTGGACGGTCTGCCGGTATCGGATCAGGGCCTGTTTCTGCTGGGCCTCAGTGGCCTTCTCCTGTCCGTAGAGGCGGCCGGCCATGAAGACCGGCAGCACGACCGATCCGCCGAAATTCCATGTCTGGGCCGGTCCCGTGAAGAGATTGTCAAGTTCCACGCTCAAGAAACCAAACAGGCCGGTCAGTGAGATGGAGGGAAAGTAGGCGGCCCTCGCAACGCCGATTCGGGCATTGGCGCCGATCAGGTCCTGTTCAGCCTGCCGGATGTCGGGTCGGCGCTCCAGGATGTCCGAGGGCAGCCCCGCAGGGATTTCCGGCATGGAAAGCTCGTCGATGGATTTCCCCCTGTTCACCGGGCCCGGGTTGCGGCCCAGAAGAACGTTCAGGGCGTTTTCCCCCTGGGAGATGCTTTTTTCGATCTGTGGTATGGCCGCCCGTGCACTCTCATATTCCGATTTCACCTGGCTCAGCTCAAGTTCCGAAACCACGCCTCCGGAAAAACGAAGATTGAAAAGATCCAGTGACGCCCGTCGGGTCTCCAGGGTCTGCCGGGCGATTTCAAGCTGCCGGTCCAGGTTGCGCAGATCGATATAGGAGCCGGCCACTGTGGCAGCCAATGTGAGCTGAACGGCGCGGCGGGACTCTTCTTTGCCGAGCAGGTCCGCCCGGGCTGCTTCCGTGGCGCGTCTCAGTTTCCCCCAAAGGTCGATTTCCCATCCGGCGTTCAGGGTTGCCTGGTAAGTGCTGTACTCAGGCGACAACCCCTTCTGCCAGCCCGTAATGTTTTCCTGCGTGGCGCGCTGCCTTGCCGCTGCGGCTCCCGCACTGGCCTGAGGGAACATCTCTCCGCGGACGGCAACGTACCTGCCCATGTATTCTTCGATGCGCGCCGCGGCGATGAGCACATCCTTGTTGTCCTTCACGGCGGTTTCGATCATTTCCTCGAGTACCGGGTCTCCGAACTGCTTCCACCACCCGGTGTTGACGGACGCCCTTGCGTCCTTTCCCTCTTCGCCGAACCGCCAGGATTCGGGCATGTCGACATCCGGCCTTCGGTAGTCGGGACCGAGTGTGCAGGCGGAAAGAACGAGGGCGACCATCGCGGCGATCAACCGTGTTTTCATGTCAGGCCCCCTTTCTCACCGTCGGCTGTCCGGCATCGCCCTTGGGAACATCCGGCGCCGGGGAGGCTTCCCGTCCCGTCGATCCCGGTTCCCGGCTTCTCATGCTTTCCAGGAGATAGAAGAAGAGGGGGATGAAGAATATGGCGATCAGGGTCGCACCGAGCATGCCCCCGATGACTCCCGTGCCTATGGAATGGCGGCTGTTCGCCGAGGCTCCCGTCGCGACGGCGAGAGGGACACAGCCGAGGATGAAGGCAAGCGACGTCATCACGATCGGACGCAGCCTCATGCGTGCCGCTGTCACGGCGGCTTCGAATACGGACGTCCCCTCCTTGAGCTTGAGCACGGCGAACTCGAAGATAAGGATGGCGTTTTTCGCCGCCAGGGCGATGAGCGTGATCAGCCCGATCTGGAAATACACGTCGTTTTCGATTCCCCGGAGCTGGATGGACAGGAGGGCGCCGAAAAGGGCGAACGGAACGGCCAGGATGACGCCGAAAGGCAGCGACCATTTCTCGTACTGGGCGGCCAGGATCAGGAAGACCATTACCAGCCCGAATATGAAAACGGCCACGGAGGTGCCGCCCGCCTTCTTCTCCTCGTAGGACTGGCCGCTCCACGCATAGGAGAAATCCGGAGGCAGCACTTTTCCGGCCACCCCTTCCATGACGTCGATGGCCTGGCCGGTGCTGTACCCGGAAGCCGCGCTTCCAATGATTTTGGCCGCGGGAAAGTTGTTGAACCGCGTGATCAGGTCGGGCCCCGCGTCGTACCGCCTGGAGACCACCGCTTTCAAGGGGACCATGGTGTTGTTTTTTGAACGCACGTATGCCTGCTCGATGTCCTCGGGCCTTGACCGGTATTTCGGCTCCGCCTGCAGGATGACCTGCCACAGGCGGCTGTACTTGCTGAACTGGCTGACGTACATGGACCCGAAGAGGATCTGGAGGGTGTTGTAGACATCATCCACCGGGACCCCCAGCATCTCCGATTTTTCCACGTCCACGTCGACCCGCAACTGCTGTGAGTGGGCGTTCATGAGCGTGTTGACCCCCTGCAGCTCGGGCCGCCGTTTCGCCGCGGCGATAAACGTCCGGGTCACTTCTTCGAGCTTGGCCGTTCCCCCGGTGCCCATGTTCTGAATCCAGAACTCGAACCCCGCCGTCGTGCCAAGCCCTGGGATCGAGGGCGGATTGACCGGAATGACGACACCTTCACGGTTCTTCATGAGCTGCATGGCCGTCGCCCGTATGACCGCCGGCGCCTGCAGCGCCTTCTCCTTGCGATCCTCATAGTCTTTCAAGGATATGAACAGAGTGCCCGCATTGGTCTTCAACTGCCCGTCCATCAGGCTGTACCCGTCCACCTCGACGACGTCCCGAACGGCTGGATTTTTGCTGAATATGCCTCCCGCCGCCCTGTCCAACCTCTCCGTCCGGTCCAGGCTGGCGGCGTCGGGGAGAAAGCTCACGCCGAGAAGGTATCCCTGGTCCTCCGAGGGGACGAAACTCGTCGGTGTTCTGTAGAAGAGGGCGATCGTCGCCGCGATCATGACGGCGATGAAAATGATCGATACGAAAACCCTCCTGATGACGATCCGGACCACCCGGCCGTACCCCTCGATAAGACGGTTGAATCCCTGTTCGAACCGGACAAAGAATCTGTTCTTCCCGCCGTGTCTGTGCCTGAGAAGAACGGCGGCCATGGCCGGGGAAAGGGTCAGTGCGACGATTCCCGAAATGACGACGGATATGGCTATGGTTATGGCGAACTGCTTGTACAGCTGCCCCGTCATCCCCCCCAGAAAAGCGACGGGGACAAAGACGGCGCAAAGGACGAGAACGATGGCGATGACGGGGCCGGTCACCTCCGACATGGCTTTCTTTGCCGCGTCTTTCGGCGGCAGATTGAACTCGGTCATGTTCCGCTCGACGTTCTCGATGACGACGATGGCGTCGTCGACGACGATGCCTATGGCGAGCACCATGCCGAAGAGCGTCAGCATGTTGATGGAAAAACCGAAGAGGGTCATGCCGACGAAGGTCCCGATGATGGAGACCGGGATCGCCATGATGGGGATGATGGTCGCACGCACACTCTGGAGAAACAGGAAGACGACGAGGACCACCAGGAGGCATGCCTCGAAAAAGGTGATCAGGACCTCCTTGATCGACGCCCGGACGAATTCGGTCGTGTCCATGGCGATTTTATAGTCGATTCCATCGGGGAACCCCTTCTTCAGTTCCTCCAGGGTTTCCGTCACTCGTTTCGACACGTCGAGCGCATTGGCGCCCGGCTGCTGGAAGACGGCGATCGGGGTTGCCGTTTTGCCGTTGAGGCGGGTGCGGATCGAGTAGTCCCGGGAGGCCAGTTCGGCCCTGCCGACGTCCTTCAGACGCACGATCGCCGTGCCCTCCGGGCTGGTTCGCAGGATGATGTTTTCGAATTCGGCGGGCTCCAGGAACCGGCCCTTCGTCGTAACGGAAAACGTCTGTTCCACCGGCCCTTCGGTGGGGGCCTGTCCGATCTTGCCGACGGCGAACTGCTGGTTCTGTCTCCTGATGGCATTGGCTATGTCGGTGGCGTTGATCCCGAGCTGTGCCATTCGGTCCGGTTTCACCCAGATGCGCATGGCGTAATCCGGCAGTCCCAGGATGGCCGTCTGGCTGGCGCCCGGAATGCGCTTGAGGGCGTCCAGAACATGGAGATTCGCGTAATTGGCCACGTAGGTTTCATCATAACGGTCGTTGGGGGAATAGATGCCGATGACCATGAGAAAGGTGCTCGATTTCTTGCTTACCGAAACCCCCAGGTCCGTGACCGACGAAGGCAGCATGGGCAGGGCCTGGTTCACCCGGTTCTGCACGTCCACCTGGGCCAGGTCGGGATTGGTGCCGATGTTGAAAAACACGCTCAGCGTCATGTTGCCGGTGCCGGCGCTTGTGGAGGACATATAGATCATGTTGTCCGCGCCGTTAACCTGCAGCTCGATGGGGGCGGCGACGTTGTCTGAGATGACATCGGCGCTCGCGCCCGGGTACGTTGCGGAAACGGTTACCTGGGGTGGTGTGATGTCCGGGTACTGGGCAATGGGAAGATTGTACATGGCCACAAGGCCGGCAATGACGATAACGATGGAGATGACGGATGCGAAGATGGGGCGGTCGATGAAGAAATGGGAGATCATGGGTCTCCTCCCTTCATCGTCCCGCCTGTGCGGCGGTTTTTTCCCGTTGCGGTTCCACGGCCGTGGCAGGAGCCTGGTGCGCCGCCCCGGCTTTCCCAGCTGGCTCGACGATCTTTACGGGGACGCCCGGTGAGAGCTTGATCAGATTGTCGACGATGAGCCGCTCGCCTGCCCTGAGGCCGCTGTGAATGAATACATCGTCGCCGTACCAGTCCCCGATGACGACACTGCGCAGCTCCGCCTTGCCGCCCTCGCCGGCGACCCAGGCGAAATGCCCCTTGGCCCCCTGCATGACGGCGCGGCGCGGCACCAAGATGGCGTCGGGACGGGTCGCCCCCTTCAGGGACACCCGGACGAATTCCCCCGGGCGAAGAACGACCTGGCGGTTCATGGGATTGTCGATCACCGCCCTGACTTCGAAGGTTCCCGTCTGCTGATTGTAGGACGGATCGGCAAAGCTTAGACGGCCCCGGTTCGGAAAGACCGATCCGTCGGCGAGGAGAACTTCGACCTCGTAATTCTTTCCCGGCGGCTCCTTCAGGATCCCTTTCTTTACGGCGTCCCGGAGCCTGAGATTTTCATTTTCGGAAACGCTGAAATTGACCCAAATGGGATCGAGTTTCGCCACATAGGTCAGGAGGCTGTCGCTTCCCATGGAAATGTAGCTGCCTTCCTGTTTTTCGGCCTTACCGGCATAACCGTCTATGGGGGACTGGATGGTGGTGTAGCTGAGCTTCAACTCGGCGTCGCGAACCTTTCCCTGGGCGGAAAGCACGGCGGCGCGACTGGACTGTTCCTGCCCGATGGCATCGTCGAGGTCCTTCTTGCTGACCGCGTTCCGCTCCGCCAGCGGGCGGACCCTGTTCAGATTGGCCACGGCCGTCGCCAGTTTCGCTTCCTGCTGCGCCAGCTCGCCCCGCGCCTGCTGCAGGGTCGCTTCGAACGGGCGGCGGTCGATCTGGAACATGACCTGGCCGGCCTTCACCTTTCCCCCTTCCTCGTAAGTGCGCTTTTCCAGGAACCCTTCCACCCGCGAGCGGATTTCGACCTGGTGGGAGCTTTCCGTTGTGCCCACGAATTGCATGGACTGGGGAACGTCTCTGGGTACGATTTCGAGAACGGTCACTTCAACCGGTCCCATGGAGGGCACCGCCTTTTTTTCCCCGCCGCACGCGACGAGAAGGGAAAACATGGAGACGGTCAAGACGACGATAAAGAAGGATCCGACGGAAAGCCCGGATAAGACCGGTTCAGGCGTTTTCATTGCACCAACCTCCGAACAAACAATGATCGGGTTGCCTCTGACCGCAACCATTCCGGGCCGGATGAACGTCCGGGACATTTTATTATTGAACTGGGCACATAAGGAAAACCTCCTAAAAAATAACAGCATTTTCGCCCATATTCTACAGTTTTTTGCGGGGACGATTCATTTCCTTTGCCCTTACAGCCCAGGATGTCTCCCTGGAAGGTTGCAGCGGTAGAGAAGGCGGTATCGAATCTGAACCTGGAACAGCAGATTCCGAAGGAGGCCCTCGAGGGAAACCGTCAAGTCACGACAGACGCAGGAGTTGTGTGGAACATGTCTAAGGGAAGCATGGCGTTACCGAGCGTCGTGTCTGTCAGGTGATTGGTCGGCCCTGATCAACTCAGAGACTCCAACGAGTTTTCCGGGGAGATGAGGTTCAAGTGCAGCTGTCAAGTGAATTGGTTCTCAAAATACTTTAACCATGCATTGACTTTAATCCGTCGATCACCGGTATATTTCAGACTATACGGGCGTTTCATCATCAGGTGGATTCGATTCCTTTACACTTCTGATAACATTTTCGAATATTTGAACATTTATATTACATAAGTAAAGGAAATGCTTGACATACTGAATAAGTATCAGTATTTATGATTACACGTTCAGGCGGATTTTTTATCTCTTTTTTTTCAGCAGGCAGGTTGCCTCTCATACTTCGTTTTTTTGAAACGGTTCGGCAATCGATCAAGGGGGGGGTGAATGAAAAAGACAGTATTGTTTACGGTTACGTTATTGTTAATGGGAGTGTTTCTGTCAGCCGGTTCCGTCTCTTATGCAGCTCTTAATTCAAACCCGCTTATAGGACCGGCCCCAACGATCGACGGGGCAGTCGGATGGAACGAATGGCAGGGGGCGCATCTACTTTACCTTGACGGCACCACATACCAAATTGAAACGTATGTTCATTTTCTCAACGATGCCCAAAACCTGTATGTTCTCGTCGATGCGATTGACGATCAAACGCAAAATGACTCTGACGAGTGCCTTCTCGTCTTTGGAATACCGCCCGACTATCATGCCATTGAGATCTGGGGAGGGGATACAACCCCGCTGGAACAAAAATTTTCAAACGGGGCTTCAGGCTCTTCGGCAAAAGGTTTTGGGACGAGTCCCAATGGTCCAGTGACACCTCACAGGATCTACGAGTTTCAGATTAGCCTTGCCTCCATCGGATTACAGCCTGGAGGCTCCACTGAATTTTATTCGCCGCAATCTCTAAAATCCGGCAGCTTCCATTACGCCAGTATGCCCTATGATGCCGCAACAGGCAGAGATAACGTATATCCCGAGGGATTGACAACAACAACTGAAGGCTCGAGTCCGGTCGTTCTCTTGACCGTGAACGGATACGATACACTTGCCACCTCTTCCTATGTTCCAATCCCCACTCTCTCCCAATGGGGAATGATCACCTTCTTCGTCCTCCTGGTACTCTCGGGAATCATACACGGGAGACGGAGACAAAGAACCATGAAGTGAATCCATTATTGCACCATTGAATGATGCGAAAGAGGTTGTGACGGAAATTCACAACCTCTTTCGTGTTTCATGATGTTCCCCGAATATCAAATGATCAGAAATGCATGATGAATAATTTCTTATACACATACTGCGGGACGGTGTGTGTATCCATCCATGGTTGCGCTCCCGTTGCTTTCTGCATCAGCACCACTTTCCCGAAATCATGAAGGCCGTCCCGAAGGACGGCTTCTACGATTTTATCGGGCGGGTTGACGATACACCCGGCAAGACATCGTCTGTTCTTGAAATTCAGGCAACGTTTTCAGGAAGTCTTAAACATCCATCCTGCGATTCCCGGATTCCGAGCAACTTAAGACCCGCCGGGTTCCGAGAAGCGGGGCATCATTATCCTGAAATATCTGAAATTCCTGTTATATTTCCTGCAGTCGCTATCCAATCCGGTGGCGTTGTCGCGATATAATCTCTTTACCTACGGGAGTTAATAGGGTAATGGCGGTTTTTTTGGGGAGACGGACGTGTTGATGATTTCCATGAATGTGGAGGCGGAATGTCATGTATTCTGATTTTAAAACCATTTCTGCTTATTATGATGCCCTCTATGTAAATGACCGGGAATACGCGCCGGAAGCCGCCAAGGTGAAAGAACTGCTGACCAGGCACGGCGTTCCGTTGCAGGCTTCCCTGCTTGTTCTGGCCTGTGGCACGGGAGGGCATATCCCTTACTTCAAGAACGATTACGATGTTTCCGGGCTGGATCTCAGTGAGGACATGCTTGAACTGGCCAGGGAAAAGTTCCCTGACGTCAGATTCCATCTTGGCAACTTGATTGATTTTAATTTGGGAACGTATTTTGACGCCATGATCTGCATGTACGGGTCCATCGGATTTGTCAAAACCTTGGACAATTTACACGCTTCCATGAAACGCATCGCCGCCCATCTGCGGCCCGATGGACTGGCCTTGATCACACCCTGGAGCACCGTGGAGGATTTCCATGATCTCATAGTGGTTGATGCCGCCGACCAGCCGGATTTTAAAATTGCCCGCATGGAGCACGTTCGCCTCAAGGAGCCGCAAATTGTAGAAGTCACGTTCCACCATCTTCTCGGAAAAAATAATGACGTGACCTACCATAAACAATCCATGGAAATCGGTCTTTTCTCGCGGGACGAGTACCAATCCGCCATGATCGATGCCGGATTGGAAGTCGTGGAAGCATACACGGGAACCGATGTGCGAGGCGGCGCGTATATCGGTAAGCGAGTCGGCGGGTAGACTCGGAGGCTCCGCAGTACGGGAAGAAGCGGCTCGGTCGCCTTCGACGGCAATTTCCGGATGAGGATAATCATCAGGACCGACCTATGCGAGGGCCGTAAAAGATGCGTCAACACCTGTTTCAAGATTTTCAATCTCTGGGGAAGGTATTTCCGTTTATCCTTCGAGGCACCCGGCGATTCCTCTCATCGAGAGGGGACCCGGAAGGCCGTTCTCGACCGTCCTTAGAAGGCCATCCGGGTTGATCGAAGGCCCGGGAGGGGAAAAGGGGGGATTCCCTCTGACTCCTCCGGCGGCAGGCCTTCAGCTCCCTCGGGGGCATGAAAGAGATCAAGAGGAAGGAGAAACCATGGCGGATCCACACGAAGAACGTCTGAAGCTGTTTATCCGAGACAGGGGGATTTCGGCGGAGCACCTGTCCTTTGACCGGTCCTGTCACACCGTCGCCGAGGCTGCTGCGGCGGTCGGCGCACCGCCGGAGGACCTGGTGAAGAATATCTGTATGGTATCGGAGGACGGCGGATTTATCGTCGCCATCGTGAAAGGAGAAGACCGGGCCAGCACCTCCCGGGTCGCGAAGGCCCTGAACGTGCCGTCGGTGCGGATGGCAACGCCGGAGGAAGTCTTCGAAAAAACGGGGTTTCCCTGTGGGGGTACCCCCTCCTTCGGCTTTCCTGCGACGATCCTCGTGGACCCGCGGGTTCTTGAAAAAGGCCATGTGTACACCGGAGGGGGGTCGGAGAACTCCCTCGTGAGGGTGGAGGCTGCCGAGCTTCTCCGGGCGAGCGGCGGCAGGGTGGTCCGGGTACGGAGGTAGGCAGGGATGCAGGCATCGGCCCTGGCCCATTGCCGGAACCGGATCGATCGAGCCGCTGCGCCAAGTCAAAGTTTACGGGAGAATGTCGTGGCGCGTCGAATTCCTTTGCCCTTCCTTGCCCTTTTTCTTGTCGGGCCGTTCCCTGCGCCGGGATGCGGGTTCGTCACGGGTGCGTGACCTTCCTCCTGAAAACCGGTCCCAGTTTTAAGTCAATATAAGCTATTATCTTAGATACAAACAGGATCTCAGGACGGTCCAAACTAAGATTTTCAACCCAACTCCAACCTTGACGGCTTCGTAAAAAGTCCATATGCCGCGTTGCCCTTCTTCCCTCGACCCTTTGGCGTACCATCAGTAAGCCTTTCCTCGGGATTCGGGCGCCTTGCCTATGGAGTCTTTTCTTTGCCGTTCGAAAAAGTGTTGAAGCGGCCTTTTTACGAGTTCGTCAACCTTAACTGAAAGATATTCACATGCCTGTGAATGCTTATTATACAAGTAGCATCTTTAGACCAATTAATATCATTGCTGCACCAAATATTCTTTCTAAAAGTGCATTAGAGAATTCTGTTGCAAGCTTGGCTCCCAGCAAACCGCCAAGAAAAAAACCAATACATACAAAAGCTGCTATTTTCAAATTCACGTATCCGTGTGTGTAATATTGCCATGCAGCAAGAAGACCGATAGGCGGAACAAGTAACGCTAAAGTTGTGCCTTGAGCTTGATGTTGCGATAAACCAAATATAAATAATAGTGCAGGCACAATAATTACTCCTCCACCTATACCTATTAACCCGCTAAAAATGCCAGCGGCCAATCCCAATGCTATGTAAAGCATAATATTGATCATAATTAAATATCCCCCGGCAAAATTGGGCTAAATTGTTTAGACTGGAGTTACTGATCCGCCCCCCGAAAGCCGCTATATATTCTAGATCAGTTTTCTATCATGATTCTGAATCATTTGAACAGACAAAAAATATTAAAGAACTTTAACCATATATGAACCTTGACCCGTTCATCTCTGGCAGGTTGTTGATATTACGGCTGTTTTATCTTCATCCGGTGGGTTCGATTCCCATGCACTCCCGCCATTTTTTACGTCAAATCGGGGATCCCGCCGCAGAAATCCTTTAACCGAACATTCATCTGGCAATGTTGAAGCCCCACTTTCACATATTAATGTTTAGGGATGGACAGTTGCCGGAAATACGGATGATGGATGCAAAGAATGTAATTACTCGGGTCAGCGGCACGGGATATTGGCAAAGTGAAAGCAACATTCTCAGGCTGTCCCGTGTCCGCTGAATCGATGCGTCACGTGGTACAATTTGCCACTACCTTACTTTGGTGGAAAATTGTCCGGGTTGATTACATACCATACATTATTAATACCTTGACCATTTGTTTCCCCGGCTTTCTTGTCATTAATCCAGTAATAAAGAGGATAGCCCCTGAAAGTAGTCTGTTTTTGCCCGTCATCTCTGGTAATTGTTCCAAACTCCTCCGCATTGATTCCTTTCGGTGCTGCAACGGTTTCACGGTAATAAATGGGCCACTTCTCCAGGCAGGGGCCACTGCAGGCACTCTTCCCAAGAGAATCCTTCTTGAACCAATAAAGTGTCTTGCCTTCGGTATCAGTAAAATATTTTCCTATTCCCTCCTTCTCTTGAATCTTGATCGCATGGTGCATGCCCATGACCGCGCCAGCCACAAAAAGCAAGACACTGATTACAGCAAAGGATGACAGGGTCTTTCTCATTTCCATTCTCCTTTTTGTCGTTTGGTTAAATTTGAAAAAGTTTGAACCTCCCGGACATGCATATTTTGTGTTTATGTTATACGGCAATCATAATGATTTCAAGTTATTTGCCTTTGCTCTAAGGTCGATCCAGAATAATTGAATCCGGATCTGTTTTCCATCGTCTTTGAGGATCATCGTTTCCGACCTGACCCCGAAAAACCGGGCCACCGCCATTTTTTGCGTCAATTCAGCGATCCTTCCGTGAAAAACCTTTAACCGGACTTGAACCTGGCTCCGCTGAGGCT
>ENA-ORXD01002163-ORXD01002163.1-sediment-metagenome-genome-assembly--contig:-NODE-2163-length-13820-cov-3.129884_pt1 | contig 13820 bp, 9 predicted proteins | sample MGYA00237862_ERZ511471 | MGnify/ENA metagenome assembly ERZ511471 | reverse complement strand
TCAGTGCGGCTTCAGATCGTTGCCAGTCCAACTGATAATCAGTTTCATTAATTTGCACAAGCAACATCCCCGATGTAACAGGCGATCCCTCTTCCACATAGATATTTTTGACAATGCCATCGACCTCCGAACTGACGATGACTTCTTCATCAGGCTTCAATGTCCCCGTTGTTTCCAGATAGGGTTGAACTTTTTTTATTTCTGCGGGCCATACTAGCACATTAACCAGTTTTTCCGCCTCGGCCTTCTTTTCTTTTTTACAGGCAGAAAAAGAAAAACATACAAATCCGATCACCAGACACAACAGCAAGAACTTTGTTACCGGATGTTCTATCAGACGCACTTTCTCAGGAACACCTACTTTGTCATCAACCATGAAAACCATCCTCCTTCTATCCGCTTTTGTATCAGTAAGCTTCATTTTTCCGCCTCAATAAACCTCAGCAGCACACCACTTGTTCTCTTCAATTTCAGATTGGCTAACTGATAATTGTAGCGTGCCTCATTCACGCTCTTTTCTGCAGAAAGAAGCAGAGAATTTGCATCCATTACGTCCAGACTTGTCGCCAGCCCATTATCAAACTGTCTGATCACGGCGTTATAATTATCTTCAGCAAAAAGGCGCTGATCTTCCAGAAATTTAAGGGTGCCTTTTTGCGTCTGCAAATCCAGATAGGCCCCCTGCAATTCTATATCCACATTCTTCTTAAAATCGTCGAAGGCTAATTCAGCCTGCCGTTTTTTGGCTTTTGCTTCGCGTAGTTCCGCCATTCTTAACCCCCCTTCAAAAAAAGGAAACGTCAAGGCAACGCCGGCAACCATGCTTTCTCTGACCAGCGAAGAACTGGCAGGAGACTGGTCAGATCTGTTATAAATGGCGAACAAACCTACATTGGGCCAAAATGCACCGCGGGCGTATTTCACCTGCTCTTCAGCCATCTTTATCTGAATATCAAAACTCTTCAAATCTGCCCGCTCCTCCACAGCTAAATTACGCAACCCATTCAAATCCATATGTTCCTCCGGCAGGAAAGGCATCTCTTTGAGCCGAAAATCATCTTCAATCCCGGTAATGCGGGCCAACTGGGCACGGGTAATCCGATAAATATTTGTTGCCCGGAGATACTCGGAACGGGCTCCGGAGAGTTCGCCATCTGCCCGCAACAAAGCTGTGCGCGTAAGTTCGCCGACTTTTACTCTTTTTTCCACAGAATCTCGATACTGTGTCAAGCGCTCCATATTGGCTGCCGCAACTTCCAGAGATTTTTTTGCTCTCAAGGTGTCATAATATGCCGAAGCGACAGCAAGCAAAAAATCAGATTTGGTTGCATCCAAGTCATATTCACTCTTCGTAATAGACTGTCCGGCAATATTCAGGGCGTTAAGCTCCCTGGCACTCAAGGAAAAAGATTCGTCTGCCCTTACCCCCCAACTCCCGGATTCATTAGGCTGGATAACTATACCGGCAATGGTTGTCTTCTGCTCTGAAAAATGATTGTACGTGCCAAAGGCAGTCACTCGGGGCAGTAAAAGTGACCAAGCCTTGTCCTTACCGGTTTTGGCGATATAGAGATTTTCCTGTGCAAATTTTATTTTTTCCGAATTCTTCAATGCCTGCTGATACAAATCACTTAGCGCATATTCCTCCGCTTTTAGTGTACCGGCAAATGAAATTTGCACCGCGAAGATGGCCAAGATAGCAAACTTTATCATCTTCATCGGCAGATTCTCTCCTCCCACCCGCTTTTTATCGTAAAAAAAACATAAACAATTTTGAAATTTAAGGCCATATTACCCCCATCGCCCTTTGCAGCTTGGCATAACTGATATTAAAATCTCCCAAAGCGTTCGCGTATTCAGCTTTGGCACGGGTCAAAAGAGTTTGAGCATCCAGAACTTCTGTTGAGGTCGCCACTCTTTCTTTAAATCGTTCTTCGGCAATTCGAAAATTTTCTTCAGCCTGCTCAATCACTTTTTGTGAAACAGAGATCTGCGTTTCCGCTTCCTGCAAAGTCAAATACGCATTTTTAATCTCCAGAGCTATTTGATCTTTTAATTCTTTTATTGTATCCAGCGCCTGACTTTCTCTGGCCCTGCCGGCTTCCACACGATACTTGGTTTTGCCCCATTCCCAAAAATTCCAGCTTGCCACTCCCATTAAAGACCAGCTTTCTGCGTCTTTAAAATCACTGCCATCAACCGAGGGGTGATCACCAAAACGGGTGTAATTGCCCACCAGGCTGAGCGTGGGTAAATATTCACTTTGGGCGAGCCGCACTAATTTGCTAGCCTGAACGGCCCTCAGGCTGGTAATTTTGAGCTCAGGTCTGTTTTGTATTGCCACGTTGAAACATTCTTCCAGTGATTGTTCCAAAGGTTGATGATGAAGAATATCGATAATTTCAACCGGCATAAAGATCTTACGTTTTAGTACGGTGTTAAAACTAGCTTTAGCCATCTCGACTGCATTTGAGGCTTTCACCAGCGTTTGCCTGCCATTAGCCAGCTCTACTTCCGCATACAGTAGATCATTTTTGGGAATCATCCCTGCCTGAAAATAATTCTGTGCCACATCGCGATGGGCCGTGAGCATCTCCACAGATTGAACCGCCGCGTTCATAATTTTCTGCGCGCGCAAGATGCTGAAATAGGCAATTTTGACATTATAAACAACATCCTGATAACGGCCGGCCTCTTCGATTTGGGCAATATCTTCACCAATTTTACTGGCTTCATAATTAGCAATCAGTCCACCTCCGGCAAAAAGAGGTTGTTTTGCCTCAATTGCCCAATTGTAATTATCTTTGGTCCCTACCGGAATTTCCATACCATTGAGACCGAACAGTAATCCAGGCGGCATTCCTTGAAATCTGGAATAAGGCGCTTCATTCAAACGGGTGTAATTATATGATGTATTAAATTTCGGCAAAAATCCGGTAACAGCCTCCCCCTTCTGGGCGGTGGCAGCTTTCACACCCTCTTTGGCAGAATGAATAATAACGCTGTTTTTCAGCGCAATATCAATGCTTGTCTCCAGTGTTAATGGTTCTTCGGCAAGCCCGTAACCGGTTATGGCAATTGAAATAATGAATAAAAATAAGAATAGGAAAAAGAATCTGGTTTTCATTTTTTGGACTCCCTGTAAAAATGATTTTCAGCATTAAATTTTTTCCAAAATTTATCAACGGATTTTGACGGAAAGAGGCGATAAGTCCATATTATCCGAATTATCAGACAAAATAATTAATTTCGCGACCGTTTATTACATACGATAAGAAATTTTTTGAAATATTTAAAGCTCTTTTACAGTGAAACTGGCGTTCAACATATATAATAATCATCTTTTGTCAAGGCAATTCATTTCCATTTAAGCATGCTAACTTTTTAATTATTAAAAGAAAGTTGTAAGCTGACTTTCCGGCCAAACCGATTAATATCTTGAAAAATAAATTTAAAAAAATCTAAAAAATTCACTGAAAAAATTATTTTGAGCAACGATTAAATTTGTGACCATTCACATTTCTTCATAGCCTCATTCTTTTACGCTGGAATATTAAAAAACACCTTGACAATTATATTTATAATGCCAGAATTACAGAAAATTCAAGGTATCAGGTCTGTAAAATATGTGCGCAGGCAAAGGCCATGATTGTTTATTTGATTTCCAAACACATTTTCAGCAAAATTACTGCTTTATTTTTCTTTTGCCGGATCTGAATTGTTCCCGAGTCAGTCTCCCAGAAAGAAATAAAGCAGACAATCGTCCCCGCTTTTTTATAACTTTAAATTAGAACAAAGCGAGAGGAGATGTTACATGGGAGATGTAGTGCATACATCCCGCATCAAGATTGTACGGAAAAAAGGGCCAACGCGAAAAGCATCAAAGGCTGTATCGACATAAAAGATGAGCTGTTGTTCGAACCAATAGAACAAATGAAATAACAGGTAAAAAAATGGTTTTTTTACTCAAACTGGAAAAGAGCGCGGAAGACTAATCCAGGATCAACAATTGGATCATGTATGCACGGAATAAAAACAAACGGAGCAATAAGGAAATCGTAGTAAACTTCACATGCGCAATGAAAAAAATATTTTTTGGAGAAGAAATTATGAAAGATTTTAGAAAATATCTTTATTTGTGCGTCGTTTTTGTTTTTGCTTTAGGCCTCTTGAGCTGTTCAACAGCGACAATGACCGCCCGGAAATCCTCCAATGCTCAACCTTGGAAGGTTGAGCAGGGCGACCCAGCCAAGAGTTTCTGGAAGGATCAGGTACAGTATCCTTATCCGGTTAAATATGCGCGGGCCAAGGATTCTCAGGGTATAGAATGGGAAATCGGCTATATGGATGAATATGAGGGCAGCCAAGCAAATCCGCGGACGCTTGTTTTGATTCACGGCAAGGGCGCTTTCGGCGGTTATTTTGGCTATGTTATGAAAGTGGCTCTGGCTAACGGTTTACGTGTCGTCGTGCCGGACATTCCCCATTATGGCAAATCAATTCCCGGAAATATTGATAAACCCCTGACCAGAACACTGGAAGATACAAGGGAAGCTATTTATGACATAATTGTCAATCAGCTGGGCATCAAGAAAGCAACGTATCTGGGACATTCCCTGGGCGGACAATGGGTTTTAGGATATACTCTTAAATACCCGGAAGTAGTGGAAAAGGTTATTCTGGAGGCTCCCGGCGGGCTGGAGGAATATCCTTCCATTGTAAAAATACCGATAGCCAAGGATAAAATAATTGACGTCCCTTTCTTTGCGACCTCCTATCTGAGAGATTTTGACACCTGGAAGAAGGTACATGGTAATGCGCTCGCCGCTGAATATAATAAAACGCCTGAATACATTCAACTTTGGAATTACTTTAAAGCGAAAGACCCCAAAACAGGCGAAATAAAACCCATCGCGCAGGGTTATTTTCTCAAAAATGACCCCTATGCTGACTTCACAACGCAAGTCCGCGTCAAGATGATCAGCGGTAACAAAAGGGAATATGACAACTATGTCATTACTTACATCCGTGATATTTATACCCTGGGGGTGGAAATCCGCAAAGAGGATCCGATCAGCATAACCAAGCGGGCCGTGAACATCAAAGTGCCGATCCTGCTGCTTTATGGTGATAAGGAGCCTTTTATTCCGGTTAAGTTCCTCAGCGGCCTGGCGAATTTGAAACAAGAAGTGATTAAACCTTTTTATAATGGCCTCAAAGCAGCGGGTAATGCCCCTGTAGTCAAGGTCTATCCCGGCGTCGGGCACTTCATTCATACGGACGCGGCGCAGGAATTTTCCAACGATGTCGTCGATTTCACGCTTAAAGGCACTATCAGTTCGCCATCTTCTGTCGAAAACTTTTGACGGTAATAAACAATGACAGCAACTAGAGCGGGCGCAGACGGAACTCCTTCTGCGCCCCTCGTTTCCAGTGTATATTAACCTTCTGATAGGAAGACGAATTTATTCCATCATATGCATCCAACATATTAACTTATCTTTATTGTAAACTTTTGATTTAATTCCTAATCAAAAAACAGCCGGCTCGAGGAAATTTTTTAAAAATCATGCCCCTTCAGATTTCTCTTCCCACCTGGAATCCTTCCTCGATGGCTTCCCGAATCATGCGGGGTTTCACACAATCGCCAACGGAAAAAATCTCGGGGGCCACTCCCTGAAATTTTTCAGCAAAGGTGCGATCCGCCTGAAGACCTATGGCAAGCACCACTGCATCTCCCTTAAGAAATTCGGGCACACCATTTTTGATTATTTCCACACCATGATCAGTAATCGCCTGCACCGTTATTTTTGTTTCAGAACGAATACCTATCTTTTTGAGCCGGGCCAGGAAAAAAGGCCGATAAGTAGGTGAAATGTTTACAGCCAGGCGATCCTGCATTTCCAGAATTGTGACGCTGGTAACGCCTTTAACTTGCTGAATAAGAAATTCCGCCGTTTCGCAACCCACCAAACCACCACCAATGATAATTACAGATCCCTGAACAGCATTTCTGCCAGCCAAGACTTCTTCAGCCGGCAATACATGAGGAAGATGAACACCGGGAAGATCCGGAATCAAAACGGCAGCACCGTATGCCAAAATCAGGACATCCGGTTTTCCTTCGGCTACGATATATGGATTAGCCTCGCTGTTGAGCTGGACTTTCACGCCAGACTGATGCGCACGCGCGGATAACCTTTCGGCCAGAACACGGATTTCATCCTTATAGGGGGGAAGGCAGCCAACACGCAGCCATCCACCCAATTCCGCATCCTTTTCGAAAAGAGTGACATGATGACCACGTTCAGCGGCGGTTCTGGCCGCCACCAGGCCTGCCGGACCACCGCCGATGATGAACACTTTTTTCCTTTTGGCAGCAGGGGCAAGCCAGGACCGTCCTTCTTTGCCCACCTGGGGATTGACCGTACAGGAAGTACAGGCGGCCTCGCCCCAATTCTTGTAAATGTTCATAATCTCACCGATGCAATTGGAGCAGGCGATACAGGGAACAATCTCGTCTATGCGCCCTTCTTTCGCTTTATTAGGCAGCTCAGGATCAGCCAGGAGGGCGCGGGCCATACCGGTGAGATCAGCTTGTCCTTTTTCCAATATTTTTTCGGCTGCGAAAGGATCGTTGATGCGGTTCGTGGCAATAACAGGAATATTGACGACGCTCCGAATTTGGCCGGTAAGATGAGCAAAAGCCCCCGGGGGCAGAGAACAGGCGACGGTAGACAGCGGAGCCTCGTGCCAGCCTGTATAACAGTTGATAAATTGTACGCCGGCTTTTTCCAGCGCTTGGGCCACTATTTTTGAGTCCTCAACAGTATGTCCTTCGGGCATCTGTTCTTCAATATTCAAACGAATTCCCAACGGAAAGTCCTTTCCGGCTGTCTTCTTGATACAGGAAATGACTTCCAGGATGATGCGCATCCTGTTTTCCAATGTTCCGCCATAGGCGTCATCCCGCTTATTGCTCACAGGTGACAGAAAACGATTCAAAAAATATCCCGCTCCGACAAGTATCTCTACGGCATCAAACCCGGCATCCTGGGCACGACGTGCAGCTTTTCCATATTCTTCAACAATTAATCCAATTTCCTCGCGGGTGACAGCGCGGGGAACGACGCGCAGAATCTGGTTGAAAACTGGAGAAGGCGCCACAACCTCCGGCAGATTATCCCGAAAAATGACATGGTAGGACGTAATGAGCTGGCAGACGGTTTTAGCCTTGCAGGCCTTAAGAGCAGCAGTAAGTTTGCGTATTCCCGGTAAAAAGCGATCATCAAAAATACCAGGTTCCGCCGGTGAACCGGCAGCCAGAGGGGACAGGGGAATAATAATAAGACCAGCACCCCCTTTCGCCCGTTGCGCAAAAAAATTAATAAAACGATCTCCCACAGTCTCATCGGCTTCACCATAACCGGTAGTCATGGACAACATCACAATTCGATTCGGTATTTCTAAATTTCCTATTTTTAGCGGTGCAAAAAGGTGAGGAAACATCATAAAAGCTATTCTCCTGTTTTGAGGTAAGTTTTGATCATGAACTTTTTTATCTGTAAATAGACGGCCTATATACATTAACTGATAATAAAGCACAAGAATGGCCAAAAAAGATGGCATCGCAAAGACAAAGCAATCATTGGACCGGAACCTTTTTTAGACCAGAAAAGATTGCTTAATGTGAAAGTGCTGCCTCCTCATCAAGCAAATCAACGCACTGACTCTGTTGCTCTGGCAACCAATTTTTTCAATCAGCAAATGACAAAACGTGTGGAAAAAAATTGACATATAAAAGGAACTTCCCTATAGTCCCTGTCAGAAATAGCGCCTTGTTTCAGAAAGCAAAAAGTTCCGGATTGCAGCCATTTTTAAACCGGGGTCGCATGGAAAAAAAGGATGCTTTGAAAAGATGTTCTCCTGTGGCGGGAACGCCATCCGCTTGGCTCACAACTTATCCGGCCATGGCCGATAGCGTTGATCTGCCTGACTTCTCTTTTTGTAAAAACAGTACCGATGATCATTTTATTCTCTTGAATCCCTGGCCACAAGAGTCAATCCTGCAGAAGAATTCATCTGTTGCGGATCGCATAAAGATGGTTGATGATGTGCTGATCAAGAAATTGCTCTGCCCCATGTGGCAGGAAATTGCTGATTTAAACATCACTTTCCATATTATCGGCCGGCGAACGGATCTTTTGAAAATTACGCAAGATAAAATGAATGTTTCTTTTGAAGTTCATTGGAATCTGTTGATCCCATATTTTGATCAGATCAAAGAACTTCCTATCGTCCATCCTGAAATACTTGACATTTTTGCATGTGCCGTCTTTCATTATGGAGCAACTGCGCTAAAACATCCTTTGACAACACAGAATAAACTAATAAGTCTGATTATCGAAGGATACAGAAGGCAGCCTGAATTTCTTTTAGCTTCGCTGGACATATTCAACAAACCCGGTATTTATCATATTCATCCCACAAGAACTTGGTTCAACAGGATAACGACAGTAAACGACCGATATCGTTTACATATTGATGCATCAGCCGCCGCGGGGTCGGTGCATGCGGAATTTTTAGAAGAGGTGACAAGTTTTGTTCATAAAGTTGTGAAGATTTATGCCTTCCGTTACGCAGATTACCTGTGGACTCAGCGCTACAGAATTACCCTGGGCGGCGAATCTACCGTCGGTATGATCACCTCTGAAGGGGACAATATTATCATTAATATTCGTCCTTTAATCAATCAAATCCAGTGGAAACCGGCTGTTTATTTAACACTTGGCTATGCAATTATGCTGGCTATACTGCAAGCTGCAGGAAAAGATAATAAAAAAGAAAACACCTCCCTGGCAGTGCTGAAAACATGGAATCGCTACCTGAGCTTTGGTGAATCAGCTGAACAGCAAGGAATCCGTGATCTTTACAAGCTTTATCAGTCCACGGATGAAGAAAGGTGCTGTAATTTATTCGAGTGCATGATCGGCCAAAAAGGTCTGGAACTGATTGATGATTTCATCATGCTGATGATTTACTCGTCGCAAGAATCATTTGTGGAAAGATTGAATATTTTAAAAGAGTCACGCTATGAAAAGAAAACAGGTGTTTACTTTGAAAAATTATGGAGTACCGTCAGGAACCTGAACACCTCTTTAATGAAAAATAATATTAATTACAGTAAATTAATTGAAGTACTACGCAATGACAATATCGATCATCAGGAACTGGCCGATTTTTTACGTTCTGGTCGATTGGGCGGCAGATGTCTGGTGGATGTCACCGAATGGCTTTTGTTAAGGACGCTCTTATATGATTTGATCAATGCACCAAAAGTATTTAGAAATGATTATAAGATGCTTTTAAAAGTTTTAACAAAAGTAATCAAAAGCCTTATTGTTTATATCTGGACACTGGGTCTTGATAATGACGCGCGTTATGAAAAGGTTAGTTCCTACATGGCAAAGATCATGAACGACATCTTTGTATTCAATCGTGTTAAAATTTACGAAATTGTCGCCGATCCGGCGGAATGTCTGGAAGCAGAGGCGGTAACCGGTTATCTTTTGAACTGGGCCAACTTTACTCTGGAAGAGCAGCGCATGATCTGCGGTAAAGTATTGTCGGATCTGCCCCGCAATTTAATCAACAATCTATGTGTTCAAACAGTCAGTGATGTCGATCAGTTAATCAACGTTATGGGTATCCGAACCAGTGGACTTTTTGGTTTTTATCTTTACCATGCCTATCGTTGGGGCAGCACACAAGATGAGCTGACTGAAAGAATCCGTTCTTATTTTCCGGAGCTGCTTAAAAAAGCCCAGGCTGCCATCCAGCCGGCAAAAAGGGTTCTGGGAGGAGCTATGCTTCTTTTACTTCTGGCGCAAATCATTTCTGATGAGCGGGATGGCTTTTCGCATAATATAGTCATCAGTGAAGAAGAAAGGTATATTGTCCGTGACTTGATCAGACAATGTGTTGATTGGGACCAGAGACACTTTGTCATGATGGTCGCGGGAATTGCCGCAGGCTATATGGGAAGCATTGACGGATGGATCCTGCAGCAATTTGATGCCTTACTGGCGCGGTATGATGGAGGTGACCGCGTCGTGCTGCGCAGTGTGGTCCAGTATGATGTCGACAATTTAATTGAGCGCACACTTCTGACAGCCAAAAAGGGCGAAGAAAACGAATTAGTGAACAAAATTGAATTGCTGCGCACAGGAGTTGATCCCGTCATCAGCGATCAGGCCAATAAGTTCCTAAGAATGACGGCCGCCCGTTATGGCATTTTCTCGTCGGAAGCAATGCTGCAGAGAAAAAACATCCGCAAACTTCTGAAAAAATTATCCCTGTTCATGAAAATCCAGAATCAGCAGTCATAAAACAGGACAAAGTAAGATTCTGCATCTTCATGGAAACCATCAGACCTCAGTTATAGTGTCACAATATTTGGCCAGACAAATATCGAGTCATGCTAACAGCAAAAGAAATTAAATATTTATTACTAAACAGGCTACTTACATCCCTGATTTATCATCTGTTCAGTCTTTATAGCAGGACACTCCGTGTACAGTATTTTGGCGTTGAGGACATTCAGAGATATTTAGATAACGGCGGACGGGTTGTCTTTGCCAGTTGGCACCAGCGGTTTTTTGGAGGGTTCTTCCTCCCCAAAGTCTTCCGGTGTTCACCCTGTATCATGATCAGTCAGAGTCGGGACGGGGACTTTATTGCGCGGATTGTGCAGCGCGTTGGCTGGAATCCGGTCCGGGGATCAAGTTCGCGGGGCGGCCGGAATGCTTTGGCCAAAATGATCCGGGAAATCACTGCCCACGGCATAGGCGTTCACATTGTCGATGGACCAAACGGGCCGCCACAAATCATTAAGCCCGGCCTTATTTCCCTGGCTCAGCGGACCGGAGCAGCAATATGCGCCGGCTTCGTTTCCTACGAAAACGCCTGGACGTTCAACAGTTGGGATAGATTTATGGTCCCCAAACCTTTCAGTAAAATTCTAGTACAATTTGGTCCCCTTATTTTCGTACCCGCCGAAATGGATGAAAATCATTTTGATGCTTTCCGGCGCGAACTGGAAGTAAAGCTGACGGCAGGATATGCAGCAACAGACAAATTCTGGAAAGAATGACTTCTTTTATCATTGGCCTTTCCCGATTTTTTGGAGAAGCTCATCGAATATTTCCAGCGGCTGGGCACCGACGATTTTAAACTTGTCCTCAATAATAAATGTCGGCACACCCGTGAGAGCAATTGCGTTACTTTCTTTTCTGACTTCATTCAAACGCCGCAGATAGAGACCGCCACTTAAGGCTTGAAACATTTCGAACTCGTTAAGGCCGCTTTGCCGGGCAACAGCGCCGACCACATCCCGATTTCCGATGTCCAGACCGCTTGTGAAATAAGCACGAAACATGTTTTCATGAAATGAATCATACCTGCCGGCATCACGTGCATATTCACTGGCCTGCAGTGCAAAATTGGAATTGGACAGGATGGTAATGTTGCCGAACGCAATATTAAATTCTTTGCCTCTGGCGTTGAGCCGATCATACAAACCAGTCAGATCCCGGAATCTTTTGGCAAGCAACATTCCATCCGGAGGTGTTTCCGGATGAAGCTCATAGCTCAGCCAGATATCTTTAATGGCGTATTTTTCCTTTAAATGGTCGACAATACCTTTGCCGAGATAACAAAATGGTCAGATATAGTCGGAAAATATCTTAAAACTGATCATAATGCTTCTTCTTTAGTAGATGTTCGTGCAAAAAGCCGGGCAATTGATTTTTCATCATTTCAACCGATGCTTCACTCTATACTATTTTATCTTTTCTGCGGAATGATTTCGATCCAATAGCCGTCCGGGTCATTAATAAAATAGATGCCCATTGCTTTGTTTTCATAGCAGATGCAGCCCATTTTTTCATGCAGGGCATGGGCATGGGTAAAATCATCCACCTGAAAAGCCAAATGGAATTCATTATCACCCAACTCGTAAGGTTCTTTCCGATCTTTCAGCCAGGTCAGTTCCAGCTGGTGCGATGTTTGACCATCGCCCAGAAAAACAAGGATGAAGCTGCCATCCGGCGCCTCTTTTTTTCTTGTTTCGGTCAGTTGCAATGCCTCCCGGTAGAATGCCAGACTTTTTCCCAAATTTAATACGTTAATATTATTGTGCGCAAAAACAAATTTCAATGTCTCCTCCCCTTTTTCATTCAGCTTTTCTCATAAATAACGCCGTCTCTTTGCAGGCCTTTAATGGCATCGGAGGAATAGCCCAGCAGTTTTAATATTTCCTGGTTATGTTCACCAAGAGCGGCAGCTTTACCCGATACGCAAGCAGCGGTATTGGTGAACTTGATGGGGATATTGATAATTTCTACCGGCCCTACACCTTCATGTTCAACTTTTACGAGCATTTCTCTTGCTCTTATCTGCGGATGATTTGCAACTTCGGCGACAGACTGCACCGGCGCGGTAAGTACTTGTGCTTTCTGGAGAATTTGTACTGCATCCTTGACCGGCATATTTTTGACCCATTCCTGAACAATACCGATGACGGTTTCTTTGTTCTGCACCCGAGCGCTGTTGCCCATAAAACGCCGGTCTTCGGCCAGTTCAGGCCTGCCCATAGCCTCGACCATTCGCTTCCAGACGTTGTCGTTAAAAACACCGACAATAACCCAACCATCTGCGGCATGGTAAGTCCCCAAAGGCACAACTGTCGGATGGTGCACACCGGCACGATGCGGCTGCACTTGCCCCTTGCTTAAAATGAAGGACTGTACGGCAATTTCAAATTGAGCAAACATGCAGTCCAGCATGGAAATATCGATGTATTCGCCCAGCCCCGTTCTTTCCCGTTGATAAAGCGCCGATGCAATAGCCCCGAAAGCATGAGTACCGGCGATGGTATCTGCAATCGCCGCGCCGGCATTGGAAGGCGGACCATCAGGTTCACCCGTCATATCCATCAAACCGCTCATGGCCTGTGTTGTCAAATCATTGCCGACAAAGGGGGAAAGTGGTCCGGTTTGACCAAAAGCCGAAATGGAGCACATGATGATGTCTTTTTTAATCGCCTTTAAATTTTCATAATCGAGTTTATACTTGGCCACAACACCAGGCCTGAAATTCTCCACAACCACATCACTGATCAGCACCAGTTTCTTCAAGATTTCAATGGCTTCTTTTTTCCTCATATCCAGGCTGATGCTTTTTTTGCCGCAATTTTGCTGAAGGTAATAACCGGTATTGCCGGGACTGATGACATAAGGAAAGCCACGGGCATCATCGCCGGTCACCGGCTGTTCAACTTTAATGACCTCAGCGCCCATATCCGCAAAAAGCCGCGTACAATAAGGACCGGTTAAAACTCTGGAAAAATCAAGAATCCGTATGCCAGAATAAATTTTCTTTTTCTGCTGATTTGATGCTCCGGCCATTTTTGGCAATACCTCCTTCAATGAAATTCGATTAATAGTGCACGACAAAACGTCATTATTTGCAAGAGACAAGAGTGACGATTCTGAATAATGCATTGGGGGTGGAGTATAGGAAGAAATATTTTGTCTGTCAACGTATATCCGCCTTCTGTTTTACAATGCTGACCCAATGTTTTTTTGTGTTTTAATCATTTCGACTGAATCCGCGCCGGAGTTTTATCCCTGCGGCTTAATGATCACTTTAATAGATTCGCTTCCGTCGGCCACCAACTGGAAACCTTTGACAATATCTATCAGAGAGAGGCGGTGGGTAATCAACTCCTCAACATTGATAACGCCGGACCCAATCAATTT
>ENA-ORXD01002162-ORXD01002162.1-sediment-metagenome-genome-assembly--contig:-NODE-2162-length-13823-cov-4.703186_pt1 | contig 13823 bp, 15 predicted proteins | sample MGYA00237862_ERZ511471 | MGnify/ENA metagenome assembly ERZ511471 | reverse complement strand
AGCTCGTTGGTCCCTACATCTTGTGGAGAGGCGCGGCGCATGCGTTGTCCGTTCTGCGGCAGTGAAGAGAGTCGGGTGGTCGATTCCCGCGACTCTGAGGCCGGCGACGCTATCCGGCGGCGGCGCGAGTGCTCGGCCTGCGAGCGGCGCTACACGACGTACGAACGCATCGAAGACGTGCCGCTCATCGTGACGAAGCGTGACGGCACGGAGGAGGTCTTCGCGCGTCGCAAGCTGTTGAACGGGTTGCTGCGCGCTACCGAGAAACGCGGCATCCCTCTGGAGCGGCTGGAGCGCGCCGTGGACGAGATAGAGAACGACCTGCGTCGTCTGCCGGCCCGGCGAGTGACGACGCGCATGGTTGGAGAAGACGCGCTGCGTCATCTGCGCGAGATCGACAAGGTGGCCTACGTGCGCTTCGCCTCCGTCTACCGGCAATTCGAGACCGTGGACGAGTTCCAGCGGGAGCTCGCCCGGCTCGAGCCGGCGGGAGGCGAAGGCGCGCGACTGGGTGACGAAAGGCACGGAGAGGCGCCCGTCGCGGACGGGCGCGAGAAGGGGGAAGACGCCGCATGGGTGAGAGAGGAAACGCAGTGATCGAGCTCAGTCCCAACGCACTGAAGGTCCTGCAGCGGCGGTATCTGCGCAAGGGCGAGGACGGTGAACTGCTGGAGACGCCGGAGGAGATGTTTCACCGCGTGGCGCGCGCCATCGCCGAGGGCGAGCGCATGTACGATCCGGCGGCGCCGGTCGAGGAGTGGGAGTCCGTCTTCTACAACCTCATGACGTCGCTCGAGTTCCTCCCGAACAGCCCCACGCTGATGAACGCCGGACGTGAGCTCGGTCAGCTGTCGGCCTGCTTCGTGCTCCCCGTCGACGACTCGATGGACTCCATCTTCGAGGCCATCAAAAACACGGCCCTCATCCACAAGAGCGGCGGCGGCACCGGCTTCAGCTTCTCACGCGTGCGGCCGCACAACGATGTTGTGCTCAGCACGCGCGGCGTCTCATCGGGCCCGCTCTCGTTCATGACCGTGTTCGACGCGGCCACCGAGGCGATCAAGCAGGGCGGCACGAGGCGCGGCGCGAACATGGGCATCCTGCGCGTCGACCATCCGGACATCCTCGACTTCATCAGCGCCAAGCACGATGAGGAGCGCCTCAACAACTTCAACATCTCGGTGGCCGTCACCGACGCCTTCATGCGCGCCGTCGCCGACGACACGGACTACCCGCTCATCAACCCGCGCTCGGGCGAGGTGGTGCGCACGCTGAGCGCGCGCAAAGTCTTCCGCTCGATGGTCACCTTGGCGTGGAAGCACGGCGATCCCGGCATTGTGTTCATCGACCGCATCAACGCCGACAACCCCACGCCGCATCTCGGCGAGATCGAGAGCACGAATCCCTGCGGCGAGCAGCCGCTGCTGCCCTACGAGAGCTGCAACCTCGGGTCCATCAACCTCTCGAAGGTGGTCAAGGACGGCGAGATCGACTACGTCTCCCTCAAGCGCATCGTGCGGACGGCCGTGCGCTTCCTCGACGACGTCATCGACGTCAATCGCTACCCGCTGCCCGAGATCGAGGCGATGACCAAGCAGAACCGCAAGATCGGTCTGGGCGTCATGGGCTTCGCCGACATGCTGCTGCTCCTCGCCGTCCCCTACGACTCCGAGGAGGCCATGCGCATCGCCGGCGAGGTGATGCGCTTCCTGCAGGACGAGTCACGCGCCGCGAGCGCCGAGCTGGCCGCGGCGAGGGGCGTCTTCCCGAGCTACGAGGGCTCGGCGTTCGACGTGCCCGGCGGGCCGCGGTTGCGCAACGCCACCACGACAACCATCGCGCCTACAGGCACCATCAGTATCATTGCCAGCTGCTCGAGCGGCATCGAGCCGCTCTTCGCCGTGAGCTACGTGCGCGCCAACGTGCTGGACAACGACCGCATGTTCGAGGTGCACCCCTACTTCGAGCACATCGCCAAAGAGCGCGGCTTCTACACCGAGGAACTGATGAAGAAGATCGCCGATGTTGGCGGCGTGCGTCACTTGGAGGGCGTGCCTGAGGACGTGCGCCGCATCTTCGCGACCGCCCACGACATCACGCCGGAGTGGCACATCAAGCTGCAGGCGGCCTTCCAGCGCTTCACCGACAACGCCGTCTCCAAGACCGTCAACTTCCCCAATGAAGCGACCGCCGAGGACGTCGAGAACGTCTACCTGCTGGCCTTCAAGAACGGCTGCAAGGGCGTGACCATCTACCGCGACGGCAGCCGCGAAGAGCAGGTGCTGAACGTCGGCCAGACGAAGAAGAAGCGCGAGGCGGCGCTCACCGGCATCGCGACCACGCGGCCCTCGCGACCGCAGCTTCTGAGCGGCGAGACGCAGCGCATGGAGACCGGCTGCGGCAAGCTCTTCGTGATCATGAACGACGACGAATTTGGGCCGCGCGAGGTCTTCGCGAACATGGGCAAGGCCGGCGGCTGCGCCTCGAGCAACACCGAGGCGCTGGGCCGGCTCATCAGCCTGGCCTTAAAAAAGGGCGCCAGCGCCGGCGAGGTCGTGGAGCAGCTCAAGGGCATTCGCTGCCACGTCCCGTACGGCTTCGGGCCGAACGCGATCCTCTCGTGCGCGGACGCGATCGGCAAGGCCATCGAGCGCCGCTACGTGCTCGGCGGCGGCGTGGCGACCGTCGAGCCGCAGCCGCAGCTCTCGCTCGTCGAGGTGGCGCAGGGCGCCTGCCCGGACTGCGGCGGCGCCATCGAGCATGAGGGCGGCTGCGTTGTCTGCCGGCTCTGCGGTTACTCGAAATGTGGGTAAGGAACGCCTCAAGGATGAGTGAGACGGGAGGGCTTCAATGACTGACAGCACGAATCCGGAGGCGGCCGCCTCAACCAGCGGCGTCTCTATCGCCGACAGCGTCGTCGCCAAGGTCGCCTACAAGGCGGTCTCGGGCATCGAGGGGATTCACGCGCTGGGCGGCAGCAGCGCACGGGCGCTCGCCGGGCTGCGGGGCGACAAGGGGACGCCGGGCGTCAACATCGACCTGCACGACGAGGGCGTAGACGTCGACATCACGATGACGATCGTCTACGGCGCCAACGTGCCCAAGATCGCCGAGGCCTGCCGGGCCGCCGTGACCGAGCAGGTCGAGGCCACTACCGGCCTCAAGGTGCGTACCGTGAACGTCCTCGTCAACGACGTGTTCTTCCCGGAGGATCAGCCTGGCTCGGCGGGCTGAGAGCGGCGCCGAGTACGGGGGCGGCTCGGCGGCGGCGCGGCTGGCGGCCAGGGGTATCCTCGCTATCGCGGGAGCGCTGGCGCTGGGTGCGGCGGCGTTGCTGGTCGCCGCCCAGCTCGGCTGGGAGACCGGCGGCGCCGACGTCACGGCGTGGAGCGGCTGGCTGCGCGCGCTGGGCGCGGCGGCGCTCTGCGCCGTCGTCTCGCTGCTCGTTTGGGGCGCCCTCTCGCGGCGCGGCGAGCGCCGGCTTCGCCTCAGCGCGGAACACGGCGACGTGAGCGTGCCGCTCGGCGCGCTGCAGCGCCTGGCGGTGGCCACGGCGCTGCGCCATCCGGACGTCGTCAGCGCCGAGGCGCGCTTGCGCGCAGCGGGCGGCGCGCCGGCCGGCCGCTTGCGGCTTCGCGTGCGGCCGATGGCGGACGTTGTCGCAGTTGCGGGGGACGTTGAGGCGCAGGCGCTGGCGGCCCTCAATCAGGTGATCGGACGCGAGACGACGCAGCTCAGCGTGACCGCCGAGGTCCTCAGCGTGCGGCAGCTCGGGGATCGGCTCCAATGAGCCTGCGCCTCGTGGCCGTGGTCGTCGGCGTACTTGTGGCCGTCGCGGCGGGCGTCGTGTTCGTGCGCGAGGTCGCGCGCGCGCTCGGCGCCCAGTGGGCGTGGCCGCTCTCGGAGTGGTGGCGGTTGCTCGTCGAGCAGCCTTCGTGGACGACGACCGGCGCCGTGGCGCTCGTCTTCGCGGCGGCCGGGGCGGCGCTCGTGGCGCTGGCCGTCTGGCCGGCGCGGGCCGTCTCGCCGAGGCCTGAGGGCATCGCCCTGGACGGCGAGCGGGGCGTCACGACGCTGAGTCTGACGGCCGTCAACCGGACTGTGGAACACAGCCTCGCGGCCGCCGGCGTGGATCTCGCCGTGAGCCGTTTGAGTCTCAGTGAGGACCGCCGGGGCGGCCTGAGGCTCCGGGTAGAGGCCGACGTGCCGGCGATGAACCTCGCCGGCGTGCAGGCGGCCGCCTTCGACGCCGTCGCGCCGGAGCTTGAGCGTCTCTCCGGGATCCGTCCGGCGGCCGTCGACCTGGTCGCCCTGCGGCTCCTGAGGGCGGGGGACGGCGAAGACACTTCCTGAGACGCGATGAGCCGGGCTCGGCGTCGCCGGGCCCGGCTCATCGCTCTGCACGTCCGCTCGCGGCCGTGCGCCTCCCGTTAGTCGTCCTCGACCTCGTAGACGACGCTGCGCACGAGGCCGATCGTCTCGCCGCTCTCGCCCGTCGTCGCGGTGTCGGTCATGGCGAAGACCGACTCGGCCTTCTCGGCGGCGAGGAAGGCGGCCACCTGCTCGTCGAGGTCGTGTAACTCGCGGATCGTCTCGAAGATCTTGATCGGCGTCGCGAAGGTCCTGACTTTGATCATGACGCTCCTTTCCGCTTACCAGTCGACCAGCCTTCGCTCGCTCTCGAGCGCGCGGATGCCGGTGACGTCCTGCACGGTCTCGAGTGTTCCCCGATACGCGCCGCTTTCGTCACGCATGGCGAAGTAGCGGATGTGCAGGAACCTGCCGTGCGCCTGGATCCAGAAGTCGGCGACGTCCTTTTCTCCTGAGCGGAAAGCGTCGACGATCTCCTGAACCTTGTCGACGCTGTGCGGCGGGTGGCAGTTCTGCACCTTGCGGCCGATGACGCCAGGGCTGCGCGGGAAGATGCGCTCGCCTTCGCTGTAGTAGCGCACCTCGTCATGCTCGTCGACGAAGCTGATGTCGAGTCGCAAGGTGCTCAGCATCAGGTCGACCTGCTCGGCGGTGAGGGCGCCGGTGTGGAGGGTGAGCAGGCCGGCGGGGCCGCCGGAGGCGGCGGGGCCGGCCCGCTCGGCGACCGCGGCCTTGCCGTTGCCGCCCGCCGGCCAAGGGGCGACGTCGGCGATGTAGGCGTAACCGACGTCGCCTTCGCCGGCGCGGATCTCGACCCACTCCTCGTTGGAGATCATCTCCAAGGACATGGGGAAGAGGATCTTCTCCTCCTTGGTCACCATGTCGTCGATGGTCTGGGCGAGCCACTCGGAGCTTAGGGCCGCTTGTTCGGCGTTGTCCTCCGCCGTGTAGCGAAGGGCGTCCTTGAGCGCTGCTCTGACGTCGTCGTGCAGCGCCCACATCACCTTGCTCGGGCCCTCAACGCCGTGCTTCTCGAGGAACGGGAAGAGCTGGTTCTCCTTGCGCACGTAGTGGATCTCGACCTCGCGCAGGCGCTCGAGGGTCTTGCCGAGGGGCCCCTTGAGAGCGGGCCAGGCGGCCGCCGGGTCGTCGGTGGCGCGAATGGCGCCGGCGACCTTGCGCAGGGAGTTCGTCACCTGCATGATGGCGTCGTTCTCGCGCTGGAAGGTGTCGATTGGGTGCCCGGCCGGCGCCTTGACGCGGTCGTGGGTCTCGAGGGACCCGGCGAACACCTGCACGTGCACGTCGCAGAGCCGCTTCACCTCGCTCTCCGGCATGCCCTCGGTGATCAGTTGCTGCTCCATGGCCGCGATCTCGGTTGCGTCCACGTCCTCGATGAGCTCACCGAAGCGCTGCGTGAGCTCGTCCATCGGGTGGCCGGCGTGCAGGTCTTTGATGATCTGCTTCAGCGTCTCGAGGCGCTCGGGGTCGATGCCCCCCGCGGCGGCGTTGTCGGCGACGCCCGGGTTGCCGCCCGTCTCGCGCTCCACGGCAGCCGCGACGTCGACCATCAACTGGTTGAGGGGGATGTTGGCGATGCCGGCGGCCTTCTCGAGCGTCGCCATGCGGCCCATGGTGCGGCGCAGCACCGGGTTCGTGAGCTTGACGAACTCGGGGTTGTAGCTCGCCAGGAAGTCGAGGAGGAAGGGATACTCCTTGATCAACGTGTGCACGGTGGTCTTCGGTGTGATGGTCATACCCGACTCCAATGGTTGGGATTATCTGCTGAGCGCATGGTACCACCACGCCGGCGAGGGTCGCCGTTGACTTTGCTCAAGACGCAGAGGGGGGAGCGCCCGGCGGGGGCGGCGGCACGGTCCGGGGCCGATCCGAAACAGCGTTCGACTCAGCGCCTGGTGCTGGTGTAGCGGGCGTCGTGCCGGCCGCCGGCGCCGACATGCGGGGCAGGCGGACGGAGAACGTCGTGCCTTCACCGAGCTTGCTGTTCACGGCGACGGAGCCGCCGTGAGCCTGGACGATGGCCGCGACGATCGCCAGGCCGAGGCCGGCGCCGCCGGTCGCGCGCGCTCGCGCAGGGTCGGCGCGATAGAAGGGCTCGAAGACCCGGGCGGCGATCTCCGGAGGCATCCCGGGTCCCTCGTCGGCGACCGTCAGCAGGGCGGAGCCGCCCTCCGCGGTCGCCGTGACGCGCACGGCGGTGCCGGGGGGCGTGTGCCGCTGTACGTTGCCGATGAGGTTGGCGACGACCTGGCGGAGCTGGAGTTCGTCGCCGCGCACCAGGAGGTCGGCGGGCACGTTGAGCCCGATCTCATGGCTCGCGTCGGCGGCTCTCGCATCCGAAACGGCGTCGCCGACCAGTCGCCCGAGGTCGACTGCCGTGCGCTCGGGCTCGCGTCCTTCGCCGAGTCGCGCCAGCAGCAAGAGCTCGTCCACCATGACGCCCATGCGCTTGCCCTCCTCTTCGATGCGCCGCATCACGAGGGCGAGATCTTCTGGGTTCTCCTTGGCGCCGCGATGGAACATCTCGGCGTAGCCGCGGATGGAGGTGAGCGGCGTGCGCAGTTCGTGCGAGGCGTCGGCGAGGAAGCGGCGCAAGCGGTCCTCGCTCGCCCGGCGCTCGGCGAAGGCGAGCTCGATGTGCTCGAGCATGGCGTTGAGGGCGAGGCCCAGGCGGCCGACCTCGGTCTTGCGCTCGGCCGGCGCGACGCGCTCGGAGAGATCTCCGGCCGCGATGCGACCTGCCGCCGCCGCCATCTCGTCGAGCGGCCGTAGTTCGCGGCGCACCAGCCACCAGGCGAGGGCGCCGAGTCCGGCGAGCACCGTCACGGTGACGATGAGCTCGATGGTCAGCAGCCGGGAGAGGGTCTGCTGCGCCTCGGTGAGCGGGATGGCGACGACGACGTAGCCGTACGTTGCTCCGGCGCCCGTCGACACAGGGTCGACGAGGACACGGAAGCGATCGCGCGAGTCGACGGCGTTGGTGGTGAAGGTGACCGGCTCGCCGCGGCGCGCCGCGGGCAGTGACGACGGCAGCTCCGGGACGGGCTGGCTCTGGCCCTCGTAGGTCCAGACCAGGGTCTGCACCACGGTCCCGTCCGCCCTGCGCAGCTGGCTGTACGAGCCGCGCGGCAGCAGCGCGGAGGCTTGGCCGCGACCCTCCATCGCGTCATCGCCGCGTGCCAGGAGCCGCCCGACCGCGTCGCCGGCGGCGAGGAGCTGCTGGTCGACACGGTCGATCATGAACGAGCGCAGCGACAGGTAGGTCGCCGTGTCGGCGATCAGCAGCCCCGCGGCGACCAGGCCGACGAGGGCCAGCAGGAGCCGCAGGCGCAGCGTCACGACTCGCCCGACGGCAGGCGCAAGCTGTAGCCGACGCCGCGAATCGTGTGGATGAGCGGCACGCCCTCGGCGTCGACCTTCTTGCGCAAGTAGCTGATGTACGTTTCGACGACGTTGGCGCGCCCGCCGAAGTCGTAGGCCCACACGCGGTCCATGATCTGTGACTTGGAGAGCACGCGCCGCGGGTTGAGCATGAGGTAGTGGAGGAGCTTGAACTCCGTCGGCGTGAGGTCGATGGGCCGGCCGTCGCGCAGCACCTCGTGGGTGTCCTCGTCGAGCTCCAAGTCGGCGAAGGCGAGGATGCTGCTCTGACGTTCCTTGCTGCCCTCCGCACGACGCAGAATGGCGCGAATGCGCGCCACGAGCTCCTCGACGCTGAACGGTTTGGTGACGTAGTCGTCGCCGCCGATGGTCAGCCCGCGGACTTTGTCTGCCGCGGCGTCACGCGCGGTGAGGAAAAGGACCGGCACATTGGAGCGCTCGGCGCGCAGCCGGCGGGCGACTTCGAAGCCGTCGATGTCCGGCATCATCACGTCGAGGACGATCAGGCTGGGGCGAAACGACTGGGTCTTGCTGATCGCCTGCACGCCGCTGTGGGCGATCTCCGGCTCAAACCCCTCGTAGCGCAGGGCCATGCCGACGAGATCCGTGATGCTCGCCTCGTCGTCGACGACCAGAATCCGGGTGCGCTGTCCTGCCTCGTCCATGCCGTCTCCTCGCTTCGCCGGCTCGATTGTACCGCCTCATTCCTGTGTGGTTCCTGTGAGGCTGATGCGAGCTTGCTGGGGCCGCCGGGCGGACGCTTGGGGCGCGGCGGCCCCCATCCGATCGGGTCGATCCCGCGCCCGCAGGGCGGGCGCCGGCGTAGCTCGGCGGGATCGCCCGGCCCGCCGGCCGCGCCTCTCATCAAGGTCACAGGATCGGCTCAGCCGGCGCCCAGCGGCAGGCGTTAGAACGGTCCTCGACAACCCACTGCGGCGCGGGGCGCGCCGTGCCATGAGGAGGGAGCCATGTTCTTCACGTACATCTGGCGTGAGTTGCGGCGCCGACACCGGCAGGCGCTGCTGACGGCGCTGGGCCTCGCCGTCGGCGTCGGGCTGGTGGTCGCCGTGACCGCCTACGCCGGCGGCGTCAGCGCCGCTCAGGATGAGGTGCTCGAGTCGCTCTACGGCGTCGGCACCGACATCTCGGTCACGGAGACGGCTCAGATCGAGCAGGGCGGACGCGGGCTGTTTCGCATGCAGCCGTCGAGCCAGGAGCAACAAGGCGAGGCGTTCTCCGAAGATCGCCTTGTCGGTTCTCCCGGCAAGCAGGCGATGGCTGCGGATACCGTGACACAGATCGCCGGGCTCGACGGGGTCTCAGGGGTCGCCGGAGCCTTGGCGCTCAATGTCATGCACGTCGAGGGAGAGTATGCGCAGGCGTACTCTCAGGGCGGCCAGCGAGCACAGCCGGGGGAACTGCCGGAGCCCTCCGCTTCGCAGGCGCCACTGGAGGTCTCGTCCTTCTCGCTCACCGGCATCGACCCGTCGGCAGCGAACGTCGGTCCTCTCGCTTCCAGCCAAGTCGTCTCCGGCCGTGCGCTGGCCGAAAATGATGTTGAGGCGAAGGTCGCTCTGGTCGACGCGGCCTATGCAGAGCAGGAGGACATTGGGCTGGGCGACGCAATCACCGTCAACGAGACGAAGTTCGAGGTTGTCGGAACCATAAGCTCAGCCAACGGCGCGTCGTCGTCGGATGTCTACATCCCGCTGCTCTGGGCACAGCAACTCAGCGAGAACGAAGACAAGGTCAACCAGATCTACGTGCGTGCCGCGAGCGCCGACCAGATCCCGGCCGCGAAGAGCGCCATCCAGACCGCGCTGCCGGATGCGACGGTGACGACGTCGGACGACCTTGCCGAGCAGGTGAGCGGCTCCTTGAAGAGCGCATCCGATCTGGCCGATCGGTTGGGGACGTGGTTGGCGGCCGCCGCGCTTGTCGCGGCCTTCGCGGTCGCGAGCTTGCTCTCCGTCTCCTCGGTTTCGCGCCGCGTGCGCGAGTTCGGCACTCTCAAGGCGCTCGGCTGGCGCAGCCGCCGCATCGTTGCCCAGGTCCTCGGTGAGTCGGTTGTGCAGGGGATCATCGGCGGCATCCTCGGTGTCGGGCTTGGGATCGTGGGCGCGCAGCTCATCGTGCGCTTCTCGCCGGCGCTTGAGGCGACGGTCGGTGCGACGGGCCTGGGCCCCGCCCCGTCCGGTGGTGGTACCGGTCCCGGTCGCGCGCTCGCCGAGGCGGCAAGCAACACGGTGAGCATCGCCATGACGGCGCCTGTGAGCGCCCAGCTCGCGCTGCTGGCCGTGGGGCTGGCGATCGCCGGCGGCTTGCTCGCCGGCGCGATCGGCGGCTGGCGCGCCTCGCGCTTGCGACCCGCGGACGCCCTGCGACGGCTGGACTGACCACGTCGCACTTCAGGGTGACGACTGACGAACTGGAGCCTCACATGCTGTACGAGTTGACTGATGTGACCAAGCGCTACGAGCAGGGCCGCAAGGTGGTGAGCGCGCTCGACGGCGTCACGCTCTCGATCGACGAGGGCGAGTTCCTCGCCATCCAAGGGTCGACCGGGTCGGGAAAGAGCACGCTGCTTCAGCTGCTGGGCGCCATGGACCGCCCGACGGGCGGTTCGGTGCTCTTCGACGGACGGGATCTCGGGCGCCTGAGAGAAGGCGACCTGGCCGGGCTGAGAGCCCGTTCGCTGGGCTTCATCTTCCAGGGCTTCAACCTAATCCCGACGCTCTCGGCCTGCGAGAACGTGGAGACGGCGCTCGTGCCCTGGGGAGTGAAGGGTGACGAGCGCCGCCGGCGCGCCCTGGCGGCGCTCGAGGGCGTCGGGCTCGGCGATCGCGCCGTGCACCTTCCCTCGGAACTGTCGGGTGGCGAGCAGCAGCGCGTGGCCATCGCCCGCGCCCTGGTTCGCTCGCCGCGCGTCATCCTCGCCGACGAGCCGACCGGGAACCTTGACGAGAAGACGCGCGACGAGATCATCGGCCTGCTCGAGGAGCTCTGGCGGGAGCGCGGCCAGACGTTGATCGTGGTGACGCACGATACGTGGGTGGCGAAGCGGGCCTCGCGACGTATCCGGCTGCGCGAGGGCCGTATCGCTCCCGATGGCGACGGCGCGCGCGACGATGTCTCCGAAGCCGGGGAGGAGGTCGATCTCGGCGCGGAACCGGCCGAGGTGGGCGCCGGGACGGAGGCCGTCGCCTGGCTGAGCTGAATCGGCGGCGTCATCGCGGCCGCCGGTCTCCCGAGCGTGAGACCGGCGGCCGTGGCGCGCCGTCGGCGTGGTCGTTGGGCGGCGATGTCGCCACAGCGCGCGACGAGAGGTGGTCCAAGGGGCTGGGAGAGTGGCGTCGGGGGGCAGCCGGCTCAGGCCGCCGGCTCAAGCCCGATGTGGCTCAGGCCAATCCGCTGCCGGTGATGGGTTCACTGCGACCGAGGGGCGAGCGCCGCGCGTACGCGCGGCGCTCGCCCCAGTCGGCAGCTTAGAAGGTCTGAGTGGCGGCAGGAGATTGGCTTGCGGCGGGCACGCGATCGTGCATGCCGCCGTGACCGCCGAAGCCGCCGCGGCCCATGAGCAGCCCGTCGCCGTCGGCGCGACCCATCAGGCCGGCGCCGGCCATGCCGCGGCCCATCATCGTCTCGCCGCCGAGCAGGCCCAAAACGCCGTGGCCCTCGGCGGGCAGCTCGATGTCGTACTCCTTGAGGAGCGCCTCGATGTCGTCCTTGGCGGCGTCGCGGATCTTCTCGAGCGCCGCCAGCGCCTCGCTGCCGCGAGGCGATGACGCGTACTTGTCCCACCACGCCTCCATGGCCTTTTCGTGCGTGTCGCGCAACTCGTTCACGTCTGCGCGGAAGGCGCTGTCGCTCATCAGGTCCTCGAGCTTGTCACGAGCCGCCTCGGCAGCCTCGCGAGCCGCGCTGCCGGAGCTCGTGTCGACTCCGTACTTCTCGAGGAGAGCGCTCATCGCCTCGTGCTGCTCATCACGCAGCTGCTCCAGGGCCGTGAGGGCCTCGTCGCCGCGTGGCTCCTCGCCATACTTGTCCCACCACGCCTCCATCTTCTCCTGGAAGTCGTCGCGCAGGCCGGCTGCGTCCTGGCGGAAGGCCTCATTCGCCATGAGCTCTCGCATCTGGGCGCCCAAGCCGCCACGGTCGTCGCTCGAGGCCGCGCTCTCGGCCGCGAACGCGTTGACGACGCCGATGGGCGCGACGGACGCGGGCGCATCGCGCTGGGTGATGGCGATGCCCGCCACGGCGACGACGGCCGCCGCCCCGACGCCGCCGAGAAGAGCAAGGGTCCGTTTTGTCATGGCACTCCTTTTGTCGCTCCGCCGGCTCGTGCCGCGAGCCGGCACCGTCTCAAGCCCTCAGGCGTCGGGCTCGAGCTGCAACCAGCGTACCCGGCGTTTCTGTGAAAAGCGTGAGAGTCACGCCGGCGAGCGGCGCAGCGGGCTTAATACATGCGCACGGGCGGGGCCGCGAGGCACTCTTCGAGCGCTCGCCGCCCGTCACCCACGGCGCATGATCCGTGCGTGACGAGCACGTGGTCCAGCGGGAGGTCGAGCAGCGTTCTCAGGGTCGGGACGAAGACGTCGCGGTACCACGCCGCGCTCGTCGTGGACGACTGGTTCCAGAGACGCAGCCCCTCGCTGGTGCCGACGATCGCGTCGCCGAAGACGACGGCGCGCTGCGCGGGGAAGTAGAGCGGCGTCTCGCTGCGACGGGGTTTGCCGATCGCCAAGGCGACGGCCGCGCCGTCGGCAATCGCGACCCCTCGGCCGGACGTACCGGCCGCGATGACCTGGAGCGGCGCGTGCCGCGTCAGTCGTTTGGCGACGCCGGCATCTCCCCAGATTCGGGTCGGCAGCGTGCTCCAGTAGCGCTCGTAGAGGCTTTCGGCGCTGCGCGTGTGGTAGGGAATCGTGATCAGGATCTCGAGGCGCCGCGGCACGGTGGCCAGCTCGTCCAGGCGGGTCAGCAGCTGCCGCCGGCGCGGGTCGCGATCCGGCGGCAGTTGAGGGTCCACCACGGCGAGCACGTCGGCAGCGACGAGGGCGAAGCAGTTGACCTCTTCGATGCTCGTCCGGTAGGTGGGGTGTGGCGCCGTCCACTGGTAGATGCCGGCGGCGAGCGTCCGCATCACGTCCTGATCGGCCGCGTCAGTCATCGCCTTCTCCTCGCTTCTCGTGCGGCCCGCCTGTCTGGCGGATTCGCCCTCGCTGGCGCAGGGCGTCGCGCAGCACCCACTCTACCTGAGCGTTGACGCTGCGCAGTTCGTCGGCTGCCCACCGCTCGATCTGCGCCCAAACCTCCGGGTCGACGCGAAGGAGGTACTGTTTACGCGGCGGCATCGCTCAGGTCTCCGGGCTCGCGCGCTCGGGACGTGCCTCGCCCGCTGCGCTCACTGGTACAGCGTGCCTGCGTTGACGACGGGGGTCACCTGCTGCTCGCCGCAGAGCACCACCATGAGGTTGCTGATCATCGTCGCCTTGCGCTCCTCGTCGAGCTCGACGACGCCCTTGTCGCTGAGATCCTTGAGTGCCATGTCGACCATGCTGACGGCGCCGGTGACGATCTTGCGGCGCGCCGCGATGATGGCCTCGGCCTGCTGACGGCGGAGCATCGCCTGGGCGATCTCGGGGGCGTAGGCAAGGTGGCGTGCCCTCCGCGTACCGCTGCGCGGCGGGCACGCGAAGGGATCTTGCCGGCGACCGCCGCGCAGCCTAGTGTGTGATCACTAGGTGATATCACATTGGTAGCGTAGGCGCAATGCCGTGTGGCACGCGAAGGGCCGGCGGGGCGCTCGCGCCCGGCCGGCCCTTCGCGTGCCGTACTGACCGAGAGATCCGGTTAGGCCGGCTGCTCGGCTTCGATCAGCCGCGAGACGAGCGGCGGTACCGGCGCCGACGGGGGCGCCATCGTGTAGGAGGGCCGGGCGCCGTCGTCGAGCGGCGGCCACGACGGCGCGACGTTGAGCTGCCGCGCGTAGCCTGCGGACGACGCGGACTGGTAGGCGGCCGCCGGTGAGGCGAAGCCGGCCGGGGTGG